>Ga0070732_10000674_pt1 | contig 20382 bp, 18 predicted proteins | sample Coa_R1_5_FD_66449 | JGI IMG/M metagenome (GOLD analysis project Ga0070732, IMG submission 66449) | Surface soil microbial communities from Centralia Pennsylvania, which are recovering from an underground coalmine fire - Coalmine... | ecosystem: Environmental > Terrestrial > Soil > Unclassified ... | reverse complement strand
GGCGGCTCTGCAAAATCTCTCCGCTAGGAAGAAAGGTGAATCTCAGGAAGGCAAATACAAAGACAAAATCAAAATTTACTTGACATCCACCGGCATTCTCATGGAAGGCGTTTGCGCTCATTGCCACCCTGGATTCGCCACGCCGCCGCTACGTTGGTCGACCGAAGAACAAGACATATCCATCAGGGTCGCAAATCTCGAAGCCGCGAAGGCCATCGTGGGTATCCTTGAGCGGCACGCTGAATGCCGCTCCCTGATCGGCAAACTCGGAGGCCAGCGCATCCGGGTCTGGTGCATAGACGAAGGCGTCCCAGCGCATGTGGGGATGACGCTTGGGGTTCGGCAGTGGCTCGATGTCCTTCTCGGACTTGACGAAAATCTGTGCTCCGTCGCGGCCGACGATGGCGAAAAAAGGGTTTCGATCGGGCTGCTGGAATCTTGCCTCAAAACCAAGCTTGTCGCGGTAAAAAGCGATGGTTTGATCGACATTGCTGACGATGAAGAACGGTGAAATCGCCTGCGTCGTTGGTCGTGTCATACGCGTGGAGCCTCTAGCAGTGGCATCTTAACGATTTTACTGGCTCTTCACAAAGCCATCTTCTGTTAACGGCGATGCGACGCGGATTTTAAGCCATCGCCTCAGAGAGTGAGTGCCGCGTCTCACTCTCGACAGTAACTCCGGTGGGATAAAATGTTTCTGGCATGGCCAAGGGTGCCCAAAGAGAAATGCTTATGGGGTATTTGCAGTGCGTATCCGAGCCTGACACGCTCTTCGTCTACGTGGTCTGCGTTGTGATTCTTCTGCTGTGAGTTTCTGTTGTCTGGATGTCGGAATGGTGTCCATCAAATCATTTGTGATTCGCAGGACCATGCCGTGCAACATGCGTGTTCGACAGTTGCTCCGGACCGCCGTGCGGATCTTCTGCATCGCGATTCTTGCTCAGGCGATTCCGGCCCAGGAAGCGAAGCCTGCCGCGACTGCCCTGCCTGATCCAACAACGATATTGTTGGACGCCAAGGCACTCTATCGTAAGGGATCGTTCGATCAATCACTTGCCAGATACAACGAAGTCCTGAAGGCCGACCCTCATTCGGGGGATGCCTACGCTGGAATGGTCCGCTGCTACTTGAAGCAGGACAAGGTCCACGATGCTGATGATGCTGTTCGCAAGGGCCTGCTGGCCGATCCCGCTCATCCTGATCTCAAGGTCGCGGAAGGGGAACTGCTCTTCCGGCAGGGTGAAATCCCGGAGGCGGGTGCGCTGTTTAACGAAGTCATCACTACTCCTCCATCCCCGGCTCAGCCAAACGCTCCGCCCAATGCCCGAGCCTATCTCGGCGCCGCACTGGTGGCGCGTGCGACCGCCATGTATGCCCGCGAGCACATCCTTATCACGCGAGCCCACGCGATCGATCCTTCCGACCTGGACATACAGAAGGAGTGGATGCTGGCGCTGCCGACTGCCGATCGCATCAAGTTGCTGGAAGACTATCTCGGGCGCAACACGAACGATGATGCCGAGACGCGGCGAACGCTGAAGGAACGCCTCGACTTCCTCAAGGCGTCTCAGTTTGAGCAGTCAGGGCGCTGCCGCATGGTCTCCGACGTAACCTCGACCGAAACCAATCTGATACCGCTTCAGTCGCGCAACGGGAACGTGCAGGGGACTGGTTTGCAGGTGACAATTAACGGACAAGATTCCAGGCTTCTGCTCGATACGGGAGCTTCGGGAATTCTCATCACCAGCAAGCTCGCCAGCCAGGCGGGGCTGAAGTCCGTGTCCGACATTCGAATGACCGGCGTCGGGGACAAGCCGGACATACAAGGTCACGTTACGTACGCCAACTCGGTTCGCATCGGCAAGCTAGAGTTCCAGAATTGCCAGGTACATGTGGTGGACCGGCTGCAAACGACGGATGACGGAATCATCGGCGCCGATGTTTTTTCCCAATTCCTGATCGAAATGGATTTTCCCCGCTCGACCCTGCGCCTCAACCCGTTGCCGCCCAGACCCGGAGAAACGCCGACCAAAGCTTCTTTAAAGACCAGCGATGAAAACCCCGCTGAGGACCCCGAAGGGAAACCTTCTGTGGACTCGCGTGCCGCGCCGCAATCCAAGGCGTCGACCGCGAATTACTTCGATCGCTACGTCGCTCCCGAGATGCACTCCTACATGCAGACATTCCGGATCGGTCACATGTTGCTGGTGCCGACCAAGATCAATGAGGGTTCCGAAAAGCTTTTCCTTCTGGACTCGGGATCGTTCGACAACACACTGGCTCTCGATACTGCGCAAGAAATAACCAAGGTCCACCGGGCGCCCCGGATCGACGTGAGGGGAATCAATGGAGACGTGAAGAAAGTCTACGTGGCCGACCGTGTAATGCTGGATTTCGGCCATCTTCGCCAGACCGTGCCTGACATCGTCGCCATCGACATGTCGCGAGTCAGCCGTCAAGCCGGCACGGAGGTCTCTGGCACGCTCGGCATGGTCATGCTTCGACTACTCAAGGTCCGGCTGGACTATCGGGATGCCCTGGCTGATTTCCAATATACGGCGCAACCCGCTCGTCATTAGTTTGAACAGAGCCGAACATCCCTCTTTCACTTCTCACGCACCGTCCAGAACGGCTGCTTGGCTGGAACGAATTCCACGGGAACGTCCTTCACGAAACCTCTCAGCCAGCGCGCGCACTCCTCCATGCCTGGTTGCTCGCTGGGAATGTGTCCGATCACGATGAGCGCCTTCTTTCGGCCTTCGCTCATCGCGTCGGCGGCATACTCGACCGTCTCCCACTCCCGCGTCTCGCCCACCATCAGCACTTGGACATCATCTTGTTCCAACGCGCGAATCTCACGCTCCGATCCCGCTGCCCCGGGACTGAATCCCACCTTCGTGATTTTCATGTCCGGGTCGCCAACGACCCGCACTACCGTCGAGCCGAGTTTCTCGCTAACTTGTCTCGCCAACTCCTTCACCGTTGTTTCCGGAATCACGAACAAATACTGGTTATCGGAGCGTTGAAACTTCTCCCATCCCAGCGCGTGCACGTTCCCGGCTTCGATTCCATCCGGCTTGCGCATGTGCCAGTGATCGTGAAAACGCCAGACCACCATGCTGTGCTTTTCGATAAACGCCCGCTTCTCCGCCCACACCGCATCGCTCTCCGGAATCCCCTCTGGCGTGTCCAGATGCGCGTAGAAGGTAGGCTCGTGGGTGATCACGAGATTCAACCCTTTGGCCGAGGCGCGCTGCAGAACGTCCATGGTCGCCATCATGGTTACGGCCACGCCGGTGACTGGGATGTCCGGATTTCCTGCTTTGAACGTGTCAACGGTGTCCTTCTTCCACTCGACACCAACCTGCTTTTGAATCTGCGCCACCAGTTCCCGTGCGGTGATTCGATGTTCTTGGGCGTTCGCTGCGCTGCTGATTAGGAGGAGAACTGCCAGAGCCACCGGTGCTCGGGTGAGTTTTATCTTCATTGGCTTTCCATCTCCTCGGCGATCTCCAGCATAGCTTTGACGCTATTCCAGTTGCGAGCCGTGCCGGTCACTTTCAGCAGTTTCTCAACCGCGGACCACGGGAGCTTGGATTTGCCGGCTCCATTCGGAAAATAAATATAGAGTTCGCGACCTTTGAGATGCACTTCTTCCGGATAGTCCTTGAATCTGTCGAAACCAGCTTGGGCTTCGAGGGGTGGTGCGTCGGCGAGAAATGTGACAAGAATTTTACCTGGCTCCAGGTTGGGTCGATCGGCAAACGGTGAGGCGGCAATTGCTTTGCGTAGCTCCTCGGCCGTACGGAGGATCACCTCGGGGCTGCACTTAAATTTCTTTTCGATAGCCGTCCGAATTTTTGTCGCCAGTTGGCCGCTGTTCTTCTCTTTCGTCCGGAAGATGACGTTCCCGCTCTGAACATAGGTGCGAGGAGTCTCGAACTTCAGCGACTCATATACTGCCCGCAGCGCATCCATCTTGATCCGGTTATGCGGACCGAGGTTCACGCCACGCAGCATGGAGATCAGAACAGCCATGACTATTTCGGGACCCTGTGCAGGGTGATGCGGCGGTACAGCGTCTTGCCTTCGATCATCAGCCTTCCCGACATGGCATCGCCCATGACATGGAATTCCCAGTCGTCCTTGTCCTTGGTGCTCGAGGTGCAGCTCAGCGCCCCGGTCTTCGATTCAAAGTGGCAAGCCAGAGTTCCCATGAATTCCGGAGCCCCATCGACGATCTTGTAGCCATCCATATTCAGCTGATAGGGATCTTTCTTATCCTCTGCGATCTGGTAGAGCACATGTTCATCATGGCAAGGAGAATCGGGAACCATGCATTTCGAGTCCCCTTCCCAGGAGCCAAGAACGGCCTTGTCCGAGGCGCGCAGAGAGGGCGCTGTCGAAACAAGTAAAAGGCAAATAGCGAGCGCGCGCATCATGAGGATTACCGCATGATATCCGAAGCCGTGGGCCCCGCCTAGGCGACATCGAGGGCAGGCCGCACTCTCCCCTAAGTCCATACTATTTGTCATTCCGAAACGGCGTTTAGCCGTTGAGGAATCTGAAGCCGGCACGCTGCCTGCCAGAAGCAGATTCCTCGCTTTGCTACGGAATGACAAAGGTTTGATGCCGGGATGAGAGTTTTGCATAGGTTGGTTGCCGTGCTGGTCGGAGTCGTTTCGTCGGCGCACTACCCTACCGAGTTCGCCGGAACCAAAAGAATCACTTCTGGCTAGGCCCACCTCCTCCGAGAATGGAGGGAGGATTCGCGCTACTCTCGTCGAAAGTGCTCGTCAGCTCGATTGATCTTTCCAGCCATGCTTCCATGCTAGAGGCTGATCATCCAAGGGAGAAGTACACATGTCGGGACAAGTCGTTCTTTATTTTGACGATCAGGCCGATGCGCTCCGTTTCGCGCTGGCCGCGGGTCAAGTGATGGCGGGGGAAAGCGGCAAGTTCACGAGCGATCTGGCGCAAGAAACAGCGCGCGTCACCCGCATTCGTCTCGATGCGGTCAATGGCGGCCACGTGAAGAAGCCGAGTCCCGGGCACGCCGCCTAAAAAAAAGCGACACAATTAAAGACCACGTGGCTACAGCCGCCTCGGCTGTCCCGCGATGGCGAAGCCGAGCGGAGGTGGTCGACAAAATCGCCGAGATCGGAACCGAACATTAATTCTGCTACGCCGTACCCGCGTTGGTGAACGCCTCGATCGCATCCGATAGCGTGGGAAACATTAACAAAATCTGCTCGACCTTCGTAATCTCAAATACTTTCAGCACCCGTTTGTTGACTCCCGTAATCGCGATGCGGCGGCCGGCCTTGGCGCACGAGGTGCACGCGCTGACCAGCGATCCCAGGCCGGAAGAATCAAGGTAGGGCACACCCGAGAAATCCAGAATCATGGTCGGAGCAGTTTCGCGGCGCACTGCGTTCATGAATGGAGTCACGTTCTCCATGGTGAGCGGACCGCGGAAGCTCAGCACTCCCCGATCCAACACCTCGACTTCCAACGGTTCCGATGGCATAGCAGCAAGCGATTCTAGGCTAGAAGTGGAGTGCCGTTCAAGTTGGCGGGTACTCCGAGTGGTTTGCGCAGTTTGGAACCGTTCCCCGAGCTTTGTAATCTTTTTGTGTTTTCTTCTGCAAGGTGGTTGCCTAGCGCCCTTTGACAGCTACGATGACAGTAACGGCATGTGGGGGGAAACGGATGATGAGAAGAAGTGGAAACCCATACCCCGAGCGTCACAAATTCCAGCCACGTTGAAAAACATCCCAAGGGAACGCAGGCCCGCATCCTGCTGAGTTCGGTCTTCGGCCCATACGCGCGAGACGACGAGTTCGGCAGCCGCTCCATTAACCCGATGGAGCTCTATCACAATCAGGTCACGCGCGCGCAGGGCAGCTTTTCGTTACGGATGTTCCATCGCTCCTGGGGCATCATGCTGATCCAGGCGAATATTTCCGCGCCCTGTACGGTTCTTGATTTCCCCAATCGAAAAGATTTTGAGCGCGAGATCACCGCGCATGCCTACGATGTCATCGGAATCTCCTCGATCATCGTGAACATCGCCAAAGTGCGTGAAATGTGCCGCATGATCCGCAAGCTTTCGCCGAACTCGACCATTGTGATCGGCGGGCATGTCGCCGCCATACCCGGCGTCGAGAAGATGATCGATGCGGACCACATCGTGCGCGGCGAGGGCGTTTCCTGGATGCGGCGCTACCTGGGTGAAGACGAGGGCGCTCCCATCCGCCATCCCGCCATCGTCTCCGGCATGCGCACCCGCATCATGGGCGTCCGCTTGCCCGAACGCAAAGGAGGGACCGCGGCAACCATCATCCCGTCCGTCGGTTGTCCCATGGGCTGCAACTTCTGCACAACATCAGCTTTTTTCGGAGGCAAAGGAAATTTCGTCAACTTCTACGAAAGCGGCGACGAACTGTTTGAAGTCATGCAGCAAATGGAAACTGAGCTCAAGGTTCAATCCTTCTTCATCATGGACGAAAATTTCCTGCTGCATCGCGAGCGCGCCATGCGCTTGCTGGAGCGCATGAAGGAAGCGCAGAAGTCGTGGTCGATGTCCGTCTTCGCTTCGGCCAATGCCATTCGCAAATACACCATGCAGGAACTGGTGGAACTTGGAGTCTCCTGGCTCTGGATGGGCCTCGAGTCACCCCAGGCAAGCTACAACAAGTTGCAGGGCACCGACACGCGGCAACTCACTCGCGAACTCCGCGAGCACGGCATTCGCGTGCAAGGATCGACCATTATCGGGCTTGAGCATCACACGCCGGACAACATCGTCGCCGAAATTGAGCATGCGGTTTCCCATGACACCGACTTTCATCAATTCATGCTGTACACGCCGGTGCCGGGAACGCCTCTGTATCAGCAGATGTCGGAAGAAGGACGGATGCTGCGCGACGTGGACTACGCCGACGTTCACGGCCAATTCAAATTCAATTTCAAGCACACCGCCATCTCGCGTGACGACTCGAAACGCTTTCTTGATTGGGCGTTCTGGCGCGATTTTGAAACCAATGGCCCCAGTCTGTACCGCATTTCGCGCACGCTGCTGGCCGGATGGAAACGCTACAAAGATTGGCCGGATGCGCGCGTTCGTGAGCGCTTCACCCGCGAAATGCACAAGCTCAACGGCGTCTATAGTTCGGCCCTTTGGGCGATGGAACGCCAGTTCCGGAAAGTCGACGGGAGGGTTAGCGACCAGATCGGCGCACTGCGCGAGGAGTTTAAGCGCGAGTCGGGAATCGTCTCGCGCCTGATGCCCGCTGTGCTCGGTCCAATTCTGTTGTGGAGCACTCGCCGCGAAGAAAAGCGTCTGGCCCGGGGAAAGACTTACGAGCCACCGACGATTCTGGAGCGGAGAAACTGGGCGGAGGCGTAGCGTTTTGTCGCCAATCCGAAGATTCCCACTGCAGCCGTTTTGGCAGCGGTGGACGGACCGATTAGTGTGTGTCAGAGCCGAGTTCTGAAACTAGCCTAAAGACGCAAGCCCCGAACTGATAAGTTTGTATAGGAGATACCAGCCGGCCACCACCATGATGGCCGTCGAACGCTTCACTTTGCTGGTAGATGCAAATCCGATGCCGATAAGTACGATCGACCAAATCGTGATCAGGTCGATGGAAGAGGCCATTCCACGAAGGAATTTACCGGTGGTATCAGGGTCGAGGTAGTAGGCAAGGTTTGTACCGACCGGATTGTTGATATCGAAGCCTTCGGGGTTTACTCCTGCAAATAATGAAACGATCCCGAGAATCGCCCCAATGATTCCCGGCAGGCCGGCATACATCCCAATTGCATACGCTTGACCGAATGTAGTATCCGCGGAAAAGCCGACTTTGAATGTTGCCCAGAGCGTGACCGTGGAAATCAGCGTGAATAACAAGATGAACGCAGGACTACCAAACGCGAAAACTCTGAAAATCTTCACGGAAAACTGGATCCGTTGTTCCTGTTGATCGGGCGGCAACTTGTCAAATTGCTCAGCCTGCTTTGAGTGCTCAATCTGATTCTTGCTGACCTGATCGAATCCGATCTGCTTCCCGATGGTCAAAATGAAAGCGACCGAGAAAATTGAAATCAAGAGCCACGGGGCCCACCACATGGCGCTACGGCGCAAATCGGTGAACGTCTTCGAGGGAGCAATAAACGTGTTGACGATGCGCGAACCTTCTGACAGCGGCGCGGCTTCGGGAGCCGGGGACGACGCGACGGGAGGAAGAGGAGCAGCGGTCATGAGTGCCTCCTGGCAAAGATTCGAAGGAATTCTAGCTGGGGTGTGGCGTCAAGACAAGCGCCCGCAAGGATTTCGAGAACTCCATGGAAGGCGTGTAACGAAGCGCACATCTGCGTCACAATTCCAGTAGCCAGGAATTCGGCGACTTTTTCGGATTGCCGAGAGCGCGAGGTGGCGGCGCGCCAAACCGAGATGGACGGGCTGTGGTTCGTCCTGCTCAGTAGGGTTTTGCCCCTCGCAGTTTCAGGGGCGCCGGTGTCGCGTCGATAGTTCGCTCTTGCGCGGGCGGTAACCGCCGCCGGGTAAGATAGTCACGATGTCGAACGCGACACCGGTAGTGATCGCAGTCCTGGTGGCGGAACTTGTACCGGCAGCCGCTTTTGGGTTAGCCGCAGAGCGCCTATGCATCGCCGTCGGACGCTGGCCGCGGCTCCTGCGCTGCACTGCTCCGGCGGTGTTGGCTGTTCCCTACGTGATCGTGGCGGCGTCACAGCACATGTTTCGCTGGCAGTGGATGGCCTTGTATTGCCTCCTGCCGGCTCTGATCGCGTGGTTGCTGGGGCAGGCGGCGGTGGTCGATCCCGAGCAACTCGGCAACTGGCGCGATGCGCTGATCCTTCTCACACTTGGGCTGGCCGTCGATCTGCGTTGGTTCGATGGGGCTTGGCCGGCCGGACTGCGAGGATTGGGCAATCTGTTGCTCCTCGACGCCGGGCTCTACGGATTTCTCGGCATCCGGCGGCTGAGCGGCACAGGATTCGATTTTCATTTCCATTGGAGCGACTGGAAGACCGGCCTGCGCGAACTCGTATTCTTCGCGCCGGTGGTCATAACGCTTGGACTGGTTCTGGGATTCATTCATCCTCACAAGAACTTTCCGCCTGTGGGCAGAGCGCTGCTCAGCTGGGTCGGGATCTTTGTCTTTGTCGCACTGCTGGAAGAACTCTTCTTCCGCGCCTGGGTGCAGAACTTACTGGAGCGGCGCGTCGGGCGTCGGGCGGCTCTGCTGATTGCGTCGGTGCTCTTCGGTTTGTCCCACTTCAACAAAAGATCGGCGAATTTCAATTGGCGCTACGTTTTGCTCGCTTCGATCGCAGGGATCTTCTACGGTCGCGCTTGGCGAGAACAACGACGTGTGCCGGCATCGGCGATCACGCACACCTTTGTCGACTGGATTTGGTATCTGTGGTTTTAGTGTCCCGTCGGATTGGGTGCAAGGTTGATGGCAAGTTCGCGGGATTTAGACGCCTGGCCATCAGGGGCTAAAGCCCAATTTCCAAAGGCTGGTTACTGCGCGGCTGAAGCCGCCCGCTTTCAAAACCATATCCACGACGGCTTTCTCAGAATCCCGGTAGATTACTTCCCGGCTGTTCCGTGGTATCCGGCATAGTGTCCTGCGACCGTCGGATGATAATGCCAATACCCCAGTCCCACCCGCATATGGTGCAGATACGCGTCGGGAACGCAGACTGCGAAGCACAATCCCAGCAGCCCCTGCGTTATCCCAAGCACAACCACGCTGCGGCAACGGCGGAACAAGACGCACGAGACAGCTCCCCACACCAGCGTTGCGACGGTGAGGACAACATTGGGCAAGTGAGCCATGGCGAATAGAACAGCCGCGAATGCGATGGCGGCATCCGCTTTCAGCAGTCGCGTCAGGCGGGGCATGAAGTAATCCTGCAGCAGGAATTGCTGGTAGATGGTCCAGAGCACGTAGCCGCCGACGTGAGCTAGGTCGGGCTTATAGAGTTCGTGGAACGTACCGGCGGCTTGTGCCAGCAGAATGCCAGCGGCCGCCAGCACCGCAGCGGCCGGGAGAATCCAGAGAGAAGTCGCAAATCCGCGCCAACGGAGCCCGAGTTCGTTGAGCGTCGGCCTTTCGAGCAGCACGAGGATCAGCGGGCTGAGCAGGGCAATCGGGCCAAATATCAACTGTTCGCGAGCAGGCAGCCACAGGACAACTAGGATGGCGGCAAAGCCAATCGTCAATTCGGCCAAGGTTCGGAGCGAAGTATCGGATTGTGGGGTTGAGATTGCTAAGGGAGTCGAGTTTAGGGTCGCCACTGCGTCACTTTCCAATTAAGACATAGAGTGGAGCGGGGGCAATTTGGTTGCACGATTCGCCTGAGGCGCCTTGCTCCCGGGCCGGGAAGGCGAGACGCTTCCCCGACAGCCGGCAGGATGCCGCGCTACGGGCGAGCCGGAATGTCGCGCTGGGCGGCCGCTTACACCAGCAATTCCGGTGTGGCATCCAGCAGGTTTCGCGTGTAGGGATGAACTGGATTGTCGGTAATGAGGTCTGTATCGCCGACTTCTACGATTTTCCCCTTATACATGACGGCGATTCTGGTCGCGAGATAGCGCACCACGGGCATGGAGTGAGAAATGAAGAGGTAGGTCAGGCCGAAGTCGCGCTGCAATTGCGCGAGCAGGTTGATGATCTGCGCTCCAACGCTGACGTCGAGAGCCGAGACCGGTTCGTCGCAGACGATGAACTTCGGCCGCAAAGCTAGCGCGCGGGCGATGCCGATGCGCTGGCGCTGTCCGCCGGAAAATTCGTGCGGGTAGCGCAGGCGGGCGGATTCGTCGAGGCCCACGGCGCGCAGCAGTTCGGCGACTTGCGAGCGCAAGTCGAGCTTCGCTCGACCGGACCCTTCGGCCGCGCTCAGGGCATGCAGCCGGGCGCGGCTGTCCCCACATAAATCCTTCGTCTCTGAATCATCCCCATGCGAATCATTCTGGCTTCCGTGGATGATCAGTGGCTCCGCGATGATGTCTTCCACGCGGTAACGGGGGTCGAGAGAGGCAAAGGGATCCTGAAAGATGATCTGCATGTCGCGGCGGAGGCGGCGCATTTCGCTAGAGCTGGCGGCGAGCAGGTCGCGGTTCTCGAAGCGGATGCTGCCCGAGGTGGCCTCAATCAGGCGCAGGATCAGACGTCCGAGCGTGCTCTTCCCCGAGCCGGATTCACCCACTAGGCCAAGGGTCTCGCCGGCTTGAATGTCGAGAGAGACGTCATCGACCGCGCGGACGTCGCGCGAGAAGACCTTGACGAGATTTCGGACTTCGAGCAATGGCACGATGCGATGCTAGCAGTTGCGAGCACCGAGTTGCGAGTACCGGTACCGAGAAGAGAAAGGACTACCCAGCGGCGATCAGCGGCACCGCCGCCAGCGCGGCCAGCAGTCCCACGAACTTCCAACGGCTGAAATGTTCCTTCAGAACAATCCGCGCAAGGAGAACTGTGATCGCCGGGTAGAGCGACGTGATGACTACGGCTTCGTCGAGGCGGCCATGCTCGCTGGCGAAGATGAATAGCGCGACGCCGATGACATCGAGACAGCCTGCCAGGGCACCGAAGATGGTGACGGAACGATTGAGCTCGAGTGGCGCCCGTGTCGCAAGCACAGCGATTGACGTTGCGATCAACGACCCGATGCGGGAGATGGCGGCGACCCATGTCGGCGAACCGGTTGCCTGATGGATGCAGAGGTAGAATCCAGCGAATCCGACGCCCGCCAGTGCAGCAGCGACTACGCCCTTGGGATGGCCGGATTCGTCGTTCTCTCCCTGAGCCTCGGGACGGGCAATCAGCCAGATGGCGAGGATGGCGAGGGCGAATCCGAGGATCGACCAGCGGCTGGGCGCGCCTTCCAATGCGATATCCACCAGCGTGGGAATCGCAGCGCCCAGCAGGGCGCCGATAGGAGCCGCGAGGCCCATGTGTCCGGAGGCCAGCGCGCGGTAGAAAATGGCGATCGAGAACCCTCCGATCACTCCGGCAGCCACCGCCCAGAAAATGCTGGCGCGATTGGGGAAAGTTCCGTTTTGGCTGAAAGCTATCGCCAGCATCAGCGCGAGAGCGCAAATGTGCGAGAACGCGGTGAGCACAAAGGCATTGGCCCGGCGGGAGCCGTATCCACCGGCGAAGTCGGACGCTCCCCAGAGGAACACGGCAGTCACCGAATAACCAGCGGGCGCAAATTGTGGCAGGGAAGACACGCCGGACGAGGGTAACATGCGACGAGAACTCCGCCGGGGTCACAGATTCCGCGTGTTAGAATTTCCACAACGCTAGTCGTTGGTCGTTCGTCGATAGTCGTTGGCAAAAACCGAAGCGCGAAAAGCCAGCGACCAGCGACAAACGACCAGCGACGGTTCTGAGGCCCGGGTTTGATCGAACTGGCACCGTCAATTCTTTCCGCGGACTTCGCCCGCCTGGGCGAACAGGTGCGTGCCGCGTGCCAAGGCGGGGCTCATGTTATTCACGTCGACATCATGGACGGGCATTTTGTCCCGAACCTCACGATCGGGCCGCCGGTAGTAAAATCCCTGCGGAAGGTGACGGACCTGCCACTCGACTGTCACCTGATGATCGATAATCCGGACGAGTTTATTCCCGTATTCGCCGACGCTGGAGTGAACTGGATCTCGGTGCATCAGGAAGCCTGTGTGCACCTGAACCGCACGCTACACCTGATCAAGAGTCATGGCTGCATGGCGGGAGTGGTGATCAATCCTGCGACGCCAGTCGAAACGCTTTCGGAAGTGCTCGATATTGTCGATTACGTGCTGGTCATGTCGGTGAACCCCGGATTCGGGGCGCAGAAGTTCATTCCGTCTACCATGCATAAGATGCGCCGTTTAGCCGACATTCGCAGCCAACGCGAGCTGAGCTACCGCATCGAAGTGGATGGTGGCGTGGCCCTCGATACGGTGGCCGATGTGGTCCGGGCCGGAGCCGAAATTCTCGTGGCGGGCAACGCCGTGTTCGGTAACGGTGATCCAAGGAAGAATGCGGAGTCGCTGCTGAGGGTGGCGACCGAAGCAGCACTGCAGAAAGTCTAGCGAAACCTGGAACTCAAAGGACTTCCCAACTCTTATGTTGCGTCGAATTCATCTGATTGTCGTGCTGGGTGAGCTGCTGGCCCTGACCGCCGCTTGCACAAATAAGAAATCTGTCAATCCGCTGGCCGGTGTGGGGTCGAAGCAGCCGGACAAAGTCCTGTTCGACAAGGCCATGGACGCGATGCATCACAACCGCTTCGACGTCGCCCGCCTCACGCTGCAGACGCTGATCAATACCTATCCTGACTCGGAATTTATCGCCCGCGCCAAACTGGCGGTGGGCGATTCCTGGTACGCCGAGGGTGGCACGGCGGCGCTGGCGCAGGCCGAGCAGGAGTACAGCGATTTCGAGATCTTCTTCCCTAACTTAAAGGAAGCGGCTGAAGCACAGTTGAAGATCGCCAATATTCATTTTCAGCAGATGGAGAAGTCGGATCGCGACTACACGCATGCCAAGCGCGCCGAAGATGAATATCGCAAGGTGATCCTGCAATACCCGGACAGCAAACTTGTCCCCGAAGCCAAGAAGCGGCTGCTCGAAGTGCAGGAAGTACTGGCAGACCGCGAGTTCGGAATCGGCCGGTTCTACTACCTGCGCGAGTCGTACGCCGCATCGATCGCGCGGCTGCAGACCCTGGTGGAAAAGTATCCTCTGTACAGCCGTGCGGACGAAGCGCTTTATCTGTTGGGACAGAATTACGAAGGCCAGATTGAGCGTATCCGCAAAAGCACAACCTGCGATGTCCACAATCTTCCGCGGGGTTGCATGAGGGAGGCCGATAAGGCGCAGGCCATTGGAAAGCTTTCCAAAACGGCGGCGACCAAATATTCCGCGATCCTCACCCGCTATCCGCTGATGGATCGCGCCGTTGACGCCAAAAAGCGGCTGGAGGCTTTGCACGAGCCAGTGCCCCGAGCGACCAAGGGCTCGGTGGCTCGCAACAAAGCGGAGATCGAGAGCCGCGGACAAGCCACGATGATGCAGCGAGCTATGGGGCTCATCAAGAAGGGACCGGATGTATCGACGGCAACTGCGATCGGCGAGCCGTCGCTGGTTGAGGCTGAGCCCATCAGCGCTGTCACTGTTCAGCAAGAAGAGGCGAAAGACTTCATGAGATCCGCTGCTGGCGGCGACGGGAACAAAGTGGGAGTGGAAATTGTAAAGCCGGATCAGCCCGGCCCGAGTGGCGCTCCGCCCGCAGGAAATGAGGTCAATGCCAATGCGCCGTTCGGTACGCCTCCGGCAGCTACGGCCCCTGGAACACCGGCAACACCCGATCCCAATGAACTGAAACCGAATGCTTCGGCGGATCCGAATGAGTTGAAGCCCGCGGATTCGGGTACAGATACCTCGTTGCCACCGCCAAATCAGGTGAATGAGATTCAGAACCAGTCGTCCTCGAGCAGCACAGCGAAGTCCGATGACTCGACTCCGGCCAGCGATCAGGATCTTTCGAGCAGCAAGCGGAAGAAGAAGAAAGGGCTGAAGAAGATCAATCCGTTTTAGGGGAGTCTCAGCCTGGCAGACTTTAGCCAGTGGGCGGATTGGTGTCTAGAGCTCCTCGCTTCGCATCGTCGGACAGCCCAGGCGGCTGTCCCTACACGGCGCATTGAAGGTTGTCCCTACCCGGCCATTGCGCACAAGGTGCTGACCACTGGTAACGTGTTACTTCCCTTCAGGATCATTGACTTGGGTTGAGGCACAGGTTACCTTCGCGGTATCTCCCCTCTTCAGAGGAAACCTTTGGCCAGGAAGATACTGCTCGCCGACGACAGCGTGACCGCCCAGAATATGGGGAGGAAAATCCTCGCGGACGCGGGGTATGAAGTTATCACCGTCAATAACGGATCGGCGGCTCTGAAGAAGATCGCGGAACACAAGCCCGACCTGATCGTCCTTGACGTCTACATGCCCGGCTATAGTGGGCTGGAGGTGTGCCAGCGCCTCAAGGAAGTGGGCGAAACCTCGCGGATTCCGGTCCTGCTCACAGTTGGAAAGCTCGAACCTTTCAAGCCGGAAGAGGCCAAGCGCGTCCGCGCCGATGCCTTCATCGTCAAACCCTTTGAAGCCAGCGAGTTGCTGAGCGCCCTGAGCAAACTGGAAGACAAAGTCGTGCCCCGGGCGGACTCCTCGAAACCGGGTCGCTTTGCCCGGGCTACCGCGGCGCTCGAGGAGGGCCGGTATGACAAGACGATGGCCATCGAGGAAGACGATACGGGATGGAAGAGGCGCATCGCGTTTCCTCCGAAGAAGAAGAAGGAAAAGCCAGCCGAGGAAGAAGTTGACACTGGGCAGATCTACAATCCGGTCAACAAAGACCTGCGGACGGTGATCACACAGGAGACGGTTGAGCCGACGCCCGTCCAGATAATGCACCTTCCGGCTTCGACGGCAGAAGAGGGCAACGTCAACCTTGGCGCCTTAGCTCCCGAAGGGTTGCCGAAGGACGTTACGCCCGAAGAAATTGCTGCACTTGCCGCCGCCGCAGCCCAGATCAAGGGCAAGGTTGTCGAGGAGAAATCAGCGCCTATGGCGGAAATGCCCGTCACGGCACCGACGGAGAGCGTGGCTCCCAAAGTTGAAGTTCCAGAGGCTGCGAAGCCGGAGCCGCAGAAAGAAGAAGTTCACTCGCCAGAGTCCGCACCAGCGCCAGAAGTAGTCGCTGCAGCGCCTCCGGCAACATTCGCCGAGCAACAGCCAGCAGAAAAGATTGAGATGAAGAGCACGGAGCCAGAAATTGTTTCCACCCAGGCGGACGCGATGACCGTCATGATGGGCCTGGAGACGCAAATGATGGCGGTGCACTTTCCAATACCGGCAAATGGAACCGGAACGAATAGTGCGGCAAGTACGACACCGGAACCCGTGACCATGGCGGTAGCCGCCGTTGCCGACTCAACTGCGGTGTCGTCGTGCTGGACCGCTGTAGCCGTAGCGGTCGCTCCCGACGAAGCTGCAGTCTCGCTCGAGCAGGAAATGCAGAAGGCATATGCGGCTTTTGCAGCGGCGGAAGGCGGCCATGCTGTGGCCGCATCCACGATTCCTGAAGCGAAGCCTGCATTCATTGAAACGACAGAAGCGCCCGCTGTCGCGGCGGAACCTCCAGTTACGGAAGCCGCTTCTGGCATTCCGGCCACTGTCGCGCCGGAAGTTGCGCAGCCTCTGGCCGCGGTTTCGGTGGCGGCGACGGAAGCCATCAGTGCTGCCGTGAAAGAATTGGAAGCGGTCGCCGCGAAATACGAAGCGGAACGGACTGCTGCTTCGCCAGAACCAGTGACCGACAAATCTCTCCAGGCCGCGGCGCTCGAGTCCCCGGCGGCTGTGCCTGACGCAGAACCCAAGCCTGAGGAAAAGATCGAAGAGAAGATCGAGCAGAAGGCCGAGGAAAAAGTCGACGAGAAAGTCGAGGAGAAGATCGAAGCCAAGGTTGAGGAGGAGCCAAAAGAGGCAGACCTGCCGAAGCAGGCCGTGGCCGCAACGGCTGAGGCTACTGTGCCGCAAGACCAGCCTCAATCCGAAAGGACTCAGGATGAACCGGCCGCCCCGGTGACGGAGACTCCTGAGCCAGTGGCAGAGGCTGAAAGGCACGAAGAGGAATCGAAGTCGGAGGAAGTATCCACGGAGCCGGTGCCGGTCTCCAGGACATCGAGGGCAGGAGGGTCAGACGAAATGGCAAAGAGAGAATCGGAAACGGCAGCCGCATGGGCCAGTTGGAGAAAGATCCGCGAGACCGGTGGTTCGAAGACAGCCAACCCGGCAGAGGCGTCCGTGAGGGAAGGCGAAGACTCGATTCCGGAGGATAGGGCTGCCATGGCGGTCGCCGCCGGTGCCGAGAGCAAGCCGGAAGAAGTGGCGTCCCTCGATTCCGATCCCGAGATCGCCAGCATCGTCGACAGCGTCCTCGCCGACATGCGTCCTAGGATTGTCGAAGAGATCGCGCGCAAGCTGGGAAAGAAAAAATAACCGGACCCTTCAGTCGTTCCCTTCCAGTTTCAAAACAGTCCTGGCGGGCATGTCCCGCCCTTCTCTCGCCTTGATACCATACGGCTGTGAAGTGCTCGAATTGCGCAGTCCCGATGACCGACTGGACGCTTGGCGGCCGTCTGGGTGTCACGGTCACTATCGAGGTGTGCCCCCCTTGCCAGGGCTTCTGGTTCGACCAACACAAAGACCTGCAACTCTCCCCGGGGTCCACGCTGGAACTGATGAAATACATCGGCGAGCACTCGACATCCCCCAAGCCGGCTCTCGCGCAGGTGCTGTTGTGTCCGCGATGCGGTGCCGCGCTGACTCTGGCGCATAATGTCGCCCGAAATGTGCGGTTCACCTACTGGCAGTGTCCGAACGAGCATGGGCACTTCATTGGTTTTTTCGAATTCCTCAAGGAAAAGAATTTTATTCATCCACTCTCACCGGTTGAGATCCAGCGCTTACGAGAGAGCATCCACGCAGTGAACTGCTCAAGCTGTGGTGCGTCGATCAACCTGCAAACCAACTCGGTCTGTCCCTACTGCGGTTCCGCCATCTCTATGCTGGACCTCAAGGAGCAGCAGCGCATGCTGGCGGAGTTGAAGCAAGCTGCCGAGCCGAAGCCTGTGGATCCGGCCCTTCCCCTGAAACTGGCCATGGTCAAGGCGCAAACCTCAGCTCTGTTTCAGGAATCCGACGACGAGTGGTGGGAGGACGCCCGCTCCGGCGACCTGGTGCTGGCGGGCTTGAACGCGGTCGCCCGATGGCTGAAGCAAAGCGACTGATCATGAGAGAAGTATAGACCGGTGCCCCGGCTTTTGATCTCGCTGGCACCACCGATCCAGTGGGTGCCCCGTTCTTCGCGTTGTTTGCGAAGGGCGGGAACTACAAATGCCTGCTGGGGTTCAGTCCGTATTCCCTCCCTTCCTGTTCTCACCCCCCCGCCAAGTTTGACGGGGTGAGAACAGGAAGGGATGGAATATGCACCCCTGATTTGGATTCGCGAGGGTGGCGCACAGACACCAAGATGGAACATGGAGGACGCGGAAAACAAAATTCAGGACGCTGCAATATCGAGAGTTTTCGTCCGCAGAAGCTAAACAGCGCGATACTGTATTGAAGTCTCGGGGACACCCCTAGTACGGTTTTTTTGAGCACGACGAGGGAACGCGCTTACAATGGCAGCACTGCGCGGACGCCTCAATAGCGGCTTCGCCAAGGAGGGGGTGAGATGTTCGGTCTGGAATCAATTGCGGACTCGTTCGACCGCATGTACGAATCCGTGCAAAAGGACTGGGACAACGTTATGCTCCGGGATCCCGGCAGATTTGCCGGGAAGACATTTGGTCCGGACAGTTGGATCAACTATTTCTTCGCGATTCCGGCGGGTATCGCGTGGTCTCTCGGCACCTTCACTATGATGCAGGGGAAGGCGTTGGTGGACGTGCTGCGTTTAGGTGAAGGCGTAAAATCTGGCACCGCCGGCGGCGTCCTGCAGGACGGTTTGCGGATTCTGACGGTGTTGCCGGCCGTGGGCGGAGCGGCTAAGGCGACTGGTTCCGTGAGCAGGACCGTGCGGCTAATGGGTGTCGCACGGATCGCAGGGCAGGAGGGCGCGATGTCGTGCGGACCGACCGCCATCGCTGTAGCATCGCGGATTTCCGGCCAGGCGAGTTCGATGACGCTAGGCGAAGTAGGACAGGCATTCAATGGCATCCATCCAAACGCCGCCAATTTTCCCGGTATGTTTCTCGGAGAGCTGCGGTCGACCCTGAACACCTTGAGCGTCTCCAGTAAGGAGGTCAATATGGCGGGCCAAGGCGTCGAGGAAATCTCTGCGCTGGCCAAACAAGGAAAGGGTCCCGTAATCTTCGGCGTGCAGTGGTGGGAAACGGTCGGTGGAGTGACTCGGCCTGCCGCGACCCCGATCAAGCAGATGCCGTCCTCCATGCTGGGGAAAGCTCTCAACCCGACAGGCATGACGAAAATGGTCGCTAACGCCGGTGTGGCCACCGAAGCGCCGGACCATTGGCTGGCGGCATATATGAAATTCGGCAAAGTGGTGGTGGCCGACCAATACGGAGTCCGACCGATTGAAATGTTGGGCCAGATCCACGGCAACACGTCCCCGTTCACGCTGGCAAGCGCAGCATTCGTAGTGCCCGAAGGTGCTCTTCTGACGACAAGAATGGGCGGAGCAGGAGCACAGTTCCTTGGCGCCAACAGCAGATGGCTGACTTCAGCTTTCATCTTCAATATGGTTGTGGTGAATTCGCCACGTTTTTGGAACATGGACGCCGCGATCCGTCAATCGCAGGGTAAAGATCCGAGAGCATGGCCCGGCATGCCGCAATCGATAACGGATGGGCTGGGATCCGGGTCGGGCAGCGGCCAGACTCCGGGAATCGGCGTCGCCGACAGCATGCAGATGATTCCCCCACCGAACCAGATACCGGCGCCGAACCGGCTGAGCTCGACGGTTGATAAGGACGCCGAGTTTATCATGTCGAAAATGCCTCGAAATTCTGACACCCGCGAGTACTTTCAACTTCGCATGGAGACTGGCCTTTCGGACGACCGTTTGCGAAATGGTCTGCTGCAATTGATCAGCGTCAACCTGTTGCAGGCCACAAAATGGTTTCAAATGGGAAGCAAGCCTACGCCCGGTGTGGTGAGGCGGACGACGTTCCGGCGGGAGTAGGAAAGCCCCGGACAACGGCACTATCATCGAGCAATGCTTGGGTTGTGGCGTGGGCTCGAAGTTCTTCGAGGTCACGGGCTCCCAGACTGGACGCGAATACCCCTCGATGGGTTGTCCCACTTTCCGTGTGATCAAGCAGGTCGCCTAGGATGCTCCTTCCACGATCGTCCTTGCGAACTAAGAGCGCAAGGGTCCAATCAGCGGCTCCAGTCGTCTGCCGTTTAACCGACCAGTAGTCGATCGCGCCATCAGCAGTAGCAACAGAGAACTCCACACCTCTCGATTCGTCAGCATCCAGGGCCTCTAATGTCAAATGAAGCGCTGCGCCATCAACAATCTGCAGGAACAGATCGATCGCCCATAGCGACTCGTACCGATTCCCAAGTTTGTCTGCTGTGCCGCCACTCACTGGCATAGCTAGATCGTAGTTTCACCAACGACGAAGAATCAATGGCACATGGGAGCGGGAAAGGCAAAGGGGTGCATATTGGACTGAACCCCAAAACTGAGACAGGAGATTAAGGGGCCAATTACATTGAATGGAGGAGAGCAATGTTTGTGCCCCGACAACAGTATCCCCGCGAATTGAAAATC
>Ga0070732_10000672_pt1 | contig 20436 bp, 11 predicted proteins | sample Coa_R1_5_FD_66449 | JGI IMG/M metagenome (GOLD analysis project Ga0070732, IMG submission 66449) | Surface soil microbial communities from Centralia Pennsylvania, which are recovering from an underground coalmine fire - Coalmine... | ecosystem: Environmental > Terrestrial > Soil > Unclassified ... | reverse complement strand
CAACGCGTCCGGGTCGTCGCCCGCGGTGTTCTCGAGGAGTGGAATCGCCTGCGCGCCGCGGCCGACGAGCCCCAGGCATAGGCCAAGCTTCGTGCGCACGTCGGCCTGAGTCAGGCCGCGCTTCATCGCTGCCTGCAGCACGTCGATCGCGTCGTCGTCGCGGCCCGCCTGCCAGTACGCGACGGCGAGGTCGAGGACGGCCCCGGCGTTGTCGGGTCGCTCCGCGATGACCTGCTGGAGGATTCTGACGGCGTCGTCCAGCTTGCCGGCCTCGTAGGCGTTCACGGCCTCGTGCATTCGGCGATCAAGGCCAATCAGTCGCTTGGGATCGTCGGCAGTCGTGTACCGCTCGCGGGCCTTGGCGGTGGTGCTGACGTAGCCCAGCGAGCGCAGCGCGTCCTTGACCGCCATGGGCTCATCCGTCGGCCGGTTCGGCGGCGCGACGTTGGTCCCTTTCAAGACGTTCGCGAGCGCGTGGACACGATCCGGGCTCTGGGCCGCGAGGTTCTGCGCCTCCGTCGGGTCCGACGCGAGGTCGTACAACTCGGGGATCGGCAGATCGATGTACTTCTCGCGGCCGACGAGCACGCCCCGCAGTGGCGCCCAGCCGCGCGCGAGATTTGTCATCATCGCCTCGAAATAGGTCTGGCGATCGGGTCCGCCGCCGTGCGCGATCACGTCGCGGAGCGACGCGCCCGGCAGGCTCGGGTCGGGCCGCGCGCCGACGGCGTCGAGCACGGTCGGCAGCAGGTCGATGTGCCGCACGGCTGACTCAATCACGCGGCCGCGCGGCTCGCGGGCCGCCCCCGGCTCCACCGTCGTGATGATGAGCGGAATGCGCAGCGTCGACTCGTACGTGAACACACCGTGCGTGGCCTCGCCGTGCTCACCCAGCGACTCGCCGTGGTCGCCGGTGACGATGACGAGCGTTGGACGTGGCAGCGTGCGCAGCCGATCGAAGAGCGGCCCGAGTGCGTAGTCGGTCCACGCCACCTCGCCGTCGTACGGCTGCTGCGCGTAGCGGGCAAGCCACTCGTCCGGCGGCCGGTACGGCGCGTGCGGATCGTAGACGTGCACCCAACCGAACCACTTGCCCGGCGTGCGATCGATCCAGGCATTCGCGACTCTGACGACGGCGTCGGCGCGCCGCTCGGTCTCAGAGAAGTTCGCCGTCGAGCCGACTTCGGGGAGTCGGTCGTCGTAGACCTCGAAGCCGAGGTCGAGGCCGTACCTCCTTTTGAGCGGGTACGCGCCGACGAACGCACCGGTGGCGAAGCCGAGCGACTTCAGCCGCGTCGCCATCGTGGCGGCGTCCGCCCGGAGCCGATAGCCAATGTTATCGCGGATACCGTGTTGGTACGGGTATACGCCGGTGAGGATCGTCGCGTGCGACGGCAGCGTCAGGACGGTCGAGGCGTGCGCGAACGTGAAACGCGCGCCGTGCGCGGCCAGCCGATCGAGATTCGGCGTCGCGGCCGGCCCGCCGTACGAGCTGAGCGCGTCGGCGCGCAGCGTGTCGATCGTCACGAGCAGGACGTTCGCGTCGGGAGTGGCCGGGAGGACGAAGGCCTGGTCGCGCCACCACCACCAGACGCCGGCCCCGATCGCGGCGACGACGACGATCGCGCTGGCGATCGTGATCGGGCGCGGCGTCGATCGATGTGGCGGGGCGCTCGGCGTGCGGGAACGCTTCGCGGCGGGAGGACGTGCCATCGTGCGGCCTGCCCAGTATATTAGACGCCGCCGGGCGCATGATCATGATGCCGACGCGCGTGACCAACACTCCTCGACGCACGGCACTTTGCGCCGGCTGGTCATGATCCGGCCGTTGGCCGGCGCTCATCATGGTGTTCACCAAACGTCTTCGCGAAGGCATTCGGAGCGGGCGGATCACGTGCAGCGTCCGCATTTGGATGCGGCCCGACGTCAAGGCGGGCGGTCGCTACCGCCTGGGCGAGGGGCAAATTGTCGTGGATTCGATTCGGCCGATTCGCCTCGCGGATATCACGGGTGATCTGGCACGCGAATCGGGTTTCGGCAGCGTGGAGGATCTGCTCCAGACGGCTCACCACGGTCGAGGTGACCACGTCTTCCTGATTCGGTTCCGTTACCTTCGCCCGGGTGCTTGGGACGTGCAGCGCACCCCGGGTAGGGATCGCGATGAACGACGCACCGACGCGGATTCCCAATCCTCGTCCGATCGCCGGACGGAGTTGCTTCGTCGCATTCGCAGCAGTACGCCGAAGAGGTCATCCAGGAAGACCACGGGCCGCCCCTAGTCAGGGGCGGGCCCATCGGCCCGACGCGACTAGCGAATCGGGATGGCCGTCGGGTCGGCGCCCGAGAGCGCTTCGGCTTTCATGTGTTCGGCGAGGAGATTCCAGCTGACGAAGTGGCCGCTCGCATCCGGGAGGCCCGTCTCCGGATTGTAGTTCTCGTTCATCCCGCCGGTCTTCTGGAAGTCGGCGACGAGCAGGTGCTGCGTCTTGTCGGCGAGCTCGGCGGCCTCGGCCGCGCGGCCGAAGTTCAGGAGACCGCGCATCATCAGATAGTTGGACAGCACCCAGACCGGACCGCGCCAGTAGCCTCGGTCGGGGTCATAGCGCGGGTCATCCCTCGACAGCGTCCGGACGCCGTGAGGTGACCAGAACTGGGCCGGGTCGAGGAGCGTCGCAAGCATCCGCTGGGCCTGGGGCGCCGAAGCAATCCCCGCCCAGAGGGGAACGAAGTTCGTCCAAGCCTTGACCTTCACGAACGCGCGCGTGCGGCTATCGAGGTTCCAGTAGGAGCCGTCCTCGTCGGACCACATGCGCGCCTGCACGAGGGCTTTGAGTGCAGAAGCCTTCCCTTGGTACAGATCCCCATCGCGGGCCTCGCCGAGGCGCCGGGCGAGGAACGCCAGGGCCAGGTACTCGCGGTAGATGTAGCTCTGGAGGTCGACGCCCTCGGTCACCTGTGAGGGCGAGTCGGACACGGCAGGGCTGTTGTCGGTGCCGCTCTCAACGCCGTTGTACCAGACGAAGAGCCCGTCGGTCGCCCGGCGGTTCTCTTCCCAGAAGGTCAGCGTGTCCTTGATCTTCTGATAGTAGGTGACGCGCGGCGCGGCGGTGGGCCGCTCGTAGATCTGCAGCTTCCGGTAATTCGGGTCAGAGGATGGGGGCGGGTCGGAGCCGCGGAGCCAGGAGACGTCGCCCGACGTGAGCGAGGCGCGGACGGCCGCCTGGGCCAGAAACGGCTTGCACATCTCGGGAAGCGCCCAGACCGCATCGGGCGCGATCTCGCGCGGCGTGTAGCCCGTCCAGTTGGCGAACTCGTCGACGAAGGCGAGGAAGTCCTCAATGGAGCCGGTGACCGGCTGGGCGATCTTGTCGTAGCTCAGCGCCGCGCTCATGAAGTACATGTCCCAGTCGAACAGCTGGAAGTACGGCCCGTCCGGCACGATGTATTCGTGAAGGAGGATGCCCTTCGGCGGCTTCACGATGTCGCGCTTGAGTCCGTGTTGGGTGATCAGCGTGGCGAGCACCGCCGAGTCGTCCGCGGCGTGGACGAAGGCGCCGATCTGCACCGGCAGCAGCCAGATCAGAATCCGTCGCACCGTCGTCCTGGCCATCAGGCCGAGTTTACAGCGATGCCGGGTCGAGGTGCCGGCCGCTCCCCGAGTCTGCCGACCGCGAGCGCGATCGGGCTGACGGCGACGCCGGCCGTCGCTTCCGTCCAGCACCCTGCGGAGGCTGCGTCGTCGCTCAGTGTCGAGACGGCTGCGTCCACAAGGCGTCGATGTCCGATGCCCGCCGGCCGCCGCGAAATGTCGTCCGCCGATCCGGGACCCGCACGTCACGACGATCAAGACCTGGAAGGCTGGCTGTGAGATAACGCTGCAAGGTGTGGCTGAGGAACGTCTGCCGCTCGAAGAACACCCGCGTATTGAACATTTGGCGCGCGAGCACCAGGTCGGCGACGCTGCCGTAGATCACGACATGCGCGCTCTTGTTCGCTCGGACGGCCGCTTGCGCCAAGTGCACGCCCTGAAACGCTCCGACCACCGCATGGGTCACGACGATCAGAGGCCCGCGTAGGCGAATTTCCTTGTACGCCTCCTCGAACGTGCTGCACGTGGCGACTTGGCTCCGATGCTTCCGCGCCACTTGGGCGAGCGTGTCGGCTTGCTGCCTGTTTGACTCGACGATCAGGACCGACGGTGACCCCATGGGCGTGGAACCCCCGGTAGGAACACCGGCATTATAAGGAGTCAGGGCCGTCGATCGCGGTCATAGCTTTGGCGCCCGCTCGCTCAGCGTCTTCAATCGCCAGGAGGCGAACGGCCAACTCAGCGTAGATTGACCGCGCAGCGGCCTTCGTCAGCCGGCAGGCGGCGCCGGCTGCGCGCTGTGCTTCGATCTGCTCGATCGGATCGGCCACGGCGCGGCAGTCTCCCTCGGCGTCCATGGACTCGACCTCGCGCTCGGCCTCATCACATGCGTGTCGCACGGCCGGGTCGTCCACGGTCGCGATGAAGTCCGCGAAGGCCGACCAGAGCTCTCCGGCGTCGCGGTACGCCGCCGCTGCGGTCCGGAGCGACGGCTCGCTTAGAATCCGCGCCGCTTCCTCGAGGAACTCGGCATAGAGCGGCCGGCCGGCTCCGGGCGCGACGAGGCACGCGACCCACTCGTACGTTCGCTTGAGTCCCGCGAACGCGCGCGGGCCTTCATCGAACAGCGCGGGCCACGCCTTCTTGTCCTTCGAATCGGTGAGCATCCGCTGCCACTTCTTGAGTCCTGCGAAGCCGCAGTTCACCCAGAACGATCTCGGCAAGGGCGGCTCGGTGTACGACTTCGCCGTGTCAGCGATGGCCAGTCGGAGCGTGCCAATCGGGTCCGCGGACTCGGCGGCCCCGTCGACCGTCGTGAGGCGGTTCTTCGCCGGCCGGTACCCGCCGCGAAGACGCGCCAGGGTCGGCGACGACAGCCTGGTCGGCCCCGGCGCCCGCCCGTCTATCCACCAGTCGTCGCCATTCCTTCCGACGACCGCGACGGTCCGGAGCCCGACGGCGCATAACGCCGGCTTCCCCGCGTCCAGGATGGCCTCGAGCGCCTTTCTCGCCGCCGCCGGACTCGTCGTCTCCTTCCGTGTGGTCGCGACGCCGACTCGCGCCAGGCCCTGGGCGATGTACGCATCCGGCATCGATCGGCTGTGGAGCGCGATCGACAAGAGCGGCGGCCAGCCCTTGTACTCAAACACGGCGTACAGGAATCCTGGGCCTCCGCAGAGGCCGTTGACGATCGGCTCGGTGAATGGGCGACCCGTAGGGCTCCACACGATTCCGGCATGCCGGAGCACGTTCGTCACTGGCGCCGTGCCATTCTGGATGCCGCCGAAGGCATCGTATCCGTCGAGGACGCCTGGGTACACCCCTCGCGGGAGCGGTGACGGCCGCCCGCGGGCGGCGCCCGAGAGGACTCGAGCGCGGGCAGCTGCATAGCGCTCGCCGGTCTTGGCCATTCGCTCGCGCACGAGCGCGTTGAAGTCGCGCTGTCTGGTCATGACCTGGCAAGCGCGAGTGGCTCGCCTACTTCCCTGCGGGGATCGGCTCGAGCGCGGGAACGGTCTTCGGATGCAGCCACGTCTGGAACTGCGCCATATAGGTATAGACGACGGGCGTCAGATAGAGCGTGACGAGCTGAGAGAAGAGCAAGCCACCGACCACGACCAGGCCGAGCGGCTGCCGCGCCTCGCCGCCGGCGCCCCAGCCTAGAGCGATCGGCACGGCACCGAAGAGTGCCGCCATTGTGGTCATCATGATTGGCCGAAAGCGAATCAGACAGCCCTTGTAGATCGCCTCGGCAGGCGACATCCCGCTCCGCTCCGCTTCGAGCGCGAAGTCGATCTGCATAATCGCGTTCTTTTCGACGATGCCGATCAGCATGATCATGCCGACGAAGGCGTAGATGCTGAGATCGATGTGAAAGATCATCAGCGTCAGGAGCGCCCCGAATCCGGCCGACGGGAGGCCGGACAGAATCGTCAGCGGGTGAATGTAGCTCTCGTACAGGATGCCCAGCACGATGTAGACGACGAGGACCGCGATGAGCAGCAGGACGGCGAGATTGCCGAGCGACCCTTGAAAAGCCTGCGCCGCCCCTTGAAAATGTCCACTCACGCCCTGTGGCAGCATCCGGGTCGCGACGTCGTTCACGCGGGCCAGGGCCGGGCCGAGGAACACGCCCGGTGCCAATCCGAAGGACACGGTCACCGACGGCAGTTGGCCGAAGTGATTTACGGCCTGAGGGCCGACGACCTCGGTGGCGTGGGCGAGCGTGTCTAAGGGTACGACCGGCCCGCCGCCGGTCGCGCCCGGCGTGTTGGAGTTCATCAGCGGGCTTGACGGCACGGCCGAGGGGGCCGCCGATGCGATCTGTGGCGTCGGCGTCGCGGCGGTCGCCGCAGCGCCGGCACCGGGCGTGCCCGAGGTGCCAGACGTGCCGCCGGTGGACGTCGCCTTGAAGTACAGAAGCGACAGAGCTGACGGATCGCGCTGGAACTGGGGTTCCAGTTCGAGCAGGACTTTGTACTCGTTGGCGGCGCCGTAGATCGTCGACACCCACTTCGTGCCATAGGCGTCGTAAAAGGCGTTCTCGATGGTGCTCGCGGTGACGCCGAGGGCCGCGGCTTTGTCCCGGTCGATGGCGATATTGATCTGAGGACTCGTGATCTCCAAGTCGCTCGTCACGTCCTCGAGGCTCGGCTCGGCTGCCAGGGCTCTCTCGAGCGCCTGCGCCGCCGCATAGAGGGTGGGTCGATCCGGCGACTGCATCGAATACTGATAGAGGCTCTTGCTCACCTCACCGCCGATCCGGATCGTCGGGGGGTTCTGCAAGTAGACGTTCATCCCGACCACGTTGGCCAGTTGAGGCCGCAACGACTGGATGATCGCTCCCGCCAATTGGCGCCGTTCGCTTCGTGGCTTCAGGTGCACCACGATCTGGCCGAGGTTCGGTCCGCCGAGGGTCTGCGCCTCGGTGCCGCCGACGGTCGAGACCAGGGCCGCGACGTTGGGATTCCGGCTGATGATCTCGGCCACCGCGTTCTGGTACTCGACGAGCTTGTCGAACGACGCGCCCTGCGCCGCCTCGGTCGTCACCGCAATTTGATCGGTGTCCTGTTCGGGGATGAAGCCCTTGGGCACGATGAGGAACAGGGCCGCCGTGCCACCGAGCACGCCGAAAAACGCCCCGATCGTCAGTCGGCGCCGCGCCAGGACGAGTTGGAGCGTGCGGTCGTACCCGCCGAGCAGCCATTGGAACCACGCTTCCGAGGTCCGGGCAAACCGGCTCTCGCCGTGGGCGTTCGGCCGGCGCAGAAAGCGGCTGCACAGCATGGGCGTGAGGGTGACCGACACGACGCCGGAGATCAGAATCGCGACGCAAATCGTGACTGAGAACTCGCGGAACAGGCGTCCGAGGACTCCGGAAATGAACAACACCGGAATGAACACGGCTGCCAGCGAGAGCGTCATCGAGACGATCGTGAAGCCAATCTCGCGCGACCCGACGAGCGACGCCGCCAGCGGGTCCTCTCCCTGCTCGATGTGTCGATAGATGTTCTCCAGCATCACGATCGCGTCGTCGACCACGAACCCGACCGACAGAATGAGGGCCATCATCGACAGGTTGTCGAGGCTGTAGCCCAGGAGGTACATCACGGCGAAGGTCCCGATGATGGAGAACGGCAGCGCCAGGCTCGGGATCACCGTCGCCCACATGTTCCGAAGGAACACGAAGATGACGAACACGACGAGCCCCAGCGTGAGCACCATCGTGAACTGGACATCGCGGTACGACTCGCGGATCGTGTCCGACCGGTCGTAGAGCACGCCCATGTGCACGCTGGCCGGCAGCTCCGTTTGAAACTGCGGCAGGAGGGCTTTGACGGCGTCGGCCACGGCAATCGTATTCGTGCCGGGCTGGCGCTGAATCCCAAGGGTGATCGCCCGCTGGGTGCCCGTGGCATCGTAGAACCAGGCCCCCGTGCGCGGGTCCTCGACACCGTCGACGATCTGGCCGAGCTGTCCCAGGCGCACCGGCGCGCCGTTGCTGAAGGCGACGACCATCGGCTTGTACTGCTCGGCGTTCAACAGCTGGCCGGTCGCCTGCAGGGTGAAGGCCTTGTGCGGACCGACGATCGTTCCGGTCGGCACGTTGACATTCCAGTTCTTGAGCGCGGTTTCGACTTCGTTGATGCCAATCTGCCGGGCGGCCAGTGCGTGCGGGTCGACCTGCACGTGCACCGCGAACTTCTCGCTGCCGAGGACCTGCACCTGCGCGACGCCGCTCACCATCGAGATGCGCTGGGCAATTCGCGTCTCGGCCCATTCGTCCAGCGTCCAGGCGGGCATCGTCGTGGACGTGATGACGAGATACAGGATTGGCTCATCGGCCGGGTTCACCTTCGTGAACGTCGGCGGCGTCGGCATGCCCTGGGGGAGCAAGCGGCCGGCCTGGGTAATGGCCGACTGCACGTCGATCGCCGCGCCGTCCAGCGGCCTGCTGAGATCGAACTCCAGCGTCACCTGCGTCGAACCGAGGGAGTTCACGGACGTCATCGACTGGAGGCCGGCGATCTGTGAAAACTGGTTCTCGAGCGGCGTCGCGACGGATGCCGCCATGGTCTCGGGCCCCGCTCCCGGCAACTGCGCCGTGACGAGGAGGGTCGGGAAATCGACGTTCGGCAGGTCACTCACGGGGAGCGAGCGATAGGCGACGATGCCGAACAGGGCAATCGCCGCCATCATGAGGCTGGTGGCGATCGGACGACGGATGAATCCCTCGGAGATGTTCATCACGTCGCCACCGCCGCTTCCGGGATGCGTCGCGTCTTGAACATCGTAGCGAGGTAGGTGTAGACGACGGGCGTGAGGTACAACGTGATGAGCTGCGACACCATCAACCCGCCCACGACCGCGAGGCCGAGCGGCCGTCGGGCCTCACCGCCGGACCCGTAGCCCAGCGCAATCGGCACTGACCCGAGGAGGGCGGCCATGGTCGTCATCATGATCGGGCGGAACCGGATCAAGCACCCTTCGTAGATGGCCTCGGCCGGGCTCTTCCCGTGCCGGCGCTCCGCGTCCAACGCGAAGTCGATTTGCATAATCGCGTTCTTCTTCACCAGTCCCACGAGCAGAATGAGGCCGACGAACGAATAGATATTCAACTCGTTGCCGAACAGCCACAGCGTGATGAGGGCGCCCAGACCGGCCGACGGCAGCCCAGAGAGAATGGTCAGGGGATGGATGTAGCTCTCGTAGAGCGCGCCGAGGACGATGTAGACGACGCCGATCGCGACGAAGAGCAGGAGGCCGAGATTGGTCATCGACTGTTGGAAGACCTTCGCCTGGCCCTCGAAGCTGGTCGTGACCGTCGGCGGCAGAATCCGGTCCGCGACGGCCCTCACGTGCGCTGTGGCCTGCCCGAGTGAGATGCCCGGCTTCAGACCGAACGACACCGACACGGAGGGCAGCTGGCCGGAGTGGTTGATGGACTGCGGCCCCACCGACTCCTTGAAGTTGACGACCGAGTCGAGGGGGATCACCGCGCCGTTCGCCGCCTTGAACGCGGTGTTCTTCAGGGACCGGGCATCGGACTGGAACTGCGGTTCAAGTTCCAGAAACACTTTGTACTGGCTCGCCGGGCCGTAGATGGTCGAAACCCACGTCGAGCCGAAGCCGGTCGACAGGGTGTTCTCGATCTCGGTGGCATTCAAGCCGACGGCCGCGGCCTTATCGCGGTCGATCGACAGGTCGACGCGCGGGCTCTTCATCTCCATATCCGTGGAGACGTCCTGGACTTCAGAGACCTCGTCGGTGATGGCTTGTTCCACTTTGGGCCCCCACTCATAGAGCTCGTCGTGGTTGAGGCTCTGCATCATCATGCTGTAGTTCTGGTTGCCCATCCGGCCGCCGATCTGAATGGACGGCGGCAGCGTCACGAACGAGCGGAAGCCCGCGAACCGGCTCGTGTCGTTCCGGACCTGCTGGGCGATCTGGGCCGCCGTCTGGTCGCGCGTGGCCCGGGGCGAGAGCTGGATCGAGATACGACTGTTGTTGGACGAGCCGCCCGTGACGTTCGCCATCAGGGCGTCGACGTACTTGTTCTTGATGATGATGTCCGAGACCTGCTGGGTCCAGCGGGACATGTCGAAGAACGACGTTCCCTGGGCCGCGCGAAGGTTGACGGACAGCGTGTCATTGTCTTGATCGGGGATGAAGCCGGTGGGGATAATGCGGTACATCTCAATGGTCGCACCGAGCACGACGACGAACACGACGATCATGCCCGAGCGGTGGCGCAGCACGAACCCCAAACTCACTTCATAGAGGCGCTGGAACCGGCCGAACGCGCGCTCCAGAAGTCCGGCGAGCCCCGTCTTCGCGTGGATCGCGGTCACGCGGAGAAAGCGGCTGCACAGCATCGGCGTCAGCGTCACCGAGACCACGCCCGAGATCAGGATGGCGGCCGTGATCGTCACGGCGAACTCGCGGAACAGGCGGCCGAGGACGCCCGTCATGAAGAGGACGGGGATGAACACGGCGGCGAGCGATGTCGTCATCGAGATGATGGTGAAGCCAATCTCGCGCGACCCATTGAGCGCCGCCTCGACGGCCTTCTCGCCGTACTCCATGTGTCGGACGATGTTCTCGAGCATGACGATCGCGTCGTCGACGACGAAGCCGACCGACAGGATCAAGGCCATCATCGACAGATTGTTCAAGCTGAAGCCGAGCACCTGCATCACCGTGAACGTGCCGAGCACGGAAAACGGGAGCGCCAAGGTTGGAATCAGGGTGGCCGACGGGTTGTGCAGAAACACGAAGATCACGCCGACGACCAGGACGAGCGTGACGAGCATCGTCAACTGGATATCGTTGAAGGCCGCGCGGATCGTCTTCGAGCGGTCCATGCGGACCGACAACCGGGCCGCGGGCGGCAACTCCGCCTCGAACGCGGGCAACAGCGCGCGGACGCGATCGGTCACGTCGATGGTGTTCGTGTTCGGCTGACGCATGATCATCAACGTGATCGCGCGTCGGGCGCCGTTCTGCTTCGAGTAGGCCCAGGCCGTGTTGTACACGCTTTCGACGCTGTCGATCACGTTCGCGACCTGATCAAGCCGGACCGGCAGGCCGTTGTGATACGAGACGATGATCGGCCGGTAGGCCGCGGCGTTGTTCAATTGACCCGCCGCCTGGATATTGAACGTCGAGGTCGGGCCATAGAGCTGGCCGGTCGGCACATTCACATTCCAGTTGGTCAGGGCCTGGCTGATCTCGTTGAGGCCGATGTGCTCGGCGCGGAGCCTGTCGGGATCGATCTGCACGCGCACGGCGAACTTCTGAGAGCCCTGGACCATCACCTGGGACACGCCGCTCACCATGGAAATGCGCGGGGCGATGACGTTCTCGGCGTAGTCGTCGAGGACCGGCATCGCCACGGTGCTCGACGTCAAGTTCAACATCAGGATCGGCTGGTCGTTCGGGTTGTTCTTGCGGAACGACGGCGGCGACGTCAGCGTCGTGGGCAGGAGGGGCATCACGGCGGCAATCGCCGTCTGGACATCGACCGCGGCGCTGTCGATGCTCCGACCGAGGTCGAACTGCAGCGTGATGTTCGTATTGCCGGTGCCGCTGTTCGAGACCATGTCGTCGATGCCGGCGATGGTCGTCATCTGGCGCTCGAGTGGGCTCGCCACAGCGGAGGCCATCGTGTTCGGATCGCCGCCGGGCAACGACGCGCTCACGTTCAGGGTCGGAAACTCGACTTGCGGCAGGTCGCTGACGGGCAGACTGAAGTAAGCGACGACGCCAAACAGGGCGATCGCCGCCATGAGAAGACTGGTGGCGATCGGGCGTTTGATGAAGATTTCCGAGATGTTCACGAACGATCTCGACTGCTCCGGCTACTCGCTGCCGGTGCTGGCCGGGGGCGCCGGCGCCGGGGTGCCATTGCGGCCCGGGCCGGCCGTGCCGGTTCCCCGTCCACCGCGTCCGCGGCCGGCGCCGGCCGGGGCGGCCTCGCCGGTCTTCGGGTCGGCCCGGGTGACACGGGTCCCGGCATCGAGGCGCAGTTGGCCCTCGGTGACGACGGTTTCACCGACGTTCAGCCCGGTCTTGATGACGGTGTCCTGCTCCACGGCTGCGCCGGTCGTCACGGTGCGCTGCTCGACGGTGGAATCGGCCTTCACCACGAAGACGAACTGGCCGTCCTGACCGGTCTGCACCGCCTCGGTCGGGACGACCATCGCATTCGGGATCGTCGCCAGCCGCAGGCTCACGCTCGAGAACTGGCCGGGCCACAACTCGTGGTCCCCGTTGCTGAAGGTGGCTTTCATGCGGATCGTGTCCGTGGACGGGTCGACGGAGTTGTCGACGAAGGTCAAGGTGCCTTTGACAGGCGGCGCACCGGTCGTCTGGGGTGTCGCGGAGACCGCGAGCTGCCCTTCGGCCATGTGCTGCTTGATGTCCGGCAGGTTCACCGCGGGCATGGAGAACGTCACGTAGATCGGGTCGAGCTGCGTGAGCGTCACCAGCTCGGTCGCGTTCGCGGTCACGAGGTTGCCGGCTTTGATCGTGAGGTTACCCGAACGTCCGTCGATGGGCGACCGGATGACGGTGTACTCGAGCTGCAGCTTCGCGCTGTCGACCGCGGCCTGCTCGGAGACGACCTGTGCTTTGGCGCTCGCGATGTTGGCGCGATCCGCGTTCACACTCGCCGCGGCCGCCTGGGCCGCCGACGTCGTCTGGTCGGACTGGTCCTTGGAGATGATGCCGCGCTTCATCAACTCGTCGTTGCGCTGGGCCTGGGCCCGCGCATAGTCCGCGCTCGCGATGTCGCGCGCCAACTGGGCTTCCGCCTGGGTCTCGAGGGCCACGTCGCGCGCCATATTGGCATTGGCCTGATCGAGGGCGGCCTGATACGGCCGGGGGTCGATCTCAAACAGCACCGCGTTCTTCTTGACGTAGTCGCCCTCGCGGAACCTCACCTCGGTCAGCGTCCCGGTCAATTGTGACCGCACGCTGATGGTCGAGAAAGCCTCCACGTTGCCGATGGACGCGATGTCCACCGGGACGTCCCTTTGGGTGACTTTCCCCAGCACGACCGGCACGACCGCGCCACCAGCCCCGCGGCCCGCGCCGGCCGTCGAAGTGGCGGTGTTACTGGCCGCGGACGACCCGGAATTGCAGGCGGCTGAAACCAGACACACGCTGGCGACGACGAGGCCAGCGGTACGAAAGGCGTATGACACGGCTACTCCCGCCGCCGGGCAAGCGTTCGCCCGCGGCACACAGCTCCACTCTGAATACGGCGGCCGGACCCGGTCGATTTACGACCCCGGGGGCGCGCCCCCGAGCTGGTCCATGATTTCACGAAAACCGCCAATCCCCGTCACCGCTTGCCCGACGACCGTGTCCGCCACCGAAATCTGCGTTATCCTCGGCGGTTGGATGGCGGGCGAACTCAAGCAGTCCTTCAGGGGCCGACATCTCGTCAACTTGAAGCTGACCGGTCCCGGCTCCGAAAAAGACACACGGCATCACGAGATCGCGGTCGAGACCCCGGCCACCTACCTTCCGGGGGACGCCCTGGGGGCCAACGCGAGTAATGCGCCGGCCCTGGTCGATCGGATCCTGCGGGCGGTCGCGGCCACCGGCGACGAAGTCGTGACCGTCGCAGGCCAGTCCTCCATGGCGATCCGGACCGCTCTGTCCGATGTGTACAACCTCCTGACGCCTGGGCGGCGGCTCTTCGAGCTTCTCATCGGGAAGGGCGCGACTGACCTTGCGCCGTTGCTCGACCGAGCCAACGCCGAGGCTTTCAAGAAGTATGTCGGTGGCTGGAACGAGGCGCACGACGTGCTGGATCTGCTCGAAGACCACCCGTCGATTCGCTTGACGGCCGCCGAGCTGGCCGAGGGTCTGCGCAAGAGCCTCCCGCGGCTTTACTCGATTGCGTCGAGTCTGAGGGCGCATCCGGGCCAGGTCCACCTCCTGGTCGTGTCCGTGCGGTACACGATTCGGCACCGTTTGCGCGAGGGCCTGTGCTCGACCTGGCTCGACGACCGGTGGCCCATCGGCGCGTCGGCGGACCTCTACTTCCAGAACCAACAGAAGCACTTTGCCATGCCCGCTGATCCGGGGACGCCCCTGATCATGGTGGGGCCGGGCACCGGTCTCGCGCCGTTCCGGGCGTTCATCGAGGATCGGCGGGTGACGGGCGCGCGCGGTCGGAACTGGCTCTTCTTCGGCGAGCAGCGCCGTGCCTCGGACTTCTTCTACGAGGACGAATTCAGTCGCGACGTGGCAGACGGGTTCCTCAGACTCGATGTCGCCTTCTCACGCGACCAGGCGGAGAAGGTCTACGTGCAACACCGGATGCGGGACGCCGGGCGGGACATCTGGGCGTGGCTTCAGGACGGCGCGGAGTTCTTCGTCTGCGGCGACAAGGAGCGGATGGCCGCCGACGTCGAACGCGAGCTGCATGCGATTGCGGAACGGCACGGAGGGCTCTCGCCCGACGCGGCCAAGGACTACGTCGAGGGTCTCAGGAAGGCGAAGCGCTACAAGCGGGACGTCTACTGACGACTACAATGCCTCCCACCGGCGCGCGAAGAGGCGGGAGGCGACGAGAAACGCGACCGTGAGGCTCAGCAGGACGGCGGCTTGCGGCCACAGCGCGGTGAGGGGCGCCTCGCGCCAGAACACCTTCAAGTAGCCGTCGAGCGCCCAGGCATTGAACGTGACGAGCCCGATCTTCTGCATCGTCTCGCTCATCAGGAAGCGCGGGAACATGCTTCCGCCAACGGCCGACATCGCCAGAATGAGAATCGTCGAGATGCCGGCCAGCTGCTGCCGTGATCGGCTCATGGTGGCGAGCACCAGGCCGAATGCGGCGGCGGCACCCGCGGTGAGCGCCGTCATGACGATGAAGCCTGGCAGGTGCGCCACGAGCGGCAAGTGAAAGACCAGCGCGCCCCAGACGAACATGACCGTCAGCTGCGCGATACCGAGAAGCGTCAGGTATAGCCACTTGCCAGCGAGGATGCCTCGCATCCCGACTCTCCCGCTCAAGAGCCGGCCCAGCGTCCCGGACTCCTCTTCGTCGAGGAGCGCGCCGCCAGCGCCCGCGCACGAAAAGAGCAGGAACATCACGCCGGTGCCGGCCGCGTAAAACGAAATCGTGGCGGCGCCGCCGCCGTGCGGCTGCAGCACGTTCACGATCTCGGTCGGCAGCCCGAACGCCGGACTCGCCGCCGCGCTCGGCGCGTCCTGCCGCCCCTGCGCCAGGTCCGTCAGCCAGTGCTCGGTCGATTCGCGCTGCGCCGGCGTCAGCGGGCCGCCATATTGCTCGAACATCGCGATGCCCTCCTGGGCCATCGCTTCCGGCATCGCCGTGAAGCTCACCTTCTCGAGCAGTCCGCCGACCATCTGCGGCGCAATGGGGTCGGAGACGTCGGCGAGGATCTGAACGGTCGGTCGTGAGGTGGGCGACGGGCCGAAGAATCGCGGGCTCTGGCCGAGGCCTTTCGGCAGCACGACCGCGACGGCGACCGTCCCGGCCTTGACGAGGCCCTCGGCATCGGCCCGCGTGAGCGGTGCCCCCTGCGGGTCGCCGTTGTTCTGACTTCTCGTCGTCTGCACGTCGAGCGCGCCCTCCGCAGCGAGTGCTTTCACCAGCCGGATGGAGTACTCGCTGCGGTCCTCGTCCACGACCGGCAAATGGATCTTCGGCGTGACGTTCCCCTGATGCCCGAAGATCGTCGCGAAAATGGAGAAGAACATGATGGGCAGCGCGAACGTCATGGCCTGCGCCACGCGGTCACGTCGAAGGTTGATCCAGGCAATCCGAAGCAGCGTCCCAATCATTCCCGCAACTCCCGCCCGGTCAGGGCGATGAACACGTCGTGCAGGGTCGCGCCCGCCAGCTTGACATCGGCGATCCGAATCCCTGACGCGGCCACACGCCCGAGGAGGGTCGTCAGGTCACTGCCGACGTCCGTGACCGCGGCGCTCAAGGTCCGTCGAGACTCGTCGATCTCGGCCCCGGCCGGCACCGCGCGACCGTCGGGCCATGGGGCCGCCAGGGCGATCGTCGCGTGCGTGGACGCGCCAACCGCCGATCGCACCAGTTCGGCGACGGTGCCGGAGGAGACGATGATGCCGCGATCGATGATGACGATGCGCTCGCAGCGCTGCTCGGCCTCCTCGAGGTGGTGCGTCGTCAGCACGATCGAAACACCCGTGCGCTGCAGTGTGGCGAGCATCTCGTAGATACGAGCCCGGCTCTGCGGGTCCACGCCGACCGTCGGTTCGTCGAGGAGCACGACCGACGGTTCATGCAACAGGCTGCAGGCAATGTTCAGGCGGCGCTTCATCCCGCCGGAGAACCGCTCTGTCGGTTCGTCGGCGCGTTCCTTGAGATCGGACCATTCAAGCGCCCAGTCGACCCGCGCCCGAATCGCGCTCGCCGGGACACCGGCCAAGCGCCCGAAGGCGGCGAGGTTCTCCCGCGCGGTCAGCCGCTTGTAGAGGGCGAGCTCCTGCGGCACGACACCAATCTCCGGTCTCGGATCGGCGGGGCCGAGCGACCGGCCGAGCAGCACGACCTCGCCCCTGTCGAGGCGGGTCCGACCGGCGATGCCCTTGATCATCGTGGTCTTGCCGGCGCCATTCGGCCCCAGGAGACCCAGGAGTTCGCCCCGGCGGAGCTCGAACGAGGCTCCCGCCAGCGCGCGTACGGCCCCGAACTGCTTTTCAGCATGGCGCACGACGAGGGGCGGACCAGCGAACGTCATGTGTGGTCGCAACATTAGAACGGGCAGGCACCGACGCACGTTCGACAAAATCGGTGAACGGCGTGCGGGAGTCGGTAGCCGGCGGCGTCGTCGCGCCTCGTCGGACGGGCGCATCGGCCGACTCGGTGCCACGGCCGGTTCCTGAGGTGGGTTCTAGCGACCGGTGCGGCGTACGCGGCGAATCGGCCGTTGGCCGGTCCTCGGATGGCCCTGGGGAGCGCGCGCCAACTCGTCCTGTCGGTCGGTCAGCAGGACCCGCTCGCGCGCGAGCCTGAGGTAGCCCTCGAGGCGACTCGCATCGACGGTCCCCTGCTCGACCGCCAGCCGCACGGCACACCCGGGTTCCCGATCGTGGCGGCAGTCTCGGAATCGACATCCGGCAGCAAGCGCCGCGACGTCGGCGAATGTGTCGGTCACCGCGTCTTCGGCGTCCCACAGACCGAGTTCTCGCAAGCCAGGCGTGTCGATCAAGACGCCGCCACTCGGAACCACGAGGAGATGCCGGTGGACGCTCGTGTGTCGACCGCGCGCGTCCGAGGCCCGCACGTCGCCGGTGGCCAGGTGCTCTTCGCCAAGCAGGCTATTCACGAGCGTGGACTTCCCTGCGCCCGATGGCCCCAGCAGGACGATCGTCTGGCCGAACCGGAGCCATTCTCGGAGACGATCAAGGCCCTCGCCGGTCTTGGCACTCACCGCCTCCACCGGCGTCGCACCAGCCAGTCCCAGGGCCTGACGGCGGGCGGCCTCAACAGTGTCGCACGCGTCCGCCTTGTTCAGGACAACCACGGGGTTGGCGCCGCTCCGGCGCGCAAGCGCCAGGTAGCGTTCGAGACTTCGCGGCTTTGGCGGAGCATCGAGACCGACGACCAGGAACGCGGTATCGACGTTGGCCGCGAGCACCTGCTCGCGCGTCTGGCGCCCTGCGCCCCTTCGGGAGAAGGAGCGGCCACGCGGCAGGATGGCTCGAATCAGCCGGCGGCCGTGGCGTTCATCGGGACGAACGGCCACCCAGTCGCCCACGGCCGGCAGCTCCCGCCGGTCGGTCGCCTCGTACTTGACCCGGCCTGCCGTCTCGGCGAGCCACTCGCCGTCGGCGGCGAGCACCCGGTACACGTGATTGTGCTCGAGGGACACGCGTCCAGGCACCAGGCCCTTCTCGGCGTGCGGAACGAACGCCTGCCCGAGAGCGGCGTTCCAACCGAGGCTGGCCAGATCAGTCGTCGCCACGCGCTAAACCAGCTCGGAGGCTGTATCGTCCAATGAAGCGGACACGAGAGGCGAAGGGCGAGCGGGTGGGACGGCGGGTCGTCCACGGAGCGGGATTCCGGCTTCCCGAAAGCGCGGAGTTGTCATCAAGGGAGGCATGGTCTGAATCTGGCTAAGCCGTGTCGGGACAGTATTTTACGCTCTGATCTGAAAAGTGGCACCGAGTTTTGCATAGAGGTCCAGTACCTATGGGTATGGACGTCAAGCGTGACCCCGCCATTCTTCGGAAGAAGCGCATCCGCCAGATGGGCTTGCTCGGCGTCGGCGTCATCGCCATCGTCGGCATTTCTGTGGCCGTGATGCGGCTGCAGCCGGCCGCGCCGAGCGTGCCGGCGGGCACGGTCTGGGTCGGCCCCGTTCTGCGAGGGTCCTTCACCCGTGAGGTGCACGGGGCAGGCACGCTCGTGCCGGAGGATTTGCGGTGGATTCCGGCGACTACCGCCGGGCGCGTTGACTGGTTCGAGCAGCCCGGCACCAAGGTCGTGCCGGGCACGGTCGTGCTGAAGATGAGCAACCTCGACCTGCAGCAGTCGTTGGACAGCGCCGAGCTCGACTGGAGAGCCAGCCAGGCGCAACTCGAGAACGCGAAAGCCACGATGAAGACGACCCAGATTCAGCAGGAAGCCGCGCTGGCGGATGCGAAGTCGCAATACGACCTGGCGATTGTGACCTACAACTCGAACAAGACGCTTGGCGATGAGGGCATCGTGGGCCTCCTGCAGGTCCAGACGACGAAGGCCCAGATGGATCAGCGTCAGGGCGCGTACGAGGCAGCGAAGAAGACCCTCGAGACGACGCTCGAGACGCAGCAGTCGCAGCTTGCCCCGGCGGAGGCCCTGGTCAATCAAAAGAAGTCGGTGTACGACCAGTTCCGGCGGCAGATGGAGGACCTGACGGTCAAGTCGAACATCACGGGCCTTCTGGCCTTGGTCGCCGTCGACAAAGGCCAGCAGGTGGCCCCCGGGGCCAACCTCGTTCGCGTCGTCGATCCGACGAAGCTCAAGGCCAATGTGCGCATCTCGGAGACGACGATGCGAGACCTCCAGTTGAATCTGCCGGCCACGATCGACACGCGGAACGGGATCGTCAAGGGACACGTGATCCGGATCGACCCGGCGGCGGTTGGGGGCACGGTCGGCGTCGACGTCGCCCTGGACGAGGCGCTCCCCGCCGGCGCGCGGCAGGACATGAGCGTGGACGGCACGGTTGAACTCGAGCAGCTCACGAACGTCTTGTACGTGCAGCACCCGGCGTTCGGGCAGGAGAACAGCACTGTCACGCTCTTCAAGCTGGCCCCGAACGAGCAGGACGCGACCCGGGTCCAGGTGAAGTTCGGCAAGGCCTCGGTCAACTACATCGAGGTCACGTCGGGGCTCCAAGCGGGTGACAAGGTGATCCTCTCGGACATGTCGGCATACGACCAGTTCGAACGGATTCGCGGGGACGCGAAGTTCCCCGTGACAGGCGGCGGGCAATAGGGCTGTGACAGGCATGTTCGACGAACCCGGGGTCGGGTATCGCTGCCGGCCGGCGGCGACCCACTGACAGCGCGCGTAAGCGTGCTCACGAAGACGCCGCGCGGTTGCGGCTAAAGGAGAGGCAATGAGCAGTACGGGGCAGACCCTTATCGCGCTCGAGGGCGTCACCAAGGTCTTCTATACCGACGAGGTGGAGACGCACGCCCTGGCGGGCATCCACCTCGACATCGCGCGAGGCGAGTACATCTCGATCGCCGGGCCCTCGGGCTGCGGCAAGTCGACGCTCCTCTCCATTCTCGGCCTGCTCGACACGGCTTCCGAAGGCAGCTACACGCTCAACGGCCGCGCCGTGGCCGATCTGCCGCTCTCCGAGCGCGCGCGCGTGCGCAACCGCGAAATCGGCTTCATCTTTCAGAGTTTCAATCTCATCGGCGATCTCACGGTGTACGAGAACGTCGAGCTCCCGCTCACCTACCGCGGCATGAAGGCGGCCGAGCGGAAAGAGCGCGTGATGGCGGCGCTCGAGAAGGTCGGCATGTCGCACAGGGCGAAGCACCTGCCGAGTCAGCTCTCCGGCGGTCAACAGCAGCGCGTTGCGGTCGCCCGCGCTGTCGGCGGATCGCCCTCCATCCTCCTTGCGGACGAGCCCACGGGCAACCTCGACTCGAAGAACGGCGAGGCGGTCATGGAACTCCTGCGCGAGTTGCATCGCGAAGGCGCGACCATCTGCATGGTCACGCACGATCCGCGCTACGCCAAGAGCGCGGAGCGGTCCATCCACCTGTTCGACGGGCGTGTCGTCGAAGAGGACGCCGCGCGGAGCGGCCTCAAGGACCTCGAGGAGAGCGGG
>Ga0070732_10000671_pt1 | contig 20442 bp, 21 predicted proteins | sample Coa_R1_5_FD_66449 | JGI IMG/M metagenome (GOLD analysis project Ga0070732, IMG submission 66449) | Surface soil microbial communities from Centralia Pennsylvania, which are recovering from an underground coalmine fire - Coalmine... | ecosystem: Environmental > Terrestrial > Soil > Unclassified ... | reverse complement strand
GGTGGTGCCGTTCCAGCAGAACTCCATCACCCCGTCATCCCGTAGGGAGATCTTCCACCGCCTGCGGTGCACTAGGCGGTGGCACCGTCGGCATAGCAGCATTAGGTTGTCTATCACGGTGGGGCCGTGGTGGATGCGCGCGCGGATGTGGTGGGCATCGCACCAGGCCACCGGGGCCGCACAGCCGGGGAACCGGCAGCCTCCGTCCCGGGCGACGAGCGCGGTGCGAAGCTTTGAGGAGATCGGGCTTTGGGCATCGCCCACCGCCACCGGGCGTGCGCTTTGGAACACGACCGGGATCACGCTGGCGTCGCAGACCAGCACCTCAGTGGCTAGCGGCGTGATGGGGGCGGGGCGCCCGGCTAAAGACCACAGGATGCGCGCGGCTTGGGAGTCGGCGCCCTCTGCCAGCGATTCCACATCTACCGTGGCGATCAACCGCGGCCGAGGCCTGGTGGTGGTGGTCGACCCGCCGTTCAAGGACTGCTCGCAGATCGAGACGAACGCGTCCATGTGCTGAGAGGAACGCGAAGGTCCTTCCTCATCGGCTGCAACGGGCCGGTCTGCGGCGGCATCCAAGGCTTCCATGATCGTGGCAGCTGATTCGGGGCCTGCCTCTCCAAGGATCGAGCACGAGCCATCCAGGCGACCCTGCACGCTCAGGTACTCCCGGGTGATCTGACGGTCCTCCCGCGCGCGCACCAGATCCGGGCGCAGACCTGCCACCGCGTCGTCCACGCGCGAAAGCAGCTCATCGGGATCCATCTTCCCGAGCCGTGGTGCGTTGAAGGCGATCAGCCGGTCGATCTGCTCACGCCCGGCCGCATCGACGCTTCGCACCGCACCGGTGATCGCGCGCACCTGGGACCAGGACAGCTCACCCGCGCAGAACGCGCGCGCAACCGACGGCATGCCCCGCAGCGTGGCTGCGGCGTTGACCAACCCGTACGCATCTGCGCCGGTCCTCCGCGCGCCCAGCACCAGCATCATCTCGGTCGGTAGACCCGTCGTCCGTTCGCACTCGACGGTTCCGATGATCGACAGCGCGCGCGCGATCAGACGATCAGATTCGACCAACATCTCGCACGCGTCTTGGATGGTGTTCCGTGTCGCAAGCATGAACAAGAAACTACCATCGGGGTGTGACAACAACGCCTGCTCGTGACGCGTTCTGCTCGAAAAGCTTCAAAAGAAATTTCGAGCAGCCCGGCGCGGCGCGCGGGCGAGAATTTGCAGTCAGCAACGACCACCACACCACGCGCCGCCGGCAAGCTGTCAATGTGAAAGCAGTTCGTCCAATGCAGCCTCGATCGACCGGTGGAACGTCGGGTAAGCGAAGATCATCGAGCGTAGCTGCTCGACCGGGATCGCCGCGTGCACCGCGAGCGTCAGTACCGATAGCACCTCGCCGCCGGCCGGGCCTGCTGAGGTTGCACCGACGAGCACACCGCGCGCGCGGTCTTCGATGAGCTTGATGTAGCCGTCGTTGCCTGCTTTGTGGATCCAGCCGCGCGTCGATCGCGGCACCGGGTAGTTGCCGACGCGCACGTTGATGCCGGCGTCGCGCGCGGCTTTCTCGGACATGCCGACGGAGCCGATCTCGGGATCGGTGAACGTGACGTGCGGGACCGCGTGGTAGGAGGCGACAGGACCCTCGTCACCAAGGATGTCGTGCATCGCGATGTTGGCTTCGTACATCGACATGTGCGTGAAGTTTCCCTTGCCGGTGATGTCGCCGATCGCCCACACACCGTCGGTGACGCGCCCCCGTTCGTCGACGGGCAAGAAGCGCGCGTTCTCGTCGATGCCGATTGCAGAGACGTTCAGCTCCTTGATCGGCGCCCGCCGTCCGACGGCGACGAGCAGCTTTTCCCCGCGCACGGTCGAGCCGTCACTCAACGACAGTGCGATGTCCCCACCCTCCATCGAGACCTTCTCGGCCGCTGCGTTTGTGCGCACGACGATGCCCTCGCGCTCGAACACCTCCGCCAGCAACGCGCTCGACTCGGGCTCCTCCGGGCTGAGGATGCGCTCACCGGCTTCGACGATCGTCACCTTGACGCCGAACCGGCCGAACATCTGGCCGAGCTCGAGGCCGATCGGTCCGCCGCCGAGGATCGTCAAAGTTGCGGGCAGCTCCTTCGTTTCGATGGCGTGGTGGTTGGTCCAGTAATGCACGTCGGACAATCCGGGGATCGGCGGGATCAGCGGAACGGTGCCGGCGTTCACGACGATCCTCGGTGCTTCGATCGTCGTCCCGTCCACTTCAACCTTCCCCGCACCGGCGAAACGGGCGGTTCCCCGGATGAACCGTCCGCCTTTCTTCTCGAACCGCTCGACCGCAACTCGGTCGTCCCAGTTGTCGGTTGCTTCTTCCCGGATGCGCGTCGCGACGACGCTCCAATCCGGGGTCACGGTCGCCGTACCGGCCATCCCGTCGACGCGCCGCGCCTCGGCCAGGAGGTTCGCTGCGCGGATCATCATCTTCGAGGGGATGCACCCCCAGTACGGACACTCGCCGCCGACGAGGCCGTGATCGATGCCGATCACGCTCATGCCCTTCTCGGCGAGCTTCCCTGCCAGATCCTCGCCACCGGGTCCCATGCCGATCACGACGACGTCTGCACGCTCGCTCATCACTAGCCTCCCGGTGTCCGGCGCGGCATCAAGGGAATACCCTACGTAATGGCGATGGAAGCAGCGAGGCCCAAACTTTCTACGATGCTTGCGCGCGGGGTGCGCAAGCACTGCGCGCGCTGCGGCGCCGGCCACCTGTTCACGTCATGGTTCAAGATGCGCGACCGGTGCCCGAACTGCGGCTACCGCTTCGACCGCGGCACGTCCTCCGGGTTCTTCCTCGGCGCGTACACGTTGAATCTCTTCGTGTCCGAGATGGCGCTCGGCGTCGTGCTGCTCGTGCTCATCATCAGAGCAGCCGGCGGCCACGCCGGCTCGTGGTGGCCGTACATCCTCGTCGCGGCGCTCACGCAGGTGACCGTGCCGCTGATCTTCTACCCGTTCTCGAAGACGATCTGGGCTGCGTTCGATCTGCTGGTGATGCCGCTCGACGCGGTCGACGAAGCCGAAGCGATCGTCTCAGCCGCCGACCAAAGGTACCCGCAGCCCTAACCGTTGCTCACCAGCACCGGCGCTGCACCCGTGTACGAGAGATCCAGGTCGTACCCTCCGATCCCCGCGTAGGAATCGACCAGCAATACGTACGTGCCCGTCGCGCTCGGTGTGATCCCGATCGTCTCCTGCCTTGACGTTCCATCGCTCGTTGCCACGATCGTTCCGTTCGGCGCGCGCACCCGGATGTCGAAGTCCTTCGAAGAGCTCGCGCCCGGGATGATCAACGTCACCGCGATGGGAGACGACGTGCTGGTCACATGGAGCGTCCACTGGTCCTCGTTGCCCGTTGCACGCAACGAGCTTCCGGCGACGAAGTGGTTCGCCACGACCGGGCCGGTGCCCGTGCGGCCGCTGATGCGCCGGATCGCTTCGTACGCCTGCAGCCGGCCGGCGCCCACGTCCGAGTCGGAGCCTGCGACGGTCCAATCTTGTGCCGACACCGTCATGTGGTACTTGAGCTGTGCGGGCGTCAGCGCGTTGTTCATGTCGAGCATGAGCGCAGCGACGCCCGCGACGAACGGTGCCGCCATGCTCGTCCCGGAGTACGTCACGTACCCGGTTCCCGAGCCCGCGCGCGCAGCCGTGATGCTCTGCCCGGGCCCGCAGACGTCCGGCTTCGTGCGACCGTCCGCCGTCGGGCCCCGCGACGACCACGGTGAGATCGAGAAGCCCTTCACACCGGGATCGGAGATGCTGCACACCGTCAACGCATCCGCCGCCGCCGCAGGCGTTCCGATCGTCGCCGCGCCGGGTCCGTCGTTCCCCGCGGCCACGACCGGGAGGATGCCCTGGCCGGCGGCCGCGTTCACGACGGCGGACAACGCGTCGGTTCCGCTGGAGGACCCGCTGCTCCCGAAGCTCATGTTGATGATGCGGATGTTGTAGGTCGCCTTGTGGTCGATGCACCACTGAACACCGGAGATGATCGTCGAGGTCGAACCGCTCCCGGATGAGTTCATGACTTTCACGCCGACGAGCGCCGCCCCTGGTGCAACGCCGCGATACGCGGCGTTCCCGTCACCTTGCCCCGCGAGGATCGACGAAACGTGCGTGCCGTGTCCGTTGTCATCGTACGGGGAGATGCGCCCGTTCACGAAGTCTTTCCATCCGATCACTTGCCCTTGATCGAGATCGACGTGCGACGAGTCGATCCCGGTGTCGATGACGCACGCGACGACATCGGTGCGGCTGAAGCTGTGGGATAAGCCGTCTCGATCCCCGGTGACACCGAAGTCGGTAACTGCCTTCGTCACGCCGTACGACGTGCGCGCCGTGCTTGCAGTGATGCGGAATGTGCGCTCGGGTTCGATCGAACGGACGAGCGGATCACGCCCGAGGCGCGCGCGTTGCGCGCCGGTCAACGAGGCTGCAAACGCATCGATGAGGTGCCACCGCGCGCGCACCGGGAACGCGCCTGCGCGCGCATGCAGCGCTTCAAGCGTGGCGCCCGGGGCAAGCCGCACGATCATCGTCACCCGATCAGAAGCAAGGGCGGGGGTCTGCGTGACGCAGAGGGAGGCCAACAAGGCCGCGGCAAATAGCTTTTTCATCTCTTCTCCTCGTCGAGGCCGACGGGGAGGAGCCGGACCGGAAGCACGCGCGACGCTACGGCTGCGGGGCCCGCACGTCACGGATAGGAGAAAGGAGAAAAAAGTGCCCCAACGGGCGGACCCCACGGCCTGGGGAAGCCGCAGGGTCCTGGGGGCCTCGCCTCGCCGCGGTAATAAGCCGCGGCGAGGATCGTGCTAAGTCTTCAGGGCATCTACCCGAGTTGCCGGAGCGCGAAACCTTCCGAAAGCCTCATTCACCCATCGACGCCGCTGACCGCAGACCGCAGCGACTGCAAGGTCCGGGACAGCAAGCGGGAGACGTGCATCTGCGAGATGCCGAGCTTCTCCGCGATCTGGCTCTGCATCCCGGCCACGAACCGGTAGTAAAGGAGCAGCCGCTCGCGCTCCGGCAGGGTCCGCAGCAGGGGGGCGACGTCGGCCCACCCTTCAAGCTGCTCGATCAATTGATCTTCGGTGCCCAGCGTCGTCATCGAGCTGTTGTCGTCATCGTCGATAGGCGCGTCCAGGGACTCGACCGAGTGCGCGTGCATCGTGTCCATCGCCTCGAGGACGTCTTCTTCGGAGAGCCCCGCGCGCTGGCCGATCTCCGCCACGGTGGGCGAGCGGCCGAGCTCCTGGTACGAGTCGGCGATCACCGAACGCAGTAGCAGCGCGCGCTCCTGCAGCCGGCGCGGCACACGCATCGCCCAGCCGGTATCGCGGAAGTGTCGCTTCAGCTCGCCGATGATCGTCGGCACGGCGTAGGTCGAGAACTTCACGCCGCGGTCCAATTCGAAGCGATCGATCGCTTTGAGCAGCCCGATGCTCGCCACTTGGACCAGGTCGTCGAGCGGCTCGCCTCTGCTGCGGAACCGTCGCGACAGGTACTCCACGAGCGGGTAGAACATGCGAACCAGCTCTTCGCGCGCGCCGTCGTCGGGCAACGCGGCGAACAGCTCGGCCGCTCGCTCCTCTTGGAGCTCGTTATCCTCGGACATCGTCGTCCTCAGCTCGCGGCGCCGGCGGGCGCGCGCTTCGTGAATCGGATCCCGGGATGACCGCCCGACTCTTCGAACCGGGCCTCGTCGGTGAGCGCGCCGAGCAGATGCCAGACCATGTTGGCCTGGAGCCCTTGCGCGCGGCCGGCCACTTCGGCTCCGTCGACCGACGCAAGAACGTTGACCGTCCGGCCGCTCGGCGTGATCGTCAGGCTGAGTGCCGTCGGACCCTCGCGTAGACCGAGGAGGTACGCGCACGCTTCGTCGACGGCCAGCCGTAGGTCCTCGATGTCGTCGTACGAGAAATCGAGCTTGGCCGCTACGCTCGCGATGACCGAGCGGAGCACGTGGACGTAGTCCGCGCGCGCCGGAACAGACAGCCGTATCTCGCTCACGTGAGCTCCTTGGTTGGGTGCTCCCAAGTCTTACCCCCAGAGGCTGGAAGAGAAAACCCGCAGGACATGGGTACGATTACGGTTTAGCAGGAGCATCCCCTGGGTAATCTAGCCAGGCTCTGTCGAGAAGGGGGTGGCGGCGATCGACTTCGTCGTTGAGTCACGTCAAGAAGGACCTTGGACCGTCGTCGACGTTCAAGGAGAAGTGGACATGTTCACGGCGCCCAAGCTGCGCGAGCGGCTTGTGGAAACCGTCGATCAAGGTCGCTACCAGATCATCGTCAACCTGCAAGGCGTGTCCTTCATGGACAGCACCGGGTTGGGAACGCTCGTCGGCGGTTTGAAGCGCGTCAAGGAACACGAAGGCACGCTTGCGCTCGTTTGCTCGAGCAGGCCGGTCCTGCGCGTGCTTTCGATCACAGGCTTGAACAACGTTTTTCCGATCCACGAGACGGTCGAACAAGCCGTCGCTTCGAGCTAGCACGCCGCGGAAGGACGCAGGGTTGGTATCACCCGCTGAGCAGGAGACGGACGTAGAAGAGCTTCGCTTGAGCATCCCTCCTGAGCCGGGCTACATCGCCATGGCTCGGATGTTCGCTGGTTCGGTCGCGCGGCATTTCGGATGCGACGAGGACGTCGTCGAGGACGTCAAGGTGGCCGTGTCCGAAGCCTGCACGAACTCGGTGAAGGCGCACCGCGATCGCGGGAACAGCGAGCCGATCGAACTGGTTGCCCGCATGGACGACGGTGGGATCGCGTTCGAAGTCGTCGACGCCGGCGGCGGCATCGACACCGCGCTCCAGGAAGCGATCAACGAGAACGCCGCCACACCTGCTGCCGGGCTTTACGAAGGCTCGCTCGGTTTGATGTTGATCCGCTCCCTGTTCCCCGGGGCGGAGATCGTGCGGAACGGCGATCGAGGAACAACCGTGCGCTTCGTTGTGCCCGCCGGTCTTGAAAGCGACGAGATCGTCAAGCTCGACTGAGTGCCGCTGAACGCCGACGCGCGCCGCTTCGCGGCGCGCGTCGCACGTTCTAGACGTTTTAGCTGGGCATCGGCGAGGATCCGCCACCAGAGTTGCTACCGCCCGAGTTCGTGCTCGGCTGCTGCACGGGTTGCTCGATCCGGGTGTTGTTGTTCGTCGTTGTCGTGCTGGTGCCGCGGTGGAAGACGACGCCGCTGAATGCCAGCAGCCAGATCATGAAGCCGACGAAAGCAAGGATCAGAAGAACGATCAATGCAGTGGCCGGGCCTTCTCGGTCGTAGCCTTCCTCCACGATGGTCGTGTTGCTCTCCCCATGGTGGTGATGGTGTAGGTCGGCCATTTCTACCCTCCTTCATCTCCTCGTGACGACGCATGTCGCTGCGTCGTATGCGCTGCTATGCCCACAGGCAATGCATGCCAAACGCGCGTTCGTGCGCGCGGTTTGCGCTTCGTACACCGGGGAATGATTGAAAAGACTTCGAACGTGTGGAGGTGTTGACTCATGCCGCAGCGGGCTTGGAGCGAGAAGCGCGAGCGTCAGTACGAGCACATCAAGGAAGGGCTGCTCGAGCACGGTCACAACGAAGACACTGCGGAAGAGATCGCCGCGCGCACCGTGAACAAAGAGCGCGCGCGGGCAGGCGAAGCAGATGAGAGTTCCCGTTTGTCCCGAACCGATATCTCGTCCGGCCGTCGTGGTGGATTGCGGTCTCATCACGGACCACACGGGCGCACACGCGATCAGCTTTACGACGAAGCGAAAGCGCTCGGGATCGAGGGACGCTCGAAGATGAGCAAGCGGCAGCTCGCGACGGCGGTCGATCGCCGCCGCGGTCGTCGCGGATAACGCACACTGGCCCCGTCCGAGCCGGCGCAGCGATGCGCCGGCTCGTTCCTTACAAGATGTCGCATCTGTGGCGAGGTTTGTGCGCTCGAACAGATGGGAATCACGTCAACACAACGAACGCTGAAGGAGGACGACATGGCGGCTCTTCTGCTCTTGCTACTGATCGTCATCTTGTTCGGCGCCGGCTTCGCATTGAAGGTCATGTGGTACGTCGCGATCGCTGCGTTGATCCTGTGGTTCATCGGCTTCATCGCACACGGTCCGGAACGCCGGTGGTATCGCTGGTAACTGCCACAGCTGAAAACGTGAGGCGCGCGCCCTGTGGGGCGCGCGCTTTCATTGTGGGGAAGGATCCGTGAAGAAGGCCTGAAGCGACAGAGTTCGGCAGGAAGACGGGAGTGCCATGAGCGACGAACCGATCGATCAAGAGCTGACCGACGAGAAGCGTGTGCAGAGCCGCGCGCACGAGCTCGAAGAGGAGAACTCCGCTCCGGTCGACGATCCGCACGCGCAGGCGCGCGCGATGCTCGAGTACTCCGATCAATTGCAAGAGGATCCCGCGACGAAGGATCTCGATGATGAGCGCGTCGAGCGGCGAACGTCCGAAGACGCGACGCCGCCGCCCGACGCGTAGCTGTCGCCGTTACGCCGCTGTGATGCGACGTTGGGCGTACGTCGTCATCGGAGGCGTCACGATGGCTCCGACGATCGCTACGGCGCCCAACAGGATGTAGATCACGCCGTCGGCCCGGTTCCAGCCGAGGACGTGCACACCCTGGATGAGCGCGACGATCCCGCCGGCGACCATCACGGGTCCGATGAACATGCACACGCTGCGCGCGGCTGCTCGACCGGCTGCGCCGATGAGGCCGACGATGCCGAGGAACAGGTTCACGGCGGCAAGCAGCGGCGTCATCGTGAATGGACCGACGAAAACAGCCGGCGAGTCGACGTGCCGGACCCCTGCGCGCGCCAAACCGATCGCACCGATCACGATCAGGAAGATCCCGATCCCGAGCGAAAGGAACTGTGCGATGCCGTAGGGATCGCGCACCGCGGTGCTCTCTTCGGCGACGAGCGGTTCATGGACCTCGTGGATGTGCTCACGTTCTATCGCCATGTTCAACCCCTCCTTTCGCGATTGATTTTCCCCGTGCGCGAACGCCTAGAAACAAAGGGTTTTCCGGACACTCCGGAGGCTCGCGCTGGATCTACGACGTGATGCGACGCGCGCGCCGATCACGTTCGAGCAGCCGCGCGCACGCTCAAAGCAACACCGCGGTTCGCTCGCCGCAAGGCCATGAGAGCAACGTTCGGCGCGCGCGGGATCCCGGCTCCGATGTTCCGTTTGTTGCACGAGCGCAAAAAGTTCAAACGGAGGGCTCCGCCCGGATAATCACGCTCCGTGGCCAATCGTGCCCTTTTTGTCCAAATTTCCAAAGGGTCCGTTCCGTCGGCTCTGACCTGCGGAAACGAATCATTGTTGCTGAAAGCGTCAATTGTGGTTTCCCAGGTCATGGAAGCTAGGGGTTGAAATGACTAGCCCAAACGTGCCATTGTCACGTGACTTTCGGTGCTCGGAAGTCGTTGAATTGGGCAAGGAGAGGTAGACCACCTTTCCGGATTGTCACGCTAGCGACGAGGTACCTAGACAGGGCTTCGTCGGGCGGTGGCGAAGACTAGGACGAAGCGATAGTTGGACAACCTAGGGGGTTGCTCATGTTGAAGGTAGGCGGGGGACGCGCCGCACGGAAACTCTCAGCGTCTCTGATTGCTGTCATGACGGGTGTCGTCATGACGGCGTTCGCAATGCCGGTGACGGCCTCGGCGGGGACCAACGCATACGGCGGTTGGGCACAAGCCACGGCCGTGCACGCCGACGTTCTCAACGTCACAGGCACTCACGTCGTGAACGCTGAGGTCGGCCAAGCCGGTGCGGCCGTTGGTTCGGATGGCCTGCAGGCCGTCTACAACGAGTACGGCCGCCCGATCGTGCCGAAGGCGTTCGCCGGCAAGAATTCGTACGGCAACTCCTCGGTCCTCGAAGCCGGGCTCGGCGTCGGCCAGGACACGATCGATCAGGTCCAGCCGTTCTACGGTGAGTCGGCCGCTCCTGGCGGTCCGGGCGCCGTGGACAAGTCCGTCGTCAACACGGGCACGCAGGCCGATCCGCTCCTGTACCTCGACCTCGCCCACAACCAGTCGGCGGCTAACTGGAACGCGAACACGTGCGTTATCGGTAAGCCGATCTCCTTCGGCCAGCAGCGCCTCGCGAAGCTGCAGCTGATCGACATGGGTACGGCGACGCCGGATGGGTTCACCTCGGCGGTCCTCGGCGTCCACGCGGACTCCGTGCCGACAGGCGACCGTGGAGCGACGCAGACCTTCTCCGAAGAGATCCTCCGCAAGGGCAGTGGTAACGGTCTCGCACTCGAGAGTGCTGCGACCGCGACGATCGCCCCGGTGACGTTCCTCTCCGGAACGGCGAACGAGTTCACCATCGAGGTCGGCGGTCCCGCGTACCTGACGGCGACGGCTGACGGTACTCCCGGTGGCGCGAAGGTGAAGGTCCAGGTTCCGACCGTTTCGATCATCCAGGGCGGCAAGGTTGTGGCCGAGCTCTCGCAGAGCCTCGGGATCGTCAACACGATCATCAAGATCCCGCCTGGGACGCCGGACGCCGGTGACTTCCTGGCCCAGATCAAGATCTCCACGCTCCTTCCGCTGAACTCGCAGAGCTCGCACTTCGACAAGACGACCTCGGCCGACGGTACGTTCGCCGCTGCATCGGGCAACGTCATCGAGGTCAAGATCCTGAACGTCCCTGAGGTTCCCCTCACGGGCGCCACGATCGGGGTCGGTCACATGGAAGTGGCGGCACGGGTTCCGGCAGGCGGCATCAACTGCCCGATCCCGGTCACCAAGACGCCGAGTGCGCAGACGGTGACGAGCGGCCAGTCGTTCACGACGAACATCAAGATCGACAACCCGTTCAGCTGCCCGCTGGTTCTGTCCAGCGTCACTGACGAGATCACGACAAAGGGTGGCTCCACCTTCCAGGTGACGAGCGCAGACCCGACGCCCGACAGCCCGACATTGCCGACGGCGGACGGACTGACCTCATCCACTGTGAAGTGGACCGACCTCGGGACCATCCCAGCAGGCGGTAGCAAGACAGTAACCGTGACGTTGAAGACCGGCGGCGGCGCCGGCGAGATCGACGACACGGCGACCGCGGTCGGCGCAGTGACGAACTGCGCGGCAGGCCCGGGCAGCGGCTCCACCGACGTGACCGGCTTGAGCAACGTGAACGTCCCGGTCTCCGGTACAGGCACGCTGACCGTCCCAACGACCAAGGTGCTGGGCATCACGAAGCTCCCGCGGACCGGTGTTGCCGACACCACGTACACGGTGGCAGGCTTGCTGATGCTGCTCGCAGCGTTCGCAGGTGGCACGGTGCTCCGCAGGCGCAAGTTCAAGATCGAAGCGTAAAAACGTAACGATCTCGAGGAGTCCGGCGCATAGCGCCGGACTCCTTGCTATTGCGCAGTCATGTACCAAGGAGGGTACGAAAGGCCCACATCGCCTACTCACCTGAGCCCTCCCATCTCGAGCCGTTTCTGGGTAGCCTCTGAGCGTGAACAACCGGACGAAGGCCAGGCTGCTCGGCCTGGCCGTTTCCATCACCGGCCTCATCAACATCGTCTCTGCGCTGACGCCGTCCCTGCACGACCGTTTCCACACGCTGCGGGAGCTGGTCACGCCTCTGTCGGCAGAGATCGCCGCAGGCGCGACGGCCGTGCTCGGAGTCGCCCTCCTGCTCGTCGGGCGCGGGATCTCTCAGAGGAAGCGGATCGCGTACCAGGTTGGTTTGGCGACGCTCGTGCTGTCCACCGGCACGCACCTCGTGAAGGGCTTGGACGTCGAGGAAGCTGCGATCACGCTGGCGATAGCCGGAGTTTTGTTCTGGCATCGACGGATCTTCGTGGCCGGATCGGATCCGCTTCGATGGCACACGCTCGCGCGCGTCATCCCCACCGTCGCGCTGATCGACTTCGGCTACGGAATGGGTGGGCTGTTCTTGCGCAGGCACCTGCTGGTTCCGCACTTAACGGCGACGCGCGCGCTTGCCGAGACGGGCTCGCGTCTCATCGGGATGACCGGACCATTGTCGTTCCACAGCCACTTCTTCGGGAAGTGGTTCCCGCTATCGATCACGGCACTGGGGGCCCTCAGCATCGCGTACATCGTGTCGTTGGTTCTGGCGCCCGTTGCAGAGCGCGCCGGTGGGCGCCGTGACGAACGCGACGACGTCCGCGCGATGATCGATCGCACGGACGGCGACACCCTCGATCCGTTCGCCCTGCGACGGGACAAGCGCTATGTGTTCTCACCGGACGGACGGGCCGTCGTTGCGTACCGCTACCTGAACGGCGTGGGGCTCGCCTCGGGCGATCCCGTCGGCGAACCCGCCGCGTTCCAGGACGCGATCGACACGTTCGTCACGTACTGCGAGCGCAACGGCTGGCGGCCCGCCGTGTACGGCGCGCGCGTCGACCGCATCCCGTTGTACGAGCGCGCGGGTTTGAAGAGCATCTACATCGGCGACGAGGCGATCATCGACGTGCCGTCGTTCAGCCTCGAAGGCCGGAAGATGCGCAACGTGCGCCAATCGGTCGCGCACAGTGTGCGCGCGGGCGTAACCACGGAAGTGCATCGGGAAGGGGAGCTCGATCCGACCCTGCGGCGCGCGCTGGTCGGTATCTCCGACCGGCACCTGGCGGGAGCGCCCGAACGAGGCTTCTCCATGGGCCTGGACGGCGTCCTGACCGGCCGCGACCCCGACACGGTCCTGATCGTTTGCCGCGACGGCAGCGGAGCGCCGATCGCATTTCAGCGGTACGTGCCGTGCAAAGCCGGCTCGGGCCTCTCGCTCGACGCGATGCGTCGCGACACCGGCGTTCCCGGCGGGGTCAACGAGAAGATGATCGTCGACATCGTCGAGTGGGGGCGCGCACACGGCGTGCTCGAGGTGTCGCTTAACTTCGCCGCGTTCCGCAACATGTTGGAGAAGGGCGCGGACATGGGGAAGCTCGAAACGCTGGCGGCGTGGATACTCAGAAAGCTGCCTTCGTATATCCAGATCGACACGCTTCGGAAGTTCAACAAGAAGTTCCGCCCGCGCTGGGTCCCTCGCTATGCGATCTATCGTTCGACGATCGACATCGCAGCGATCGGGATCGCCGCGCTGAACGCAGAGGCGATGTTGCCGTTCCAAAAACGCGACGAGGTTCCCTCCGACGCCGTGCCGGCCGAAGCGGGCATCGGAGCTACTTCGGGACTCGGATCTTCTCCAGAGTCGTGATGTAACGAGCGAGCCGCTCCGCGGCTTCGACGGCGGCTTCCTCCGTGTCGAGCCCCGGCCCGTCCCACACCTCGGCCAGCCTCCGCCAGTCCTTGCGACCGACGAACCGTCCGGCCTCCGCATCGCCGAGCGCGCGCCGCCACGACTTCTCACGCTTGTTCAGCGTGGTGATCACGGCCTCGTTCCGCGCCTCTGCCGGATATTCCGCGTGGAATCCGATCTCGAGCTTGCTCCGCCCGAGCGCCTGCACCTCGTAGTGCTCGTGGTGGTCCTCGCCGAACCACACCTTGATGTTGCGCCCGGAGATCTGCGATCCGAAGTCTCGATAAGCGGGGGGCAAGAAGCTCACAAGCGCATCGGCGACGTCTTCGTAGAACCAACGCGGCATCAGACGGCCTTGTGATACCCGGTCATCAGCGCGCGCATGACGAGCAGCCCTGCGAGCAACGCCGCCCACGCGAGCACGACCCAGCGGTCCCGCTGCAAGCCGCGCGCGAGCGCGGCACCGGCACCGATGGCGACCAACGCGACGATGCCGTACACGTAGTGCAGCGCGCTCTTGCGGTGTCCGGATGCAAGCAGGATCACGCCCATGATCACTTGCACGGCGAGCAGCCCTGCAGCCCCGAGCGCGGCACGCTCGAACGCAACCCCCGGCGCGCGGTGGGTGAGCTTGGCGGCGAGCGCCCACAGCACGACGATCCCGAGCGCGGCGACGCACGCGATCCCGAGCCCGGCGTGAACAGACGTCATGCGCGCGAAGTATAGGGGGGCGGCCTTTACACTGGCCCCTCGATGAAGGTCGTCGCGGCTTTCGCTCTGCTCGGCGCGCTCGCCGGTTGCAACGGCACACCGAAACCCGCCGTGTCGGCGGCGCCAACCGAAGACGCAGGGCGCGCGCGCCTGCTCGTCCTGATGCAGACGGATCTACCGGACGGCTGGCGATCCTCGAAGCACAAGGATGATCCGATATCCGATCGCGAGGACGAGAAGCTGGCGGCGTTCATCGGCGCGCCACCGGCGACGTCGCAGACCGCGGACGTGTTCGGTGATGTCTTCGGGCAGGGAGCGCAAACGATAACGAGCGAAGCAGTGCTGTTCCGCATCGCTGCGGACGGCGCGAAGGCGTCGGCGGCGGTGAAGGGTGCGCGCGCGATCGTGTGCGCCCAAGCGTCGGTCCGACCCGTCCTTGTCGAGCAGCTTCGCGTGCAAGGGATCACCGCGAAGATCCGTTCGATCGCAGTGACGCGGCGAGTGCTTCCGGTGAAAGGTGTTGTTTCGGGGTTCCGGGTTGTCGTCAACCTGGCGGCGGCGGGCGCGGCGATCACGGTTCAGGAAGACGTGATCGTGTTGGCGCGCGGGCGCGCGCAAGTGCGCGCAACGTTCGTCGACGTCGGCATCGCGTTCCCGGCCACTTTCGAGCTATCCCTGGTTCGGAAGCTGGCGGCGAAGCTGGAGCGGTGATGACCACCGAGGCAGATCTCGAACGTGCGCTACGCGGGCGCGTCAACGGCGAGGTTCGATTCGACAGAGCGACGCGGGCGGCGTATTCGACCGACGCTTCGAACTACCGCCAGGTTCCGATCGCTGTCGTGGTGCCCCGGTCGCTCGACGATGTGATCGAGACCGTAGCCACGTGCCGCGAGCGAGACGTTCCGGTGTTAAGCCGAGGCGGGGGGACCAGCCTTGCCGGCCAAACCTGCAACGTCGCCGTCGTCATCGATTGGTCGAAGCACCTCCGGCGGTTCGAGCTGCTGCCCGAGGAGAAGCGCGCGGTCGTCGAGCCCGGAGTGATCTGCGATGCCGTGCGCGATGCCGCGAACGCACACGGGCTGACGTTCGGTCCAGATCCGGCAACGCACGACCGCTGCACGTTCGGCGGCATGATCGGCAATAACTCCTGCGGGCCGCATTCGGTGATGAGCGGCAAGACGGTCGACAACACCGAAGAGCTCGACGTCCTCCTCTACGACGGAACGAGGATGCGCGTCGGGCCGACCTCCGACCATGAGTTGTCCGACAACATCGATAGAGGTGGGCGGACCGGCGAGATCTATGAGCGCTTGCGAGATCTCCGCGATTCTTATGCCCAGGAGATCCGCGCGCGCTACCCGCGCATCCCGCGGCGCGTCTCCGGGTACAACCTCGACGCACTGCTCCCCGAGAACGGGTTCAACGTTGCGCGCGCGCTGGTGGGGAGCGAGGGGACGCTCGTGACGGTCCTCGGCGCCACGGTTCGGCTCATGGAGTGGCCGGCGCATCGCGCGCTCCTGGTTGCAGGTTTCGAGGACGTGTACGCGGCGGCGGACTCGGTGCCGGACGTCGTTGCGTACGGGCCGCTCGCGCTCGAGGGCCTCGACGATCCGCTGATCGCGCGCGCGCGCGCGGGAAGCGCCGATCTCCCGGGGGGAAAAGGCTGGCTGATGATCGAGTTCGGCGGCGCCACGCCCGGGGAAGCCGGGGAACGCGCGCGCGCAGCCGCCTCGACGCTGAAAGCCCTGCGCGGGCACATCGGTACAGCCGTTGTCACGGATGCACGCGAACTGGCTCGCCTGTGGCGCGTCCGGGAGATCAGCTTCGGTGCGACCGCCTTCGTCCCCGGCAAGCCCGACGCGTTGGCCGGGTGGGAAGACGCCGCGGTGCCGCCCGACCGGCTCGGGGCCTATCTCCGAGACTTCAGCGGTCTCGTCGCGCGATACGGATACGAGACCTCGTTGTACGGCCACTTCGGTCAGGGATGCGTACATTGCCGCGTCACGTTCGACTTCTCGTCTGCCGACGGCGTGCGCGCGTACCGGTCGTTCATGGACGAGGCGGCGGACCTCGTCGTTGCGTATGGCGGGTCGCTGAGCGGCGAGCACGGAGACGGTCAACAGCGCGCGGAGCTGTTGCCGAAGATGTTCGGCCCCAAGCTGATCGACGCATTCCGCGAATTCAAATCGATCTGGGATCCGAACGGGAAGATGAACCCCGGCAAGGTCGTCGATCCGAATCCGATCACGTCGAACCTCCGGCTGGGCGCAGGATGGCGGCCGCTCGACGTGAAGACCCATTTCGCATACCCGGAGGATCAGGGTGAATTCGCGCACGCGTCGCTGCGCTGTGTCGGAGTGGGGAAGTGCCGCCGAGAGGACGGCGGAACGATGTGCCCGAGCTACATGGCGACGCGTGAGGAGATCCATTCGACGCGTGGGCGCGCACACTTGCTGTTCGAGATGATGCGCGGCGAGACGATCACGGACGGCTGGCGCTCTGAAGAGGTACGCGAGGCGCTCGACCTGTGCCTCTCGTGCAAGGGTTGCAAGAGCGACTGTCCGGTGAACGTCGACATGGCCACCTACAAAGCGGAGTTCTACTCCCATCACTACAAGGGGCGCGCGCGGCCGCGGCAGGCCTATTCGCTCGGGCTGATCTACTGGTGGTCGCGCATCGGATCGAAGATGCCTCGGCTGGCGAACCGCGTTACGCGCTCCCGCCTCGTCAAAGGGATCGCCGGCGTGGCGTCGCAACGCGATGCGCCCACTTTCGCCGAGCAGCCCTTCCGCGCCTGGTTCAGGACGCACCGGCCACGCAACCCGAACGGCGAACGGGTCATCCTCTGGCCCGACACGTTCAACAACTTCTTCCACCCGGACGTTGCGCGCGCGACCGTCGAGGCCCTCGAGGCGACCGGGTGTCGCGTGCAGCTGCCCCCGAAGATCTTGTGTTGCGGGCGGCCGCTGTACGACTACGGGATGCTCGACCTTGCGAAGCGGTTGCTGCAGCAGACGTTAGAGGTGCTTCGCGACGAGATCGCGCGCGGAACGCCGGTCGTCGGCATGGAGCCCAGCTGCATCGCCGTGTTCCGCGACGAGCTGCCGAACCTCTTGCCCTATAACGAGAACGCGAAGCGGCTAAGCAAACAGGTGTTCACGCTCGCTGAGTTCTTGACTGAACGAGACTTCGATCTGTCGCCTCTCGCGGGCAAGGCCCTCTACTTCGGCCACTGCCACCACCGCTCCGTGATGGGTACGCAACGAGATGTGTCGTTGCTGAAGCGGTTGGGCCTCGACGTCGACGAGCTCGAGACGACGTGCTGCGGACTTGCCGGCTCGTTCGGCTTCGAGGCGGGGAAGCGTTACGACGTCTCCGTGCGCGTTGGGGAGCATGGGGTCCTTCCGAAGGTTCGAGCAGCCGATCGCCAAACGGTCGTGGTGGCCGACGGGTTCAGCTGCCGGACGCAGATCGAGCAGCTGACCGACCGCAGCGCCGTTCATCTCTCACAGGTCATACGGAAAGCGTTGCGCGAGCGCTAGGCGGAAACACCGGTAGGCTTCGCGCATGAGCTTCTGGGGAGACATGCTCGACGCCATCGTCGCCGGTACGGGTGAGCCTCCGCCGATGGTCGTTGCTCTGAAGTTGCCCACCATCCAAGGTTGGGAGCCCGGCAGCGTTTGGGGAGACTGGCCGCTCAACAAGGAGATGTATCACGCCGCAGGATCCGTTTTCGGCGGTTATCTCGCCGCACTAGCGGACAGCTTCACCGGACTCGCGATGTTCACGGTCCTCACGGACCAGGAGTCGTTCACAACATCCGATCTGCGTCTCGCGTTCTTCCGGCCCGTCACCACCGATCTGCACATCGTCGCGGAAGTACTGAACCGCGGGCGGCGGCAGGCGCACGTCGAAGCGACGTTCGTGGACGATCGGGACAAGGTGGCGGCTAAGGCAACCGCGACGCAGGTGATCCTGCCGATGAGCGAGCTACAGGGCGGCTCGAGCTAAAAGGATCAGCGGACCGCGCGCCCGATGCGCGCGCCCATCACGTCGCGCAGGGAAACGATCCCGAGCACATTGTTCCCCTCCATCACCGGCAGGTGGCGGAACCCATTCGCGGCCATGATCTGCGCGGCCTCTTCGGACTCCATGTCGGCGGTAGCCGTCTGTGGGTCCTTGGTCATCCACTCCGACACCGGCGTCGCCGCGAGGTCTTTCCCGGAGGCCGCCGCGCGCAACACGTCTCGCTCGGTGAAGATGCCGGCCAGCCATCCGCCGTCCAAGATGATGGCCGACCCGAAGCGGCCTTTCACCATCGCTTGCGCAGCCGCAAGAACGGGCGTGTCGCCGGTCGTCGAGTAGACGTCCTTCATCATGATCTCGCCGAGGGTCGGCATCAGCCCGCCCCCCCGACCTCGTGGATGTCCTCATCGGTGGCCGGAGCGGCATGCTGCTCGATGTCTTCATTCAGCTTCCGCCACAGCGCGCCGGCCCACGAAGAGATGTGCGGCCAGTCCTTCCAGAAGTTCTGCAACGTGGTCTCGTCGAACGTTCGTGCAGCGTCTTCCGGCGTAACGTCGTCGGCGACCGCGTCGAGCTCGGTGATGGCGTCAAGGAAGCGATCGGTCGTGTCGGCCACGCAGACCTCCTCGTGCCGGGGTGCCCGGTTGGGGGCTGATTCTAGACGGTGCCCCGAGCCGGGCGAAAGGGCGATATCCATCTGATCAACGAGGGCCTGCGATATCGTCCCGCGAAAGGAGGACGCCATCTCGGATAACGGTCATAGATCCCTCGAAGACGACGCTCCGGTCCCTCTCCGCGAACGTCTTTGGTTCATCTTCGCGATGATGTGCGTTCTGCCGCCGTACGGCCTGGTGCTGTTCTGGCGGCACGAAGATTTCCCGCCGGAAGCCAAGTGGCTTGTGACGTTCGTCATAGTCGGGGCCATCATCTGGGCGGTACTACTTGCGGGGAAAAGATGAGCGACAGACCCGAGCCGTTCCGCGATCTCGATTGGGATCCGAAGCGCGCGCGCGACATCGGCGAGCGCGCGCTCGACCTATGGGTTGAATTCCTGGAGAAGCTTCCCGACCTTCCGATCGGGCGCCGCGAACGTTCCGAAGAGGTCCGAGCAGCCGTCCAGCTCGATGTCCCCGAAGGGCCGATGCCGCTCGACGACTTGATGGCGTACCTGCGATCGGTCGTGCTCGAGCATTCGATGTACCCGGGGCATCCTGGCTTCATGGCGTACGTATCCGGCGCCGGGACGGTGCCGGGAGCGGCCGCCGACCTGGTTGCCGCGGCAGTGAACCAGAACGTCGGCGGGTGGCGGCTGTCGCCGGCGGCGAGTGAGATCGAAGCGGTTCTGATCAAGTGGCTGGCCGCGCAGTTCGGCTTCCCGGACGGAGCCGGCGGCTTGCTTACGAGCGGCGGCGCCATGGCGAACTTCATCGGGCTCAAGGCTGCGCGCGATGCCAAAGGAGGGAAAGAGGTGCGCGCGCGCGGCGTGCACGGCGAGCCGTACATGACGATGTACGCCTCGGAAGAGGTGCACTCGGTCGTCGATCGCGCCGCCGACATGCTGGGGCTCGGCTCACAGGCTGTGCGGCACATCGGGATCGACGATCGGTACCGCATGCGCCCCGACGAGGTGCGCCGGTCGATCGAAGCGGACATCAACGACGGTTCGCGCCCGATCGCGATCGTCGCGAGCGCCGGCACCGTTTCAACGGGATCGATCGATCCATTGCCTGCGCTGGCCGATCTCGCCGACGAGTTCGGGCTTTGGTTGCACGTCGACGGCGCGTACGGCGGCCCAGGCATCTTCGCCGACGACTTGCGCCCGCTGTACGCGGGCATCGAGCGCGCGGACTCCATCGCGTTCGATCCGCACAAGTGGCTCTACACGCCGCATTCGGGCGGCTGTCTCGTCGTGCGCGATGTTTCGGTTCTCGGCGAGTCGTTCGCCGTCCACCCCAGCTACATCTACCAAGACCTCGAAGCGACCGGACGAGGCAAAGACTTCGCGCAGATGGGTGCGCAGTTCTCGCGCGGGTTCCAAGCATTGAAGGTGTGGGTGTCGTTGCTTGCCCACGGTCGAGCAGCCTACGCAAAGCGCATCTCGCACGACGCCGCGCTCGCTCGCTACCTCGATGCGCGCGCGACCGAGCGCCCGGATTTCGAAGTGATGGCGCCGACCGTGCTGTCGATCTGCTGTTTCCGGTACGTGCCGGAGGGGTTGCCGGCTGCAGCCGAAGGCCGCGAGGAGTACCTCGACGAGCTCAACGAGCACCTCATGACTGAGCTGCAACTGGATGGGCGCGCGTACTGTTCGAACGCCGTCTTGAACGGCCGGTTCGTGTTGCGCGCCTGCATCGTCAACTTCCGCACCGAAGCCGACGACATCGACGGGC
>Ga0070732_10000670_pt1 | contig 20446 bp, 20 predicted proteins | sample Coa_R1_5_FD_66449 | JGI IMG/M metagenome (GOLD analysis project Ga0070732, IMG submission 66449) | Surface soil microbial communities from Centralia Pennsylvania, which are recovering from an underground coalmine fire - Coalmine... | ecosystem: Environmental > Terrestrial > Soil > Unclassified ... | reverse complement strand
AAGAACTCGTTTTATATGCGGAAAGCGTCCCGCAGCGGCTAAAGCCGGATTGATTTTGTGGAAGTTACGGCGCGGCCTGAAGCCACCCCTTTCAAAACGGGTTTACAAATTGCATTTTTCCGAAAGCTGCAAAAGCGCTGCGCCACCCAAGAAGCGAGTTTTTCCGGAGACAGCTAAAGCCAGCAATTGATAAAAAGTCTGGACGGCACTGCTGACGCCGCGCCCTTCCCGAAAACCATGTATAGGCGGTTTCTAGTGCAGTCCAGAGACGAGGTAGAGGACTGAAAGCGTCTGATTGTAGCTGTAGGCGAAACTCTTGCCGTCGCGGCTCACAACAACCGGCGCGATCGTGACGACGCCGGCGGGAGATTCTGGTTTCAGCTCCCGGAGCGGAACTTCCTCCCCAGTAGCGAGACTGAAGCTGTAAACCTTACTCGGAAACTCTCCGACGTGATAGCCATATAGAGAAGAGCCGTCCTCAGACCATTGCACCGGATTGAAGTTGGCCTTCCTGGCGGCGATTGCCTTTGGCGTGCCACCGTCCGTTGGAAAGGCCGATATCGCCCCACTGTTCGCTTTGCCGATGATCAAGCGGCCATCGGGGGAGATCGGGCCGCAGACGACCCCCTCAGGGGTGACGGCCTTTGCCTGTCCACTGGAAAGGTTCACGACGTAACATCTCGCGGCGTGACCAGTTTCATCTCCGCTCACAGCGAGCTGCTGATCACCGAGCAGAAAGCGAGCCCAACCGCTATGGACATGTTGAAGCCCGGTTACTTGAATCGTTCGCGGCTGGCCGGCGCCGACAGGGAGCAATGTGATTTGCGGGGACTCGCTGATGGAGACAGACACTGCCCATTTTCCGTCGTCCGATAGGCCACCTGAACTGCCCTCGCCTAAACGGATCGGCAGCCCGCCATCAACGCGCCGGATCACAACCGCATAGTTGGGTCCGGCAGCATCGCTGGCATCTTCGAACAGGACGGATCTTCCGTCGGCTGAGATATCACGGGCAGAATTCCAGTCGTGCCAGGATAGGTCTACATCTTCCTTCTCGCCCATGCGTGTGAAGCCCATGGCGAGCCGACTGGAAGTCAGAGCAACAAGAACCCGGCCATCCGCTGAGATGTCCTGCAATACGATTCCCATGGGAACATCCAGCAGAGGTCGCACCTTACCGGAAAGATTCACTGCCATCAGGTTCAGGCTGTTGCCCTTCTTCGCCGCGGTAAACCAGATTTCCTTGCCGTCAGAGCGCCACGCCAGGCCGCTCTCGGATTCCCAACTTCCGCTCAGCGTTCGAACATGTCCCGACAAATCGACTACCGAGACGACTCCGCGATCGTCCCAGAGCGCCGGATGGTCCATGAAAGCGATCAGGTCTCCCCCTGGCGAGATGCGAATGTTGCTGATCCATCCACCGCTCTGGTAGAGGACCTTGCCGATGGGATATTCGAGCCGGCTCTGACCATCCACGTAGTGAACCACGGCCAGACCGCCTTTTTCATCCCAGTCGGCCCACCGAACATCGGAAAGCACCTCTTTGGGAGCGCCGCCGGCCATAGGGCTGGTGGCCAGCATGCCGTTGGCGTTTTCCAGTTGCCCCGTATGCGTACCCCCAACCACCAGCGCCAGTTCATTACTGCGCGAGATCCCGAGCAATACGGTGTCGGTGAATTCCAGGGGTTGCGATAGCAAAGAATTGCCGACAGTGGTGAACAACTGGACCGGCTTGTTGTTCCACGCGGCTCCGTAAACGATGGACTGTCCATCTGGAGCGAATCGTGCCGAATAGATCGTGCCCGGTTCAAACGTCAACCGGCGATAGCTCGGAGAGACACCTGGAGCGCGAAGCCACACGGCCAGCGCCAGCAGGACCGTGGCCAGAGCGAGTAATCCTGCCACTACCCACGGCAGCGCCTGTGACTTCGGGTGCTTGTGCGCGGAGGACGACGCAATCCTTACCGGCGAAGAACCCGAAACGGTCTGCAGCGCAAATACCAGGTCTTTCGCCGACTGGAAGCGATTCTCCGGCTCCTTCTCAAGACAATGGTGGACAATGTCCTGATATGGTGCCGGGATCGCGGTGTGCTCCAGATTGGAATCGGCGGGTTCTTCGCGCAGTACGGCTGTCATCGTGTCGACTTCGGTCTCACCGTGAAAGGCACGCTCGCCCGACAGCATCTCGTAGAGAATGGCGCCAAAGCTGAAGATGTCGCTTCGGTGATCGACCGTCTTTCCCCGGAGTTGCTCGGGAGACATGTAGGCCACGGTGCCGATGACGGTGCCGTGCTTTGTAACCGTCGGAAGATTTTCGACGGAGCGCTGCTCCTCTGCCGAGGGTTGAAGCTTAGCTACTCCGAAGTCGAGAATCTTAATGCGATCGTCGTTGGTCAGAAAGAGGTTCTCTGGCTTCAGATCGCGATGCACGATGTTGCGAGCGTGGGCGGCGCTCATCCCCTGAGCGATCTGGAGGGCGTATTCGGCGGCTTGGCGAACGGGAATGGGATTTTCGCCGAGGCGCTGGCGTAGCGTTCTGCCCTCGAGCAGTTCTGCAACGATGTAGGGAGTGGTCCCCTCGAAACCGACGTCATAAATCGCAACAATGTTGGGATGATTGAGGGCTGCCGCGGCGCGAGCTTCCTGCTCGAAGCGCCGAAGATGATCAGGGTTGTCACTCGAGGCGGGCCGAATCAGCTTCAGGGCGACATCCCGTTGAAGTCTTTCGTCGCGTGCCCGAAAGACCTCTCCCATTGCCCCTGCGCCGATCTTCTCGAGCACCCGGTAGTGCCCGATTAACTGCCCGATCATAAACGGTTCCAACGGCTGTAGCTTGGAATGGTAGGGGGACAACTTTCACGCGTCAATAGCTTTGGAATCTATACAAGGGAAGCGATATTGCAGGTTGCGTGATAAACTGATCGGCGCTATGGGCCAAGCTCCCACACCGCCGCCCGCGCCGCCCTCGCCGCCCTCGCCGCCCTCGCCGCCCTCGCCGCCCTTCTGCTCCGACTGCGCGACAAAAACGCAGCCAGCCGGTGGCGGGCCTCCTGCCCAATCCCCGTCGCGAATGTGGCGGTCGAGTGACGGAAAGTTTCGTTTGGACACCCCGAAGACCAGCGTCATCACTGATCCGGCTTCGCAGAAGGCGATCCTTCTAGACCATGTGAAGAAGGAAGCCACGATTGTCCCCATGACGCCCGCCGCTTCCGGAGGCGCACAGCCGGGTTCTCCCCAAATTCCAGCTGCACAGGGGCAGGTTCAATCGGTCAAAGTAGAGGACTTAGGCAAGTCGACGATCGAAGGCCATGAGGTGGAGGGCAAGCGGTTCACTCTCCCGCCGTTTTCACCCCCTTCCAAGCCTGAAATGCCGAAAGCCAAGATGCCGGGCGCCCCCCAAGCCAGCCTGCCGGGCGCTCCAAAAGCTCCTGCCGCCCCAGGCGCACCCGCCCCGCCACAAGCCCCAAAGCTGCCGCCCGTGCCCAGCGTGACTGAGGTCTGGACGAGCGTGAAGCTGAAGGCGCCTGTGCTCACCAAGGTGACTACATCTGCTGGAGAGCAAACGACATACTGCAAGCCCGTTTCCGGAGATGACCCCCATCCTTCGGTGTTTCAGATTCCGCAAGGCTATAAAATCAAGCCGCCGAAGGTGTAAGAACTTGTTTGTTGGTCGTGCTATAATTTCAATTCGCCTGCATTCATACCGAGGCTATCCTGTGATCTCCTCTAAAGGCGATTCCTGCGCCATCCAAGTTCTTTAAATACGAGGTCGAACCATGTCCGGCCATTCCAAATGGGCCACAATTAAGCACAAGAAGGGCGCGCTTGATGCCAAGCGCGGCAAGATTTTCACCCGACTCATTAAGGAAATCAGCATCGCCGCCAAGAACGGCGGGGGCGATCCTGATTCCAATCCGCGCCTGCGTGGTGCCATTGTCGCGGCCAAGGCTGAGAACATGCCTGCCGACAACATCAAGCGGGCCATCCAGCGCGGTACCGGTGAACTCCCCGGCGCCACCTATGAAGAGTTTAGTCTCGAGGGCTACGGTCCCGGCGGCGTTGCGATCTTGCTCGACATTAACACCGACAATCGCAACCGCACCGTCAGTGAAATCCGGCACGTCTTCGGCAAGAACGGCGGCAACATGGCTGAAGCTGGCGCCGTTTCCTGGATGTTCCACAAGAAGGGTGACATCATCATCCAGAAGTCCGCGGCCAAAGAGGATGACTTAATGAATATCGTGCTCGAAGCCGGCGGCGAGGACCTTAACGACGACGGCGACAATTGGGAAATTCTTACAGAGCCGTCGTCCTACGAGACCGTTCTTGAAGCGGTGAAGAAGGCTGGCATTACGCCGGCATCTTCGAGCGTTGCGTTCATTCCGCAGAACTACATCAAGCTCGAAGGTCAGGCTGCCAACACGATGATCCGCCTGATGGAAGCGCTCGAAGAGCACGACGACGTGCAGAACGTCCACGCCAACTTCGACATCGACCAGAAGTTGCTCGAAGAAGTTGCGGGATAGTTTCCTTCTTCAGTAGAAAAGAGTTGAGGCCGCCCACGACGGGGGGGCCTTTTTCTTTCGCTGCACTTCTTCGCCCGAAGTTTTCAACATCTTCGTGGAAAATCTTGTGCAAAACAGGCAAAGTAACAGCGTAAGTGATTCATCGGGAGATGCTTCAGCAGATTGCACTGGAGTGAGTGCTGGCACTTTCGTGGCAGATTCGAAAATAAGTTTTGTGAAATCCAGACTCGACAAAATTCTGGTGGATCGTGGACTCGCTGCCTCACGCGAGCGTGCACAGGCGTTGATTCTCGCCGGCAAAGTACTCGTTGACGAGCAAAAGATAGAAAAGGCCGGCTCGCAAATTGACGAAGCCTCCGCAATTCGTCTGCTCGGAGAAGATCTGAAGTACGTGAGTCGCGGCGGCCTGAAACTCGAGCGCGCTCTGGAGCATTGGAACATCGATGTGAATGGAATATCGTGCCTCGACGTGGGCGCGTCCACTGGAGGTTTTACCGACTGCCTGCTGCAGCATGGCGCCTCGCGAGTGACAGCCATCGATACCGGCTACGGCCAAATGGATTTCAACTTGCGCCAGGATTCGAGAGTCCGATTGCTGGAAAAGACGAATGCCCGCTATCTCACACACGAAGCACTCGGCGAGTTTGTGGACTTCATCGCTATTGATGTCTCGTTCATCTCAGCGACGCTGATCCTTCCTGCTGTTATCTCCTCTGCTTTTCGTCCAGATCAGGGAGGTCAGATCGTCGTGCTGGTGAAACCTCAGTTTGAAGCGGGCCGCGAACATGTTGGCAAGGGAGGCATTGTTCGCGATGAGGATGCGCAGTTGGCGTCTTTGGAGAAGGTAAGGACCGCTGTCACTGAGTTGGGCGCGACGAAGATCGAGAGTATTGATTCGCCGATCCTCGGAGCGGAAGGGAACCGGGAATTCCTTCTTTATGGCCGATTCTAAACATGCGTGACCCATCAGGCTGTACGGGAGCCCTCATTTCGGTACAATCACTCTTTCATCATGGTTACCGGAAAGCCGCATTCCGCCAGTAAGACGGCAGCAATCATTTCACGTCCAGATCGTCCTGAAGTCGCGCAGATCGTGCCAGGTCTTGTTCACTGGCTGGGCGAGCACGGCTATGAGGTTGTGACCGATCTTGAGACGTCGAAATATGCCGGCGGGAAGACATCGGTGCCCCGCTCGCAATTGGGATCAATGCCACTCGATCTTGTCATCGTGCTGGGCGGGGACGGCACTCTGCTCTCAGCGGCGAGAGCCACGGCTCCAGTGGATGTGCCCCTGCTCGGCGTGAATCTTGGCTCGCTCGGATTTCTCACCGAGGTTCCGCTTCAATCGCTATATACGATGCTGGACGCGATCGTGCAGGGCCGCGCTGCGGTCGAGCATCGTACCCTCATGGAATGTACCTTGCTGCGCGGCGACGAAGTACGCGGCAGTTATCTGGTCTTCAACGATGCGGTCGTCAACAAGACCACCCTGGCGCGGCTGAACACGTACGATCTGTATATCGATGGAGTTTTTGTTTCCAGCTATCGTGCTGATGGCATGATCGTCGCCACGCCGACTGGATCGACGGCATATTCGCTTTCCGCGGGCGGCCCGGTGCTGATGCCGACCGTCCAAGCGCTCGTCGTAACACCCGTGGCACCCCACTCACTGACTCACCGGCCGTTGGTGGTGCCTGAGTCTTCCGAGATTGAGATACTGTTGCGCAGCGAAGAAGAGGTTGCCTACCTCAGTTTGGACGGCCAACCTGGTCTCGATCTGCGCGACGGCGACCGTGTGCGATGCCGGCGATCCCAGCATACTGTCAACCTGTTTCGTACGGGATCAGACTTCTTTCAGGTGTTGCGCAGGAAGCTGAAGTGGGGAGAACGGCAGACCTGAGAAAGGCCGTCGTCCGCGATAACGCCTTACTGCAAGGAAATCAACCGAAAAGTGGCTGCCAACTTTTATATACAGCCTCATCCTCAACTCTCTTTTGAGTAGTTGTCGCTTCGCCTGCCCGCCTCCTGAGAAATGCTTCCTTAAACTTCCGGACGCAGAAGATCCGAGACCCTCTCTCTGCGCCGAACTAACTTCACAGACTTGCCTGAAACCAAAACTTCCGCTGGCCGCGGCCGCGTGTTGTAATTCGAGGCCAGCACCATTCCGTAGGCTCCCACGTCGAGAATCGCGAGCAGGTCGCCCTCTTCCATGATGGGAAGCGTTCGATCTCGGGCAAAGAAGTCTCCCGTTTCGCAGACCGGCCCGACAATGTCCGTGGCCTCCGACTTTGCGATCTGGTCGGTGTGGAGCGTAACGGGAACGATCTCGTGAAACGCTCCATAGAGGGCGGGCCGGATGAGATCATTCATGGCGGCATCGACAATCAGGAACTTCTTTTCATTATTTGATTTCTTGTAAATGATCGAGGTCAGCAGGGCTCCTGCGGGACCAACGATCGATCGTCCTGGCTCCAGCAACAATTGTATGTCCAATTCGCGCAATGGCTTCACAAGAGCGGCGGCATAGGCCGCAACCTGCTGGGGAAATGTGCCGGATTCGGGCTGATCGTAGGAGATGCCGAGCCCTCCACCCGCATCGACGTAGTCGATTTCGTGACCGTCACGCCGCAATTTGCGCACAAGGTCTGCCACGCGCAACATCGCCTCTCCGAACGGGCCGGCATCGGTAATCTGAGAGCCGATGTGCACGCTTACCCCGAGTACCCGCAGATACTGGATCCCCGACGCTTCGGCATACAACGCTCGAGCTTCGGCGATGGGAACTCCGAATTTATGTTTGTGCAATCCCGTTGAAATATAGGGATGCGTTTCGGCGGCGACGTCGGGATTCACGCGAAACGCAATGGGAGCAGTTGTGCGAAGGCGTCCCGCACACTCCGCCAGAGCCCAGAGTTCCGATTCGCTCTCGATATTGAATAAAAGAATGCCAGCCTTCAATGCGGCTGTAATTTCCTCATGAGTCTTGCCGACACCTGAAAAGACAACTCTCCTTGCCGCGCGGCGATCGGCGGTCATCACACGTTCAAGCTCCCCGCCCGATACGACATCAAAACCACATCCCTTCTTGGCCAGCAGGCGGAGGATGCTCAAATTGGAGTTGGCTTTGACCGAGTAGCAGATCGTGTGGGGGATATCTCGGAATGCGCGATCGAAGGCCGAGTGGCGCTCCGAAATGGTCTGGCTCGAATACACGTAAAGCGGAGTGCCGAATTTCTCAGCGAGCTTGGACAGGGTAACGTCTTCGCATCGCAGCACGAGTGGACCTTTCGTACGCAAGAGTCTGCCCCTGGTCTGCTGATAAGTGAATCCGGGCGGGCGCCCGGGAAGACTCTGATTGCGCGAGGTCATTTCTTCTTAGCGGAGCTATGCGCCGCGCCGTGCACGCGGATGGCGACGACCGTCTGATCGTCGAAGGTTTCCACACCGGCGGAGTGTTCGGCAACAGCCTTGAACAGGGCGTCGACCACGGCGGCTGCCGAATTCACACTGCATTCCGCAACGATCTTCTCGACCCGACCCCTGCCAAAAAGTTCTCCCTTGCGATTGCGCGCGTCGAGAATGCCGTCGCTGAAGAATACGAACATGTCCCCAGGCTTCATCCGGAAATCGAATTCGTCGTACTCAGCTTCATCGAACAGGCCCAGGGGCAATCCCGTCGCTTCGATAACCTCGTTTTTGCCTCCGTGAACGAAAATGGGGCGAGGCAGACCAGAGTTCGAAACCGTCAGGGTGCGCTGCGCGTCGTCCCAAACCGCGTAGATGATCGACACAAATTGCGCCTCGATGCGGCGCTCGGCGAGCGACAAGTTCACGGCCGACAGCATTTCAGCAGGAGCGGGCTCGATGGGAGCATGGGACCTGATAATTCCACTCACCAGCGCCGCGTAGATCGCGGCGGGCGCTCCCTTGCCGCTCACATCCCCGATCACGATGCCAAGTCTTGACATGGAGTAGGGAATGAAGTCGTAAAGATCACCGCCGATGGTGCGGGCCGGGACGAACTTCGCGGCAACGTCAAGATGCGCCAATTTCGGGTTCGACTGCGGCAGCAATCTGCCCTGCAATTCGCGGGCAAGCGAGAGGTCGCGCTCCAGCCTGCGTTCCTGGCGCTCGATCTCTTCATAGAGCCGGGCATTCTCGAGGGCAATTGCGATTTGCGCCGCGAGAGTGCTCATGGTGCGCGAATGCTCTTCGGTGAAAAAGCCGCGCCGCGTGTGCTCGAGATCCAATACGCCCACCACTTTGCTCTTGTAGATCAATGGAACCGCCAGTTCCGACCTCGTCTCGGGATTTGCCTGCACGTAACGAGGATCCTTCGTCACATCGGGAACGAGCACAGCCTGCTTCTCTTGCGCCGCGTAACCGACGATCCCGCGTCCCAGGGGGATCTCGTGCTTGAGATGGATATTCTCGTTGAAGCGCAGCGAGAAGCGATGTTGCAGCTTTTCGCCGGAAGAGTCGAGCAACAGGATACTGAACATCTGGTAATCAATCAGGCGCCGCACCAGTTCGGCGACGCGCCCCAGCAATTCGTCAAGATTCAGGATCGATGTGAGCTCGCGGGCGATTTCATTCAGCAAAAGCAGTATGCGCGCCTGCTTCGTCGTCCTGGTATAGAGCTGGGCGTTTTCGATGCCCGCCGCCATTCGCGACCCGACGAGAGTGAGAATGCGCAAGTGTTCCTCGGTGAAAGCGCCGGGTTCGCGCGCCTCGATGTCGATCACGCCGATCACCCGGTTCTTGGTGATCAACGGAATGGCCAGCTCCGAACATACGTTAGGGACGCCCTCGATGTAGCGGGAATCCTCACGAACGTCATTGATCAGAACGGGCTGACGCGACTGGGCGGCGATGCCGGTGACGCCCTGGCCGACTTTGATCCGGCTGCGCTCGGCGAATTCCGGCGGATAGCCGACCTGAAAGCGGAAGCGCAGCTCCTGTGTCTTTTCATTAAGCAAAAGAATGGCGAAAATTTCGTAATCGATGACCTTGCGGACGACCTCCGCCACACGGCGCAGGGTGGTGTCCAGATCGAGCGACGTCGCCAACACATCGGCCACGTCGAGCAGCAACGACTCGACCGGCAAGCGATCCGGCTTGGAAATGACAGAACCCATTGATCGTAATGATAGCAGCCATGCCCCGGTGAATTCGGGCTTAGCTTAAAGATGTCGTGCCTGGCACGTTAACGGGCTTTCTATTCGCGTGGTACCACGCAGATATCCGACAGATTGCGGTACTTCTCGGCGTAGTCGAGACCATAGCCCACGACGAACTCGTCCGGAATTTTGAAGCCCACATAATCGCCCTCCAGTGGGAGTTTCCTCCGGGACGGCTTGTCGAGCAATGTGGCGACCTTCAACGATTTCGGCTGCCTTGCCTGCAGCAATCGCTTCAGGTAAGTCATGGTCAGTCCGGTGTCGAGAATATCTTCGACCAGAATGATGTTCTTATCCTTGATCGTCTGATCGACGTCTTTGGTGAGCTTTACTTCGCCCGTCGAATCCCAGCCGCTCTTCAGTTCCTGCGTAGGCGTAGGACGATTGCCATAGCTGGACACCCCGATAAAGTCGAAGGTAGCGTCCAGTTGCACCTGCCGCGCCAAATCCGAGAGGAAAATCGTGGCGCCCTTCAGAACTCCAACGAGAATGACGGACTGCTCGGCGTAGTCTTTCGTGATCTGCGCCCCTAGTTCGCTTACACGTTTCGCGACATCTTGTCGCGAAATCAGCACCTTCAGTTCTGGCATGGGGTTTCATATTAAACTAGCCGGAGCATTGTTAGAAAGGATTGAGCACTCGGCATCCAGCATCCAGCACCCAGCATTCAGCCGCTTGCAACACTCCATCTCCGGCTGAATACTGATTGCTGAATGCTGATTGCCGGAATGCAGCGCATGAATTTGAAAGGCGTCAAACTCACCTGGCTAGGCCACGCAACCTTCCGTATTGAAACTCCCGCAGGCAAGACCGTCATTATCGATCCGTGGGTGATGAATAATCCGATGTGCCCGGATTCCGAGAAAAACCCGAAGAAGGTGGACATTCTCCTCTGTACCCATGGCCATGGCGACCACATCGGCGATGCTGTGGAAATATGTAAAAAGCACAATCCGGTTGTTGTCGGCATCCCCGAGGTGGCTCGCTGGCTCGGAAAGAAGGGTGCCAGGCAGATTGCGGAAATGAACAAAGGCGGAACGCAAACCGTCGGCGACATCAAAGTAACTATGGTCCATGCCGATCATTCGTGCGGCATTCAGGATGGGGACCAGATGGTCTATGGCGGCGAAGCCTGTGGCTACGTTATCGAGTTTCCCAGCGGCCAGAAGATCTATCACGCGGGCGATACAAACGTCTTCGGCGATATGGCAATCATCCGCGACCTGTATGCGCCCGAGATCGTTATGCTGCCCATCGGCGATCACTATACCATGGGCCCGCGGGAAGCCGCATACGCCTGCAATCTTCTCAAGCCGAAGACGGTGATCCCGATGCATTTCGGGACCTTTCCGGTCCTTGTTGGACGACCGCGCGAATTGCAGAAACTCGTACCTGGCATACAAGTGCTGGAGATGAAACCGGGCCAGACCATCGGCGGATAACCCTCGCAGTTAATCTCGACGAAACGAGGAGCACGTGACCCCGAACAAGAAAAGCTCGCGCCCCAGTTGGCGCCACTACGATCTGACGACCGCCGGACCGGTCGACGATTATCTCTACTCCATGCTGCCGAAGCGCGACGACGTTCTCGTCGAGATGGAGGAGTATGCGACCCAGCACAATGTCCCCATCGTCGGCCCCGCTGTGGCGCGCGTCCTGCAACAACTGGCGCTCATGATCAATGCCCGCAGCGTCTTTGAACTAGGCTCCGCGATCGGATATTCGACGATCTGGTGGGCGCAGGCGGTCGGTGAAAACGGGCGCGTCATCTACACCGATGGTGATTCCAAGAATGCCGAGCGAGCCCGGGGCTACTTCTCGAGGGCCGGTGTTTCCAACCGGATCACTCTGCACACCGGAGACGCCCTGGAAGTACTCTCGGAACAAAAGCAGGAATTCGACATCATCTTCAATGACGTCGACAAAGACGATTATCCGCGCGTGTTGCGCCTCGTTGCCCCACGCCTGCGTAAGGGCGGGCTATTCATTACTGACAACGTTCTCTGGAGTGGCCGCGTCACCGAGAAAAGTTCCACCGATTCGCGCACCAAGGCGATTGTGGAGTTCAATCGAAAGTTGCACGACTCGAAAGAGTTCTACACGACCATCTTGCCGATCCGAGATGGACTGGCGGTGGCGTTGAAGAAATAGCAGGCGCCAGTCCCCAGGCCCTTACCTAGGACGCGTGACCTGGGCTTGTCCGCTGGCAATCGCCACCAAGTCAACGCTACTTGGCTTGTGGCTGAATCAATTCAGTGTCGATCGTAATGCTGATGTCGTCTCCCACGACTCCGGGCGCGCCATTGACGCCGAAATCCTTGCGATTAATCTTGGTCGAAGCCGATGCGCCGATGCGCTGGTTGCCCCATGGATCTTTGATAGGAGCGGAAGGGCCATCCACATCAAGAACAACCTCTTTGGTTACGCCGTGAATCGTGAGGTCACCCACGATTTGCAGCTTTCCGGGTCCAGCGGCCTTTGTATGCTTCGAATGAAACGTGATCGTGGGATATTTCTGAACCTCGAGGAAGTTAGGACTACGCAGATCGTTATCGCGCATCTCGACTCGAGTGTCTACCGAGTTGGCATCGATCGACACGTCGGTAGAGTCCTTGGTGGGGTCCGCCGGGTCGTATGTTGCTGAGCCGGTCACCTTCATGAAAGCTCCTCGGACGGTGGATACGCCAAGGTGCCGCACGGAGAATTGCGCAGCGGAATGATTGGGATCGATTTGCCAGGTACCAGCCTGCGCCGCGGCAGCGGCCGCCATCGCCAGAACAACCGTGAGGACAGATACGAAACGATACATAGTTATAGCCTTCCTTTCAGAAACGAGTTCAGCCATGCTAAATGGATTTGACCGGAATCGCCAAGAGGTCATCGACCAATCCGACTTCTTTTTGCAGGAAGGGCTCGCCATGGGACACGCCCCCGAGCATGCCGTAGAAGCGAGCCATAGCGTCCACGCGGGCCCGGATCTCTTGCTGAGCAGGGAACAGGTCCTTGCCGGCTTCCTGATCTCTGAATTGCGATTTGTAAGCGAGGATAGAGGCAAACTTCCCTTCAAACTGCTCGCTGATGTCGACGACGAAGGTAGGCCGAACATCATAGTAAAGGGTAGCGTATACAATCTTGAAAGGCCGGTGAGGGGTAGCGCCGGCATCCTGCCGGCTGTGGAGGGGGCTGCCAGCCCCCGCAGTGTCCAGCTTAGCCAGCCCCGCCAGAAAACAAGCCTCGTATCCAAGAGTCGAAGCTGTGTAATGATCCGGATGCCGCCCTTTCCAATAGGGCAGAATCACCACACGCGGCCGCGTCTCGCGAATCACGCTGGCGACTTTTACCCGGTTCTGCCAGGTGTTCTCCACCCGCCCGTCAGGAATGTCAAGCGCGCGCCGCCAACTGACGCCTAGTATCTTTGCCGCGTCGCTCGCCTCGCGCTCGCGATCCTCGGCCGTACCCCGCGTGCCCATCTCTCCGCGAGTGAGATCCAGGATGCCGGTGTGCTGCCCGCGTTGGGCTGCTCGGAGCAGCGTGCCGCCACAGGTCTGCTCCACGTCGTCGCGGTGCGCGGCAATAGCAAGAATGTCGAGGGATTGAGTCGGCGACAGGGGAGTCATGCTAGTCGAGATTCCCCTGCTCCAGCACCACGTTTTCCCGAACGATCAGCCGGTGCGCCGCCATTTCCTTCAAAGTGGGCAGAACGCGCTTCACATGCTCATCCGTATCGACGAAGATGATGATCACCGGCAGCTTGCCTCCCGCTTCGATCAGGTGCGCGGTCTCGACCTGATGTCGACCTAGAAATCCAGCGACACAATGGATGGCCGTCGCCGCGTAGACATTCTCCCGGCGCAGATAAGCGAGAATCTCCATGTGCAGCGGCCGGTGGTGCCACTGGTCCCCTTCATTCAAATAGATTGTGACTTGTACCGCCACCGTATCTGGCATTTTACTCGTGATCTTCTCCAGACATCAGCCATTCCCGTCGCAAGATGCCATAGAGTTCCGAATCTACAAATTGGTCCCACTTGCGCAAATGCTCGCGCTGACACCCTTCGTACCGCATACCCAGCTTCTTGAGGATTTTTCCGGACGCAGGATTGTGCTGGAAGTGCGACGCAAAAATGCGGTGCAGCCTGAGATTCTCAAATCCGTAACGAATTACTTCGCGCGCCGCCTCAGTCGCGTAGCCCTGTCCCCAGAAGGGAACCCCCAGCCAGTAGCCAAGTTCGGCGTGCTGATGTAGCCGTTCGAGGCGCAGGCCAATCCCGCCAATCTGCCGCCCTTCCACCCGGAGAGTGATAGCCAGCCACAACTTGTCAGGCTCCTTCGCAAGTTCGAGAAAGGCCCGCGCGTCTTGTTCAGTATAAGGATGGGCGATGCGCAGCGTCGTAGCTGCGACTTCGCGCGCACCGATCAGCGGCAACAGCTCCGGAATGTCGGCCTCGCTGTAAGGACGAATCCGCAGCCTCTTGGTTTCGAGCGTTGAAGGGGGAGTCATGTTCAGAGCGCTCGCGCCAGCGCCATGCCTGCCAAGGCTCCCGCCAGGCAGAGCAGGTTGTTGCCGACGATATTCGCCATCATCAGTCCCCATTGGCCTTGTTCAAAGAACGACATGCTCTCAAACGCATAACTCGAAAACGTGGTGAACGATCCGCAGAAACCGACTATTACCAGCAAACGCCAGCGCGGATCGACCAGCACGCGCTCCGTCGTCCACACCACGAACAGGCCGACGATGAAGCTGCCGAGAATGTTGATGATCAGAGTTCCGTAGGGGAACACCGGCCCGAACTCGCGGGCGGCGACGCGGCTCAGCAGATATCTGAGGTTGGCGCCCAGGATTGCGGCGACGGATATAGCGAGGAAGTCTTTCAAGCGCGAGTCTCCTACAAAAGTAGATTTCAATTCTGTAGGAGTTATCAGCCGTTCAGGCGGTTAATGGCGAACTCCATCGCCGTCAAAATCATTAAACCACAAAGGACACGAAGCAGCACGAAGGAAGGAACAAATTCAGATTTCAGATTGATGATTTCAGATTAGAAGATCATGAGGTCAGGTGGCAATCTGCAATCTAAAATCTGTTCTTTCACTTCTTCCGCTCCACCAGAAACCTCGCGAGTTCCTTCAAAGTTTCCGCGCGCTCGCCGAAACTTCCTAACTCGGAGAATGCATCGTTGACCAATGCGTCTGCCTTGCGCACGGAAGCGTCGATCCCAAACAACGCAGGATAAGTTGCTTTCTCTGACGCGGTATCCTTGCCGGCGGTTTTACCCAGTTGCTCGGAAGTCTGGGTGACGTCGAGCACATCGTCGACGATCTGAAAAGCCAGCCCAATTCCCAACCCGAAGGCGCGCAGCTTCGCCACCTCGCTGTCCTTCGCTTCCGCGTATAATCCGCCACTCACCAGGCTCGCGGTGATCAGCGCCGCCGTCTTCGAGCGATGTATGTACTCCAGCATCTCGGCGGTCGGCTTCGTGTGTTCGGCCTCGAGATCGACCACCTGCCCGCCGATCATGCCATCCACCGTACCCGTGCCGCGCGCAATCTCTTCAATAATCCGAACCCGCTCTTCCGCCGAACATTTCAGGCGCGACAGTACTTCGTAGGCCTGCGTCTGCAGCGCGTCCCCGGCAAGGATCGCGATTGCCTCCCCAAACGCTTTGTGACACGTCGGACGCCCGCGCCGCAGGTCATCGTTGTCGAGGGCGGGGAGGTCGTCATGAATCAGCGAGTAGGTGTGCAGCATTTCCAGCGCGGCGCCAAGTTCCTCGATCCCAACCGGAAGCGAACCTGCGACCATCCGCCCGGCTTCCATACACAGAATCGGGCGCAACCGTTTGCCTCCGGCGAATACGCTGTGCCGCATCGCTTTGTGGATAGAGACTGGATGTTGGGTTTCCAGAGGAATCAACCGGTCGAGCGCGGCGTCCGCCAGTTGCTGTCCTTCCAGCAGCGTTTCCTTCAACATGAGGTGGCAGTATAACAAGCGGGGCAGGAAAACTGTGATGCTCCTCCAAATGCGCTAAAACGAAAAGGACGCCCACAGGCGCCCTTTTGCACAGCGATAGAGTTAAGCCGCGGCGGTGCGGGACAGAGCAGTACTTCGCAGCACGGAGGTCAGCACGTTACCCACGTCATCGGTGGGGCACACATCACTGGCGCCCGCTTCCAGCGCAGCCATCCACATCTCTTCGTCTGGAATGCGATGGGTGCAGACGATTGGCAGTTTTGGAAAGTCGCGGTGCAGACTCTCGACGTCCGTCAGCCGCCAGTATTCGATATTGAGAACCACGGCCTCTGGATTATTCTGTTCTACTTTGTCCCGCAATTCCTCGCGGGAGCCAGTTACATCTACGGAAAAATGAGGGCAAAGTCCACCGGCCAATGAACGCGCCACTCGCGGATCCTTCTCAAGTACTACTACGTTTTGAGCCATACTTCCCCCGATCTTGAATCGCCGTCAACGGCTGGTTGTCGATTCTCGACTAGGCTGCAGGGTGGCTGGGAAAACCACAACTCCACAGACTGCTTTTGGATCCCGAGTCACGGCAGCTTAGCGGCGGATAGACGCCTTTTCTGCCGACGGCTCGAATGGTTCGGCCTGGAGTTTCCCGTTCTTCTTCAGCAGGACTTCTACTTTTCCTTCCGCCTGTTCCAGTTCTTTCCGGCAGGCTGAAGAGAGTTGCATGCCTTCTTCAAAGAGCGTCAGTGACTTCTCAAGGGGAACTTCGCCCCGCTCCAGTTCCTGAACAATCATCTCCAGCCGCTGGAGACACTCTTCAAATTTTGCCAACGGGTATTTGCTCCGTGTCTCTATTGTAATGCAACTATTCCGTGAAGGTGTCCAGTCTTTTTTGTGGAATGCATCGAAAAAACTGCGAGTGTCACCTTCCGATATGGAACTGCACACCTAGGAAAATTCTGTAAGGGGTTTGTAAAAGGCGCGCCAAGCAAGGCATACAGCTGCAAGATCGATTTTGCAATTTGAGCGATTGCTCTCGATGTAATCAAGCGAATGGAATCTAAGCGGAAGCCGCTGGCTGTGTGCCCAGCGCTTCCAACACGTCCACGGCGGAGCTGTATCGGCCCATCGGCGCGCTGATCTGCGCTCCTTGTACCATCTGTCGCGCGGCAATCAGCATTTCGCGCGCGATCGCAACACCCTCCGACCTTGCCAGCTCCGGAGTTTGCGCGCGTGCCATGCGCTCCAGAATTGAATCCGGAACCGACACTCGCAGCTCGTTCTTCATGAACTCGGCGTTGCGCACGCTCACCAGCGGCCATATTCCTGCGACCACCGGGATGTGGTAGTGTTCGATGCGCCGCAGAAAGTTTTCCAGCAACCTGAGATCGAAAACTGGCTGAGTCACCGCATACTCTGCTCCAGCCTCGACTTTGTATTCAAAGCGCCGGATCTCTTCGTCAAGATCTGTGAGTCCTGGATTCGCACCCACACCGATTACAAATCCAGTCCCGGTCCCGATCGGATTTCCTCCGAGATCAAGCCCATGGTTCAAGCTGCGGACGATATTCACGAGCCCAATCGCGTCCACATCGAAAACCGCGGTCGCATCCGGGTAGTTGCCCATCTTCGGAGGATCGCCGGTAATGCAGATCAGATTCCTGATTCCGACCGCTGCTGCCCCAAGCAAGTCGCTCTGGATGCACAGCACGTTTCGATCGCGGCAGGTGTAATGCAGGATCGCTTCGATCCCAACCTCGCGCTGAATGAGCAATGAAAGCGCCTGGTTGCTCATGCGAGCCGACGCGCGCGGACTGTCCGGAATATTAACGGCGTCCACGCCCACCGATTTCAAGAACCGTGCGCCTTCAACTTCCTTGTTGATGTCGGTCCCCTTCGGAGGCACGATCTCGACCATGGTTAAAAACTCGCCGCGAGCCAGCTTCGAGCCTAAGGCAGACCGTTTCTCGAGCGGCACAGCTGGAGTTGCCTTTGGGGCAGGACCGCCACTCACGCGCGCGGACGTATTTTTTCCCCGAGCCTCTCCCGCACGCAAGGCCGATTTCATGACCCGTATGTGGTCGGGCGTGGTGCCGCAGCATCCACCGACGACGCGAACTCCGGCAGCGACGAATTTGCGCGCGTAGCTGGCCATGTACTCGGGAGAGCACAAGTAGATGTTTCTACCGTCCACTGAGCGCGGGATTCCTGCATTGGGTTGTGCTGCCAAGGGAAGGGAAGTCGCGGCGCGGACGCGCTCGATCGCGTCTAGCATGGCGACCGGACCCACGCTGCAGTTGCAGCCGATGACGTCGGCTCCCCATTCTGTGAGCTTCGGGGCGAAAGTCTCCGGATCGGAGCCATCCAGGCAGTTCCCGTCTTCGTCGATCGTCACCTGCGCCACCAATGGCACCGAAGGCGCCACTTCGTGGGCCGCCAGGATCGCTTGATGGACTTCCTCGAGGTATCCGAATGTCTCCAGGATCAACAAATCGACGCCACCCTCCACAAGCGCCTCAATCTGCTCGCGGAAGGCGTCACGCGCTTCTTGAAACGAGGTTTTGCCGAGAGGTTCAATCCTGGTTCCCAGCGGGCCAACCGATCCCGCAACCCACACATCGAAGCTCTTGGCGGCTTCTCGAGCCAGACGTGCCCCGGTGCGGTTAATGTCCCGGACTTTGTCAGCCAGGCTGTGCCGGGCCAGGCGAAACGAATTTGCACCAAACGTGTTGGTTTCAATAATTTCGGCGCCAGCCTGCAAGTAGTCGTGGTGAATGCCGCGAATCAGGTCGGGCTGCGAAAGATTCAGTTCATCGTAAGACCGATTGATGAAGATGCCCTTGGCATACAGCAGGGTGCCCATTGCTCCGTCGCACAACACGGGGGACTGCCTGATCCGCGATAGAAGGTCAACCGCCATGATTTTTGAGAATACAGGATGAAGCCCGCTTTGCGCATCTTGAGGCAGTCCGCCGCTGATGGCGACAAACCGCAGGAGGGGCCTCACCGGGGCTGCGGTTGTGGTCTGTTATAATCCACGATTTCACAGTTAAATCTACCTTTTTCATGTTCTTAGGAGCCTGCCGTTTGAGCAAACGCATTCTGATAGTGGTGGTGGGGTTGTGGACCAGCCTGAGCCTCTTGTCGTGTGGAGGATCATCGAGCAGTCAGGTGATTTTGCCGAACCGTGTTCTCGCGTCTCAGGGGGTTACCGCTACGCTTGTATTTGGTTCGCTAGTAGTCGTCAACGGCCAGAATGACACTTTGCCGCGCGTCGCCCCGCTGATTCAGGCGACGTCTCCTGGTTTGATCGTTGTTTCCCCGTCTCGGAATATTGCTGCAACTTTCGACTCGAGCTCGAACAGCGTCTTCGCTGTGAATACAAGCAAACAGACCTCCATTGGAAATGTGCATCTCCCTGGCCCGACTTCCAGCATCTTGGTGCCGACGGCTGATCCTACTGTGTATGCCGCCGTCCCGACCGCCACGGTGAATGGGTTCGCTTTCCTTGGTGCGGTTGAGGTTTTGAATTTCTCTACCAACAGTTTTACGACTATTGCCGCCAGCAATGCCCAAACCGTGGTATCGAACACGCAGGGGACCGAGTTGCTGGTCTTCAGCCCAGACTCTGATGCCATAACCGTTCTGTTCCCCGGCGCTGCCGTGCCTCCCGTGGATACCAGTTGCTACACCAATCCCCCGAACCAGGCCTGCACCATTGTTCAAGATTCTCGCTTGAGTCGGCCGGTCAACGCCATCGTCAATGGAACCACTGCCTACATCTTGAACTGCGGCTTCGCGTGCGGAGGCACGCTGCCAGGCGGGAGTCCCGCTCCCGCTAGCGTTGCGGTTTTCGATCTCGGCAGCCTATCCATCACCCAGACGGTTACGGTCGACGCCGCCACCATGGCGCTGCTCAGCGGTTCCACGCTCTACGTTGCCGGCACTCCAGCGAATTTTCCTTGTCCCGCCTCGCAGAAGACTGCCGCGACAAATTGCGGAACTCTCGACGTTGTCGATCTGCGTTCGATGCAAGTGACCAGCACGGCGGCCATCACCGACGGCTATCACGATCGCATGGATCTGACGACCAACGGCCAGATCTTTGTAGGTTCGAGCAACTGCACCAACATTGGCAACGTGAACAATCCCGCCGGTGGTGAAATACGTGGGTGCTTGTCGATTTACAACGTCTCAAACGGGTCAGTGATCTTTCCTCCCGACAATGGTGACGTGACCGGCCTGCAAGGCTTTACCACACGCTACGTGGAATATGTAGCCGAGGGCGGTCAGTTGCGCGTCTACGACACCACCAAAGATATTCTCTTGATCAACGATTTCTTGCCGCAGGGAACCATCGACATCGTGGGCTTTGTTGGGGATGTGAAGGCAATCGACTTCTTCTAGGCTGCTACTTTCCCGGGTTCAGTAACAACCGGTGTGCTTTCGCTCCTTCCACTGCCTTCGAGCTGAACGGCAGGGTGAACGTCGTGCCCTCGTACCACGCCTTCCACTGATCCATATAGTACGGGCTTAGGAAGTTGCCTGCCTGACCGGTCACAACATTCAACGTTGACTGGTCGAGGTCGGCAAGGTTTGCCGTGAACCGCTCGGACGGGCCGTGTTGCCGGGTGACAGCCTTCACGCTGTAGCCGCTCCCAGACTGTTCCTGCACGCCCGGCCCAGCCCAATACTTGAGCAGAGGAATCTTTCCCAGCACCGGGTGCTGAATTTCAACCGCATTGAACGCACCCCAGCGCCACGAAGCCAGGTCT
>Ga0070732_10000668_pt1 | contig 20447 bp, 15 predicted proteins | sample Coa_R1_5_FD_66449 | JGI IMG/M metagenome (GOLD analysis project Ga0070732, IMG submission 66449) | Surface soil microbial communities from Centralia Pennsylvania, which are recovering from an underground coalmine fire - Coalmine... | ecosystem: Environmental > Terrestrial > Soil > Unclassified ... | reverse complement strand
CTTCCTTATTCACGATCGGCAGCAATGCCGACTTCTGCCGCGGCAGCGTGACCGGAGCGTTGATGATATATTGGAAGAAGTCGCCCAGCTGCGAAGCCGTCGCAGCGGACTGCACGCCCTTGTTCAATTCCATGCGGCGGCCCAATTCATCGGCCAGTATCGCGCCGGCTTTGAGGTCCGCTTCGCGGTAGGCGCCGTCCATGTTCATGCCGAAGTTCATGCTGTTGTCCTTCTTGGCGCCGCCGCGGCCACCGAAGCCGCCCGCAGCGCCCGGCTTGGCGGGAGCTGGGGGGAATTGCCCGGCAGCAACCGGTGCCCGCAAGCGTTCCTGTTCCTTGCCGCTTTCGTAAGCCACCGGCCGCAGCGACTGGAAAAGTTCCAGTTCCACGACCGGCCGCGGCACATACAGCGGCTGGTACAGGTCCATTTGGAACGAGATCGGTCGGCCGGAGATGAGGGCCATGCCCACGCTGTTCCAGTCATCGTCGGTCGGGTTGTCGACGACGGCCCAGCCCTGGAGGAACGGCTTGCCGTCTTTATCCAGCACCAGCCGGTAGCTTGTTTTCCAGATTGGATTCTCGACCACGTAACCGACTTTCACCTCACGCTTGCCTTCACCGGCGAAGTTCAGCGTTACCGCTTTCTTCTGGGCATCGTGCGACAGGGCGAGCGTGTCCAAAGCACGGCGGAATTCGCTCTCGATTTGCGAATTGAGGAAACGCAAGCGCTGAATGTCGGTGAGCTTGACGGCCCGCACGCCTTCAGCACACCACAGGTTCAGCACCTCGGTCTCGACGGCGCCGTCCTTCGATGGCAACTTCTGTGGCTCAATGCCCATGATCGCACCAGTGATGGTTCCCGGTTGGTTCGCCACGTTTTGTTGCAATACGACTTCCACGCGTTCGCCGCGCATCTGGGTGAGGATCGCCCCGAAGGTCGGATTGTTCGTAAGGTTCACTGCAAAGCTTCGGAGCGTTCGGTCCACCGGATCAAGGGAATCATAGCTGACCGCAGACACGACACCTTTTTCATCCTGCAGCACCATGCTCTTGATCAAGTCGTTGATGTCGCGCACCTGAAAGGTGAGATCCACTCGGGCATTGCCATCGATTTCGCCTTTGCGCTGAAAGTAACCGACACCGCTGCTGAAGAGGACGACGTTGCGAATCGGCAGGGAAGTATTGTTCGCCGCGGCTGCGTTGCCATTTTCCTGCGGCCCCGGAGCGGTGACTGCCGGTTTGTGCAGAAAGAATGCCGCCACCACGACGGCGCCCAAAACAGGAACGAGCCAAAGCCAGCGACGCATGATTGTACCCTCTGGGAGAAGCGGGATGCAGGGATATTTATCTGCAACTAAGACGGTACTGGGGCCTAAAGGGATTGGCAATGAAGAGGGGAGTTTCGGTCAATCGAAACGGTCGGTCTTATGCCAGGATCTGGCTTACCGCCTCTCCATGCACATCCGTCAGCCGGCGCTGGATGCCGTTGTGGTAATAGGTCAGCCGTTTGTGATCGAGGCCGAGTAGGTGCAGCACGGTGGCATGGAAATCGTAGATCGTGACCGGGTTCTCGGCCACGTTGTAACCGAATTCGTCGCTCTTGCCGAACCCTGTGCCAGGCTTGAGGCCGGCCCCGGCCATGAAGACCGTGAAGGCCAGCGGATGATGATCGCGGCCCTTAGCCCCAATTCCTTGCGTAATCGGCGTGCGGCCGAATTCAGTGGTCCACAGCACCAGCGTGTCTTCGAGCATGCCACGTTGCTTCAGGTCTTTGAGCAGCCCCGCGAGCGGCTGATCGAGTACCACAGCCTGCTTGCGGTGATTTTCGACAATGTCTTCATGCGCGTCCCAGTTAATGCGCGGCGAGCCGAAGGCACCGCCATGGAATAGCTGCACGAAGCGCACACCGCGCTCCAGCAGCCGGCGCGCCAGCAGGCAATTGCGGCCAAAGCCGAGCGTCTCGGGGCGGTCGATCCCGTACAGCCGCCTGGTCGCTTCGGTCTCGCCGTTGATCGAAGTGACTTCGGGAATCGTGAGTTGCATCCGAGCGGCGAGTTCGTAGGAGCGGATGCGTGCCACCAAAGCACTATCGCCCGGCGTGGCCTCGGCGAACTCTCGATTCATCTCGTCCAAAACGCGCATGCTCGCGGCGCGCTGAGCTGGGGTGACATCCTTAGGCGTGTACAAGTCGGGTACCGCCTCGCCGGTGGTGCGGAAGGCCACACCTTGATGCGCGGCCGGCAGGAAACCGCTCGTCCAATTGATGGAGCCGCCCGCCGGCAGCCCGCGCGGATCGGGCAGCACCACGAAAGCCGGCAAATCCTGGCATTCGCTGCCCAGACCGTAGGAGACCCAGGAGCCCATTGACGGGAAGCCATTCATCGTGAAGCCGGTAAGCATTTGAAAGCCGGCCGGGGTGTGATTTGAGCTTTTCGCCTGCATGGAATGGATGAACGTCAGATCGTCCACGCACGTGGCCAGGTGCGGAAACAGATCGCTCATGCACTGGCCGCACTGGCCAAACTGGCGGAACTTGAATGGGCTCTTGGCGAGATTGCCGGGCTGCCCGAAAAACGTGTCGATCTTGCCTTTGCCGGTAAGCGGCTTACCGTCGTGCCTGATGAGATCGGGTTTGAAGTCGAAGGTGTCGATATGGCTCACGCCGCCGGGGCAGAAAATCATGAGCACGCGCTTGGCCTTCGGCCCAAAGTGCGAGGCCGCCTTGGTTTCGCGCTGAAGGAGCCAGGTGAGCGCAATGCCGCCAAGGCTGCCGGCCTGCCAAAGGAAATCGCGGCGGGATCGCATAACCAACCTTAAGAAAAACATTTGAACAGAAGGAAACGAAGCCAACAAAGAATTAAAATCGATTCTTCCAATGTTCATTCTTTGTTTGCTTCGTTCCCTTCTATTCGTTGCTTCTGTGTACTCTTACTTCACGTACAAAAACTCACTCGAATTCAGCAGTACCCAGCATGCCTGCACCAGGCCATGCTCGCGGGCTAACTCAACCAGGCGCTTTCGCTCTGCCGGCCCAGGATTTCGCCCCAGCGCGATCATGACCGCGCGCTCGATTTGCGCTTCCACGTCACTTCCGACTTCACGTTGCACGCGCTGAGCGAAGTACTTGGCCTGTCGCTGTACAAACGCGTTATTCATCATGCCTAACGCTTGCAGCGGGGTGGTGGTTACGCTGCGTTTCGGCGCTTTCACGGAGGGCTCCGGGCAGTCGAATGCTTCGAGGAGCGGGTCTTTGGCAGAATTCACATTTGTACGGTAGACCGTGCGTCGATTGAACTCCGGCCGGTCGTCGTCAATGAGATCGTAGAACGATGAATTGAAAACCGTCACTTTGAATGGCCGGAATCCTGGTCCGCCGCCGGCATGCCGCAGCTGCCCACTCACCGCAAGCATGCCATCGCGCACGGCTTCGGCTTCGAGGCGCTTGGGCGGGAAGTGCCAGAGGAGGCGGTTTTCCTGATCTGAATTCCGAGTTCGGAATTCGGAATTCGGAATTAACGAGGCTTGCCGATAAGTGGCTGATGTCAAAATCAATCGTTGGATTCGCTTGATGCTCCAAATCCCATTCTCTTTTATTCCGCATTCCGCATTCCGCATTCCGCATTCCAAATTCACAAGCGAGCCAATCCAGTAACGCTGGATGCGAGGGTCGCTCGCCGTTGAAACCGAAGTCGTTCGGCGTGCCGACCAGCCCGCGGCCGAAGTGGTAATGCCAGAGCCGGTTTACTATCACGCGCGCGGTCAGCGGATTCTCGGGCGAGGCCACCCATTCCGCGAATTTCAGGCGGCGTTCGGTGTCCGGGCAAAGGACTGACAAGCCGAAATCGGAATTCGGCAAAGCCGACAAGCCGCCCGGTTTTACGACATCGCCGGGTTTCTCGATATCACCACGGAGCAGAATTTGCGTGGCTCCCGATTTGTGGATATTGGCGGCGTAAGCAAAGGAACTTTCGGTTTGCAGACGGCTACGCTCTTCTCGGAGTTCCTTTAGTTGCGAAAGTCGTTGCCTATACTGCTGACGGTAAAACGGAATGAGTGCCGCCTCGAAGTCGGCTTGCATAGCCGTCGAAAAGCCATGTTCGTAAGACGTGCGTATCTGGGCGGGCACCAGCGCTGCGGCATAAAGTCGCGCTTCTTCAATCTCGCCCGCAAAGTACCCGTTAACGGCGCCGGTGTGCCGCAGGCCGAACAGCACTTCCGCCGTATCAGCGGCATACGACGCCAGTCCGGCTTGGCCGCCCTGCGGTTTGTACTGGAAGTACTGCTTGCCGTTGCGGAACATGGTGATGGTGCCGTCATTCGCGTATACGATCACCAAATGAATTAAATCCGTCGCCTTGGCGCTTTCATTATCACCATTGTGGTCGCGCGTGCGGCGAAAGAAGTCGCTTCCGGCCATCCATTTGCCCAGCTGCCGCTCGCCGAAGACGATTGCGTCAAACGGCTCGCCGCCCTTGGCTTGCACCGACATGACACTGCCGCCGCGCTGCGTCTTATCCGCAAGCGCGCCCCAAGCTTCCAAGGTCTTTTCGCGAAGGTCGTTGGCCAAGGGCTTCGTTTCCATATACGAGCCCTTGCCGTCGAGAATCAGCCTGCCGTTCCTGATAATCGCGTTGCCATGAAGCGTGCCATGCATGCCGCCAATGCTATCGCGCGTGCCCGTCTGGAAAGTCCACCTGCCGATCGGCATTGGCACGGCCACGCTCAACTGCTCTTTTTTTGCCGCAGGCATGCTTTCACGAGCAAGTTTCTCCAATTCGTCGATGTTTTTTTCCTTCTCCGAAATCTGCCGCTCCAACGCCTCAATCTTTTCTGCTCGGAGCCGTGATTCGTCCTTGGTGGTCAAGGCCCGGTCGCCATGCCGCACGCTGTCGAACACCGCCTTGATCCGGTAATAATCGCGCTGCGGAATCGGATCGAATTTGTGATCGTGGCAACGGGCGCAGTTCACTGTTAGGCCCAGGAACGTCTGGCCCACGGCCGCGAGCATGTCTTCCATCTCTTCCTCGCGCACCCGGCCACGGACGATGGGGCTAGCCGAACTCGTGCCCGCTTCATCGAACGGCCCGGCCACGAGGAAGCCGGTGGCGATAATGCTCGAAGCCGTGGCATTCGGTAGCACGTCGCCGGCCAGTTGCTCGCGAATGAATTGGTCGTACGGCTTGTCGCGGTTGAAGCTGTCAATCACGTAGTCGCGGTAGCGCCAGGCGTGGTCGCGAATCTTGTCGCGCTCGAAGCCCTGGCTCTCGGCAAAACGCACCACGTCGAGCCAGTGCCGAGCCCAGCGCTCGCCATAAAGCGGCGACGCCAGCAGGCGATCCACGACTTTCTCCACAGCCGCTTGTGGCGATCCAGAGTACTGGCGCAGGAATTCATCTATCTCTTCCGGCGACGGCGGCAGACCAAGGACATCGAAGTACAAGCGCCGGAGAAGCCTATGCGGCTCGGCTTCCGGCGCCGGTTTCAGGCTGGCCGCTTCGAGCTTCGCAAGAATCAAAACGTCAATCGGGTTGCGCGGCCAATCGCGATTTTTGACCTTCGGCAGCGCCGGCCGCACAACAGGCTGAAGCGACCACCAATCGGGCCCGGCTTTCTTCGGCTCGTCGGCTAGCGCCGGTGCGGCGAAGATGAGCGCAAATAAAACTGAATATCGGCGCATGTGGCGAGATTCTCGATTGCTGCTCGCGGCTTGGCGGTTGGGAGTGATTTTACGGCTATCGCTCTTGTATAACAGGTGAAAAGCGAAATCCCACTCGACTTTGGCCCTCGCGCCCGCTTCGCGTTGTGGCTAAGCAGAAGGACCCGGTATGAACCGTCGCATCATCATCGCATCATTGGCAATGTCAACACTGTTGACCGCTGGATTGATTTTCATTTCGCCACCCCGGGCTGCCGACCCGCCGACCCCGAAGAAATCTCCGCCCACCGAATTCGAGTGCCGCTGGACCGACACGCCGATCACCCTCGATGGCAAGGCTGATGAAGACGCATGGAAACATGCGCAGGTGATCGACAACTTCTACTTGCCCTGGCTGCAAGACAAGGCCCGGCCGGCGAAGACCGCGACCAAGGCAAAACTTCTTTGGGACCGCGAGTACCTGTACTTCTTTGCCGACATGGAAGACACGGACCTGTATGCCGACGTGACCGAGCACAATGGCCAGACCTGGGACAACGATGTCTTCGAGCTCTTTTTCAAACCCGCTGATGACAAGCCCGGCTATTACGAATTCCAGGTTAATGCCGCCGCCACGGTTTTCGATTGCTTCTTTCCGCGCCGCGGGGCGGGCGGCGTGCGCCGGTTCAAGGGCGACACCGAATTCCACATCGAGGCGAAGGTAAAGTTGGACGGAACTTTGAACAACTGGACCGACAAGGACAAGGGCTGGGTGGTGGAAGGGCGCATTCCCTGGAAAGATTTCTACCGCACCGGCGGTCGGCCGGCAGTCGGCGAGAATTGGAAATTTGCGCTGTGTCGTTACGATTACTCCATCGACTTCGAAGGGCCGGAGCTTTCGACCTGTGCACCGTTGAAATCGCAAGCCTACCCGGACTTCCATCATTTCGAAGACTACGCGACGCTGAAATTCGTCGGTCCCGACAAGGCGACCTCGCGGCCACATGGTATCGAGAAACTGTCACCGCTCACAACGAGCACGGTCATCGGCTCGCCCGAGCCGCCGCCGCCGTATCGTGTGGAGCGCGTATATCCGAAGTTGAAATTTAACTTCCCCATTTGCGTCCGGCATCAGCCGGGTTCCGATCGTATCTGGCTCATCGATGAATCGTGGTCCTACGGTCCCACGCGGCTGGCGCGCTTCAAGGACAATCCAAATGTCGAGGAGATCGAAGAATTGTTGCCGCTGCAGGACGTGGCCTACGATATCTGCTTCCACCCGAAATTCGCTGAGAACGGCTACGTGTACATTGGCAGCAACGGGCCGCATCCTTCGGGCAAGAAGCACACGCGCGTGACGCGCTACACGGTGGATCGCAAGCCGCCGTATAAGTTCGATCCTAAATCCGCGGTCGAGATTATCTCCTGGGAATCGGATGGCCACAATGGTGGGGCAATCACCTTCGGCCTCGACGGCATGATGTACGTCACCAGCGGCGATGGCACATCCGATTCCGACACGAACGTGGCCGGGCAGCGGCTGGATCTGCTGCTGTCGAAAGTCTTGCGCATTGACGTCGATCATCCCAATGGCGAGCCGGGCGGCGTAAGCCCCCGGAGTACGTACTCGATCCCGAAGGACAATCCATTTGTCGGCATGAAAGATGTTCGCCCGGAAACCTGGGCCATCGGCACCCGGAATCCGTGGCGGATGACGACGGATGCCAGGACCGGCCACATTTGGGTCGGCCAAAACGGGCAGGATTTGTGGGAGCAAGCCTTTCTCGTTCATAAAGGCGACAACTACGGCTGGAGCGTGATGGAAGGCAGCCATCCGTTTTATCTCAACCGCAAGTTGGCGCCGGTCCCGCTCACCCCGCCGACCATCGAGCATCACCACTCCGAATTCCGCTCACTCACCGGCGGTATCGTGTATTACGGCCAAAAGCTCCCGAAGCTTCAGGGCGCTTACCTCTATGGCGACTATTCCACCGGCAAAATCTGGGCGATGAGGCACGATGGCACAAAGCCGCTCTGGCACAAGGAACTGGCCGACTCGCACCTGGCCGTAACGAGCTTCGCCACCGATTCGAAAGGCGAAATCCTGATCACGCATCACTTCGGCAAAGATAAGGGCGGCATCTTTACGCTGGTGCCCACGCCGAAAGATTTGCCAGCGTCGAAGTTCCCGCGCAAGCTCAGCGACAGCGGCTTGTTCCAATCGGTGAAGGGCCACGTGCTGATGCCGAGCATGATTCCGTATTCGGTGAATGCACCGCTCTGGTCCGACGGGGCCTACAAGGAACGCTGGTTCGGATTGCCGGGTGACGATCCGCATTTCGACTTCACGCAGAACCGCGGCTGGAACCTGCCGGAGAAGACCGTGGTCGTGAAATCGTTCGCCCTGGAGATGGAAGCCGGCAACCCCGCGTCGCGCAAGTGGATCGAGACACGCTTCCTCACGAAGCAGGACGGCGAATGGTACGGCTATTCCTATATCTGGAACGACGAGCAGACCGAAGCGACGTTAGTAGATGCGAAGGGGCTCGACCGCGATTACCAGATTCGGGTGGGAACTTCCCGGGAGAGTCCCAGCGGCGTGAAAGTGCAAAAGTGGCACTACCCAAGCCGGGCCGAGTGCATGGTGTGCCATAGCCGGGCGGCTAACTGGGTACTCGGTCTGACCGAACTGCAAATGAACAAGGAGCACGCTTACAACGGCGTGCGCGACAATCAGCTTCGGGTATTAGAGCATCTCGGCATCCTGCGCGTCAATTGGGCCGAGGATGCGCGCACTGCGATCCGCGATGATCTCAAGGCGAAAGGCGCAGAAGGCAAGGCGCTCGACGAGAAGCTGGAGAAGCTCACCGCGACGCGCAATCAACGCGAGTCGAAGTCCGGGTCAATGCTGGCATTCAATCCTGCGAGCATGAAGAAGCTCGTCGATCCTTATGATCCAAAGCAAGACCTCGACAAACGGGCGCGTTCGTATCTGCACGCCAACTGCTCGCAATGCCACGTGGAAGCCGGCGGCGGCAACGCCCAGTTCGATGCCGAGTTCACCACCGACAAGGAGAAGACGAAGCTCTTCGACGTGAAGCCGATCCACAACACTTTCGGCCTGCCGGATGCCAAGCTCATCGCCCCCGGCCACCCGGAGCGCTCGGTGCTGCTGCTCAGAATGAGCCACCGCGGCGAAGGCCACATGCCGCCTCTGGCGACGAATGAGGTGGATGCACGGGCGGTGGAGATGCTGCGAGAGTGGATTATGGGGATGAAGTAGGTCGGATTCTACTCAGTAGGAGAACCACTTATGACCAAGCATTCCGGTGAATTGCCGATACCGAGTGCCGCCGAGGCGGATGCCAAAGGCCTTGAGCTTGCTCGAATTTGGGCAGCCCAGCGTCGCCAATATGTCACAATTCGCACGAATGTTTGGAAAGATCCGGGAGCTTGGGGAATTATGTTAGTCGACTTCGCGAAGCACGTCGCCGACGCATATGCGCGCGACAAAGGGGAGGACCCAAACACAGTACTCAGTCAAATCAAGCAAGGATTTGATGCAGAATGGGGACATCCAACAGACGAGCCAAGACCAGCGTAAAAGCTTAACGATGAACGAACGTGTTCATGGCAAGCGAAAACAGACGGTCGCGATTATCCATGGTAAAATGAGATCATGGTTGCTAAGAAATCGAAATCACAGATTTCATATCCCATTCGCCGTTATGAGCCGCCGAATATCCCAATGTCAGCGATTCGCCGTTACGCGCGCCAGATCGCCGAGCGCTTCAAGCCCGACAAGATCATTCTCTTTGGCTCATTCGCCTATGGCACGCCGCATGGGGACAGCGACGTGGATTTGCTGGTCGTGATGCCGGCGGCGCGCGAGGTCACTCAAGCCGTTCGCATTCTCCTTGCATACGATCATCCATTTCCGCTCGACTTGATCGTTCGCACGCCTGAAAAACTCGCGCGTTGTCTGAAGGACGGGAATCAATTCCTTCATGAGATCGTGGCGAAGGGAAGAGTGTTGTATGAAAAAGGAAACGCGCCGTTGGGTCGAAAAGGCCGAGGAAGACTACAACGGCGCGCTCAATCTCGAAAAGCTAAAGGCCCGGTATCATGATCTCGTATGTTTTCATTGCCAGCAGGCTGCTGAGAAATATCTGAAGGCATTCATGGAGGAACGGAGCGTACCAATCCCAAAAACTCACAATTTGCACGAGTTGTTAATGCGCTTGCTCCCTCACGATGCGAGCCTGAAATCACTACGCCGAGGGCTACTTACACTCAGCCGATTCGCGGTGGAATACCGATACCCAGGCGAGAATGCGACCAAGCGAGATGCCCAATCTTCACTACGGAAAGCGGAACGAATCCGCAGGGAATTGCGTAAGCGACTCGGTTTGCGAACACCGCCATAAATAAGCTGTGGGCCGGCACATCCCTGCTCGGCCCACTTGAATGCAGTCGCAGCTAACAGTCTCGCGCGGCTCCTCAGAAATTACGCGAAGATATGCGGCGATTCTGTCAGCACGTATCCGGTCGCGTTGGTTCCCGAGCCAACCACGATACTGCTCACTTGTCCGACGACAGAAACGTCGCCACCGGCGGTTCCTGCCGTCGATGCCGTTGAGATGAAGCCAACCGAAGTGGTTTCGGTGAGTGTATACGTATCCGGTTGCAGGTTGGCGAAGGAGAAATTGCCGTTGGCATCCGTGGTCGTCGTCAGAGTGACGCCGGTAGAGCTCGTTAGTGTCACCGTGGCGCCGACGACCGGAGTGCCATCTTGGCTGTCAATTACGGAACCAGAGATAGTGGCGAGTGTCGTCTGGCCCCCCTGTCCATAATGGTTGCCGTTAACCAGTCCATTATGATTACCGTTATTAGGGTGGGCCAACTGAGCAGCCAGTCCGTTGCCGGCTGCCGGTGGCAGCGTCGGGGAAGGAACGATACGACCCTCGAGGACCGTTAGCTGGGGCCGGAATTTAACACCTGATGCTGAACTCTTTTTCCGCGAGGCCGTGAATGTAAACCACGATTTCCAATTCGTCTTCGGCATAAACCACCCCTAAAAAAACTGATGGAACGAGACTGTGCTCGCCCGGAACAATGAAAGGGTTGAAATAAATCAATGGGGCAGAGTGACGGGGGGAGGCCACGAACCGGCGGGGAGGGGGGACCGGGGAGGGGGGGCTGGCCTAGCACGGGTTCTACATTGATCAAATCAACTTACAGGTATGCTAATAATAGAAACCCCGAAACTCGCCGTCATCCGCCACAAAGCGTGAAGAATTCCTCGGCAAATCGAAAAATAAAAAACTTGCCTGCTTTCCGCTGAGAAGGCCACCAATCCGCCAAAGAAGCTATTCAGATAATCGCTTCGGAAACTATTGGATTTCGACTGACGCCTGTTTGCAAATGAGCGGTGGGCCGGCACATCCCTGCTCGGCCCACGTGAAAGCATCCACTGCTCGGTCAATTTCGCAAGGTTCGTCACCAATTACACCATGATGAATGGCGATTCGGTGAGCGTATTTCCGGTTGCATTCGCCCCGGCGGCAACCACGATATTAGAGATCTGGCCCGGTACGCTGGTATTGGCGCCTGCGGTAGTTGAGGAGGACGCGGTCGCCTGGAAGCCGCTGGCCACGGTTTCAGTAACCGTATAGGTGCCGGCTTGGAGACCGGTGAAGGAAAAGTTGCCGTTCGCATCTGTCGTGGTCGTTAGTGTGGCCCCAGTGGTGCTTGTCAGAGTGACTGTCGCACCGGATTCGGGCGTGCTGGTTTGGCTGTCCATTACAGATCCGGAAATCGTGGCGGTGGATGTTTGCCCGCTGCTGCCATTGCCACCGCCGTTGCCGTTATGGCCGTGATGGTGGTGATGATGGTGGTGATGTTGACCGGCAACCAACGAACCGAAATGACCGCTGATTAGGCCTTCCGGCGACAATGGATGCCCGCACGGTGCGATGCGGCCTTCCAGAATGAACAATTGCGGCGTGAATTTGTGTTGGCGGGTGGACTTATCGGCCCGCCGGGCACCGAAAGAAAACCACGACGTCCAATTTCGTTTCGACATAAGTCACCCCTCAATGAGCGTGGAACGAGACAATTTCTCGCCCGAAAGAATGAAAATCTTGAATTAATCAAGGGCGAACGGGGGGCGAAGGGTGACGGGGGGAAGGCGAATCAACCGGCGGGGAGGGGGAAGCCGGGGGAGGGGGGGGTACCAGCCTGGCAACGGGTGACGGGCGCGAGGATTTCGCGCGCTATCGTGCCACTAAAAGGAGTAACTACAATCTTGGGCTCGATCCGCCAAGAAATTCCGAAAAAATAAGAATGACCCCAGTAGTACAACCCCGGGGCGAATCGCCTACCGCCGGGATTCGCCGATTTTCACGGTGCCAAACATCCCCGGAAGCAGCTTCCCTTCCGGGTTTGGCAAATCAATCTCGGCACGCAGGGTGCCATTGTTGCGGTCGATGGCGCCGCCAAGGCGCGAGATTTTGCCTTTAAACTCCCGGTCCTGCAACGCCGCAAAGTGCGCGGCGACCGGGGCGTCCACGGTGACCTGGCCGATACTGTTCTCGGGCACCTGGATGACCATGCGCACGATATCCACGCGGGCCACCACAAAGAGCGGCTGCATCTTGGCAGTATTGGCTGCCTGAGCATAATCGCCGGCAAATACGTTTCGTCGAATCACAATGCCGTCAATGGGCGCGGTCACTCGCGCGAATTGCAGGATCACAGCCGAGCGCTGCGCGTCGGCATGCGCGACAGCAACCCGGGCCTCGGCCACCTTGACCATTGCCTCGGCGCGCCGTTCGTTCACCTGGCTTTCAGTTACACTCGCCTTCACGGCCAGCAACCGTGCCTCGGCGGCATCGACGGCAGCCTTGGCGGCCTCGGCCTTTTGATTCGCCTCATCGAAAATCGCCTGATCGATGGAGGAATTCTCCAACAACTTCTTCATACGCTCCAATTGGGTCTTGTGCCAATTGAGATTTGCTTGCGCGCTTTTCACAGCGGCTTCCGCTTCGCGCACATGCAGCTTGACCGAGTCGACCGCCGCTTGGGCCGCCTGCACCGATCGGCGCGTCACGTCAAGCTCCGCCTTCGCCTGCTCCACCACGGCTACCTTCTGCTTGTATTCCGCTTCCATTTCCGGAACGGAAAGCTCGGCCAGCACTTCACCTTTCTTGACGCGGTCGCCGATGTCCACATTTACTTTGTTGATAAATCCCGGCACGCCGGCATAAAGGTCCACTTGTTCTAAGGCCTCGACATTGCCGGCGACGCTGAGTGCCTTGTCGGCCGGCACATTTTGGACGGTTGGCCTCTGCGGGTTAGCCTTGATCTCACTTTGTGGCAAACGCAAACCGATCAAAGCAAACATGGCGGCACAAATGCCCAAAATGCAAAGCAGTTTATTGGTGGGTTTCATATTCGACGATCCTCCGAGAGGAGTTGGCTGTGGAACGAAAAATTGCTACTGCATTTGGCACTATAGGCGGTCCGACAATGTCTCGCAAGATTGCGGACTCCTTCGAATCGCGGACCTACAGGCGAGATTCCGCCTTTGGCATGTCTGTTGCAGTAAGTGACAGACGATTCCGCGATGGATGAGAGCACTTATGCCAGATGGTGTCCGCATGGTTATTTTCATGAGATTCCGGTGAACGATCTTGCAAAAGCTGCACTTTGTCCCTATCTTGTGCGGATACTTTGGAAAGAGGATAAAGTTGCTGCTCTTTCCCAACGTTATTGATTTTCGCGCCCCGTTAGCGACATCTCCCAGAAAGGGTTGCACATGGAGTTGGTGAGCCGCCCCAAAAATGATCGTTACACCAAGCCGGGGCAGTATCGGGAGTTGGAAGCCTCACTTCAAGCGTTTCCGGAAGCCGCTGAAATACCTTGTCTGGTCACATATGCTTTCGATTTTCGCACCCGCCTCGGGCCTTTCCTCTTCACCGACATGAAACTGTTGACCGCCGGTCCGCGCGCCGTGGCGGCTGCGCTTTATAGCTCCGGCTTCAAGAAAACGCGCATCGTGCAGCGGCAATGGAATCCCAACTTCCGCCCGAGCGAAGCCCGCTTCGATGGCGAGCTGCCGCAGATGCTCTTTGTCTCCAGCATGCAGATTCACAGCGCCTCGGCCTACGAAATGATTGCCGACGCCTATAAGCTCGGCGACGAGCGGCCGTTTATTCTGGCGGGCGGCGCGAAGGCGATTTACGAACCGTGGGATTTCTTCGGCATTGATCCGCAGCGAAAGATCAGTGCCGACGTGGCGTGTACCGGGGAAGAATACGTAATCCTCGAGCTTCTCGAGCGCATCATGTCGCATCGCGGCAAAAAGGAACATCCGCGCAAGACGTTCCACCGCTTGCGGCGCTCCGGCTTGCTCGACGATATTCCAGGACTTGTCTTCCGCGAAGGTGATGAGAAGGCGCCGCTGGGCCGGCTCATCGACACCGGCGTGCAGCGCATGGTGCAAGACCTCGACGAATTGCCTCACCCTATCGGAGCTCTGGGCCTGCTTGAACCGCCGCATCGCCGGCATCAGATGTCGGCCCGGCCGGTGCCGGTGGAGCGCCTGGGCCGCTACGGCGGGATCATCAGTCTGGTGACAACGCACGGCTGCAAGTTCCATTGTTCATATTGCCCGATTCCGGCCTACAACCAATTCACCTTTCGCTGGAAGAGCCCAGAACGGCTGCGCGATGAGATCGAGGTGATCGGCAATCGCACAGGAATGGATTATTTCTTTGGCACGGATGACAACTTGTTCAATAGCCGGGAAACAGTCGAGGAACTGTTTACCGAGCTAGCGAAGGGAAAAGTCCGAGGCAAAACACTCCGCGAGCGGATCTTTCTTGGTACGGAAGCGACGGAGTACGATGTCTTCAAAAATGCCGACCTGCTACCGCTCTGCTACGAAGGCGGATTAAAGGCGATTTGGTTTGGCATCGAAGACATGACCGCCGAATTGGTGAAGAAAGGCCAGACGCCGGAAAAGACCCAGAAACTCTTCCAAATCATGAACAAGGTGGGCATTGCGCCCATGTCGATGATGATGCATCACGACGGCCAACCTTTGGCCAGTCGCGGCAACCTTTACGGTCTACTGAACCAGGTGCGCTTCCTGCACAAGAGCGGCTCGGTCAGCATGCAGGTGACCATCCTCACGCCGTCGGTTGGCAGCAAGGGCTACGAACAGCCGTACGAAGACGGCATGGTCATCGAAGAGGCCGGCAAACACAAGTTGGAAGACTACCTGTACGACGGTAATCATTGCATCGCCACCAAGGACCCGAAGCCCTGGCAGAAGCAACTAAACGTGTTTCTCGCTTATGCCAGCTTCTACAACCCGGTGAACTTCTTCAAGATTTTCATGAAGAAGAACGATCCGTTGAAGAAATACCGGGTGATGTGGCAGGTTTACGGCATGCTGGGCGTGGTGAAGTCGTTCCTCGAAAGCTCCAGTTGGCTGTGGAGCCTGTACAAGGGCCCCGTTCGCAAGATGAAGAACGTGCCAAAGTCCGTGCTGCCGATGGTTCCCGCCAACGAACCAGAGAAAGTCGCCGCCGAGCCAAAGCTGAGCACGCAGATGGTTTGATGTTTTTGCTAAAAGCAGATTCGCAAGACATGGCCGGCGCGACAGCGCCGGCCATGTTCATTTTGGAGCTGCTGAGGCTTTCCAGCCTGCCCGGCCAACGGTAGGACAGTCTGGAAAGCCTGACCTACACAAAACCAGCTTCGCGGCCAGCGTTTTGCTGGCGTAGAATAGCAATGGCGGGAGGAAATCATTAGACTGAAATCTGAATCTGCCCAGATCGGCTTGCAGAGACTACTCCATGCTTCATTATGGGTTTGTGCGGGTGGCGGCGGCAGTGCCGCGACTGCGCGTGGCCGACTGCGACTTCAACACCGACCGCATCATCGGTCTGATGCAGCGCGCGGAGAGTGAGCAGGTCGGCATCCTGCTGTTTCCCGAGCTGTGCATCACTGGCTACACGTGTGCTGATCTGTTTCACCAGACGGTCCTGCAACAAGGGTCCCTGGCGGCGCTGGCGCGACTGACGAAGGCCAGCGCAAACCAGTTTTCTGGACTACTGGTAGTCGGCTTGCCCATGCTGCACGACGATCAACTCTTCAACTGCGCGGCGGTATTGCATCGCGGCAAAATCCTTGGCATCGTGCCGAAGTCATACTTGCCGAACTACAAGGAGTTCTACGAAGACCGTTGGTTCGCTCCGGCATCCGGCGCGCGTGGCAAGCAGTTGCGCATCGACAATAACGCCATTCCGTTTGGAAGCGATCTGCTGTTCGAGGCCAGCGATGCCCCGGGGCTGACCATTGGGGTTGAACTCTGCGAAGACGTCTGGGTGCCGATTCCGCCGAGTTGCTACCAGGCGCTCGGCGGCGCCACGATCCTGCTGAATCTTTCCGCCAGCAACGACATCATCGGCAAGGCGGCATACCGCCGGCAACTGGTGGCCAACCAGTCCGGCCGCTGCCTGGCGGGTTACGTCTACGCCTCTTCCGGCATCGATGAATCGACCACGGACCTCGTCTTCGGCGGGCACTGCATCATTGCCGAGGATGGCAGCATTCTGGCCGAAACGCGCCGCTTTGAGCGCGACGAGCAAATGCTGGTTTCCGATATCGATCTCGACCGGCTAAAGATCGACCGCCTGCGCACCGGTTCTTTTTCGGACGTGCAGCAATTTCCCGGTGCCAAGCGCGAGTGGAATCGCATCAGCTTTGTGTCGGGCGCGACCTCCGGCAAGCTGGGTTTCCAGCCGCCAAGTGGTGCCAGCAGTGGCCGCAAGTTGCGCCGAACGGTGGAAGCCCACCCATTTGTTCCAGCCGGCCACGAACAGTTGCGCGAGCGGTGCGAGGAGATATTTCACTCGCAAATGGGCGGCCTGGCCAAGCGGCTGGAACACATCGGCAAGCCGGCCGTGTCGATCGGTATTTCCGGCGGGCTGGATTCCACGCTGGCCCTGGTCGTCGCTTGTCGCGCTTTTGACGCGCTGAGCGAACCGCACAGTAAGATCAAAGCCTTCACGATGCCAGGCTTTGGAACGACTTCACGCACACTCCAGAACGCCCGCGCTCTGATGCGACATCTCGGTGTCACGGCTATCGAGGCCGACATTCGCGCGCTGTGTCTGGAAGAGATGAAGGCGCTCAAGCATAAGCCGTTCGGTATGGACTTGACCGGGCTCGACGTCGAGCAACTCACGCGCAGATTCCGCGACCTGAAACCAGAGTCATGCCAGGATGTGGTCTTCGAAAATGTGCAGGCCCGGATGCGGACCAGCATCTTGATGAATGCCGGCTTCGTAATCGGCACCGGCGATGTTTCAGAACTTGCTCTTGGTTGGTGCACCTACAATGCCGACCACATGAGCATGTACAACCCGAACGTGAGCATTCCAAAGACGCTGGTGCGATTCTTGGTGAAATGGGCGGCGGAGAATGAATTCGAGGGCGAGGCCCAGCACACCCTGCTCGACATTGCGGCCACCACCATTTCGCCGGAATTGTTGCCCACGGGCGACGACGGCCAATCGACGCAATCAACCGAGTCCACAATTGGGCCCTATGAACTGCATGATTTCTTCCTCTTCCATTTCCTTCGCTTCGGCGCGTCGCCGGAGAAGATCCTTTACCTGGCCGAGCAAGCCAAATTCGCCCGCAACTACACGCCCGTGGAAATTCGCCAATGGCTGCGCGTCTTCCTGACACGCTTCTTCGCCAATCAATTCAAGCGCTCTTGCCTGCCGGATGGACCGAAGGTCGGCTCGATCAGCCTTTCGCCCCGCGGCGACTGGCGCATGCCGAGCGACGCGCAGGCGAAACTGTGGTTGGAGCGGCTGTCAAAGGAGTGATCTGACGAAAGCCCAGGGACGGAAGTCCCTGGGCCTTCAGGTTGCAACGTGTGATTCTCCATTTCCGTCGCCACCTACGGCGCTGAAGTACACCGGCCGCTCCGGGCGTTTGCTGAAGGCTCGTGCCTCTGCCTCGGCATAGCGATGCTTGTTCACTTTCAGGTTCGCCACCGCTTGCAAGAAATACTCGGTGGGCGGCAATGGCGGGCGCTTGCGAGCCAGGTCGTGGGCCAGAAGAAGCTTGCCGTCTTCCGCAAGGCGCTTGAGATCGGCCCCCGTGAAGCCGTCGGTGACCTCGACCACGCTGCCAAGATCGAGCGCCGCCAGGAGCGGCGATGCCGGCTGCAGATGCTGCTTGAGAATCGCGGCGCGGGCCGCCGCGTCTGGCAGTTTCATTTCCAACCAAAGCTCGATGCGCCCCGACCGCAGCAAAGCCGGCGGCAAATTGCTAACTTGCATTGCCGTCATCATCACGCACACCCGGCTGGCGCTATTGCTTTCCAAACCATCCAGCATCGTGAGAAGGTAGCGGTACAACCCCATCTCTTCGCCGCCTTCGAAAATCACATCGCTATCGTCAATGAATAAGACGGAGGGAGCATTGGCAGTTGCCTGGTGGAATAGCCAATGGACACTGCGGTAAAAGCTGTCGGTGCCGGAGATGCAGGTACCGTCCAAGAGAAAGAACTTGCTCTTCAGGCGATGGGCGAGCGCGCGTCCCACGGTTGTTTTGCCGGTGCCAGGGGGACCGAGCAGTAGCACGCCGCGCTTCGGCTTCAGGCCAAGCTCGGCAGCCAGTGCATCGTTTTCGAGCGGCAAGATGATATTGGCTTCTAAACTCTCGACCACGTCAGCCACGCCGTGCAGTTCGGACAACTTTACCGGCTGCACTTCCTGCAGATCGACGTTGCTGGCCAAATGATGGGTGCGCAGATACTCAATGAACCGCTCGGTATCAAGCTGCGGATCGCGGCGAACGCAGAGGCTCACGCCTTTGAGCTGATGGGCGTTCAGATGGGTGGCGAAGCGATGAATCTTGGCATAGTCGAGCCGAGCCGCCAATTCGTCGCCCAGATAGCGCTGGCAAAGGAATGCGTAGTCGTCGGGCGTAAATTCGAAAATGGAGGTGCTATAGCCTGGCTGATCTAGCGGCGCCGGGGTTTGACCGTCGAGCGCGAAAACGAGCTTGCGCCTGTGATCTTCCGCAAACCCGGCCATGGTAGAGAGAGGGATGTCGAAAAGACCAGGCCGCGGGTAGGCGCCGCATCCGCCCGCGACGTTGGTCAGCAGATGAAGATCATCGACAAAAACGTGCGTGTGCTTTTCCAGCGCTTGCAGCACCCATTCTTCAAAGGTCTCCTCGAGGGCGAGCGGATGGCGGCCGCGCAGCACCGGCAGAAACTCGCGCGTGGTTAGGAACGCGCCGCCGAGCCGCTCATGCAAATGGCGAAGAATTGTGGACTTGCCCATGCCCGTGTCGCCCCGGACGACGAACACGTGGCTCAAGGGCAACAGGTCTTCCAATGCTTGCGCAGCCTGTTGTTGCGTGGGAGACAATGGCATCATGTTCTTAGGGTGGGCATTAAGCCCGCAAGAAAAAAAAAGGAATGGGGAGAAGACACTGCCTAGTGCGAACGGGTTCGCGCCGCTGGGAAAAAACGAATCTGGATCTGCCGCCGTGTGGACGCCACTTGCCGAATTGTACTCCGATTCGCATCTTGTGGGCAGGCGCTCTTGCAGCGCCATGACCGTCCCACCCACCGTTTCCCATCTTCTTCGAGGAGCTGCATCATGAAGCGATTGTTGGTTGGTGTGAGCATTTTCGTATGCGTTGCCGCGGTTGGTTTTGCCGAGGATAAGAAAAATCCCTGCACCACACCCGTGGATCGCAAAGACAAAGGTTGGGTAGCGCGGCATGAATCGTTTGTGGCGCGAGCCAAAAAGGGCGACGTCGACGTTGTTTTCCTCGGCGACTCAATCACACATGGCTGGGAAGGGGCCGGCAAAAAGGTCTGGGCCGACAAATTCGAAAAGCTGAAGGCCGCGAACTTCGGCATCGGCGGCGACCGCACCGAACATGTCTTGTGGCGCATCACCGAGGGCAAGGAACTGGAAGGCATTTCGCCCAAGGTCGCGGTCCTCATGATCGGTACCAATAATGTGGGCTCGAATTCACCCGAGCAAATTGCCGAGGGAGTAGGCGCGATTGTGAGCACGCTGCGTCACAAGAATATCAAGGTGCTGTTGCTCGGCGTCTTCCCACGAGCGAGCGCCCCGAAAGAAGAAAAGGTCGCTCCCGCTGCGAGCCTGAACCCGAAGATCAAGCAGATCAACGACATCATCAAGAAAATGGACGACGGCAAGAACATCGTGTACATGGACATTGGTTCGAAGTTCCTGACGGAAGACGGCGGCCTGTCGCGCGAGATCATGCCCGACCTGCTGCACCTGTCGCCGAAAGGCTATGAGATTTGGGCCGACGCCATCACGCCAAAGCTGGAAGAGATGCTGAAGTGACAAGGATTTAAACCACAGAGACACGGAGAGCACAAAGAAGAATTTTTTGTCTTCTCTGTGCTCTCTGTGTCTCTGTGGTTCAAAAGTTTTCTTATTTCACATCCATTGCGTAAATATCCGATCCGCCATCACGCGTGGAAATGAAGGCCAATCTCTTTCCATCCGGCGACCACGTTGCGAAATTGTCCTGGGCCGGATGATTCGTGATGTTTCGTGGACTGCTACCGTCGGCGTTCATCAAATAGATTTCGTAGTTTCCATCGCGATTCGAGGTGAAGGCAATCGTCTTGCCATCCGGCGACCAGGCAGGCCAAAAGTCGGCGGCCGGATGGTCGGTGAGCCTCTTCAAGTCGCCGCCGTCGGCATTCATCAACCAGATTTCCAGGT
>Ga0070732_10000667_pt1 | contig 20453 bp, 19 predicted proteins | sample Coa_R1_5_FD_66449 | JGI IMG/M metagenome (GOLD analysis project Ga0070732, IMG submission 66449) | Surface soil microbial communities from Centralia Pennsylvania, which are recovering from an underground coalmine fire - Coalmine... | ecosystem: Environmental > Terrestrial > Soil > Unclassified ... | reverse complement strand
AGTCGCGCAGCGCGCCCATGCCGTCGCCGGGAGAGTCGATCAGCTGCGCGGCAATGGTTTCTGGTCGGTTGGCGTCGATGAACTTTTCGACCCACAAGTCCGGAATAGCCGCCAAAAGTGCCTTTAAGCGGTCCGGTTCCGGCCGATCCTTCGGTTCCGTGATTTCCCACTGCTCGGCCAGTTGCGGCGACTCGAAACGAGTCGAGGCCAGTTCGTCGGGCTTTTGAAATCCGCTCACGCGGCGAAGGGAAACTTTCCCGAGCGGCCCCTCGATAGCGATGAATTGGGCGCGGGGCAGCGACACGGGGGCCGAGGATTCGCTGCTGCTGGGCGGACCAAACGGTGTCGGCGGCTTCGCATCGGTGAACTTGACGCGCTCGATGTCCGGAAAGAGTTGCCGGCGCTGATAAAAGTCGCGAGGCCGTTTGAGGATCGGAAGCAAATCCGGCCCCAGGCGCACCACTTCCGGTTTATCGTTCACCTGCACATAAGTGGGCCGGGCAAACGGGCTACTCTCGTCTTGGGCGGGTTCACCGAATTCAAGCCGGTATTCGCCCTCGGCCGCCTTCACTTTGACCAGCAACGGATGCTGCGACTTGTCCAGGCCGTACGGTTTCAAGTCCATCTCGGCGGTGAGCGGAATCAACTGAAAGCGCGAATGCAGGTCGATGATCAGGTTGACGAGCTCGTCCGCTTCCTGTTTGCGCGTCGGCCAGTTGCCGGGGAGTGCCCATACGCTCGACTGGGTCTTTTCCAAAACCACCGGTTCCGAGCCGGCTTTAATTTCAATTCGACTAATGGAATCGCGCGTGAGTTGATTGTCGAGCACATCGAGCGAGCCGGCCCCCTTGGGATCGACGCTCCGCGGAACCAGGCCGATGTGGGGGGCAATCTTCGGAGCGCCCCACCAGGCGAGCGCCCCGCCCGCCGCCAAAACCAAAAGGAAGATGGTTGTTCGGAGATTCATGGAAAAAACCGGAGGTCAGAGGCCAGAAGTCAGACGTCAGAAGTCAGAGATGCAGTCCTTACTGACCTCCGATTTCTGACCTCTGACTTCTAATTTTTCTTACCGCATTCTTCGCACCATGAGCACCACTAAGCCCACGCAGGTGATTGTCCAGGGCAGGCCGAGGAACATCGACCAGCGCCACAGGCCCTGGTCGCGTGGCGACAATTGTACGCGCGGATATTCCCAGGTTTGCTTGGCTCGCGGCAGCCGATCGTCGCGACGCAGCAGCCAGTTGCAGGTGTCCACTATCAACGTCTCGCTGGCGGGCGACAGCTCCGTACCGGCGATCCAGTGCCCCTGGCCCACCGCCGCAATGCGCACCCGATGCGGCGAGTGCTCGGCATCGGCTTTTCGCCCCGCTGCCCAAAGTTCCGCCGGCTGAAAGCTCTCAACGGCAATACCCAGGGGCAACCCGCCCGGATTCTGCAAGCCGGCGAGCGCGAGCTGTGCCGCCTTCGCCGCCTCGTAGCGTTCGTCGTACCATTCGATCGGCGTTACCGTCTCCACGGCCAAGCCCACCACGAACGGTCCGCGGCGGCGTTCCAGCCACGTGCCTTTTGCCGGGTCGGCTTGCTCCTTGTCGTTCGCGGACGGTTTATCCTGCACCGGTTTCTTGCGCTTGTATGCCGGCAGCCGACTTCGAGACGGAAACGGCTGATCCTCGTTCCACGATTCCGGGGACGTTACCAGAAACGCGGGTTCGGTTGTCGCCGGCGCCCGCAGAGACTGATATTGCATCGGCCGCGGGTAGCGCATGCGCAAATCGAGTTTCTCGCCTACGCTGCGGCTGGTCAATTTCAAGCTGGCCGCGATGGGATTCGCCACGGCCGACCCGTTCTTCGTCTTGCCGCTTTCATCCTCAAATTCCAACGGCGGAATCTCTGCCTTGCCGGCGCCGCCAAAAGAAATCACCTGACTCACCGCATAGGCTTCATTCTCAGAGTTGAAGAGGACCGTCTGCGGGGCGAGAAAGAGCCCCAACTCCGCAAACAGGTCTTCCAGCGAATCGGGCTGCGGCGGCGACGGCATGTCGGGAATGCGTGGCGGTGAGTTGGTCGGCCCCACGCACAGGAAGACCGGTTTGCCGGCCTTGAGGTAATCCTTGATCGCCGCCACTTGCACCTCGTCCATCCGGTGCAGCGATTGGGGAATCACATCGCGAATGATCGCATCGCGCAGGGTCATCCGCGCGACGATCAAAAGATCGCAATCTTCCAGCAGCCGCGCCATTTTTTTCTTGACATCGGACTGGCGGCGGCCTTCGGTCACCCGCTCTTCGATGGAGAGCTTTTCGAGATCCCTGGTCAGCGACCGCTCCCGCTGGCGCCACTGCTCGAGTTCGCGCTGCGTGTCCTCGTCTTCCACTTCCGATTCCAAATTGGCAATGCTCTCGCGCCGGCCGGCCGCGGACATCGTCACCGGCCGTCCCATGATGGTGCTAAGTTCTTTGTTCACCTCGTCCAGCGACCGACTCGACTTCAGAATTTGCAGCAGCGCCATGACATTTTCAACATCCGCAATTTGCTCGCGCAAGGCGGTCACACGCGCTTCGAGTTCGTCGTATTTGCTTTCCTCATTGCTGTAGGCGGCGGTTTCGAGGCTCATGTTTTCATCCGAGCCTTGAAACTTCTTCAGAATAATGTCCCGCACTTCGAAGCCATTGTGTTCCAGCGCTTTGCGCAGGCCGGATAATGAGTATTCCTTGAGCGGCCCTTCCGTATCGAGCCAGGGGTGCGTGACGACGATGCCAATGCGCGGCTTGCGCTCTTCGATGGCCAGTACCCGGCGCAAGAACGGCTCAACGCCCTGATCGAGCAGCACGAGGTTGCCACGGCCATGATCGGCCTGCTGCGAGGCGGTCTTGTCGAGATCGGCTTGCCGCGAGGCCGTTTTGTCGAGCTGGTAATACTCGCTGAAGCCGAGGCGCTGAATGTGTTCGGGCGTGCAGAAGAAGATGCTGTTCTCCGGCGCGGCGGCGACCGCCTCCTTCAGCCTGGGAAAGCGCTTCGCTTCTTCCGCGAGCTTGCCGTCGAAATCTTCCTCCTTGACATCGAGCGTGACCACACGAAAGCGCGAGCCGTATTCTCGGAGTTCCTGCACCAGATCCTTCACCTTTTCCACGACCTTGCGATCGGCGGCAGCATCGTATGCATCGGGCGGCTTGTCGGAAAAGCGGCCAAACGTCTTGTGTTGCTGATAAATAACGACGGTGGTCTCGCCGCGCAACTGTTTAAGTTGCTCCGCCAAATCGGCGCCGAGCTGCTTCGGTTGCGTGCGCGAGAATTCCTGGCTGCGCGTGGTGTCCCAGCGCAGATAATGGAAGATGGAAAACGCATTTACGCCAATGAGCAACACCACTGCCAACACAACTTGCAGCAGCACCATGCTTCCCGCTGCGCTGCGACGGCCGGCCGATTGTCGCATGCCGGCAATTAGCTCGAAGGCGAAGACCAACAGCGCGACCGCGCCGCCCACGATGGTCACATCCAGCCATGCGGTGAACCACCGGCCGCGGTCATCCGCCGGCAGGGCGAGCAAACCGAGTCCGCCGACTCCCGCCGCAAACAATCCCGCCAGGCCCACCAATCGAAACAAGAAGCGAAGCATAGTTGTCCACTCAGCAAACAGATTAACGCCAACGGCGGGTTTCCAGGCTGCGCACCGTCAAAAACAGGCAGAATAGCGCGACGCTGGCATAAAGGATCAGGTGGCGCGTGTCGACCTGTCCGCGCGTGAAATCCCGGCTGAAGTGCAGCGGCACACTAAAGAAATACAGCACCCGGTAGACCAGACTGTCCATGTCGAGTTCCGGAGGCGGCGGCCAAAACGCCTCGACCACGAAGATGAGGCTCAGCACCAACGAGATTAACGCCGCCACCATCTGGCTGCGCACCAGGCTGCTGACAAACAGGCCGACGGCCAGAAACATCGCCCCCGCCAGTGCCAGCCCAAGATAGGAAGTCCACACCGGATGCGGATCAATGCCCGCCTGCAGCGTGTGCCAGTCGAATTTCACCAGCACGGGCAGGTATAGCAACGTAGGAAGCCAGAGCACCACGTAGAAGGCGAAACAGGCCAGGTACTTCGCCAGCACTACTTGCCAATCCCGCAGCGGAGCAGTGAGCAGCATCTCCAGCGTGCCGCTGCCGCGCTCTTCGGCAAATAGCCGCATGGTGAGTAACGGCGGAATGAAAAGAAAAACCAGCCAGAACCACTCATTGCCCAGGAACGCTTGCATCGGAAACTCGGCGCCGCGCGGCCCGCTTTCCGTCAACGACGTCATGGTGAGATAAAATAGGTGGCCGGTGACCAGCAGAAAGACGGCCAGCACCACGTAGGCGATGGGCGAAAGAAAATAGGCAGTGAACTCACGGCGAATCAATGTCAGCATCGGGCGCATGGACGGATCTCTTCTCCCTGTTCGTGGCGGCAACTCAGCGTTTGACCGTCTCTTCGACTTCACCAGTTATACGGACGAACAGCTCTTCCAGTTCACCCGGCACGCCTTCACCGGCAGTGAGGGGGCGATTCAAAACCACCTGGCCTTTGCTAATGATAATCACCCGGTCGCAGGTGCGCTCCACTTCGGAAAGGATGTGGGTGGAAAGAAGGACGGTATGCTCTTTGCCAAGCTCGCGAATGAGGCCACGCGTCTCGCGAATTTGGGCCGGGTCAAGGCCGGCCGTGGGTTCATCGAGGATCAAGACCTCGGGTTCCGCGATCAGCGCGTCGGCCAGGCCCACGCGCTGGCGGTAGCCTTTCGACAGCGTGCCGATAAGTTGCCGGCGCACGTCGGAAAGCCAGCAACGTTTTAGCACATAGTCGAGCCGGCTGCGGCGCTTGGAGCCGTATACGCCTTTGAGGCCGGCCCGGAACTTTAGATACTCTTCCACGCGCATTTCCGGATAAAGCGGGCAACTTTCCGGCATGTAGCCAATGCGCTTACGAACCTCGACGGGATTCCAGAAAACGTCCAGTCCGGCAATGCTGACGGTTCCGGAAGTGGCCGTGAGGTAGCCGGCCAGGATCCGCATGGTGGTCGATTTGCCGGCCCCATTCGGGCCCAGGAAACCGACCACGAGGCCTTCCTTCACATCAAACGAAACGTCCCGAACGGCCGCATACTCACCGTAATACTTGGTGAGATGTTCCACATGTATCATTCCGCAACTCCGAATCCAAAAGAGCGCATCGGGAAAACAGCATTTCCATCGCACCTTTTCTTCCGTCGCCCGCTATCCGTATGCGTTCTTGGATGATTTCAGTCTTGTGGTGGGAGAATTCGCCCACGAAATCTGGTGTGAAATTAAAAATAGTCGACGCTTGCGCGGATGACAAGGGGCACTCAATAGCCGCTTGCGGCTGAGCGCTCGCGGACGATTGACGGAACGTATCGCATCCAAACTCCAAGCGCGAAGCCGCTAGCGGTGGATCTTGGGTGGCTATAAAAGAGGTGCGGGCACGGGATGTTGCCTGATTGGGACTCGCAACCAATCAGATCCCGTGCCCGGTGGATGGGGAGAATTCGGGAGGATATCTTGAACTCGAAAGGTCGAGACTCGCAATCAACCTTTCCGTCAGAGAGTAAATGCAAGCAATGTGCCAATGCCGGAAATAATTTTCGGCGTTGAGCCAATCGTTTGGTGGAACCAATGGATTGGCAATGACTTGCGCAAAGAGCGTGCGCACGGATTTGAATCGGGAAGATGATGAAGATGGGAAGGCGCTTCGCCGCTGTGGCGAATTGCAACACCCCTGTTGCGGAATAAGACAGCAGGAGGACCCGGGAGCGCAAGGGACTGGATGAAGCGCCACCGTGTCGGCGCTTCATCCAGTCCCTTGCGTTCCTGGCTCCTTATCCTTACTTTTTCCCCTTCTCCTTCTCGTACCCGTCTTTCCACTTCTTGATGGAAGCGTCGCGGGCGGCGTCGTCGCTGAAGCCGAGCATGCCGGGCGACATGAAGATATTTACGTTCGCGTTGGCGAACATCTTGATGTAGGCGAAGCTATAGTCGCTCAGCTTTTGCCCGCTCAGCTGTACCAAAGCAGCCAGGGCCACGTCGCGCATCTGCGTGTTGATCTGCGTGTTGTTGAACATCATCGAGCCCACGCTGTCTTTTTTGTCGAGAAACGGCAACAGGTCGGGGATATTGTCTTTGCTACCCACTTTGCCGAGCACGCCGATGGCCATCGCCCGCGTGTACGGATCGCGCTCCGACGATTGAATGATGCGCTTGGCAATGTCCACGCCTTCTTTCAATTCCAGGTTTGCGATCAGATACATATTGTTGAACATCATCATGTGGTTGTTGCTGTTCGTCACGAATTGAATCAGCAACTTCCGGATGGCGGTGTTGTCGCGCATCAATTCCTTGCCGTGCGGCTGGTACGACAGACTAAACAGGCCGCTGCTAAAGAACGAGGCGGCTTGCGGCTCAATGTTCACCTTCGGATCCTGGACGGCAAACAGCAGAAGGCCCAGCTGCGCGGCCGTGATGCTGTTGCGATTGATGTTTCGCTGGTACATGAACTCCTGGCACCGGGCGCTCAGCTTTTGCGACAGGTCGGCCGGCTTCTGATCCAGTGTCTCCATGAATTCGGTATCGAAGCGGTGCATGCTGATGAAGAGTTCCTTGGCCAGGTCGTCTTTGCCCACGAGTTCCTTGAAGCGCGCCCAGCCGGCCAGCATGGTCTGATTTTTATCTTCTTTGTCGGCCAAAAAGGCCGCGATGTCTTTTTCAAGGTGATAGTGCATCGCCAGCGGAAGAAGGCGCCGGCAGCGAGAGCGAATTTCCGGGTTCGGATTGTTCAGACCGTCACGCAAGATCGGCTCAACTGCGCGGCCATAGCGGACGATTTCGGCGCTGGCAGCCTCACGCACCTTGTAGGATTGATCTCCCAATTGATGGTACAGCGATAACGCACGGCTGTACTCTTCCGGAGAGAGCAGCGAATTGTTGGCGGGCGTAGCCGCGGGAATCATGGCCAGCAGTCCGGCCGCGATCCAACCGGCCCAGCGTGGGGCAACGGGAAGCATGGGTGAATATCCTCAAGGTGGGGCGTCCGGTGCCCGCAATTGCTTTACCTAACCCGCGGCTCCTTCCCCCGAGAGGGAAGAGGAGAAGACAGTTTCTTCCTTCACTTTGGGGAAGGGGGCGAGGGGGTTAGGTTGCCCGCATCAATTTCGTAATTCCGATATGATAGCACAGGAAGACAGGGTTGTCGTCAACCAATTTCAGGAGAAGGGCATGGTCCTGCGAGGGCTGTTCCAAAAACTCAAACAAGGGCTTGCGAAGACGCGCGGCGTCTTTTCCGGCATTGCCGAACTGTTCCGCCTGCGCGGCAAGGTCGATCAGAATTTCTTGGATGAACTCGAAAAAAAACTGTACCTGGCCGACGTGGGCACCGCGGCCAACCGCGAGATCGTCGAGCGCGTCCGCAAGGCCTATCTGGACAAGGAAATCACCGGCGATGTCAAGAACTTTGTGCAGGACCAACTCCGCGATCTTCTCTCAGCCCCATCACAAGGGCTGAATTATGCTCTGAGCGGGCCCACGGTGGTGATGGTGGCTGGCGTCAATGGCTCCGGCAAGACGACGTCCATTGCAAAACTGGTGAAAGCCTGCCAGGAAGAGGGAAAGAAAGTCCTGCTGGCGGCTTGCGACACCTTTCGAGCGGCAGCCGTGGAGCAACTCACCATCTGGAGCGAGCGGCTCGGCTGCGAGATCGTGAAAACACAAACTGGCAGCGATCCCGCCGCGGTAGCTCACGATGCCTGCGAAAAAGCCAAGGCCCGCAACTTCGATGTTTTGATCGTAGACACCGCCGGCCGGCTGCACACCCAGACGCATCTCATGCGTGAGCTTGAAAAGATACGCAAGGTGGTGAGCCGACAAATCGAAGGCGCCCCGCATGAAGTGTTGTTAGTCCTCGACGCCACCACGGGCCAGAACGCCATCACCCAGGCCGAAATGTTCACCAAGGCCGTGCAGTGCACCGGCATCATTCTCTCGAAGCTCGACGGCACCGCCAAAGGCGGCGCCATCTTCGCCATCAAGCAGAAATTGAACCTGCCCGTGAAATTCATCGGCGTGGGCGAGAAGGTGGACGACTTGGAATTGTTCGATCCGGATGCGTATGTCGCGGCACTGTTTGAGTAGGTCAGGCGTTCCTGCCTGTATTCGCCAGTTGCGGTTTCGCCGGTGCGCCATGATCGAGATACTGTTTCACTTGCTCGTACATGAGCTTCAGAATAAAGATCGGGCTGAATTGGTCCCATTGGCCGTGGTCATTCCCGATATTCAGGATTTGCGCGGGGATCCCGAACGGTATTTGGATAAGGCCGAAATCGTAATTGGTCCCAACAGCCGCCGCTTCACCGCGATGTACGAAGGATCTTTCCTTGGTCTCTTTATGGGTTTCGTTGCGGTCAGTGTCGTGGGCCTCACGATTCAGGCTGCGGTCGGCTGGGAAAATGTCGGCGTCAGCGTTCGGATTTTTGGCGCTGTTGCCGGCCTGCTGATGCTCGTTATCATTGTGATCGCAGTTGCGCAATGGGCGCGGCGCTGGTATGTCGGCGGGTACATTCGTTTGCGGCGGCACAGCGTTGAATTTGAGTATCGGGAGCGAAGCATTTTCTGCCCCTGGTCGCTTTTTCGCGTTGATCTGCCTTTTGTGAAAGAGCAAGACCAACAAGTTACCTTGAGAATCAATCCCGCTGCTCGCGAGCACGTGAAGAAGATGGATAATTACGGCGAATCGGTCGCTGACGGATTGGCCGTCAGCACGAATTGGTTTCGCTTCGCCTCCGACAACTTGTTGGTGGTGCGGAATCTGTACGCTGTTCAACCTTCCCAGCTGGCAAACCTACTTCATTTCCTTGGTCAGCGCTTGTCTTGAGCCGTTGGCGCCGCCAGCGGCGGCGCCAATTCCACCTCGTCGCCGATGCTGGGCATGCACACATCGGGCCAACCCTGCTCTCTCAGCGCGTTGGCCAGCGCTTCAGCCCGCTCGCGCTCGCCATGCACCAGGCAGATTTTGCCGGCCTTTCCCAACAGCGGCTGCAAGTACGCGAGAAAATCCGGCTGATCGGCATGAGCGGAGAACCCTTCCAGGCGCGTGATCTCAGCCCACTTGTTCCAGTCCTTGCCCAGGAAGCGCACCATGGGGCCACGGTCGAGCATCTTGCGCCCCAGAGTCCCAGCCGCCTGATAACTCACCAGCACCACGGCGCAACGCGGGTCATCGATAGCGTTTTTCAAGTGATGCAGAATGCGCCCGGCTTCGCACATGCCGCTGGAGGCCACGATGATGCGCGCTTCCGGATTCCGGCTTAGCCGCAAGCTTTGCTCATACTCGCGAATGTAGCGCACCCATTTGCCTCCCAGGAATTCCAGATCCTGGCGCGCTGGCGGCCGCAAGCCTTCGGCATGCCGGCGATAGACCTCGGCGATATCGGCCGCCAGCGGGCTATCAACATAGATCGGCATCCATTCCAGTTCGCCGCCACGCATGGCGGCGCAGAGCTGATGCACAATCAGTTGCGTGCGGCCGAGACTAAAAGCGGGAATCAACACCCTTCCGCCGCGCACGATGGTGCGCTGCACGATTTCGATGAGTTGCGCCGTGGCCTGGACAATCGGCTGATGCACGTCGCCGCCGTAGGTGCTTTCGCAGATGACCACGTTGGCCGGCGGAACCGGATCGGGCGATTTCAAGACCGGCATGCCGCGCCGACCCAGGTCGCCGGTGAAGGCCACGCTGCCGCCGGAGTCAAACGTCAGGTGCACCATCGCGGAGCCCAGAACATGACCCGCGTTCAGCAAAGTCAAATGGACGCCAGGCAGAATCTCATGTTTGGTGCGCCAGGGAATCGCTCGCGCCAGGCCAGTCGCCGCAGTCACATCGGCTAGTGTATAGAGTGGTTCGCGCCACGGTTCGCGGTAATGCTGACGGATGTTCTCGTGTGCCGCCTCCTCTTCCTGAATGCGCGCCGAATCCACGAGCATCACGTCGAGCAGGTCGCGCGTGGGGGCCGTGCAATAGACGGGACCGTGGAAACCTTGCCGAACCAGCGACGGCAGGTTCCCGCTATGATCGATGTGGGCGTGGCTCAGAATGACGGCATCAATTTGCCGAGGATGAAACGGGAACTGGCTGTTGCGGCGGCGAGCCTCGTCGCCGCGGCCCTGATTCAGGCCGCAGTCGAGCAGAACGCGCCGGCCTTCTGCTTCCACCAGGTGCATCGACCCCGACACCGCCCGGGCCGCGCCCCAGAAGGTGATAGTCGGCGTCCTTCCATGCTCCTGATTTAGCTTCATACTGGCATTATAACCGGGCCGCCCACGAAACAACGACATCCGCTTGTCAACGTTGGCCGGTGAACATAGGCTGAGCGCGACATCCAATTTATCGCGATGCTTTTTCCCCCGTGCGGAGGTGACCGAAAATGCGGCTCGCGCTCGCCTGCCTTGTTGCTCTCGCGTGTACCGGCCCGGCGTTGGCCGAGCTGAAAATTCAGGACATCAAACCGACGTACGGGCCCTACGGTCCCGAACGGACTTCCTTGAAGACCTATGCGGGCGACTCCGTTTTCGTGTCGTACACGGTGACCGGCGTTACGACCGGCAAAGAGGGCGACATCGACATTCAAATGCGCATCCAGTTGAAGAATATGGCCGGCCAGGTGCTCTTGAACGACCAGAAGCCCATGGGAGGGTTTTTGGCCTTGGGCGGCGCCGAATATCGTGCCTATGCGAGTGTCTCTTTCGGCGCCGGTTACACGCCGGGCACCTATGTGCTTGCCGTTTCGATTAGCGATCAGCTTTCCAAGCAAACTGCTTCGTTTGAGCGCCAAATCGAAGTGCAGGCGCCGGACTTTGCTGCGATTAATCTCCAGTTTTCCCTGGATGCCGACAAAAAGGTATCGGCCCCGGGCACCCTGGTCCGCAGTCAAAGCCTGTACATTCGGCTCAATGTGGTGGGGTTTGATCGCTCCGCCATGAAGCTGGACCTGGCCATGACAGTTCAAGCCCTCGATGAAAACGGCAAAGAACTAATGGCCCGTCCGATTAATTCCGAAGTGACGTCGGAGGACGCCGACCAGGTGGCCAAGGCCACATCGGCAACGCTGAACGCGAATCTCACCTTGAACCGAACCGGCAATTTCCGCCTGCGAATCCAGGTTCAAGACAAGATCAAGAAAAAGAAGATTGAATTGCTAGTTCCCATCAAGGTGGTGGAGTAACTTCGTTGTAAGCCCAGGGACGGAAGTCCCTGGGCCCCTCGCGCTCACTTCTCATCCTTCAGCGCTTTCAACGATTTCTCAATGGCCGCTGCAGTCACCTCGCCGGTCAGGCGCACGTCATTTCCCTTTACGCCGCTGTGCAGGCTGTTCACGATGTCGGTGAGCGAAGCGTACTCCGCCTTTTGCTTGGTGAGGCTGGGGGCGAATAGCTTCAGCAAGTTGATGCCGTCTTGCACGGCCTTGTTGACGGCTTGGGCGGCCGCTGCGTCGGCATTGTGGATCAGAAGCTCGATATTCACGTCGGTATCCACGCGCACTGTGCCGGAGATGCCGCCGATCTTTTCGATGGCCTTTTTCTGTTGCGCATCGCCCACCGGAATCGACTTCAGGTTGTCGTCGCTCGGCACGACGGCCAGCCACAGCGCGTCTTTGTCGCTGGCCTTTTCGATGAGGGCCGCGAGTTCCTTCTTCGGCTGGCCGACTTTGCCGCTCGTATTGCTCATGGCCTCTTTGAGCACGTCGCGCATATGCGACGCCAGCAGCGTCGAGTCGCCGGCAAACGTGACAAATGTTGGCTTCTCTTCGCCGGCAAGTTCGTAGATCGACTGGCTGCCCTCTTTATGGACCTTGATCTTGTCCTTGCTGTTTGGATCGGCCGCTACCTTCGCCGCGAGCGCTTGAATCTTGTCGCGGTTGAACTTGCCGGTGACGATAACAATGCCCCGGCCGCCGGAGTCCGCCGAACCGGACACCGTGACCCTGCTAATGTCTTTCATCGGGTCGAGTTCCAGGTCCTTCAGCAGCGTGTGGAACTGCTCGTTGCTTTTGAGCAACTCGATGTAGCTCGTGCGGACGAATTTCTTCGCCAACGGCGACTGCAGGAATTGCTCCACGTTCCACGACATCACCAGTTCACTGTCGTTGAGGACATACGGATCAATGTCGGCGGCGCGTATGGGCGTTTGTGATGTGAAGAGAAAAACAAAGGTCAAAGTCAGCAAAACATATTTCATTGAAACTCCTCTAGTTGTTGCAATTGTCCACGCGGCTTTTGTAGGGTGGGTGGAGCGCAGCGCAACCCACCGGTAACATGCAGGTGGGTTGCGCTGCGCTCCACCCTACCAGACCATTTAAACCAAAACGGTGGGTCGGGAGGGAGAGGCTCCTGCCGAGCCGCGGGCGGTGGCTCGGCTCCCGACCCATATCGATTAACGTAGATGGCCAACTACAGATTTCCGATCATATCACCCGGCAAATCAGGCACTTCAAATAGTTCGACTCCGGACAGGAGACGGCCACGGGGTGGTCCGGCGCCTGGCCACGGCGTTCCAGAATCTGGATCTCGCGGCCGGCCTTGGCGGAAACCTGGGCCAGCGTTCCTTCCAGCATCTCTTGCGTGATCAACCCGGAACAGCAGCACATCACCAGAATGCCGTCCGGGGCGAGGAGCCGCAAGGCCAAAGTCTGCAAACGCCGGTAGCCCTGAAGCGCTTCGGGCACCGCGTGCTGGGCACGAGCGAATTTCGGCGGATCGAGAATCACCATGTCGAAGGTGCGGCCGGTAGCGGCGAGCCGGGCCAGCTCGTCGAATACATCGGTGGCGACGAACTCGACGCGCTCCAGTTCGTTCAGCCTGGCGTTCTCGCGGGCCAAAACCAGGGCTGTTTCCGACGCATCGAGGCCCAGCACCCCCTCCGCCCCGGCCTTAGCGGCATGCAAGCCGAAGCCGCCGGTGTAACAAAAGCCGTCGAGGACCCGCCGGCCCCGAGCGAGGCGGGCCACCGCCTGGCGATTCTCGCGCTGGTCCATGTAAAAGCCGGTCTTTTGCCCTTCCTTCAAATTCACGCGGAAGCGGATGCCGTTCTCCTCAATCACAATCGGTTCGGCCGGCTCTTCGCCCCACAAGAGCCCATCCTGCAAGGCCAACCCTTCGAGCTTGCCGATGCCGCGTTCAGTGCGGAGATAGAGGCCCTTCGGCTTCAGTTGCTCCACCAGCAAATCCACGAACATCTGCTTGCGCATGGCCAGTCCAAGAGCCGTGAATTGCACGACGAGCCAACTGCCGTAGCGATCCACGATCACGCCGGAGAGCCCGTCAGCCTCGCTGAAGATGAGCCGGCATGCTTGTTCCGGCCCGTCCAGATGGAGCGCGTCTTGTCGAAAGCGAACTGCCGATTCGATCTTTTGCTGGAAGAAGGCGGCATCCAGCGGCAGATCGGCCGACCAGGAATAGAGCCGAACGCGGATTTTGCTCTGGCCGTTGTAAAAGCCCCGAGCCACGAAATTGGCCGCCTGCGAATAAAGGTCCACTTCGGCCCCGTCCACCGGCTCGCCGGTGACGGCTGCGACGGCCCCGGCGTAAACCCACGGATGCCGGCCAAAAAATGGCTGAGCGCGGCGCGGTTTCAAGATGACGCGAGGGAGAGACATGATTTGATTTTCACCGCAAAGACACACTGTGCGCAAAGGCGTTCGGAAACCCCATCTTTTTTGTATTCTTAGCGGTCTTTGTGTCTTTGCGGTGAATGATTTAGGTTTTCGCTTTCTGCACAGCCTGAATGTAATCCACCGTCTCGCCGAGTTCGCCCTGGCCATGATGGCTGGCCAGCATGGCTTCGATGCGCAGCCGCAATTCCAGCTTGTGAATCGGTTTCGTCAGAAAATCGCTCGTACCGGCTTCCACGGCCCGCTCGACGTCGCTCGGCTGATCCAAGGCCGTGACCATGATAATCGGCAAATCCCGCGTGGTCGAATCTTGCCGTAGCCGTTTGCAAACTTCGAAGCCGCTGAGCTTCGGCATCATAATGTCGAGGAGCAGCAAATCCGGCTGCCATTCCTGCACCAGCCGCAGCGTGGCCTCGCCGTCTCGGGCGGAACGAACTTCGTACGGCAAGTCGCTAAGGAAGGCCTCGAGTAGTTCCACGCCCTGGGGATTATCTTCAGCGATTAGAATCTTGGCATTCGGCTTCGTGGTACTCATGCGAGCATTATAGAAGTCAGAAGTCAGAAGTCAGAAGTCAGAAGTCAGCAAGAACCGGTCTGACCTCTGACTTCTGACTTCTGACCTCTCTCCTACCCGATCGCCTTCAACAATCCCGGTAACAGCGCCCCCGACGGGCCCGTGAGCCGCACGTCGGCGTGGTAGCTGGCGTCGGTTTCGGCGAGGTTGATTTCGATGACCTTCGCCCCACTGCGTTTCGCGGCAACAATCAGCCCCGCGGCAGGGTAGACGACGGCGCTGGTACCCACGACCAGGAACACGTCGCACAGCGAAGTCATGAGCGCTGCCTCTTCCCAGGTGGCTGCCGGCAGCGCTTCGTGAAACCACACGATGTCGGGCCGGAGCAGCCCGTTGCAATGCGGGCAATGCGGCAGCTCGCCGAGTTCATCCAGGCCGCGATCTTCGATCGCGTGGCATTGCATGCAGCGTGTGCGCGACAGGTTGCCGTGCAGTTCCAGTACGCGCTGGCTGCCGGCGCGGCGGTGTAAGCTGTCCACGTTTTGCGTGACCAGCGTGAAATGTTCGCCGGCGAAGCGCTGCTCCAGTTCGGCAAGCGCGAAGTGACCCGGGTTAGGCTGCACGGTCCGCAGATTGGCGCGCCGGAGGTTGTAGAAGCGCCAGACCAGACGCGGATCGTCGCGGAAAGCCATCGGTGTGGCGACTTCGTCGATGCGGTGGCCTTCCCATAGCCCGTCGCTGCCACGGAACGTGGGCACACCGCTCTCGGCCGACACGCCGGCCCCGGTGAGCACGGCCACGCGCCGGGCATGGCGAAGAAGCGTTGCCGCAGTCGCAATCCGGTTATTCGCTTCGCCGGTATCGTTGATCATCGCGGTCATCATCGTCGTCCCGATCTTCGCCCTCATCACGGTCGATATCACCGTCCATATCCTCGTCGAGCTCTTCCTCATCCCGCGACCGCCGCGGCGCAAAGGCGGCGGCTATCGCAGGAAGCAGCATAACGATTAAGAGCGATAGCGCATGCCCACAGAAGATCACGAATACCAGACCGACGGTTGCGAGGCGGCTCGTGTGAAATGCCGCGGCATTGCCAGGAATGCCACCGGCCTGAAGAAAAAACTTGTCTTGCGCGGGAAAAATCACCGCTACCTGGAAGATGAGGTAAATGAGATGGGCCAGAAACGCCACGACTCCGTATAGGATCGCTAGCCACCGGCCCCAAGGTTGCATCTTGAGCAAGCCTGCTCCCACTACCACGACCGCAATGGAGAGTACCAGAATCGATATTGCGCGCGTGGATTGAATGGCCAGGTAACCGGGCACTTCCTTCTTCATAAAGTCGATAGCCTCGCGGCCTGGATCTTTCGCACCGGCAGGCGATGCCAAGGATAAGAGCGGATCGGACGCTGCGCCGCACGTGCACAAGAGCCCAAGACCGCCGACAATGAAGCTTAGCACTGCCATGGTCGTGATGGCGCCGGGCCGCCGAGGCGGTCGTCTTCGTCTTCGTCGTCTGCGAGGCATTCGCTCTCCTTATGGTGCACGATTCCAGGTGTTCGTTCATTTCGGTCGGAAAGAAGTAATGTCTGGCCGAGGCGGCGGTTCATCCAAATCATTTCGGTCGGAAACGGGGCGGTCCCAGTCGAGGTCATCGCGCGGCTCGTCGGGAGGCGGGGCGTCGCCGTTGGCCACCGCAAAGGCGTGGCGTACGCTCTTTAGCATCATGACGATCAGAACCGCTGCTGGGTACGCCAGATAAACCGCCTGCTGAATAATCGTGCTGATGGCATTGGCCGTCGGACTTCCTCCCCCCATGCCGCCGAATGCGGGAGGCGGAGTCGCGGGACCGCCTGCCGGCCGATTCTTTTGCTGCTCCTAGCTCCATTTTTCGAGTTCCTTGCCTGCATTCTGCATTTGAGATTGCAACACCGTGATGACATAAGTCGTTGAACTGAGCGTCCAAAGGATGCGAATAATCGCATAGACGATGGTAAGATTCCGGCCCCAGTATCTCATTTTCATGAGACCGATGCCGGCCGTAATCATGAGAATGCCGGCGACCAGCATTTCGACCACGACGCCGACGAAATACCATTTCGCGGTGGGCGCGTTGCGATCAAAGATCTGGAGCATCTGCTTCAAATCGGGCTGCCCCGGCGGCGGCGGCGGCATACTGCTCATCATCGAAACAAAAAAGACGGAGCCAATGCCAATGCACAGCGCTCCGGCGATGTCCAGGCCGCCGAATACAAAGTGTAACACCGCGATCGCCGTCACCGCGCCGGGACGTTTGCTGACTGGCATCCGTATTAGCTCCATGTGAGTTCGCTTCACACACGGGATTTATCGTATCGCTTTGGCTTACCGGGAAGAGAGGAAATAGCAATTCCTGCCTATTCCAAGAGTCGCGGAACCTATTACGATATGCGGTGTTCGATTGGTCATCCCCACCGAAGCAAATTCCAAAGGAGAATCTCATGCTGCGAAAATTGCTGGGCATTTGCGCCGTCTTCGGCCTCATGGCCGGCCTGGCGCTGGCCGACGACATTACCGGCAAAGTGAAAAAGGTCGATGCGGAGAAGAATACGATCACCGTCGACTTGCCGACCGGCGATCAAAAGACTTTCGAAGTGGCCAAGGATGCCGACATCTACACCACCGGCAAGGGCAAGAAGAACAAGCCCGGCCCCAAGGAAGGCATCGAAGGCGGCCTGAAAGGCGTGAAAGAAGACAGCAGCGTGACCATTGGCACCATCAAGAAAGGCGACCGCGAAATTGTGATCTCGATTAAAGTGGAGCCGGGGAAGAAGAAATAGTGAGTGGTGAGTGCTATTGGGTGATTTTCAAGCCGCGGGGCGAGTATTCGAGCCCCGCGGGTCACCACCCACTACCCCCCAATCGCGTGCATAGTCCGCTCCGGCTTCACGAACTTCGCGGTGTTGATTTCGTGGCCTTCCCATTTCTGCCAGACGTTCTGGCGAATCACTTCCGATAACGCGGCATCGTCTGGCGTTTCGCGCAGGTAGCGCTTCACGTCCACTTCATCGAGAGCGAAAAGGCAATTGCGGAGCTTGCCATCGGCCGTGAGGCGCACGCGATTGCAGCTGCGGCAGAAGGGCCGCGAGACCGAAGCGATCATGCCTACGCGGCCGCCGCCGTCGGCATATTCGAAGTCCATGGCCGGGGCCCGGGGATCGTAATCCTCGGCGGGAGCCAGCGGGGCGATCTCGCGCTCCAGTAGTTCCAGCAATTCATGGGCGAAGAAGACTTTGGCCCGCTCCCAGGCTTCGGCCCCAATGGGCATGTATTCGATGAAGCGCATCTCAAAGCCATGCTCGCGGCAAAAGCGCGCCAGCGGCACCGCATCATGCTCGATGAAACCGCGAATAGCCACCGCGTTAATCTTGATGCGCGAAAAGCCCGCCTTTTTTGCAGCCAGGATGCCATCGATCACGCGGTCCAAGCCTTCGCGGCGAGTGAGTTCAAAGAAGCGGCCCGCGTCCAACGTGTCGAGGCTCGCGTTCAACCGCTGCAACCCGGCCTCGCGCAGCGCTTGCGCGTGTTCGGCCAGAAGCAGCCCGTTGGTGGTGAGGCCGATGTCGCGAATGCCGGGGATCGGCGCGAGCAACTTCACGAGCCGATGCAGCTCACGCCGCATCAACGGCTCGCCGCCGGTGAGCCGCAGCTTGTCGATGCCCAGAGGCGCGGCCACCTGCACGAAATGCGCGATCTCTTCGAAGCTCAATAGCTCATGCCGGTCGAGAAAGACCACGTCTTCCGGCATGCAATAGACGCAGCGCAGGTTGCAACGATCCGTGACGCTGATGCGCAGGTTGTTGTGAATGCGGCCAAAGGTGTCGATCAATTGCGGCATGCGTTTCGCTGACATGATTCTTCACTGTTTTTCTTTGCGTTCTTTGCGCCTTTGCGGTGAAAAATGCTTTTCACCGCAAAGACACAAAGAACGCAAAGTTTACTTTACCAGAAAATCATTTCAGCGTGATTGGCAAATCAAGTTTTTTGCCGCCGCGCAGCACGTTCAGCGTGATCTGGTCGCCGACCAAATAGTTTTTCCGCACGTAGCCCAGGAATTCCAGCATCGTCATGTCGAGACTGAGATTATCCACACCCACGATAATATCGCCAGGTTCGACACCCGCGGCTTTGGCATCGCGGTGCACGGTCTTGTCCTGCCGAAATGCGAGATGCTTCTCCGACAAGGCAAGTGCTTGTTTTTCCTTTGCGCTCAAGTCTTCGCCATACAGGCTGAGGCTCGGCAAAATGTCCAGCACCGATGGCCGCCAGGTGATATTGGTCTTGCGCCAGCCTTCGGCGAGGTCGAGCGTGCCGGTCATCGGCTTACCGTTGCGTTCCCAGGCGATGGCAGTCTGGCCCCGGGCCGGCGCGTAATGCAAGGCATACTGCGCATCCAGAAACGTAACCGCGGACATGCCGTTCAGGCGGCGCAGCGCGTCGCCGACTTTCAGCCCGGCCTTCTCGGCCGCGGAGCCCGGCTTCACCGCCTTCACGCAATCCGTGCGGTCCACTTCCAGCGTGATGCCGACATTCTCCGGCAGCGGGTAAATCCAGACTTTATCATTGCTCCATTGGCCGGTGGACTTCAACTCGTCGCGGCGAAATTCCCAGACCTGATGGCAGTGGATGCAATCATTGTGAATGCGGCGCTTGGCGGCAGGGTAATCGTCCACGAACAGCGGTTTACTCGACCGCGCTGCCGGCTTCGCTTCGGCATCGCGCTCGTGCGTCTTCAGCGCCAATTCCATCGCGTAGTTCAACCCGGCCAAAGACTGCCGGCTTTCCGCGCTGCGCGCATCACGGCCGCCGTAACGCCCGTAAACTTTCTCATTCGCATTCATGAAGAACACGACCCAGGTGAGATCGAAGTCGAAATCGAAGAGACTGAGATCGACACCCTGGATGCGCACCAGCCGCACCCGGATGAATTTGTCGGCCACGTCGGTCAACTGCTCGAGACGAACAACCTGCTCGTCAAAGTCGCGGCAGTCCGTTCACCGCTCGCAGCGCAGGACCACGAGCAGCGGTTTGCCGGTGCGCTGCGCTTCGGCCTTGGCCTGAGCGAAGTCGAGAAACCAGCCGGTCTTTTTCGGGTCTGGCGGCGCGGCGAAGGCAAAAGTGGCGCACCACATTATGACCGTGGTAATACCAATCGAGCGAATGAACACTTGATTGTCTCCCATGTCAGCAACTGTCGTAAAACACTGATCCTATTTGGGCAGGGCCCGTTAGCCCGAAGCGCAAGCGAGGGCGACCGGCACCCCTCGCTTGCGCTTCGGGCTAATTCCCTGCTATTTCGGCGACTCCAGAGCCATCACTCTTCCGTCCGCCAAGCCTGCGATGAGCGTATCGCCCAGCCACGCCATCGCGGTAATGTCTTGCGGCAACTGCTGCTCGCTGAGAATTCTGCCGTCGGAATCGGCTATGCGCAACGTGCCGCCCCAGTAAGCGACCGCCAGCTTGCCGCCAGAGCCGCAGTGGAACTTGATTAAGCGATCCACGCGTTCTTGCTTCTTGGCGAGGGCAGTGAAGGATGAATCGGCAGGAGCGGTCTTTTCCTGCACCATAGCTTCGACTTCACTCTGCTTCAGCGTCCCCGAAGATCCGGCCTTTCCATCGGAGTGATACTGGACCATCGAGCCATCGTGACTTACGACGGAGAGCAGGTCCTTGTCAACCCACACCGCCCGAATCCGGTCTGGTCGAAGGGTCTGCCAAGCGATCGCCGCCCTCGGATATAGGCCGGGCGCCGATTTCGCCGGTTTGATGTTTACGGTTTCCGGCAGGCGGTACTTGGTCAGTGGATCGATGCCCGCGGCGGCTTCGTAAAAGCTGCCCACCGCCTCGCCCATGCCTGCTTCATCATAGCCGATCAGTGTGATCGATTCCTGTCCGGGCCCAATACCGTCGCGCTGCCAGGCCAGCATGCCGCGATTCGGGCCGGGGAAGTTGTCGGCCTTCGGCGTGTACGGCAGGAAACGTTCCTTCAGCAGAAAGTCGATGATCGGATTGTCTCCCGGCGTGCCGAGAAGGATCACTGGGCCCTGCACCGCGAAGCCGGCCAGCGCTGGCGAATTGCTGTCGCCGGGCTTGATCTGCCCGCTGCCGGCATATACCAGGCCGCACCACGTTCGAGCTTCTTCTTCGGTGAGCTTGCGCGATTTAGCGGCGTCGGCCAGTGGTGTCTCCTTACAACGCAC
>Ga0070732_10000666_pt1 | contig 20461 bp, 18 predicted proteins | sample Coa_R1_5_FD_66449 | JGI IMG/M metagenome (GOLD analysis project Ga0070732, IMG submission 66449) | Surface soil microbial communities from Centralia Pennsylvania, which are recovering from an underground coalmine fire - Coalmine... | ecosystem: Environmental > Terrestrial > Soil > Unclassified ... | reverse complement strand
GATGCGAGCCGGCGCAAATACTCTATGTCGGCGACGATCCCGCCAATGACTACGACGGCGCTACTGCGGCCGGTTTGCAGTCCTTGTTGCTGAAGCCGAACCATGGATTGCGGAGCGTGCGCGAATTGCTGATGATTTGAGCTTTCGCCGGTTGCCTCTACGTGTGCTTCGCCGCGACGATACTTGAGCGAACCCGCTTCAAGAGATGCGAGGCCCAAATTTGACCGCGCTCCAGCAATAAGACCAGCACACCGAAGAGCGCGACCCCCGCGGCGATCAATTCCATGAAGCCCAACCACGTATTCGGCGGCAGGAACTGGGCCAGGCGCAACCAGGCGGGTGTGACCACAACCGTAATCAGCAACGGCTTCAACAGCGCCTCGCGGAAGAACGTGCGGTCGTCGATATCCAGCATTTTGCAGACCCCAAGTGTCACAAAAATGCAGATTGCTACGTCGGGAATTGCCGTGCCCAAGGCCACGCCGGCAATTCCACACGGACCAATAAGGATGAGGCTGGTGACCAGATTCAGGCCGGCTTCGAGCAACATGAGCCGGCTAAACATGCGAATCCGGCCCATACCGTACAGTACGCGCGCGGCCACCGATTGCACCATACTCACACACAGCGTGCCGCCGAGAATCCACAATACCGGTTCGCCTTGGACCCGGAACGCGGCATCCTTGAGCCACAACTGGAGAAATGATCCGCCGAACAATAACAGCGCTGTCTGAATGGGCAACGACAAATACAGCGTGTAACGGCAGCCGGTAATGAAGAGCTGACGAATAGCGGTCAGATCCTTTTTGACTTCCAGCGCGCTGAAGGCCGGCGTCAACGTCGTGGTGGCGGAGCGAATTAGGTTTTTGGCGTACTCGACGATCCGCGACGGCATGTCGAAAAACGGAATGAGCCCGAGTTGGCCGCAAAGGCCGATGACGATCGCATCTGTCTTGAAATTGATCCTTCCCGCCAACATGGCCAAGAAGGAATCGACACTGTAACCGCGAATGAGCCGCAAGGTCGCGCGATCCGCGCGCCAGGGCGCCGGGCGCAAGTTGGGCAGCTGTCGCTGCACCAACACTAGCATCACGCCATGTTCGGCAAGCGTGCTGAGGGCAAACACCGCGGCGAGCGCGACCAGGCCCTTACCGGTCCATAGCACAACCAAGACTCCGGCCACTCGGGCGAGCAGGAAGAGAGTGCGCACCAGGCTCTTGACCGAATAGCGGCCCAAACCGTCGAGCATGGCGGGGAAAATGCTGAGCGGCAACGTGAGGGCCAAGCAGCAAATGGAAATGGCCGCCATGCCTTGTACTTCGCCATGCAGCGCTTGCGGAACTTTGGTCGAAAGGTTCAAGATGACGTAAAAGATGCCAAAGCCGAGCAGGATCGTGAGCAGGCCGGCCAGCGCAAAGAGGAACAGACTTGCGTTGACGATGCGGCTGAGTTGGTCCTGGTTGCCTTCCGTTTGGCATTTCGACACGTAACGAACCAGCGTGGCGCCAATGCCCAGATCGAACAAGGTGAAGTAGGCCAGGAACGATTCGACAAACGACCACGCGCCGTACCGTTCACGGCCCAGCTGGTGGAGCAGCACGGGCGCCAGGAAGAACGCCACGGTCAACTGGGCGATGAAGGCCAGCCCGTTCGTAACGGCATTCAACGCCAGTCTCCGCCGGCTTGTCAGTGCCGGGTCCGCCACTGTTTGCCTCCTCGCGCATGCTTCCGTGATTACGGCTTTGATTGGCATGGTTGTACCCGCAATCCCCGGAGCGAGGCAAGAGCGGTTCCGGACCTCTCGAAATGTTTCAGCGTAGATTGCCCCGCTGAGCCGGCTTGTGACCTATACTGGAATGACGCCCGACGCGTGCCCAACACGCCCGTTTCAGGAAGGCGGGCAGCGCCGGCATCGCTCGGAGATTTGCCATGAATCCTGCTGATTCGTCAGCCGCGTCCGAATCAGGAGTGCGGTCACGTTTGCTGGAAGCCGCCGGTCAATCGACGGCGGACCTGAGGTTGAGCGCTGCGCCGGAATTACCATTGGTGGAATGGGACGACGATGACGCCGAACAGTCCCCGCTGCGAATGCCATCGAAAGCGCTCGAGAATTCAAACGGTGAGGCAAAAAACAATCCCGTCGATCCCTCGGTGACTGCGCCATCGTTACCGGGCTTGCCAGAACAACAAACTGACTTGCCACGTGAAAGGCCGAGGTGGAAGTGCCCCAAGTGCGAAGCCCCGCTGACAGCGCCCGGGGTGCTGGATTACTGCTCTGCCTGTGGCTATAGCCGCTTGCTGGAGAGCCAGGCCGAGTCTGCTGTAAACGCACGCAGCACGGACGAGCCTTCAAACTTCAAGCAGGCTGTACAGGCCGTCGCGATGCTGCCCGGCTGGCTGTCGATCCTGTTGGGCGGTGCATTCGCTATTCTGCTTTACTGCAAATCGCTCGATTTCTTATTGGCGGAACACAGCGAGGTTCGAGCCATTTGGGGGACGGGACTGCTTTTGGCTGGTTTGGTGATTATGCATCTCTGCCAGTTTTGGGCGTTTTGGAAACTGGCGCCCGCAAACGCCGGCTGGGGCATCACGGAGGCACTCGTGCCGTCTGCGCAGGTCTGGTCCGCAGCCTTTCGGCGTTTGCCGCACACGCGCTGGCCGATCTGGTTGGCGGGTTGGTCGCTGACGGTGGTGATCGCCTCGATCTTGATGATCGGCGGGCAAACTTACTGGCTGGAGACCAAGCCTGTCGATTCGCCGCCCTCCGCCGTCGCGCGCTGAGGCCACATCACCTTTCCTGCAACAGCGCATCAATCGCGTTGTCGAGCTTCTCGTCATGGATATTGCGATGGCGAATGATGCCCTTTGCATCGATCACATAATTCATGGCCCATTCGCGGATGTGATAGCTCTTCGAAATATCGTGGTTGCCGCGGTCTGACCAGCAGCGCCACGTGTAGCCGGAACCCTTGAGGAAGTCTTTTGAATTCTCCGGCTTCTCGGAATTGATCCCCAGGATCGTCACCGGCTTGCCCTTTTCGCGCTCCAGCAGCGACTGGGCTTCCGACATCAGCGGCACGCTGGATGAGTTCTTGCTGTTCCAAAAAACCAGGACGACGATGCGGCCCTTGTAGTCGCTGAGCTTGAGCGGCTGGCCTTCCAGATCGTCGCCGGAAATATCGGGCGCCTTTTTGCCGGGTGAAAGCTTCTCGATATCGTCGAGAAGATCTTGCGCTTTCTTCGCGTAGTCGCCTCGGTTCACGGCGGCGTATTTCTTGACGATTTCCTTGGCGCGTGTTTCAGCTTCCTTCAAGAGCTTGGCCGCTTCCGCCTTGCTCTCACTTTCGTCGCTTTGAGTTTGCAAGTTCTCGGCAAGTCGCAACAGGGCCGCCGTCTTGCATTCCACATTCGTGCTCTTATCGCCAATCGCCCGCAACAGCGTATCGCCGCCCTTAACCTCCGGCTTCAAGTTGGAGATCACGGGAAGCAACTTCGGCGAGTGCAATTGGTTCTTGATGATCATATCGATCACTTTCTCCATTCCGCTGTAGGTGTCGGCAAAACGGAGAATCCAGCAGAGGGCGTCGGCGGCGGGCGGCGTCTTCGGGGCCTCGGCCGCAAAGGCGAGAAACTTTTCCGCGTAGCCATTGGCCATTTGCGCCTTCAGCTTCTTGACAACGGTCCTCTCATCTTCGGTCTTGGCGGCCGCCAGGTCGTCTTCGTACTTATTGTTCTCCTTACGGTATTCATCCAATAGGGCCTGAAGTTTCTCCTGATACGACGACGGCTTTCCCTTGGATTTGTCCTGGCCGGAAGAGACACTCGGCAGCAGGGCCGAGAATGAAATCAGGAGAACGAGAACGGCAAATGCAACGCGGCGCATGGTTAGGTCCCTAACTTGCACAAGACAATGGCTCGGAATCGTCAGAATAGCAACGTCGCCCAGAGCTCGCAAGCGGCGGTTACTGATTAGACGAGTGGCTGCTGGCACGAGTTCCGCGGCAAGCGGAGCGGTCGTCGAATGAGAATCTGATGAGAACCGTTATTGCCCGGCGACCAATTCGGCTGCGATGCGAGCAATCTCATCTGGCAGCGGCATTTGCCGAAAGCGGTGAATCGTGCCCGGCAGCCCTTCCAAATTCTCCTCATCGATTTTCAACTGCTCGGAGACTGCCAGGATAAATGCGCCCACGGCATGCTTGCGCAGGTTGGCCAGATGCTTTTCGGCGCTGGAGCGCCGCCAGTAGCCCAACACTTCCAAGTAAATGGTCTTGCCGGTGAGGTTATAGCGCAGGCGAAAGTCCGGCACCCAGATGCTTTTGCCGAGCGGAATGACCTCCGTCTCCTCCTCAATCGTCCAGTCGGGATTGCGCTTGCGGAATAACTCGGCGAACATCGTCAATTCCGGCGGCGTGTAGCTGGCGTAGTCGGCTAAATGCGACACCAGCCCGTCGGCCGTTGTGAGCACGAAGCTCTTGGGCTTTCGCTTGGCGCCCCATAGCACATCGGCTCGCAATTCGAAGTCCTTGCATTGTAGAATCCAGGGCAGGAACAGCGCCAGTTGGAGGCCGTACTTTTGTGTGGCCGTGAAAAGGCTCAACGGGCCGTCGAGCCGCAATATTGTAGTGCCGCGCGCGACTTGTTCCACCTCGACGACGAGCCGATGAAACTTGCTGGCGCGAAAAAGCTGGCGAAAACGAGCCGGCGGCTCGTTGCGGATGGTCACCTCCACGCCGGTCGAGCGCATCAGAATCGCCTGCGCCAGCGCGACGTTGTAGCGCTCGATCAGGCGATGGACGGTGGTGGCTTCGAACTTCACGAGTCGTTGTTCGCTCTTGAGGTCCGCGAATAATCCTTGCTCGACGGCAGCCGGCGTACTGTCCAGCGCTTGCGCGACGGTTTGCAGCACAGCATCACGGTCAAAAGTGCCCGCTGACCGTCGCTGCGCCGCAAGGCGAAAGACTTCTTCACGCAATTCTTCCGGGGGATGGCCGGAAACTACTTCAAATTCACAGCGATCCTCCAGCAACTTTGCCAAGCCCTGATGCACCAGCCGGGCCGGGTGATTGCCGATAGCGTCTTCAATCTCTTCTTCCAGCTCACCACGGGACATGCCCTCGCTGCCGCGAAAAACTTGCAGCATTTCCTCCGCGATATCGCGCCATGTTTCCACGCTGGCATCGAGAAACTGAGGCACTACGCGATTCCGGGCGAACTTCACACGAACCAGATTGGTCGGCAACATGCGGCTTCCTTGAAAGCCCACGGACGGCAGTCCACCGGATTATAGTGGACAAAGTTATATTATCCAGCTAGACTGCACCCGGAGGCTTCGATCATGAGCGAGTCCATCCGTGGCCGCGGCGCGAGCAGCAACCCTGCCAATCGTTTCATTCCCATTTACTACGAAAACGACCCGGCCCGAGCGGATCCCGAAGGCCCCGCGCCCCAAACCCAATTCTTCCGCGACCAGAGCCGCTCAATCGTCGCCACCAACGACAGTCCCGATGTCGGCTTCACGCACAGTATCAACCCGTACCGTGGCTGCGAGCATGGTTGTTCTTATTGTTACGCTCGGCCGTTTCACGAGTACCTGGGCTTTTCGGCCGGCCTCGATTTCGAAACCAGGATCATGGTGAAAGGCGACGCGCCGGAATTGCTGCGCGAAGAGCTCATGAAGCCCTCGTGGAAACCGGTGACAGTAGCCCTGAGCGGCGTGACCGATTGCTACCAGCCAATTGAGCGCCGGCTGCAACTCACGCGGCGCTGCTTGCAGGTATTGCACGAGTTCCGCAACCCGGCCGGGATCGTCACCAAAAACCAGTTAGTGGCTCGCGACGTGGACATTCTTGCCGAGATGGCAAGCTATCAGGCCTCATCAGTGTGCATCTCCATAACCACGCTCGACGGCGAGTTGGCCCGGAAGTTGGAGCCGCGGGCCACGCAGCCGTCCGGCCGGCTGGCGGTCATGGAGAAACTCGCCAAGGCCGGCGTGCCAGTAGGCGCGATGGTCGCTCCCATAATCCCCGGCCTCAACGACCACGAGGTCCCCGCCATTCTCGAGGCGGTGCGCGATGCCGGCGGCAGTTTTGCCGGCTACACGATCCTACGGCTGCCGCTCGCCGTGGCTGAAGTCTTCAGCAACTGGTTGGAGCAACATTTTCCGGAACGCAAGGACAAGGTTCTCAACCGGCTGCGCTCGATGCGCGGCGGCAAATTGAATGAGCCGCGCTTCGGCAAGCGCATGCGTGGCCAGGGTACTTGGTCGAAGCTTTTTCACGACGTGTTTGCACTTCACCGCGACCGGCTCGGTTTCCGCAGCTCCCCAGAGCTTTCGACCGCACATTTCCGGCGGCCCGGTGAACGGAATTTGTTTGAAGAATTGAGCTGACGCGCGCAGCGCTACCGCTTACAACAAATTCCACCCTTTCCACTTCACTCTCAACGGTGCCCTATGCGATGGCAAATTGCTCTGGTGGTTGTTTCGCTATCTGGGTTCTCTGTATTCGCGGCCGACGTGCCGGCCCCGACTGGCGCTGTGGTCGTGCCCGAAGGCGCCAAACTCGAACTGTTGTTCACGCGTAGCGCCAAGATTAAAGGCGGCCTTACGGAAGGGCCGGCTTGCGCCCCAGACGGATCGATCTATTTCTCCGACATTCCCATCGGCTCCGATAAGGGGCTGATCATGCGCTTCAATCCGAAAACCAAGACCACCATTGTTTTCGAGGCCGATAGCTACAAGTCCAACGGCCTGAAGTTTGATGCTCAGGGTCGGCTCGTGGCCTGCGAAGGGGCCGACGGCGGCGGCCGCTGCGTTTCGCGCTACGATGTGAACACTGGCCAGCGTGAAGTGCTTGCCGACAGATTCATGGGCAAGCGCTTCAATGCGCCGAATGATCTGGTCATCGACCGCAAGGGCCGCATCTACTTCAGCGATCCGAAATATCTCGGCCCGGAGAAGCGTGAACTGGAGCACATGGCCGTTTATCGCATCGACACTGACGGGACGGTGGTCGAAGTTACTCACGATGCCTCCAAGCCCAACGGTGTGGCCCTCAGCCCAGATGAAAAGACGCTTTACGTTATCAACCACGACAACCTGAATGAGCGCCTGGACATTCAAGCCAACCCGGTTGAGAAAGGGCCGATGACGGTGTACACGTTCCCTCTCGGCCCGGACGGATTGGTCAGCGGAAAGCGTTTCAAATTGATCGATGTCAGCCCACGCAACGGCTTCGATGGCATGTGCGTGGACGAAAAGGGAAACCTCTACCTGGCCCTACGAGACATCTTTCGCCCCGGCGTGCTCGTCACCGGCCCGAACGGCCACGAGATCGCCTTCATTCCCACTGGCGCGCCGCAGCCCAACGTGAAGGAGCCCGTCGGGATTCCCAGCAACGTCTGCTTTGGCGCCGGCGGCGAGAAATCGACGCTTTATATCACGGTGGATACGAGCTTGTATCGAATCAAGCTGAAGATTCCGGCGAACAAACACGTGTGGGAGAAGTGACAGGCCGGAGGTCAGAAGTCAGAAGTCAGAGATCAGAGTCAGAGGTCCACTTGAACAATTCTGAACTCTGACTTCTGATTTCTGACCTCTGGTTATTTGAGCCGCGCTTTTAGCACCTGCTCCAGCCGCGGATTCGAGAGCAGCCGACCCAGGTCATATTCGACTGCATGGCGCAAAATGTCCATTGGGCCCAAGTCGCCGACAATGGCTTTGGCCTGCGTTTCCAGCTCCGTTTTCTGCGCTTTGAATTCCTCGTCGTTCAGTTTGCGGGCCTTGTCGAGCAGCTTGGCGGCTTCCTCGCGGATACTCTTGTCTTTGGCGGTGTTCAACCCGGCAGTGAGATAGCCCACATCATATGCCGCATCGTCGCGGACGGTTTGCCAGGCGTCCTTTGCAGCCTTGCGCACTTCTTCCAGCGCGCCGATCAGGCGGTCTTGCGGGTCCACCAGGTCGTCCACTTTGTAGGAAATGAGCCCGGCAATCTGCCCCGACTTGAATTGCCGCATGAGCTTGGGCACCGCCTTCCGCGCTGCTTCCGAAATCTCGTATTCATCGTCGAATTTCGGCTTATCAGATTGATTCAATTGATCGTACTGGTCGTACAGGTTGTCGATCTGGTCGTCGTCGGTGGCCAGGACTAGTGCCGCGTGCAAGTCTTCGAGCACTTGCTTGTACTCGTCGCTGACCATGGGGTCCTTGTAAACCCGGCCCGACTGCACTGTCTGCTTGGCCAGCTTCTGGATTTCCTTTATTTGCTCGGGTGTGGCCTTGAGCGTATAGAGCGTGCCCAGCGCCTCGACCTCCAGATGCATCTCACTGAGACTGAGCGCCGGCTCTTTCTTGTCTTCCTTTTTGGGATCTTGTCCCCAGGCAAGCGTGGCCGGGCCGAGCGTGGCAATAGTGAGCGACAGCACGGTTGCCAAAGTGCGATGGAACATTGGTTGCTCCTTTACCAGGCGGCAACAGAGATAGAGTTCCAGCTAACGACGAAAACAGAAATGGACTGGAGCTGGTCTTACGGAAAGTGGATCGAACAGCCACGGGCGAAACACGGACGGAGCATGAATTCGGTTGAAGGTAACAGACGCGATGTTACCCCCTGGATTGATTCATGCCGTATCCGTGTTCGCTCGGGGCCAAACCGAAAACAAATAGAAAAGGAATTAGGCCGCCGAATCGTTGTACCACCTCTCCCATGGCCAGTGCGACTCGAACGGCCTAGGCTCTCACCGGCGAAAGGGAAGAGCAAACACCGGGCCAAAAAATCACTACTATCATGTCATTTCTACAACTATTTTATTTACAAGGACTTACGTGTTTTTGAAGTTTGCGGGCAGGGCAGATTTTCATTTGCGGTATTCATTCCCTTGCGCAGCCTTTGAGCGAACCTTGCCTGATTTACTTGCGGCGAAATGCGAAGGCGGCGGAAAGGTTGGCGTTTTCTCGTCGGCTCAGCCAGAATGCTTTCAACCACCTGTGCCTTTTGTCTGTACTTCCAATTGGGCGAGTCCGAAACAGAACGACAGCATTGTTGACTCGGCTTTTCAGCCGCTCTACGATGAATTGGAAAACTGCACAGACTTTGCGGGAGCGCACTGCCGCATTCGAGGGATTTCTCATGGCCACCGACATTCGACTCAAAGAAGGGCTGCCCGAGATCACCCAGGCGTTGGTTTCGACCTATACCGAATGCAGCCGGCTCAACCATCTAGGCCATTCGCCATTGCCCAGCAAGGAAGCAGTGCAGGAAATCGTGGCCGACCTCATCGACGTGCTCTACCCCGGCTATGCCCGCCGGCAAAACCTGCACATGGGCAACATCGAATACTATGTCGGCGACCTGATCGACGGTCTGCACGATAAGCTCACGCAGCAGGTAGCCCGCGCGCTACGCCACGAGCTGTGCGACGAATCGCCGCACGTGGATTTCGAAGCGCTCGGCCAACAAAAAGCGATTGAGGTGTTGCGCCGCCTGCCCGACCTGCGGCTCGTGCTGGAACAGGATGTAAATTCGGCTTACGCCGGCGACCCGGCCGCCAAGAGCCATTACGAGATCATCTTCTGTTACCCCGGTCTGGAAGCGGTTTCGGTCTACCGCGTGGCTCATGAATTGCATACCCTCGGTGTGCCGATCATCCCGCGCATGATGACCGAAATTGCCCACTCGAGGACCGGTATCGACATTCATCCCGGCGCCAAGATCGGCCCCGGCTTTTTCATCGACCACGGCACCGGCGTGGTCATCGGCGAAACTACGGTGATCGGCACCAACGTGAAACTGTACCAGGGCGTGACTCTCGGCGCGCTCAGCTTTCCGCGCGACGCCAATGGCCAGATCATCCGCGGTAAAAAGCGCCACCCCACTCTCGAAGATGAAGTCGTGGTCTACGCGAATGCGACGATCCTCGGCGGCGACACGGTTGTCGGCCATCACGCGGTCATTGGCTCGAACGTATGGCTCACCCACAGTGTCGAGCCGTTCACCAGTGTGCTGCTGGAGAAGCCGTCGCTGCGCATGAAAGGCGCCAAGCCGGACCCGACGTATAACATTTGAACGCCAAACAGCTCACCGCGAAGGCGCAAAGAGCGCAAAGATAAGGCAAGTTCCTTGTCTTCGCGCTCTTTGCGTCGTCGCGGTGGACTTCTTGGGAACCCCTTTTGTTCGCGATACTACGTTTCACGCGTATGATTAGCCGCAGCATAACAGAGCTTCTAATATGGTCTGGCTGTCCGCCAAGACGCCACCCGTTGACGATTTTGATGAGCTTAGAATGGGATTGAGCATCTATTACAATTGGAAGACCAGGACCGATTTGGCAGGGGCGCGGCGGCTGATCGTGTCGTTTCGCAACTTGGCCCTCAAGCTGCCGTTTGACCAGGTTTCGGCAATTTACGAGCAGGATCCTCCAGACGGCAAATTTGCCTTTCGCCGTTACAAGCACACTTTTCGAGTCGGCGACTTGTATTTAGGCCGGACGCGGGCGGATGGAGCTGATGAGGCCGTTCACGTGCCGGCGCTTCATGCCGTCTTTTTTACAGTTCATGTGCGAGGTTCGGAGACTGCCGCAATTGGCCTGGCGTGTCATCCGCCCGTAGTTTTGCATCAGGAAGATGTCATCGAACGCAATGAAGATGGTTCCGAAAGAGAGAGACTCATCAGGCAGGGCGACCCCGTCGAATTTCCGACTCGGCGGCGCGGTTATTACTCGTGGCATCAATCCTGCAAAACGCAATATGCTGGTAATCCAAAACTTGGCGGCGAAGCGAATTTCCTGAAAGCGCATCTTTCTCTGATTGAATTGCTGGACGGAATTCAATTGGCTGGTGTCACGGTGCGTGTTCGAGACGACTCGAATTACGCCAAGCATCGCAATGTTGACCGGCTACTTCGTTCATTGAGGAATTGGGATGCCCTTATCGCAAACTTCGCCGGAAAACTGACGGACAAACTGGGGTCTGAGTTCGGAACAGTCATCGCCCCCATCAAGGATCGGCCGGATTTCGAACATCTGGAGGCGAAGGGAATCGAGGTGATAAGGAAAATGGCTGCACGGCAACGGCGGAGGAAGAAAGGGGCGGAGTGATGCTGGCCAAGTTCTATTGCCTTCTACTTCGAAAGGGCAATGCATGGGCGGCCGGCTACAATGATCCAACTTCTCTTAATCGCGCGAGGTCATTTCCGTGGATAGTTCCAGCTCCGTTACCATCGCGTTTCGCATTCCCGGCAAATGGTCGGGACCGAAGGAATTGGTTGAGAGATTGCCGGAAGGCCATCGCCTGACGCCGGAATCGCTCTTCCTGCCCGACGGCACCGAGATCGGCTTCGGCGGGGCGAACGCGGACAATCAATTCGCGCAGATCTTTCGCTCGTCGTTGCGGCAAGAGGCTACCGAGGAAGAACTGGCGACAGTGGACAGCTATAAGGTGAACCTCTTCCTCAGTGGCCCCGGTGGCTCGAAGGAAGCGGCTCACACGATGATGAAAGCCGCTGCGGCGTTGATTCGAGCGGGCGGCGCCGGCGTGTTCATCGACAATAGCGGCCTCGCCCATGGCGGCCAGCAATGGCTGCGGATGACCGAAGACGGTAGCTCCGACGCGATCAGCTACGCTTACGTCGCCATCGTGGCCGGCAAGACTGAAGTCTGGACCATGGGCATGCACGCCCTGGGCCTGCGCGATGTGCTGATGAAGAAGGCCGACATCGAGAAGCACGACTTCGATATCGTGGAAGTGATCCGCTACCTGGCCGCAGGAGACAAACCCATCGAAAACGGCCACGTGCTGGCCGATCTGGAAGGGCCGCGCTTTCAGGCCTTCACGGAAGATAGTCCCAAAGATTATGCACGCAGCCCGATGCACAATCCGTATGGGCGCTTGCGGCTGGTGAGCATGAAGGACATTGCCGAGAAGAATTAGGTGTCTCGTGTTGCAAAATCTTCTGACATACACAAACTCATCCGCAAATCATCTCGGAATGATCAACCAATCGACCGCGTCACCGTTCCTTATCGTTGCGTCTTTGGTCGCAGGCGTGAACTTCCCTGCCGCGCGGTTTTTCTCAACGTCGGTGATTGTCAATGTGCCCAGTTATATTGGTGCAGGTTCAAGACGATATACTCCACAGATTAGATCTTTTGTCACGCCTTGGTCCCTTCCGACGGATAGTATGGCCAGATTCTCAACGGCGACGGTGATAGTGCCTTTGACTTCGCTAAGTGCTCGCGGATAAAGCTTTTCAGCGGTAAATGGGCGCCACCTATCCCCCAGCAATTTGTCGTATTTCTCCATAAGACGCTTAATTTCTCGTGTTTCTCAATAGCACGCTTAATCTCTTCGGCTGCGTCCTTATCGTTCGCATCGATGACTTTAGAATCGACCGTGTCTCCCTTTTTCATCGTTGCGTTCTTGGTTGCGGGAGTGAACTTGCCAGCGGCGCGGTGTGTTTCCACGTTGGTGATTTTCAAGGTGCCCAAGTACGCCGGCGTGGGCCCGAGACGATAAACTTGAAAGATTTGGCCTACTTTCGCGCCCTGATCGCTGCCGACAGAGATCGTGGCCAGATTGTCGGCGACGCCGGTGATCGTGCCCTTGGTTCCGTCTTGCGGCGGCTTCGGAGTTCTGAATTCTTCGCGTGGCGGCGGATCCCAGAGCTGTTGGCCGGGCAAACGCGGGTTAATGTCCGGTATTTTTCGCAGCTCGAGTTCCTGGACCAATTTCTCTATCCTTTTGTCGCGCTCTTCCTTGTCTCTTGCCAATCGGTCACGCTCCTCTTGCAACTTTTCGAGTTCGTTCTTGGCTTTCTCCGATTGCCGTTGCTCTGGACTTTTAGGCGGCAAGGGCATTTTCTTTCGCAATTCGGGGTCTAGAATCAATTCCCACAGCAGCTTTTCGCGTTTTTCCTGGTCCTTGACCATTCGGTCGCGCTCCTCTTTTAGCTTTTGGATTTCCTTCTTGGCATTCTCCAAGTCCCTCTCAAGCTTCTGAATCCGTTCGTCCGGAGTATCCGCACGCACAATTACTGGCATTTGCACCAACGCACCGGCTAACAGCAGATAAAGACATTTCTTGCGCATAATCGTGTCCTCCCGATCCGGAATCCCGGCAGAGCCGCAAGCGGCTGATGGTGCCTGGGATTATACCCGCACCCTTCTCCTCTTGCCAACATAAACCCCTATCCTGCACAATTCACAGAAGGTTCGTTTCCAGCGGGAGATTGTCATGCTCAATACGGCGTTGAAAGAGGCGGTGCTGCGCCATTTGCCCAAGGTCGCCATGCCGGGGCAGTACCTGGGCGGCGAGCTGAACAGCGTGGTGAAGGACCACCGGCAAGTTCGCGGCAAGCTGTGCCTGGCGTTCCCCGACACCTATGCACTGGGCATGAGCCATCACGGCTTGCAGGTGCTGTACTCGATCATGAACGACGACCCGCAGTGGGCCTGCGAGCGCGCGTTCACGCCGTGGACGGACTTCGAGGGAGTGCTACGCCGCGAGCGGCTGCCCTTGTATTCGCTCGAAACCTTCACACCGCTGGCGGAATTCGACCTTGTCGGCTTCAGCCTGCAGTATGAAGTTTGCTACACGAACATCCTGACCATGCTCGACCTCGGCGGCATTCCGCTGTTGAGTAAGGATCGCACGCTGGATCATCCATTGGTGATCGCCGGCGGCCCCGGCGCGCAGAACCCGGAAATCCTGGCCCCGTACATCGATCTCTTCATCATCGGCGACGGCGAAGACAGCCTGCCGTGGATCATGGATAAATGGATCGCAGCACGCATCGCCGGCAAGTGCTCCCGTACTGAAATCCTCGCCGAAATCGCCGGCAGCACCGACTGGGCCTATGTGCCCATGTTCTACGAGCCGGAATACCATGCCGACGGCACCATCGCGGCCGTCAACCGCACCCGCTCCGACGTGCCGAAGTCGATCATGGCATGCACCATCAACAACGATTTCGACACCTACCCGCTTCCCACGAAGCCCGTGCTGCCGTTCGTCGAGGTGGCGCACGACCGCATCTCCATCGAAATCATGCGCGGCTGCCCGTGGCAATGCCGCTTTTGCCAATCAACCGTCATCAAGCGGCCGTTGCGAGTGCGCAGCGTCGAAACCATCGTGCAATCCGCGCTCGAAAGCTATCGCAGCACCGGGCTCAACGAGATCAGCCTGCTCAGCCTCAGCACCAGCGATTACCCGTATTTTGAAGAACTCGTCACGCGGATGACTGAAGTGTTCGCCCCGATGGGTGTAAACGTCTCGCTGCCGAGCCTGCGGATCAACCACCAGCTTCGATCGGTACCGAAATTGATGGCCGGCGCGCGCAAGGCCGGGCTCACGTTGGCGCCGGAAGTGGCCCGCGACGACATGCGCGAGCAGATTCGCAAGAAGATCAAGAACGAAGATTTATACGAAGGCTGCCGCGAGGCGTTCAAGAACGGCTGGCAGCGCGTCAAGCTGTATTTCCTCTGCGGGCTGCCCGGCGAGCGGGCAGTGGACCTCGATGGCATTGTCGATATGGCCGAGACTATTGCCCGCATCAGCAAGGAAGTGACCGGCGGGTACAAAGATGTGACCGCGGCGGTTTCCAACTTCGTGCCCAAGCCGCACACGCCCTACCAGTGGAACGGCATGGAGACGCCGGATTACCTTGCCTGGGCGGGCGACTACATGAAGCGCCGCTGCAAGCTGAAGGCGGTGAAGATCAAGCAGCACGACATCGATTGCAGCTTGCTCGAAGGCGTGCTGACGCGCGGCGACCGCCGCGTGGCCCCAGCCCTGCTCGAAGCCTGGAAACGCGGCTGCCGGCTCGATGGCTGGCGCGAGGCCTTCCAGCCCGAAATCTGGTGGCAGACCTTCAGGGACCTGGGCATTGATGTGAACTGGTACTCGCAACGCACGCGGCCGGTGACCGAAATACTGCCGTGGGACCACGTCAACGTCAAGAAGGGCCGCGATTATCTGGAGAAGGAGCACGACCGGAGTTTGGTGCAACTTCAAGTGATGGCGGAGGCGGTGTGAGAATCTGCATCCGATACCAACGCCGTGATGAATCGACTCCCCGCGTTTTGGAGCTGTCACCGGAGGAATATTTCGATCCTCTTGATCCAGGTGAGGAGCTTTCTGTTCGCTCTGTGCCTCGATTGCTCGAAGATTATCAGTACACGCCACACGAGGCCGATGAATTGCGTTGGACGGTCCTCGAGATCACCGATGGTGCCAAATATTGGCGGGTGCGCACGCTATTCATGGACGGCGTGCGCTCATTCATGCAGCATACCGAGGAGTCCGACGGTTCAGAGGAGATTATCCTTCAGAGCGAGCTGACTTCCGGATGTTGGCACACAACTCGAACGCTGAAAATGCCCGGTAAGTCATGGTCCGTTGTGATGGATTCTCTCGACGTTGAACAGCCGGCTCAGCTTAATATGAGCCGAAACTTCTGCGAATCGTGGGCGTTTGACGAACTGAAGGAATTTGGTAATGTGCGCTGACTTCTCCTCGTTCCCGGGCTCTGCCCGGTAACGCTATGCATCAAGGCTCTGCCTTGATGCTCAACGCGAGGCAGAGCCTCGCGCCAGGGCGGCCCCAGGCAGAGCCTGGGACCGAGGATGGCTTTTATCTCACCTTGGACTGATTCTCACCGATCCCGCGCCAAGTAGTGGAAATTTCCGGCGTCGCATCTCGCATTGAATTGATAGTACTGAATCACTTGCAGTGCCAGTTTCGCTTCGCTCACGGAGCCGGTGCCTTCGGCTATGGTTTGCTGGCCGTTCACCAGGTGCCACTGGTCGCCGGTTTGCTGCACCTTTAGCGCTTGCGGATCGAAGGAAATGTGATTGACGCCGAGCGGCAGGCCGCGCGGGGCCTGGTTGTGGCTTAGATAGAAGCCAAAGTCGCTGGTACCGATTCGGCAATACTCATTGAGCGGATAGCGCTGGGCAATGTGCATCACCGACCGGGCGGTCAGTTCATCGCCACCGGCGCTTCCCAGATCGCGGTTGCCGGAAACCAGGTGCCAACCGTCGCCGCTTTTGTGAAGATCAAGCCGCATCGGGTCGAAGGGCATTCGGCTGCCGACGGTGCCGATCTTCGGCAGCACGAGCGCGGCAGATTTCGATTGTTGCGGCAGGGTCTGGAAGCGGAAATCGTGATTGGCCGGTTTTGCCCCCGACGTCGAAGCCAGCGACGGCGAGCGCGGATCGTGAATGAGATACGTCATGGCCGGGTCCGGCACGCCGACGAAGCCGATTTCGTTGAATTCATATTTCTTCATGATGGTCAAAGCCTTATGGGCGTCGGAAGCGTGCATACCGAAGTTAAATAGCTGTTTGTTGTCGTCGCGCAGCCAGTATTCGCCCTTCACGGCGTCCACCCGCAGACTCGGGGCGTCGAACGGGATCATATTGTAATTGACGTTCGTCAGCGGCGGCGATTGGCCGTGACTCAGCCAGTATTCCATCACCGGTTCCGGGGTGCCGACCGAGCCGCGTTCGGTCAGCCCCATGTTCACAATCAGCTTCCGCGCTTCCCAGGCCTGCTCGCGCTTGTCACCGAAGTCCTTTAGCATGGTCCGGCCGGTCCAGAGCTGCCAGTGCTGGCGCTCCTTGCGGACTTCGATCGAAGTGGGCTCGAAGTGAATAAGTGATTCAGTAACTTCAGCCGGCAGAGTGGCCGGCGCAGCCGAGGAAACTCCAGGCAAGCTGGGGCGAGGAAATCCATCTATAGGAACATTTGGGGTCGCCGCCGGCGCCGCGCCGGGTACGCCGGGCACAGTTAAAGCCGCCAGGGGAGCGTTCGCAGGCGCCACCGGCGCGGCGGCGGGCAACGCAGGCGGAGTGAAAGCCGCCGGCGCAATACTGCCCGGCCCGGTCAACAGAACGGGGGCCATACCCGGTCGAACCAGTATGCGCGGAGGGAGATCCGTTGGCGCGGTGGACGGTGCAGGTTGCATGGGCGAGTTGGCCGGCAATTGAGCGATGACCATGCCGGGCCAAAGCATGACGTTGACGAGCGGGCTTACAAATCGCCACATGGCCTTCCCCCCATAAGCAAGCGCATGGAATCCCGCGAGCAGCTATGGCTTTTGGAGGAATATCGGCTGGTAAGGCGGGGAAAGTTTAACGGAAATGCTGAAAATAGCGAGGACAAGCCGAGACGTAACCGAAGTTGTTCGGTCCCTGGGTCACGGACTCTTCACCACCCTGTAACTAGGATGAAGGTCCGGGGACGGACGGGCTCTTCACCTGCCCATCCCTTCGGCAGCCTGGCGGCCACTAGCCTCTACTGAAAACAGGGGTGGCTAAAGGCCCATAGCTTTGCGTCGCCGTCTTTCGGCGGCTTTGCCCTTTCGAGGATGAAAGGCGTTGCGACCCAGGCAAGACTTCCCGGCTTGCCTCCGGTTGGGCCACGAAAGCTGGCACAACCGTTTGCTACGAAACTCTAGGTCAAATTTGTGTATCTGGCAAATCGCAAAATGTTCGCATTCTCGGAGTTTTCAATTCTCGCAAGCATGGAAGTGGGCTTTTCATTTGCGGCAGACGGCGGTAATTCATTGGAAAACAGGCCTGGTTAAGTAGGTCAGGCTGGAAAGCCTGACCTATTGGTCCATCTACCCAAATGGGATGGGCGGTTAGCCCAAAGCGCAAGCGAGGGCGTTTTGTCGTTTCCTTGCTTGCGCTTCGGGCTAAGCCACCGCTATAGGTTGGATGATCTACTGCGTCAATCGTCTTTCTGCCGGTGAGGATGCCCATGCCCAGCAACGAATACTCTTTCCGAACCGTGTGGATAGTGGAAGGCACGCGCGAAGAACTGTATCCGCTGATTGAAGAGATCGAAAGCTACGCGCGTTGGTGGCCATCGGTCTGGCTTAAGGTGGAATGCCTGAAGCCGGGCGACGAAAAGCGCATTGGCAGTGTATATGCAATCACCTCCAAGGGCTGGCTGCCATACTTGCTGCACTGGACTACGACCACCGTCGAAAAGCACTTTCCGGAGCGAATTGTTTCCAATGCCACTGGCGACTTCGTGGGCCAGGCGATCTGGACATTCAAGCAGCAAGGACCGACGGTGGAACTGGTGTGTGACTGGAACATCCGGGCCGACAAGCCCTTGTTGAAGAAACTCTCGTTCTTGTTCAAGCCGTTCTTTGCCGCCAATCATAACTGGGCCATGCGGATGGGGCTCGAGAGCCTGAAGCTGGAATTGGCGCGGCGGCGTGCCACAAGCGAGGAACAGAGAGCAGGTATTCCGCCCGCTCCGAAGGCGGTGTTCTGGTTCGGCAAACCGAAAGTGCTAGAATCTTCGTAGCGCGTATGTTCGGCAACGGTCTCACGACCGTTGCCCTGTGCAGACCGAAGGTCTCGCTGGGTGCCCCGTTGTGGCACGGTCAGGAGACCGTGCCACAACGCACGTGGCTTTAACTCTGAGAAACCTCATGCAGCTTCGTGGAATTATCCCGCCCGTTGTCACGCCGATGAAGAGCAATGAAGACGTCGATGTGCCGCGCTTGCGCGGATTGATCGATCATCTCATCAGCAAGGGAGTTCACGGCATCTTCGTGCTCGGCACTACCGGCGAGTTTTATGCGCTTGACATGCGCGAGAAACAGGAAGTGATCGCCACCGCGGTGGCCCACCTCAACAAGCGCGTGCCGATGATTGCCGGTACCGGTGCTGAAACGACCCGCGAAGCGATCGTCACCACAAAAATGGCTGAGAAGGAAGGGGCCGACGCGGTTTCGGTCATCACGCCGTATTACATCTCGCCGACGCAGGCGGAAATGATGGATCATTATCGCCGGATTGCGGAGAGCACGTCGCTGCCCGTGCTCCTCTACAATAACCCGGCGACGTGTGGGGGCGTAAAGCTCGAGGTGGAATCGGTTGCGCGCCTGGCGGAGATTCCAAATATCGTCGGCATCAAGGATTCGAGCGGCGACTTGCAAACGCTGATCGAAATGATCCGCGTGACGCCGAAGGGGAAATTCGCCGTCTTCCAGGGCCGCGATACGCTCATCGCCCCGGCTCTGCAATATGGCGCGAATGGCGCAGTCCCCGGCACGGCGAACATCGCACCAAACCTTTGCGTGGCCATTTACGATGCCGTGCAGCGCGGCGATTTCGCTTCGGCCCAAGCAATTCAAGCACGACTAAGCCCGCTGCGCATCGGCCTGGCGATCGGCACCGCCCCTGGCGCCATTAAGGCCGCAATGAACCTGCTGGGGCTAAACGTGGGCCCCAGCCGCAGCCCGATCGCGCCCCTCTCCGCAGAAAAGCAAGAGAAGCTTCGCGTCAATCTCAAACAAGTCTGCGGGTGACAAATGCCGCTTGCGACTTAGCCGGGCATCTTTAAGCGCTCCGTTACTATGTCCCACAGCGCTTCAAGCGATTGCGCGATCACTTTGACATCGCCCAGCACCGGCATGAAGTTCGTGTCGCCGTTCCAGCGCGGGACGATGTGCCAGTGCAGATGCCCCGGCAGACCTGCCCCGGCCACCTTGCCGAGATTGAGGCCGATATTAAAGCCTTCCGCCCGGATCAGTTCCTCCAGCAGCTGGACCATATGCCGCACGGTTTCCAGGCCATCGAGCAATTCACCCTGGTCGAGTTCTTCCAGCCTGCCTTTATGCGCTTTCGGCGCGATCAGCAAATGGCCGTTGTTGTAGGGGAAACGGTTTAGCATCACCACGCTGCGGCTGGTGCGGAGCGCGACCAGGTTGTCGCGGTCGTTCGTGCTGGCGAGCGCGGTGCAGATGAAGCACTCGTCGCCTTTCGGCTGCGCTGCCTTCGCGACGTATGCCAAGCGCCAGGGGGCCCAGAGTTGGTCCATGGAAAACAGGGGTCGGAGGTCAGAGGTCAGAAGTCAGAAACCAGAAAGCAGCATCGTCGGTCTATGGAATCGCGGGCCGACTGTAGCGGCGTTGGAAGCTGCCGCTACGATATGAGCCGAAATTCTGTTCAATATGCGGAACCAAAATGAAAACAAGGTGTTGAATAATCGAATGATCGATTGAGAATCCAAAAGTTGTAATCCACGAGGTTCCCATGTTAAAGCGATGGCTGGTAATGGTGGGCGTGCTGGCGGTAATGGTGGCCGTGGGCCAGGCGTACGGCGACGACGGAAACCCGGGCCAGGGTAAGAAAGGCAAGGGCAAAGGGGCCGAGATGATCTTCAAGAAGCTGGACACCAACGGTGACGGCAAGCTGAGCCCCGAAGAATTTAAGCAGTTCGGCCAGAAATCGGGCAAGGGCAAAGACCATCCTGGCATGGCCGAGAAAATCTTTCAGAGAATGGACACGAATAAAGACGGCTTCATTTCATTCGAAGAGTTTAAAGCCGGGCTGCAAAAGATGAGAGACGTCAAGGGTAAAGGAAAAGGCAACGATCAAAAGCCCGGCGACAAATAGGATTGAACGAGTCGGAAGCGTAAGCGACGGATTGCCGCAATCCGTC
>Ga0070732_10000663_pt1 | contig 20527 bp, 21 predicted proteins | sample Coa_R1_5_FD_66449 | JGI IMG/M metagenome (GOLD analysis project Ga0070732, IMG submission 66449) | Surface soil microbial communities from Centralia Pennsylvania, which are recovering from an underground coalmine fire - Coalmine... | ecosystem: Environmental > Terrestrial > Soil > Unclassified ... | reverse complement strand
AACCGATGCAGGGTTCAGATTAGCTTAGAAAGGAATCCAGCGAAAAGACTTGCCCATAACCTACTGGGGCACTTTCTAGTCTTGTACTCGCTGCAAAGAATGTCTTCAGTCGCTCGCAGATTCAAGAATCAGCTTGCTGAGAACAGTAAGCAGGTCGCGAAGTACGAGGCGTTGCCAGAGTCGTGTCATAATGAAATCGAAGCGTGGCGGAGTTCTCCTGCTCGTTCGCTTCCGGTCCTGATTCGAGACGCAGTAGAGTCTTCATTCGAACGTTCGATTTTTGAAGCGTTTCGATCTACAATAGGCTCTGCTTCTTCAGCGAGTCCTATTCGTGTTAGGGTGTCGAGTCAAGGTGTTCTTTCTCGTCTGCTTTGCCCAATCCTATTTCTCGACTACGTCTCGGTATATTTGGCCCTTCTAAGGCGGGTCGATCCTACGCCGACACGTCTAATCGTGAAGTACAAGAAGATGAAGAAGTCTTAGAGTCTAGAGCGATCATCCCTTGGCGACTCCGATCGGGGTCATCCGAAGGACTTTGTTTCCGATTCCGAGCTGGTGACTGACTTCAGCTACCCTGTCCACATCTTTGTAAGCGTCTGGCGCTTCTTCTGCGACGACTTCCATACTCGCTGCTCTGATCACTATTCCTCGATTCTCTAGCGTTTTCTTTAGATCTGCGCCGCGCCATTTGCGTTTCGCGGCTGAGCGGGACATGAATCTTCCTGCTCCGTGAGCAGTGGTGCCAAAGCTAAGCTCCATGGCCTTAGGCGTTCCGATTAGGACCCAGCTGCTGGTTCCCATACTGCCCGGAATTAGGACCGGTTGACCGATGTCTCGGTATTCGGCGGGGACATCTGGATGTCCCGGCGGGAAGGATCGTGTCGCGCCTTTTCGATGAACGATGACTTTTGTTGCCTCTCCCTCGACTTTGTGTGATTCCACCTTTGCCACGTTGTGGCAGACATCGTAGACGATCTTCATGTCTAGAGTATCAGCCGTCCGCTGGAAAACCTTCTCGAATGCTTGCCTTGTCCAGTGTGTGATCATTTGCCTGTTGACCCAAGCAAAGTTGCAGGCTGCGGACATGGCGGCGATGTAGTCTTCCGCTTCAGGGCTCTTGCTTGGGCACGCGGCCAGTTCTCTGTCTGGAAGGTGGACGTTGTACTTGCTGATTGCGTGCTCCATGGTTTTCAAGTAGTCGCTGCAGATCTGGTGGCCGTATCCTCGGCTTCCCGTGTGAATAAGGATGAGAATCTGGCCTTCCTTGTTGATGCCGAGGCGTTCTGCCACGTGTTTGTCGAAAATCTTGTTTGCTCGCTCGATTTCGATGAAGTGGTTTCCGCTTCCGAGGCTTCCGAGCTGGGGGGCTCCGCGTGACTTTGCGTTAGTGGATACTTTTGACGGGTCCGCGGCTTCCATGCAGCCTTCTTCCTCAATTGTTCTCGGATCTTCGGGCCACGCGTACCCTTTGTCGATCGCCCAATCAAGGCCGTCTGTAACGGCCTTGTCAAGTTCCATTGGGGTGAGCTTGATCTGTCCCCTGCTTCCGAGGCCAGAGGGAATAAAGTTGAAAATCGTATCAACCAGTTTGGGGAGTTGCGGGCGTACTTCTTCTTCGGTGAGATTCGTGCGTATTAGTCGCACTCCACAGTTGATGTCGTATCCTACTCCGCCTGGGCTTATGAGCCCCTCATCGTAGTCGGTCGCCGCTACTCCGCCTATTGGAAATCCGTATCCTTCGTGCCCGTCGGGCATTGTTATTGCGTAGTTGTAGATTCCGTCGAGATGGGCTACGTTGACGCATTGCTGGATGGTTCTGTCGGTGCGCATCTTGGCGAGCAAGTCCTCATCGGCGTAGATTCGAGCAGGGACCTTCATGCCGGGCTGGAAGTCTTGTGGGACCTCCCAGATGTTCGGGGCTATCTGTTTTACAGGTATGTTCGCGCTGCTTCTACCTGGGCTTAGTTCTTGTGTCATATCAGGGGCCGCGTGAAAGGATTTTGCCCCCCGCTATAAGTGTCGTTGGTCGTAACATGTCTGTCCTCCCATTGAACGTGCTGGGTCTCGTACGACTTCGAGTCATAGGTCTAGTAGGATTTGTACTGTGGTCCTCTGTTGTTGTTTATCGATTCTCATAAGGTGGTAGGTAATTCCCTTTATCTCAACCTTGGCCCCGTGTTTCTGGGGTGCATATTTCTCGCCTTTGATCTTTGCCTGGAGACTCAGGGGACTGGTCTTGTTTGAGATGGGGTTGATGTGGAATTTGGAGTAAACCATTCTGTCGATGTCAAATTTCAACAGTAATGCCTCTAGCCAGTTATAGAGGAGTTCTTTCTCGTCGTGGCCCTGAACTTTGATTTGTTCTTCGATTTTTGGTTCGACGGTTCGCGGGTTCAGGATTGTCTCGTAGAATGCTTCTGCTGCTTGGACAAACGCTGTTTCGAGCGTTGGTCCCCATGATTCGATGATTACGTCGCTCGTGTGTTCTAGAAATCGGTAGCCTTCTGTTTTCGGATGGCTCATGGGTCTCGGTTAGCTGTCTGGTTTGTCGGAAACCGTTTATTAGGTGAGTTGGGAGCCGAGGATTTGTTTGATCTGAAGGCGGGTTCCAGTGCCGGGATTACGCTATCCGTGCGTCCCGTGGGCCGAGTGGACTAACCCGCATGTGTGGGTCTAGAGGCGCGGGCCTTGAGAGCCCGTGGCCCTTACGGGCCTCGTGGGTTCGAATCCCACTCCCGGCGCCATTCACACTGGAAGATGAGAGAAAACTGTGGAGAGATCGTCTTTGGAAGGGTCTCCGGCTAGTTTCGCAAGCGAGCATTTCCGTGCAAGTATAATATTGCGAGGATCCCCCTATCCGCTTGCGGGGCCTTCTCCAAGGACGACATTGTCGAATTATTGCAAAGGAGGTTAAGTTAGGATAGGTTGGGACCAAGAAGATGGTGTCGTCTCGAGTCTCATTTAGGCCGGACAGTCGGTGCTATACTAAGCCGATCTGTCTTTATGGCCTACGCAGTTGTGGCAGGGGCCACTGTGGGCTGCGGACAAGTAGCAATGTGTGCTGAGTACTTATCCAGTCGGATGTTCTCATGACAACGCGGACACTCTAGTACCTTCATGTCCGTACGGACGTTTCTTCCTTTCCAATTTCTTCCTCTCAGTTTCTCAACACCTCTAACGATTCTTCTGCCAATTGCAGAAACGCTTGCCGTCGGCGCGTGATTTCTGTAATCATTAACGTCATAACGTCGTCGACATGATATAAGGACTCTTTCACTGGCTAGCGTGTGAGGAACGAACAGGCTGGCAGTGGCGGTTCTAGTCGTAATATTCTGGACGTGTCTTCTGCTTGAATGAGCCTGCTCCTTTCCTGAACTCAGGGCTGGTTATCGTACGCAAAAGTTCTCTGTGGGCAATATCGAGAACTCGGCTCGTGAATGTACTTCTACGAATTCTTTTGAAGCTCGCGTTAGAAACAGGAGAAACATAGCGCATTTCATCAAGGATCTTGCTAACCCGGCCTTGCACCTCAGCAGGGTCTTCGACATAGTTTACGAGACCGAAAGTTCGAGCTTCCTCCGCACTCACAGCTGTTCCTGTCAGGTTCATCTCAACCACCTTCCTACCAGTAATTGTTTCTGGACCGAATCCCGCTGAAATACAGCAGAGTGCTCCAACTCTTCCACCCGAGAATGCGAATGTTGAACGGTTTGAAGCCACGACAATGTCTGATGCCAAGGCAAGCTCTGCACCAGCTCCGTAGGCGGGTCCCTCGACTATTGCAATAACTGGCTTCTCGCAGGCGAAGAATCGTTTCCAGAACGGCTTCACAAGACCATAGACGAACTCGCGAGCTTCCGCCCGGGACGAGAATCCGCTCACTTCTCTCACGTCGAGGCCCGCCGAAAATGCCCGTCCCGCACCCCTTATCCCTACAAAATACACCGATGGGTCTTTCGACGCCGCTCGAAACGCGGCTTCCAAGTTCTGGAACATGCTTTTCGAGAGAGCGTTGAGGATCTCAGGCCGATTCAGCGTGAGCCAAGCTGTGTGCTCACGCACCTCATAATCCACATCTTGACTGGACAAACAAACTACTCCAGATCAGAGGAGGGTGACATGGTCAGTTGTATTTTTGGCTGTTTTCTAGGGTTCGAGAACATTTTTGAACCGGCTTTCGACCCTGACATGTTGTAACGGTGCGAATTTTCTGATTAATCTCCCGTACAACTCGAACCTTAAGCTGAAAGCGGTTCTGGACCGCGTCAACAATGACGAGTATCTCCAGAGCCTCTGGGATTGTATCAATATCAACGCTGTGCGGAGGATGGGACTGTCTGATCATGGCCCAGTCCATTTTGCCATAGTTTCAAACATCGCACTCAAGATTCTACGAAACCTGTTCGAGGCAGGCGTAAGGCCGAACATCGTAACGGATCACAAAATGACCGACGACGATGCAGAAGTCGTAGTGTTTCTCGGAGCCGTTCTGCATGACTTGGGAATGGTTGCTCACCGAGAGAATCACCACATGTTTAGCGTTCCTCTCGCCGCGCAGCTCATGCCTGGTCTATTGCAGGGAATATACAATGATAAAGAGCGTGCAATAATCACCGCGGAGACACTTCACACCATATACTCACACGAGTCGGAAATTCCGCAGCTCACCCTCGAGGCTGGGGTCGTCAGAGTAGCTGATGCGCTGGACATGAAAGAAGGCAGAGCGAGAATACCGTTTATCGCAGGAAAGAAGGACATTCACGCACTGTCCGCAATGTCCATTCGCGATGTGAAGATACGAAAAAGCAAACAAAAACCAGTTATCGTCGAGATAAGCATGTACAACGAATCGGGAATCTTCCAAGTAGACCAGTTGTTAAGGAAGAAGATAGCTGGCACGAAGCTCGAAGGATTCATCGAGGTCGTCGCTCAAGTTGAGAACCAGCAGCGAAAGACGGTCCTATCGAGATACACGCTCGGAACTGTGCCAGAAGCTCCCACGGCAGAAGTAATAGTCCAGAAATAGCCCAAATAAACGGGGCAACGTTGGACTACGGAGTAGTCGAATCCGATTTACTCGACTTTTGCGAGTTTGCCGTATCTACCGACGTTCAGCTGGAGCTCGCCTCTAAAAGAATCAACGTAGCCATTCTGTATTTCAACCGTATCGTTGACCGCTACCTTCGTAATGTTCTCGTTCCAAAGGGTGACCTTCACCGTTCCGGACTCATCCTGAAGAGTTGCTGAGGCAACTTGTCCGGGGCCAAATTTGGTCTGAACCTCTCTAGGATTCTCTATGTCAACGATCTTTCCCTTGACGTCCACTCTTCTCATTCCAGGCTTTAATTCCGCTATTTTCATCGCGCTATTCTCCTTTCACTACTTCCCCAGTAGCGAAATTGTTCCGTACCCCGGTGATTCTCACTTTGACCTTTTCTCCCGCATTGGTGCCAGGAATGAAGATCACAAAGTTGTTGACGCGGGCAATTCCATCGCCTCTCCGGCCTACAGACTCCACCGTCACTTCAACTTCTTGGCCTTCTTCGACAGGAACTGGACCGCGATCTCGCTCGGAGCCCCTATCGCCTCCTCCACCATATCCGCCACCGTATCCTCCTCGGCGACCATAGCCTCCTCCGCTGCCGCCACCTCTACCTCCACCACTACCATATCCACTTCCACCGCCTCGACCGTAACTTCCTCCTCTTCTTCCGTAGCTTCGGCGGGGCCTTTCTCCACCTTCATCTGACATTTTCTATTGGTCCAACTCTTGCTTAGACTGAACTGGATGGTTTTGGAATTATATGAAAAGCAATCTCCCAAGCTTTCGTCGCAAGCAGAGCTACTCTCATACAGACCTAACTTGATTCAGTCCCGTCCTAGTTGATTGGTTTGTTATTGGATATTAAAGATTTGAGCTATGGGACTATGTCCACAATCATTGGGGACGGATTGTCAGAGTCTTCCGGTGCGTCCTCCAGTAAGAGGGTTCCGGACTTGATAGTTCGAAGAATCGGCTCCTGGTTTGTCTGGAAAATGTGATGGTTGGATCGTCGCGTTCTTATGGTTACTCTCTCGATTGGCGACTTCAGGCTCAGACCCTTCTCAGACTTCTTCCGGCGCGCTTGAGCGATTGCTTCGATGATTAGTCCGCCGTCATGTATTCGTCTGTTCTCTCGAAAGGCACGGTCGGGTTCGGGCCATCCTCCCGCGTGAATGCTCAACCTAGATGGTTTGGTCCTTGTTTCTTGGTAAATCGCTTCCGTAATGTGAGGACAAATAGGTGATAGAAGTTTGCACACTACAAGAAGGGCTTCCCTTAGGCAATACCTCGCGTTTTCCGAATCAATTGGTGGCGAGTCGGGTTGAAGTCTGTACTTCACGGATTCGATGTAGTCGTCGGCGAGCGAGTGCCAAGTGAATTCTCTGATGGCCTCGAGGGCCGAGTTGAATTGGAACTCTTCAAAGGCGTTTGTTACTGTTTCGATCAGCTGTTGAAGTGAGCCGAGCAGCCAAAGGTCGATGACTGATAGGGTCGCGGGGTCCGGCGTATTTGACTGGGTCGTGGGACTTGCGGCAGTGAATCTGGCAATATTCCAGAGTTTAGTGAGGAATTTCTTCCCATATTCAGCCTCGTTCCATCTGAATGGTACGTCGTATCCCGTTGCCCCCCCGGAAGCAGCCCATTGTCGGAATGCGTCCGATCCGAATTTCTTGATGACCTCTGTTGATTCAACAGAATTCCCGTAGGACTTGTGCATCATGCGGCCGTCTGTGCCTCTCACCATTCCGTTGATGAGGAGTGTCTTGTACGGTGGTTTCTGGAACATTGCAAGGCTTCGGACCAATAGGTAGTAGTCCCACGTTCGTACGATGTCCAGTCCATTCGGTTGGAGGTCTGCGGGGAAGAGTTGCTTGAACATTGTCTGGTTTGAAGGCCAACCTGCATGGACAGCGGCGGTTATAGAGGAGTCCATCCACGTGTCAAACACATCGGTTTCTCCCTTTAGGTTGAGAGACCCGCAGTTGGGACATTTTTCTACGGGTGGAGGGCTCGTTCTGGGATCTGTCGGAAGTTTGGCTTCATCGGCAGTTATCGTTTCATTACATTGTTGGCAGAACCATACAGGAATTGGAGTACCAAAGATTCGCTGTCTGGATACTACCCAGTCCCAGTCCAGAGACAGGGTCCAATCTACCAGACGCTGTTTCGCAAACGAGGGGACCCATCGGAGGTTATCAGATGAGGTTGTTACCTGGTTTGTCAGGTCCCGGGTCTTCATGAACCACTGAGGCCTTGCAATGATCTCTACTGGAGTGCTACAGCGCCAGCAGGTTCCAACGTTCTGCTTAACCTGCTCCGTCCTAACTAGTCTCGCCTCGATTTTCAGCTCATCAATTGCTTTCTTTCGTGCGTCTTCGATCTTGAGCCCTTTGAATCGAGAATCTTCTAATGATATTCGGCCGTTCTCTCCGATCTCCTTGATCACTGGGAGGCTGTATTTCTTTTGCCATTTTACGTCCATCTTATCTCCATATGTGCAAACCATTACCGCCCCTGTCCCGAACTTCGGATCGACTTCTTCATCTGCGATCACGGAGACCTTCTGTCCGAACACCGGCACAGTCGTTGGTGTCCCGACCAAGGACTTGTAGCGAGGGTCTTCCGGGTGGACGGCGATGGCTACACAGGCGCCGAGGAGTTCCGGTCTCGTGGACGCTATTTCGAGTGGGTGAGCTGTGTCTCCGAACCGCATGAAGTGCAAACTGCCTTGTCTCTCAACATAGACTACTTCTGCTTCGGCTATGGCCGTCTCGTCTCGCGGGCACCAATTGACCGGGTGTTCTCCCCTGTACATGTTTCCTGTCTTGTAGAGGATTATGAAGGAGAGCTGGGTTAGCTTGTAGTAAGCAGGGTCCATGGTCCTGTACTCTAAGTTCCAGTCGCAGGAGATCCCTAGCCTCACAATTGTCGCCTTCATCTTGGCGATGTACTCTTCGGATAGATTTCGGCAGATCTCGATGAACTTGGCTGGTGGTAGATCGTTCTTCCTGATCCTGAACGTCTTCTCTGCCCTTACCTCAGTTGGAAGTCCGTGGCAGTCCCATCCCTGCGGAAAATGCACGTTGAAACCTCTCATCCGTTTGTAGCGCGCTACGAAGTCGATGTAGCTCCAATTCAGCGCGTTTCCTACGTGAAACTCTCCGCTGGGGTAAGGTGGCGGAGTGTCGATCGAGTAGGTAGGTCGAATATTGTCTTTCGGATCGAAGTGATAGGTTTCCAAGCCACGCCAGTATTCCTGCCACTTCGGTTCATCTACAGAAGGGTCGTAGGTTTTGGAAAGAGAAAGGTCAGATTGCGAGGATGGACTCTTTCTAGAGGATGCTTCGGAGTTTGGAGTGGCAGAACGGCTCAAGTTAGTGTCTATTCGACTTGGCGGTGATACAAAGTCCCTTGCCGCAACCAACGGGCTCGCAGGGACTTATAAGGGATCAATTTCTGCAGGCTTGGCAATCGCGGATCCCGCTCAAGTTGCCTGCGCCCTCGATTTTAGCCAACGGTCGTGTTTCATAACTCGTCAGTCTGCGCTTCATTTCTCGAAGTGGAATCTGTCGAGAGAGCTCAAAGTCTGCCGTAAACTACCGCCGATTGATTTCTACGGGCGAACCAGTAGATGCCAACGATAATTCCCCACACGCCTAGTGCTAAGGCGCCTAACGTGGCAAGGTCTCCAAATGTTGCGAAGACTCCGTTAAACGAGGAGGATTGTCCAAATACGTAGAAGGCGTAGAAGTTCAGGTCGAAGAACCAGTGAAGGAGAATATCTGCGTAGGCCCCGTATGCAAGGTAGACAAATCCTAGTGCGAATCCCGACAATGCTGCGGTGAGAAATTTTCCGGGCCCCCATCCTCCCCCTCCGAGAATGTGATATAACCCGAATATGATTGAAGTTATGAAGAGAAGTACCCACTCCGATATTGAGATGCCTTTTAATCCGGCTGTTCGAATACTGGGAAGACCGACTTTTTCCTTAGCATAACCGGGCGAGAGGAACGCGGAGAAGAAGATGGCAAGCTGATTTATGGTCTTGATCGATGTTCCTCCAGCGATATTCTTCCCGAACTTGATTGCGACCAATATTCCCGCGACAAGTCCCAAGACACTAATTCTGAAACCGATCTCTTCAGCTATGGGAGCCAAAGCTAAGCTAGGAATAAGGATAGTCGGATCACTTGTTGGCAGCATGCCTGTCGATACACCAAACAAGTCTTGCAACAATGTGAGCAGGAGATCGATCAGAAGGATTGCGGAAGCCAACAGAGGCATTACTGAAAGCCAGTTCGGGAGACCCCGAGGAGTTGCTCCAGACGTTAACGAGCGGAGGCCAGAGAGAAATCCGCCGTTCGCACTTGCGGCCTTCAAGAAACAGACAGCAAATATGACGAGGCATATTGAGACGATCAGTAACGAGTTTGCTACTAGGCCTATCCCTAGCATGAATGCCCAAAGAATGAACTGTTGAGGCAGAACATGCAGTTGACCCCCCAGCGGTGTGGTGGTCAAAAGAGCAGCACTTACGATTAAGGACAGAATGTAGGAGAAAACGCTGGTGACAACGGCGATAGCCGTTATCCAGCCTAGGGCGGACCTTAGATCGTAGCTCATGCTAGCTCCGTGGCTAGCAGACTGGTATTTTTCCTTGTGTTAACCGGTCCGTGAAATCGTTGATGCTGTTCAGCTCTGATCTAACTATCTCGGTCGCTAGTTTGGATGCTGGCTTGAAATCGACTCCCCTCTCCAGAATTAGCTCGACCCCGGCAACTTTGGGCTCGTTTATCGGTCGGCCGATCTGGCTTAGTAGCCAGACATATACCTCTTTAACCCCCGAGACTTTCTCGTAGACTCGGTTAGCAATCTCATAGGTTAGAAGGTTGTAGATTTTTCCGACGTGGCTGACCGGGTTCTTGCCAGCTGCAGCCTCGGAACAGGTTGGCCTATTCAGTGGAATGAGCCCGGTTGGCCGGTTTCCGCGTCCCACCTGTCCACCGTCGCCGTCGTCGGCTGAAGTTCCGAGAACTGTGAGGTAGATTCCGTCCATTCCTCTCCCTCTCTTGTCCAGGGTGTTGATGTTCACGTTTGCAGAGTCATATTTGACGCGGCTCCGGACGAACTTGTTGACATTCTCTTCGACCTCTTCCTTTTTCTTGAAGTATTGGCTCTCGTTCTCGATGAACTTGTCGACGAAAGCGAGCGCAACAGTCAGAGAGAGATCTTTTCCTTCTCGCGACGCCATTATCTTGACGTCTTCGCCAGTTTCTGGGAATTCCTTCTTGAAGCTTGGAGAGTTGATGTATCGCTCTGTCTGCAGTACAATCTTTTCAGTGGTGCTGAGCGGTGCGTAACCGACGGCTGCGGATGTGTCGTTGGCTCCGTAGTATTTGCCTTGTCTCTTGAAGATGTCCGTTAGTGCCGCGGATCCCTTCTTTAGTTCAACTTGGTATCTCACATGTCTGTCGGGATCTACAAAGCGGAGATTCTTTCTGAGCCATTTCTTGGCTGTGTCGACGGCCAGTTCGTCAACGGGGATAATGTCCCCGTCCACATCGTACGTTGCTCTGTCGCCGAAGACCATCAACATGGGTCTTTTTACTTCTCCTCCGCCATAGCGGCGCTGAACTTCGCCGGCGGCTAAGAGTGCTTTATCGATGTTGTGATGCTGTACGTGTCCATAGCGTCTCAAGTATTCCTTGGAGAGCGTAATTGAGACTTCGTTCATAATCGCGTCGCAAATGTGATCAGGGTGCCCGACGCCTTTTCGTTCGACTATTTCGAGATCTTGATCTTCGATCGGGACTTGGTGTAGCTCGTTGACTCTTATGCCCATGTCTCTCGCATTCTCAGAACTCTTGCGTTTGGGCACGGGAATTTCGATTATTAACGTTTCGTCAAACTATTCCAATGGGAATAATCACGACACAGATCTATTTCTTTCGAGCAGCGGTCACGATTGAGATCACATCGCGGTCCCTGAGCTGATAGTCCTGCGGTAGTCTAAGTCCGTTTCTCGCGTCAATCGCGTGCAGCATGTTCTTCGCTAGGTCTGAGTGAATCTCTCTAGCGAGGTCCTTGGCAACGTATCCTTTTGCAACTAGATACGTATCTGGAAGGACATTGCCCTTCTTGTCTGAGAAGGCTTTGGGGTTTTCGACCGGATATATTGCGTTCATCCCAAGTAGTTTGAAGACTGCTGAATTCAGCGCAAACTGGACCCCGGTTCTCATTAACTTGGTCATGACTTTCTGCTCGACATAGGCCAAAGCCCAAGCTTGGTCCTTTGTCAAGCGCGACTCGTCAAGGACCTGGAAAGTCTCCTCCCCTGGCACATACTCTACGTAGCCCTTTTCTTTTGCCCTGTTCAGTGCTACCTCTGCCTCGCTGGAGACAGGGACGACAAGTTGAGATTTGAATTCTTCTCGAAGCCTGTCGAAATTCTTCTCTGAATAGGCCAAATCCATCTTGTTGGCAACTATCAGGGTTGGCTTTGAGATCGTCCGTATCGTTTCCGAGAAACTCCTAGAGTCTTCATCCTTCCACGTTTTAGGATGTTTTTCTCGAAGGCCCGTCTCATCAAGTGCTTTGGTAAGATGGTCGGATTTTACTCCTATTCCGACCAGCTCCTTTGTCATGGCTTTGTCGAAGGAGCCGGGTTTGAACGCTCTCTTCTTGACTCTCTGGAGCGCTCTGTCTACGGCTACCTTGAACCAGAGTATCATTTCCTCCTCAACGTCGTAAACGTCTAGAATTGGATTTCCCATGCCCGGGTGTGTAATCTTTCCCTCTGGGTCGACGCTTCCTGAGGCATCTACAACATGAAGTAGGACGTCTGCTTGAGCGACCACATTCAGGAACTGGGTTCCCAGTCCTCTCCCGGCGAAGGCTCCCTTGATGAGTCCGGGGAGGTCGATAATTTCGACCGGTATGAATCTCCAACCGTCTACGCATTTGGAGTTTCGGGGATTGTCTTTGAGTCCTAGCTCACGGCAGACGCATAGAGTCTGAACCTGCCCCATTCCCTCGTTGGGTCTCTTTGTTGTGAAGGGGTAAGTGGAGACCTCACTATTGCTGGACGTAGCGGCGTTGAAGAAGGTCGTTTTACCAGTATTTGTCTTCCCGACGATTCCTATCCGGATCAAATTTGCAACTTGAAAACGAGGACATACGTGCTATTAGAGCTGATGCGTCCGACTAACTAATCATTAGTTGATGTCCCGTTCCGGAAATGTTGGCTGGAAGAATGGTTTATAGTGTGAACATCGAGCAGGTGGGTAAAGGCCTAGCTGATGCCGGCGGAAATAGCGAACACTGACGAGTTCGTCGGTCTCTCCGAGACTGCCCTAGAGTGTAGAGTCAAACGGTCAAAGGACCTGGTAAAGTTGAAGCTTAGGACACCAAGCAAACTGTACACTCATAAAGTCAAAGTGGAGCGCGCCGACGATGTCATTCGTCGTCTAAAGTGTGAGATAGTCGAAGTTTAGCCGCCGTGAGCTACTGGAATAACCGTAACTGTCGTTCCATTTTTCAATCTAGTTCTCAGACCATCGAACAGATTGCAATCCTGCTCGTTCAGCAACATGATCACATTAGGTAGCGGGTTGTTCGTTGCCGAGTCGACGAGTAGTTCCTTGAACTGATTCTTGTTGACTTGCAGGACTAGCTGAGAAATTAGCTCTGACAGTGATAACCTATCGGCGCCTTTGATGTTTATCTCCCGGTTTCCAGCGGCCGTTGCCAGAACTCCGATCAACTTGAATCGGTATTCTGCGGATGTGAGCGTTTCAGTCCTACTCAAAGAGAAAGACCTCTTCCGTGTATCGGCGGCTCCCCACTACTGATCCCTCAGGCAACTTTCTAACTCTCATCTTTGTTAGGTGCTTCTCGAATTCTGTTTCCGCGTCTTCAATGTTGGTATTTTTCAGCCATCGTAGTGGAACATTCGTTCCGAGGGGTCTGGATGGTATTAGATGTCGAGTAGATTTGGGAGGAAACAATTCTTGTTTGATGGAAGATTCGACAACTTCGCGCTTTTCCAGTCTGATGGTGGACATAACGGTGGTGGACGGGGATGGGTCCTTTGTGTCCGTCTTGTCGGTGTAAATTATCTTAGCATAACTGTCTCTTGCAATCTGTTCAAGGGCAAAGGCGTGTCTGCAAAGGTCCAGCGGTGCCGAATCCAATGATCTGAACGCGAGGCATTGTTGTGTGTCGCGTAGCGTTGCGTAGCTTGACCGTTCTAGTAGGCTCTTCTCGCCGTCGAGATCAGAGACGGGAATCGGTGAGAGCCTATTGAGGCGTTTTATCAGGTCGGACGGGTTCTGTTGTCTGATTGTTCTGAACCATCGGTCAACTTTGACGAGGGGGTTCTGATAGTCGATGAGGGCGGCCGGAACGGTGTGACAGCCTAGCAGTTTGAGAGCGGCTAGCCTGTGTGTTCCATCCAAAACTAGGCCTGTTGTTGAGTCAGCGATGACTGGGTGGCGGAGTACGGGGTCCTGCTCGAGGGCTTTCACGATTCCCTTGAGATCTTCTTGGACTGTCTCTTCGTGGGGTCTAAGCTCGTCAGTTTTTTTGAGGGCTAGTAGGATTGGGATCTTTGCATTGGTTATTGAGAAGCTTCGTGGACTGCTTGTTTCTTTCAACAGCCCTACGGACCGGGTTAGGGGTTATTCCTGATCCGATTCTTGAACGATCTCAGTTGGTGCCGCCGCTCTCCTGATTTCAACTATCTTTAGTCGGGTAACGTATCCGACGACACGGTTCCGGAGACGCTTTGTCTTAGCATCTACCAGATCTGCCAAGACTTTCTTGTTGGATTCATAGTCTGTGGAGAACTTGTCCGGGTAGCGAGCGACCAGCTCTCTTGCAACTTTCTTGACGGCTGCTATCCGAACCTTTCCCACTCTAGCACTTCCGAGAAAGCGGCGGACTCGCCGCTCGTCTATTAAATATTTGGCGCTCGATACGGGCGTTGCCTCGACTAACGGTTAAATAGACGATTTTCCGGTTTGAAACTGGTCGCATAGTTGGCGGAAACCGAGATATCGACCGCTGCGGTCCATCGGCTCATAAAAAAGGGCGGTGCTGGCAGAATTGGGGATGATGCGGCAGAAGAGCTACGAAAGGTGGTCGAAGAGGTTGCCGTCCGCGTCGGGAAGGAGGCGCTGGAACTGGCGACCCACGCGGGGCGCAAAACGGTCCGAGCTGAAGATATCCGGCTTGCAGTGAAACGCGTCTGGAAAGAATAAGCCAAAAAACTCCGGAACCGCTAAAGTAAGGTTTTTATTCAAAATATCCTCGCACCCACTTTTTGGGAAGAAAGTTTGTCCTATCTAGCTAACCAGCCAGTTCTGATCCTCAAAGAAGGATCTTCTAGAAACAGAGGAAAAGACGCACAGAGAGGAAACATAAGCGCAGCACGGATAGTATCTGAGGTCGTCAAGACGACTCTCGGTCCGCGTGGTATGGATAAGATGATGGTCGACAGTCTCGGAGACGTCACCATCACCAGTGATGGTGCCACGGTTCTCGACGAGTTAGACGTTCAGCACCCGGCTGCAAAGATGCTTGTCGAAATTGCAAAGACTCAAGATGATGAAGTCGGCGACGGCACAACAACATCGGTAATACTAGCAGGTGAGCTTCTCAAACGCGCAGAACTATTGCTCGATCAAGGACTTCACCCGACCGTGATAAACGCCGGCTACAAGAAAGCTGGCGAAAAAGCGAAAGAGATCCTGAACGAGATCTCAAAGACTGTTGATCTGAAAGACACGGAGACTCTCCGAAAAGTTGCTATGACCGCGATGCACGGCAAGAGCCTCGGAGGTGCAACTGACCACTTTGCAAGAATCGCCGTCGAAGCCGTGAACCGGGTTGTAGAGAAGCGGGGAGACTCGTTCGTCGCGGACATCGACAATATCCAGCTCGTGAAGAAGGAGGGTAAGAGTCTGCTCGACACCCAGCTGGTAAACGGCGTGATAATCGACAAGGAAGTAGTTCATCCGGGCATGGCGAAGCGTATGGAGAAGGCGAAGATCGCTCTTCTGGATGCTGCTCTCGAGATTGAGAAGACTGAGTTTAGCGCTGAGATCAAGATCAGCAACCCACAGCAGATGCAGTCATTCTTGGACGAGGAGAGCAAGCTAATGAAGGACATGGTGGACAAGATTGTGGAAGCCGGGGCAAATGTTGTCCTCTGCCAGAAAGGCATCGATGAAATAGCTCAATCATTCATGGCCAAAAGGGGGATTCTGGCCGCTAGGCGGATCAAGAAATCCGACATCGAGAAGCTCTCAAGAGCGACAGGGGGGAGAATCATCACGAACCTCGAGGACATGCGGGCAAGCGATCTCGGAGCCGCAGGGCTTGTCGAGGAGCGAAAGATCGGCGACGACAAGATGATATTCATCGAGGACGCAAAAGATCCAAAGTCGGTAAGTATCTTAATTCGTGCTGGCCTTGAAAGGATGGTCGACGAGGCTGAAAGGTCGTTGAAGGACGCGCTCTCAGTTGTCATTGATGTCGTGAAGAAGAACAAGATTGTGGCCGGAGGAGGAGCGGTAGAGACGGAGATTGCGAAGAGAATTCGGGATTATGCGACCAAGATCGGCGGCAGAGAACAGCTGGCGGTTGAAGCCTTTGCTGACGCGATGGAATCGATCCCTCGAACCCTCTCAGACAATGCTGGGCTTGACCAGATCGACATTCTAGTCGGGCTTAGAGCTGCCCACGAGACTAAGGGTCTCTGGAGCGGTATCAACGTCTACACGGGCGAGATTACTGACATGATGAAAGAGGGAGTCCTCGAGCCGGTGAAGGTCAAGGAGCACGCGATCGGGTCCGCGGTGGAAGTAGCCTCGATGATATTGAGGATCGACGACGTTATCGCAGCAGCGAAACCGCCTCCGACACCGAGGGGTCAGGGTCCGCCGCCTGACTAGACGGTTTCCGGATAAGACTTAACTCAGACATATTTTCTCGGACCGCCTGCTCCGGTAGTATAGACCGGTCTCCAGATTGGCCGAGAGTATGCCGGACTCTCGATCCGGCGACCCGGGTTCAAAAGCCTCCCAAGAGCTGATAGTCCCGGCCGGAGCACCAGAACAACCTTGGAAAAAATCATCATCGTCACCGGGACACCTGGTGTTGGGAAGACGGTTCTATCAAAGATACTCGCCAGAGAGACTGGGTCTGTCTACCTCAACCTCGGCGAGCACGTGAAAAAAAACAAGCTCTACAGCCGATTCGACCTCTCTTCGAGATCGTATGTGATTAATGAGCGACTCTTGCGTAAGAGTCTCCAAGAGTTTTTCAAAGCTCACTCTCGAATGAGCATCGTCGTCGAGTCTCACTGGTTGGGAAGATTCATGCCGAAGCGGCCTGGTATGGTGGCGATCGTTGTTCGATTGGATCCGGTCGTTCTCGCGAACCGTCTAAGGGCTAGAAATTGGCCAAGAAGGAAGGTTTGGGAGAATGTTGAGTCGGAACTAATTGATCTCTCACTGTACGAAGCTTTGAAATTCTTAGGAGCGAAGAGAGTCTACCAAGTCGACGCGACCCAGAAGAGACCCTTGGAACTGTTTCAGCAAGCTCACGAACTATTGCGGAGCGGTAAAGGATGGAATGGAGTATCGCCCAACTGGCTGGAAAGATACGATCCAATCGAGCTTTCGAGGAAAATCCTTTGACAGACCGTTATATCGTGGGTGAGTGTCCACGGTGCAAGACTCCGATCATTGCAGACGGTCGCTACAAGAGCAAGACCTGTCCCAAGTGTTTCAGTAGAGTCGCGATAGAAGAGCTCAAAGTCTTCCAGACCGCGCACGATTCTCGGGAAGCTAGGACTATTCTTTCGAAGCTGAAAGCGGTGCGTGGCGGTTTGGACCCAACTTGATATAGCGGCGGACCTTTCCCGGCTCAAGGTTAGCCAGAATGTCCTCGACTGCGGGCCGAAAATTCATGGAGGAATTGTCGAATCTTCTTCAGAAGCATGTCAGTGTCATAACCAGCCAGGGCAAGACGTTCGTTGGGACCCTGACGGGCGTTGATACTGAGAACTTGAGCGTCTGCTTGACGAACGCGAAGAGCGAGCAGGCCGGGGATATTCACAAGCTCTTCATCAACGGCAGCACCATTCTACAGATATCTAGCTTCGAGAAGCCTTTCGATCTGCAGAGCCTGGGCGAGCGACTAGAACGAGTCTTTCCAAGAATGGTCCGCGTCATGGACGACGCAGGCGTTATCGTCGTTATGGACCGTATCCGGCTTAACGAGAAGGGAATAATCGAAGGCTCCGGGCCCGCCGCGGAGAGAGTGCAGCGCGTCTTCGACGAGTTCGTCCGCGAGAAGGGTATCAAAGCCTAAGACTCGAGTATGAGTTTCCATGTTCACGCCAAAGATCTTCTCGGCCGAGTCGGAACTATCAGGACCAAGAGCGGAGCCTTTGATACCCCCCACATGTTCCCTGTCCTAGATCCCTACCACCAGGTTCTAGACCAGAAATTCTTCGAGGGGGCGAAGATAGGAGCGGTGATGACCAACGCCTATCTTCTGAAAAGGGGTCAGCGCTCTTCTGGAATTCCCGATGTCCATACGACTCTCGGGTTCAACAGGAGCGTTGCGACGGACTCTGGAGCTTATCAGATTCTCGAATATGGTGGAGTCCAGGTGAAGCCCGCCGAGATCGTCGAGTATCAGGAGAAGATTGGTAGCGATATTGGAGTGATCCTTGACGTGCCTACTGGTTTTCGTAGCGATCCAAGCCGGGCACGTTGGACCGTGGACGAAACGATGAGGAGGGCTGATGCGGCTCTGGAGTCTATGACCCGAGAGGATATTCTCTGGATGGGTCCGGTCCAGGGCGGTGTCCACCTGCGAGAAGTAGAGAGGTCGGCGAAAGAGATGTCGAAGAGAGATTTTCCGATCTATGCCTTGGGAAGTCCTACCGAACTCATGGAGTCTCAGCGATACGACATTCTTGCCGAGATGGTAGTCGCCGCCAAATCAAATCTTCCGAAAGGAAAGCCGTTGCATCTATTCGGAGCCGGTCATCCTGTCCTCTTTCCCTTCCTTGTAGCGCTCGGTTGTGATCTGTTTGACTCGGCGGCGTACGCGCTCTATGCGCGAGTCGGCCGATATTTGACGTCGGAAGGAACTCAGCTGCTGGGTGACATGGTAGAGTTCTCATGTCCTTGTCCAGCATGCGCAGACCTGAGCCCCGCGGAAGTCTTGAATTCGGATCCCAAGCAGAGAGAGTTACGCCTGGTTCAGCATAATCTCTGGGCCTGTTTTTCGGAGCTTCGACGAATTAGGGAAGCGATCAGAAGGGGAAGGCTGTGGGAGTTGTTGGAGTCTCGTGCGAGAGTTCATCCGGCGTTGATGGACTGTTTTGCCCGAATACGCAGTCATGCAGGGCTTCTGGAGTCTTTTACGCCCGTTGTAAAGCCGCATGGAATTTTCCACCTGAGCGCTTCCAGCGAGGATCGACCTGAGGCTTTGAGGTACCGGGCCATGTTGCCAGGATCAACCGATGAGAGAGGGAGGACTGTTCTTGTCTTGCCGGGCCGATGGCGTAGGCCCTTCCACGAGGATCCGCGCTACCAAGTGGTTGCGAATTCTTTCGACGATCATCGAAATGTTTCTATCTGCTACTATTCGCCGTCTTGGGGCCCTGTTCCCATCGAGCTTGATGAGACGTTTCCTATCGCGCAGGCTGAAGGGCGGGACTTGGGAGACGCCGACTTGTACCAGTCAAAAGCAGGGGATGTTGCTCGGTTCGTTAAGACTCTTCGTCCAAAGAGTGTGATTCTTGTATCGCACGGCGATTTCGGTCGACTTGTGACGGAGGAGATGAGAAAGACTCTGGGTAAGAGGAGGGTTGTCGTGCTTGACGGTGAGAAGCTGAAGCCTCAGGCAATAATCAAGTCTGTAGAGAGAAAGATTGCCTAGGGCCGTCTAGGCGTACATTCTCTGGAGAGATTTTCGTGTCAGCCGAGATTTCTGGTCGAACTCTCGTTCGATGAATTTCGCGTCCTTGACCAGGTCCGTCACTTCGACATTGTAGTTGTAAGCTTTTGAGATTTTTCGGATCGCTAGCGCAGCGGCGGCCGGGTCGGCTCTCACTGGTTCTGCATAGGGCAGTACGGCTATTGCTGGGAAGTCGTGGATCTCGAACTCGTTGAGCATTATGGCGAGGGGTCCGTAGACGAGTAGTCCTGGTTCTAGGATTGGTGCTTTGAACATTTTTGCTCTTTCAAGGTATGCTCCTGTTGGTACTATGCAGAACTCGTCTTTGGATTGTTTGTAGGCGGAGTCTAGTCCTCCGATGAGGATAGCGTCTTTGAACTTGTGTTGAATGGCCCAGTTGGAGAGTGACTTGGCGAACTCTGCCTCCTCGGAACGGTGAGGCGAGAATTCTAGTTTCACTAAGACGATCTTTCTTTTCCTATAGATTTCGAACGGTGTGACTAGTCCGCCTTCGGCTGTTCCGACCCATGGTGGTGGGTTTGACACGTCGATGAAGCCTATTCTGTCTGCCTTGAGCGCGTGGATCATGAATGAAGTGGCAATGTATCCTGTCTGTCCGACGCCGTGGAAGCCAGTGACCAGGGTGGAGCCTTTCAGATTCTTTGAGTCTACGAGCAGGCGAACAGTCATCTAGAATGCACTACTTGGACGGTTCAGTTGGGCGCGGCTTAAATCTGCTTGTTGTCCGGTAGGTTGTAGGGCTTTTATGATAGTGTTCTAAGCCCGTCTGGCAAGTTAGAGTTTCGAGTCTTCAAATGTTTCAGTGTCTGTCTGACTCGGTGTTTGGATGAAGATACGCTTCATGGGCGCCTGCCAAGAAGTAGGCAGGTCTGCGTTCGCAGTAAGCGTCGGAGAGAAGAACCTGGTCCTTGACTATGGAGTGATGGTGAATCATCACGTCGGGTTCCCGATGCATATTCCGCCCAAAGAGGTTGAGGCGATCGTCCTGACCCATGCGCATCTGGATCATGTCGGGTCCGCGCCGATCTTCTACATTGGAGGAGGCGTTCCCCTATACGGTGTACAGCCAACATTTACGCTTTCTAGCCTGATAATCAAGGACTTTCTGAAGCTGAGCGGCTACTACGCGCCCTACGAGTATATTGATCTTCAGACGATGCTGAAGCATCAGAGAGAACTGCAGTACAAACAAGCCACTGATATCGGAAACGGCTCTCTGACCCTGATAAACGCGGGGCATATTCCGGGCAGTGCTCAGGCGATTATTCAGAGCGATGGGAAACGATTATTGTACACTGGAGACTTCAACCGTCAACCTACCCGGCTGGTCGATGGTGCGGATCCTGAGTACAAGAATCTTGACGGGATAATTATGGAAGGAACCTACGCGACCGAGGACCACCCGGTCAGGGATGGACTGGAGAAAGAATTTGTCGAAAAAGTAACAGAGGTCGTGGAGGGCGGTGGGACTGTTCTTGTCCC
>Ga0070732_10000661_pt1 | contig 20552 bp, 15 predicted proteins | sample Coa_R1_5_FD_66449 | JGI IMG/M metagenome (GOLD analysis project Ga0070732, IMG submission 66449) | Surface soil microbial communities from Centralia Pennsylvania, which are recovering from an underground coalmine fire - Coalmine... | ecosystem: Environmental > Terrestrial > Soil > Unclassified ... | reverse complement strand
TGGAGGCGGGACTCTCGTCAGTCATGCGTGCGCCGGATCATGGCGGCGTGTCGGAATGGTAACACGGGCGTTCCATGCTACCCTCGACGGCAGGCCGCATGCCCGCCCCTTCGATGCGTCGCGTCGCCCTGCCCGCTGAGGGGCTCGAGACGCTGTTCGGATCCTTCGACGAAAACCTGCGACAACTCGAATCCGCGCTCGGCGTGCGCCTCAAGACGAGCGGAAGCGACGTCGTCATCGAGGGCGCGGCCGACGATGTGCCGCGGGCGGAGCGGGTGATCAGCCAGCTGGCCGCCCTCCTCCGCGATGGCTATCGATTCTCGCGGGGTGACGTGAAGACGGCGGCGCAGCTCGTCGCCCAGAATCCCGACGTCGAGCTGCAAGAGTTCTTCCTCAGGAACAACGGCAAGGCGATCGGTCGCCGGCAGGTCATGCCCAAGACCGTGACGCAGCGAAAGTACCTGGAGGCCATCGAACGCTGTGACATCGTCTTCGGGGTCGGACCGGCGGGCACCGGCAAGACGTATCTGGCCATGGCGCAGGCAGTGGCGGCGCTCCTGGCCAAACGCGTGACGCGGATCATCCTCGCACGGCCGGCGGTGGAGGCGGGCGAGAAACTCGGCTTCCTGCCCGGCGATCTCCAGGAGAAAGTGAATCCCTACTTGCGGCCGCTGTACGACGCGCTCTACGACATGCTCGACGTCGAGCGGGTCGAGCGCCTGATCGAACGCAACGTCATCGAGGTCGCACCGCTCGCCTTCATGCGCGGCCGTACGCTGAACGATGCGTTCGTGATCCTCGACGAGGCCCAGAACACCACGTCCGAGCAGATGAAGATGTTCCTGACGCGGCTGGGCTTCGGCTCGAAGGCGGTGGTGACCGGTGACATCACGCAAATCGATCTGCCGGCGGGGAAGACGTCGGGCCTGGTCGAGGCGCTCGCCGTTGTCGGATCGATCGACGGGATCGCCACGACCTACTTCGACGACCGTGACGTCGTGCGCCACGGCCTCGTGCAGCAGATCGTGCGCGCGTACGACGCCCACGCCGGACGCAAGCCAACGTGAGGCAAGCGTCCGTGGGAGGCGCGCGGCGCCTCGAAGTGACGGTGACCGACGCCCGCGGCCGGCCGCGGGGTGAAGGGGGCCTGGCGCGTTGGCTGGAGCGGGCCGCGCCCGCTGGAGCGCGCGGCGCCGTGTCCATCGCCCTCGTGAGCGACGCCCGCATGCGGCGACTGAATGCGGCGTACCGGGGCGAGAACCATGCGACCGACGTCCTGTCGTTCCGGGCCGGCGCCCTGCCGGCGCCACCCCACCATGAGAGCGGCCCGCGCCCGAGCCGGCAATCCTCGAGCCCCACGCCGCGAGCCACCCGCCATGCTCCTGCCGTGTACCTCGGCGATCTGGCGATCGCGCGCGGAGTAGCCGACCGACAGGCCCGGCGCTACGGCCATTCCCTGGGGGTCGAACTCCGGATCCTGGCCCTGCACGGCTTGTTGCACCTTCTGGGCTACGATCATGAGACCGACGCCGGAACCATGCGACGCCTTGAAGACCGCCTGCGCCGGCGTGCCCGGCTGCCCACGGGACTGGTCGCCCGTGGTGGACTTGGGCGCCGCGCGTCCAGAACCGCCCCATGATCCCGTTGTTGGTCTTCGTCGCCGCGGCTGGTCTGCTGTACTTCGCCGTTGTCGAGACGGCTTTCGGCCTGCTGATGCGCCTGCCGCGCCGCTTGGTTGCGGAGCGAGAGCGCGCGCATGACGCCCTCAGCGCCTATCTGAACGACCCCATCACGTTCTTCGTCCCCGCGCGCCTGATGCGCAGCACCGTGCTCATTGTGGTCGTCATTCTGCTCGCGCAGCCGATTGGCACCGGGCTGGTGCCGGCGTTCGTGCTCTTCGGCTGCGGACTCGCGCTGTATCTCGGCGTCGGCCAGGTCCTGCCGGCGATTCTGGTGAGGCGTTCGCCCGAGCGTGCGCTCGACTTCTTCCTGCCGTCGTTTACGGCGCTGGCCAACATCGTGGCGCCCGTGACATCGCTCATCATCGCATGGCTGGGGTCCGTGGAACGGTCGGAGGAGGCCGCGGCGACGCCCGCCACGGTGCCCGCCGCGGCCGATCAAGCCGAGCCGGCCACGCCGCGCGGCGAGGAAACGCGCCTGCTCCGGTCGGTCGTCGATTTCGGCGAGACGCTCGTCCGCGAGGTCATGACGCCCCGGCCCGATATCGTCGCGATCCGAGCGACCGCAACCGTCGACGATCTGCGCAGGCTGGTGCAGGAGCAGGAGTACTCGCGCCTGCCCGTCTACTCGGAGAACCTCGACAACATCGTCGGGCTCGTGGTCGTCAAGGACCTCATCCAGAAGACGGATGCTGTGCCGGGCAGCGCCAAGGTGACCGAGATCATGCGGCCCGCCGCTTTCGTCCCCGAGACCAAGCGCGTGGCGGACTTGCTCCGCGAGTTCCAGCGCAAGCGCTTCCAACTCGCCATCGTCGTCGACGAATACGGCGGCACCGCCGGGCTCGTGACCGTCGAGGACGTCGTCGAGGAGCTCGTCGGCGAGATTCGTGACGAATACGACAGCGAGGCCGATCCTATCGTCCGCGAAGCCAACGAGACATACGTCTTCAGCGGGAAGGTCGCGACGAGCGACATGACGGACCGGCTCGGCGTCGAGATCGAAGGCGACGGCTTCGAGACCGTGGGCGGATACGTGCTGGCCCGGGTGGGCCGCGTGCCGGTGGTCGGCGAGCGATTCAATACGGACGGGCTCGAGATCGAGATCCTGGAGGCCGAGCGGCGGCGCATCCACAAGGTGCGCATTCGGCGGACGCCGTCTCCGGCTGAGGCGACAGCGTGAAGGTCGGGCACGTCGCCCTGGTCGGCCGGCCGAATGCAGGGAAATCGACCCTCCTGAACCACTTCGTCGGCCAGAAGGTCGCAATCGTGTCCGACAAGCCGCAAACGACGCGTCACCGGATCATCGGCGTGCGCACGACGGCTGCCGCGCAGATGGTCTTCCTCGACACGCCAGGCATTCACAAGCCCGTGCACCGCATGAATCAGCACATGGTCGAGGCCGCCTACGGCGCCCTGCGCGACGCCGACGTCGTCGTCTGGGTCGTGGACGCCACGGCCCGTCCCGGCGCCGGCGATGCGTTCGTGCTCCAACGCCTCCGATCGGCGGAAGTGCCGGTCATCCTGGCCATCAACAAGATCGACCTGGTGCGCAAACAGAGGCTGCTGCCCATCATCGAGCACTTCTCGACTGGAAGGACCTTCCACGCGGTAGTCCCGATCTCGGCGCGCACTGCCGATGGCCTGCCAGCGCTCGAGGTGGAAATCACGTCTGCTCTTCCCGAGAGCGCGCTGCTCTTCCCGGAGGAGTACGTCACGGACCAGACCGAGCGAGGCCTCGCCTCGGAGATGATCCGCGAGAAGGTGCTCCTGCACACGCGCGACGAGCTGCCGTACTCGGTCGCCGTGACGATCGATCAGTTCGAGGAGCCGTCGGAAGGGCGTCAGACGACGCGGATCTTTGCGTCGATTGTGGTCGACACCGATTCGCAGAAGCCAATCGTCGTCGGGAAGGGCGGCGAGATGATCAAGCGAATTGGCATCGAGGCTCGGCGCGACCTCGAGGCGATGCTCGGCGGGCCTGTCTTCCTCGATCTGCATGTCAAGGTCCGGGAGGACTGGCGCGACAACGAACGGCTGCTCGATGAGTTGGGACTGGGGCGGTCGCGATAGCTGGCCAAAGACGGCCTGCGACTTCTTGGTATGATTGTTGCCGCCCGGGAACGGCGCGCTCGATTGCGTCGCCCGGTCTTCCATGCGAGTTCATTCGGCTGATGCGCTGATCCTTCGCACATACCGCTACGGGGAGGCCGACCGCATCGTCGTCTTCCTGACCGAGGACCGCGGCAAAAGGCGGGGCGTCGCCAAGAACGCGACGGCGTCTCGGCGTCGCTTTGGCGGGGCGCTCGAGCCGATGACTCGGGGCCGCGTGACCTACGTCGAGCGCGAGAACCGTGAATTGGTGCGCCTCGACCGAATCGAACTTCGAGAGTCGCCCCTGCGGTCGACCGCCGGTCGTCCGCCGGACGAGGCCGCGCATGCGCTGGGCCACGCGGCGTATTTCGCCGAACTGGTCGACGAGTGGGCGCCGGACCACGCGGCCGATGAGCGTCTCTTCCGGCTCGGCGCGGCGATGAGCGAGCGCCTCAGCCGGGCGGGATCGGTCGACGCGGTCGCGCGCTACTTCGAGTATTGGCTGCTCCGGCTGGAGGGTGTCTATCCGGACCTCGACCGTTGTCCACACTGCGACCGCTCGCTCGACGCCGGCGCAACGCTCGACGACCGCGAGCGGGGGTTTGTGTGCGGTGCCTGCGCGCACGCCGGTCCAGCTCTGTCGCCGGAAGCGCTGCAGTTCTTGCGCAGCCTGACGAAACGGCGCCCAGAGGAAGTGGCCGCCGATACGACGCCGGCGCGGGTGCTGCGCGAAATTGAACACGTGCATCGGCAGTTGATTGCCCTTCATCTCGAGAAAGAACTGCGGTCGGCTCGCGTCGTCAGCGAATTGAGGCCTCGGGTGTGACCTTTCAGGAACTCATCTTCAAACTGTCGGACTACTGGGCCGCGCAAGGCTGCCTCATCCAACAGCCCCTCGATCTCGAGATCGGCGCCGGCACGATGCACCCGGAGACCTTCTTGCGAGTGCTTGGGAGCCAGCCGTGGAACGTGGCCTATGTCCAGCCGGCCCGGCGGCCGGCGGATGGCCGCTTCGGTGAAAATCCCAATCGCCTCTTCAAGCACCATCAGTTCCAGGTCCTCCTGAAGCCCGCCCCGGACGACATTCAGGACCTCTACCTGCAGAGCCTCGAGGCCTGCGGGATCGACCTGCGCGCGCACGACGTCCGATTCGAAGAGGACAACTGGGAGGCGCCGACCCTCGGCGCATGGGGGATCGGGTGGCAGGTCCTCTACGACGGCCTCGAGATCACGCAGTTCACCTACTTCCAGCAGGCCGGCGGCCGGGACTTGTCGCCCATTTCGGTGGAGTTGACGTACGGCCTCGAGCGTTTCGCGATGTCGCTCCAGGGTGTGGACAACGTCTACGACCTGCTGTGGGCGCCCGGTGTGACCTACCGCGAGGTGCGGTTGCGAGACGAAGTAGAGCAGTCGAAGTACGTGTTCGCGACCAACCTCCCCAAGGAGAGCTTTGCGACGTTCCACCGCGATCAGTTCGAGAGAAGCTACGCCTTCGCCAAGGAACTCATTGGCGCGGGCCTCGTTCTTCCCGCCCTCGACTTCTGCCTCAAGTGCTCGCACGTCTTCAACGTGCTCGATGCGAGCGGCAGCATCGGTGTGACCGAGCGGACCGCGTACATCCTGCGCGTCCGGCAGCTCGCGGTCGCGATTGCCGATGCTTGGCTGCACGTAGCGCCGACTGAAGAGAAGGCGGAGGCGGTCCATGGATCGTGAGCTGCTGCTCGAGATCGGCGTCGAGGAGCTGCCGGCCGCGTGGCTGCCGGCCCTCACGGCTGAGCTGGGCGAACAGCTGAAGACGCGCCTCCGCGAGCACGGCTTTCCGAGCACGTCCGTGGAAACCCATGCGACGCCGCGCCGGCTCACCGCCTGTGTGGCCGAGCTGGTCGACCGGCAGGAGGATCGTGACGAGACGGTCATGGGCCCCCCGGTCGCCGCGTCCTTCGAGCCCGAAGGCCACCCGACGAACGCCGCCCTCGGATTCGCGCGCAAGCAGAACGCGGACTTCGACGCGCTCATTCAGCTCGACACGCCGAAAGGGAAGTACCTCGCCTATCAAAAGCACATCCGGGGTCGGGCGACCGTCGACGTGCTGCCGGAAGTGCTGGCGCTCGTGCTGAGGCACCTGACCTTTCCGAAGCAGATGCGCTGGGACGCGCAGTTGGAGGACGGACGGGGCGAATTCACCTTCGGCCGGCCCATCCGTTGGCTGGTGTTCCTTTACGGAGGCCGGGTCGTGCCGTTCACCATCGGCCGATCCGCCGGAGCCTCGAGCCCCCGCGTCCAGGACGTGTCCTCGGGCGCCGTGACCTACGGGCACCGGTTTCTCGCGACCACGGGCCGGGCGGGCCGCGCAATCAAGGTCCGCACGTTCGACGAGTACTGCAAGCGACTGACCGAGAACTTCGTGTTGCTCTCCCGTATCGAACGGCGGGACCGGATCATGCGCGACCTCGAGGCCCATGCCCGCAAGATCGGCGGCCGCGCGATGGTGCATCACCCGCAGGCGAGCGCGCTCCTCGCCGAGGTCCCGGACCTCGTCGAGTTCCCGTGCGTGGTCGCTGGAGCCTTCAACGCTGAGTTCCTCTCCCTGCCCGAGGAAGTGCTCACGACGACGTTGATTCATCATCAGCATTTCTTTCCCGTCGTGGGCGCCAACGGCGCGCTCATGCCGGCGTTCCTCGCCATCACGAACACGCAAGCCGTCAACGACCGGGCGATCGCGACCAACACCGAGCGCGTCGTCACGGCTCGGTTGCGGGATGCGCGGTTCTTCTGGAACGCGGATCGGGAGGCCGGACTCGAGAGTCACTTCGACCGCCTCGCGACCATCCTGTTTCACAAGCACCTCGGTTCCTACCGCGACAAGGCCGCGCGCGTCGAGGTCCTCGCCGCATGGCTGGCGGGGACCGTCCTTCAACGACCGGACGAAGCTTCGGCCGCGGCTCGCGCGGCGCGGCTTTCGAAAGCCGACCTGGCGACCGACATGGTGCGGGAGTTCACGGAGCTCCAGGGCACGATGGGCGGCGTCTACGCACGCGAGGCTGGTGAGCCCGAGGCCGTGTGGAAGGCCGTGTACTACCACTACCTGCCGATCGCGGTCGAAGCCGATGCCGCTCCCGGCGCACAGACCCTGGGCGCCGCGCGGGTGACGTGGGCCTGTCTGTCGCTCGCCGACAAGCTCGATACGCTCGTGGGCCTGTTCATTGCCGGCGAGCGGCCGACCGGCTCGCGCGATCCGTTTGGACTGCGCCGCGCCGCGCACGGCGTCCTTCGGATTCTGCTCGATGTAGAGAGCCTGACGGGCATCCGCGCAAGGCCGCGGCTAAGGGATCTCCTCGATCGCACCGTCGAGGGCTACGCCGGGCGCACCGGCGCGGACGAGGCGTCCAGGCAGGATGGCCTGGCGGCCCTGGCGGCCTTCCTGTTCGAGCGCCTGAAGTTCGCGCTCGAAGTCCGAGGGGCGGACGGCCGGAATGTTCGGACCGTCGTCAGCAGCGTGAGCAGCAGCCTGGACGTTCCGGTGGTCGACGTGGCAGCCAATCTCAAGGCCTTGCCGGAATTTACGGGCTCGGACGCCTTCCGCAAGCTCGCGACGGCCTTCAAGCGCGTGCGCAACATCGCCAAGGAGCTTGACGCCGGCGCCACCACTGGGCCGGCGCTCGCCACCGTGCTCAAGGATCCGGCCGAGGTCGCACTGCTGGCCGAGATCGACCGCCGCCGGCCGATCGTCGAGCGGGCGGTCGAGACTGGCCAGGGGTATCGCGAGGCCTATGCCGAAGCGTCACAATTCGAACCGGCGGTCGCGCGCTTCTTCGACGACGTGTTTGTGATGAGCGATGACGCGACGCTGAAACACGCGCGGCTCCGCTTGATGAAGCAACTCGAACACCTGATTTTGCAGCTCGGCGATATCTCGGAGATCGTCGCCACGGAGTCATAGGTTCATGCCCAAGAGTGTCAAGAGCGTCCGGACGTCGTCCGGCGCGCGCGTGCAATCCGCGTCCCGGAAGGCTCCGTCGAAGGCGGCAAGGGCCGCTGGCGCCAGACGCTACGTGTATTTCTTCGGGAACGGCAAGGCCGACGGGAATCGCGGCATGCGCGATGTGCTCGGCGGTAAAGGTGCGGGCCTGGCGGAGATGACCAACGCCGGTCTGCCCGTGCCGCCCGGCTTCACGATCTCCACGGCCGCCTGCGCGGTCTATGAAGCCCACAAGGGCCGGATGGCACCGCACATCGACCACGAGATGATGGCGAATCTGGCGAAACTCGAGGCGACGGCGAAGGCCAAGTTCGGATCGGCCGCGAATCCGCTGCTGGTGTCCGTGCGGTCGGGGGCAAAGTTCTCGATGCCCGGCATGATGGACACGATCCTCAACCTGGGCCTGAACGACGTCACGGTCGAAGGTCTCAAGGCGCGTACCGCCAACGGCCGCTTCGCCTTCGACAGCTATCGCCGCTTCATTCAGATGTTCGGCAATGTCGTGCTCGAAATCGGCAAGGACGAGTTCGAGCACGCGCTCTCTGCCGTGAAGACCGCGCACGGGGTGACGCAGGATCCCGACCTGGACGAACCGGCCCTCCGCGAGATCGTGGATCGCTACCAGAAGATTGTCCGCACGCACGCAGGGCGAGACTTTCCGCAAGATCCGCTGGAGCAGTTGCGGCTGTCGCGTGATGCCGTGTTCCGATCCTGGCAGAATCCGCGCGCCAAGGAATACCGGCGAATCTATGCGATCTCGGATGCCATCGGCACGGCGGTGAATGTGCAGATGATGGTGTTCGGCAACACCGGCGATCGATCGGGCACCGGCGTGGGCTTCACCCGCAACCCGGCGACCGGCGCGAAGGAGTTCTACGGCGAGTTCCTCATCAACGCCCAGGGCGAGGATGTCGTCGCCGGCATCCGCACTCCGAGGCCGATTCGCGATCTCGAGACCGTCATGCCGCGCGCCTACGCGCAGCTCCGCACGATCACCTCGCGCCTCGAGAAGCACTACAAGGACGTCCAGGACTTCGAATTCACCATCCAGGACGACCACCTGTACATGCTCCAGACGCGCAACGGCAAGCGCACCGGCTACGCCGCCGTCGTGATCGCCACGGACCTGGTCGCCGAGAAGCTCATCACGCCGAAGGACGCCGTGCTGATGGTCGAGCCCGAGGCGCTGTCGCAGCTGCTGTCGCCCATTTTCGATCCGAAGGAATGGAAACGCCTCGACCTCGCGACGAAAGGCTTGCCGGCCTCGCCAGGCGCCGCGTCCGGCCAGGTCGTGTTCACCGCGGATGACGCCGTGACGTGGACGAAGCAGGGCAAACGGGTGCTGCTCGTGCGGAAGGAGACGGTGCCAGACGACATTCACGGGATGTTCGTCGCGCAGGGCATTCTGACCGCCACGGGCGGCATGACGTCGCACGCGGCCGTCGTCGGCCGGCAGATGGGCAAACCGTCGGTCGTCGGTGCCGGTGCGCTCACCATCAATGAGCACGCCCGAACCGTCAAGGTCGGGTCTCACACGCTCAACGAAGGCGACTGGCTCTCGTTCGATGGGCTGACAGGTGAAGTGAAGGTGGGCCAGGTCGCCTCCAAACCGAGCGAGATTATTCAGGTCGTCAACGGCGAGATGCCGGGTGCCAAGTCGGAGATCTTCCGACGCTTCAACCAGATCCTCACCTGGGCCGACTCGTTCCGGACGCTCGGGATTCGGGCCAACGCCGACCAGCCCGACCAGGCCGAGATCGCCTACGGATTCGGCGCGCGCGGCATCGGCCTGTGCCGTACGGAGCACATGTTCTTCGGTGAAGGCCGGATCCCGATCGTGCAGCGCATGATCCTGGCCGACAACGAGCGGGATCGGCGCGCGGCGCTCGACGAGCTGCTCCCAATGCAACGCGACGACTTCTACGGCGTGTTCAAGGCCATGCGCGGCTCGCCGGTCACGATCCGCACGATCGACCCCCCGCTCCACGAGTTCCTGCCCAAGCGCGAAGACCTGATGGTGGACATCGCGACGATGGAGGCGAAACAGCAGCAGGGACGTGCGCTCGAGGAGAAGAAGCGCGTGCTGCGTCGAGTCGACGAACTCCACGAGTTCAATCCGATGCTCGGACATCGCGGCGTCCGACTCGGGATTACGTATCCCGAGATCACCGAGATGCAGGCCCGCGCGATCATGGAGGCCGCGTGCCTGGTGACGAAGGAGGGCGGCCAGGCTGTTCCGGAGATCATGATCCCGCTCGTCGGCGACGTGCTCGAGCTTGCGGACCAGAAGAAGATTGTCGTCCGCGTCGCCGAGACGGTGATGAAGGAGCGTGGGGTCAAGATCAAGTACCTCGTCGGCACGATGATCGAAGTGCCACGCGGCGCCATCATGGCCGACGAGATCGCGCGCGAGGCGGATTTCTTTTCCTTCGGCACGAACGACCTCACGCAGTTGACGTACGGCTTCTCCCGCGATGACATCGGCAAGTTCCTGGGCGCCTATCAGGAGCGCCGCATCCTCGCGCGGGACCCGTTCGCGTCCCTCGACATCCCCGGCGTTGGCGCGCTCGTCGCGATGGGCACGACCAAGGGTCGCGCGACGAAGCCTGACCTCAAGGTCGGTGTCTGCGGCGAGCATGGCGGCGACCCGTCGTCGATCCAGTTCTTCCACCAGGTGGGCCTTGACTACGTGAGTTGTTCGCCATTCCGCGTGCCGGTCGCGCGGATGGCGGCGGCGCAGGCCGCCCTGCACCAGAAGGCAGGCCGTTAGGCGAGCGTGAGCCGCGTCCACCGCCTGCCGCCGGATCTCGCGAACCAGATCGCCGCAGGCGAGGTCGTCGAGCGCCCGGCGTCGGTCGTCAAGGAGCTGATTGAGAACGCGATCGACGCCGCCGCGACCCGCGTGCGCGTCGCCATCGCGTTCGGTGGCAAGGCGCTGATCACCGTCGAGGACGACGGCGTCGGGATGGCGCGCGAGGATGCGGAGCTCTCGATCGAGCGTCACGCGACCAGCAAGATTGACACCGCGGCGGACCTGGCGGCCATTCGAACGCTCGGGTTCCGAGGCGAGGCGCTGCCCTCGATCGCGTCCGTCTCGCGCTTTCGATTGCGCACCCGCGCGCGCGGCACGCTCGTCGGCACCGAAGTCCTCGTCGATGGAGGCGTGACACGCGCGGCCCGTGACGCAGGGGCGCCCGAGGGCACGCTGGTCGAGGTCGCCGACCTGTTTTTCAACCTGCCGGCGCGGCGCAAGTTCCTCAAGGCCGACACCGCGGAGTCCGCCCAGGTCTCGCGAGTCGTCACGCAGCTCGCCCTCGTGGCGCACCAGATCGGCTTCACGCTGACGAGCGGCGGGCGAGCGGCCGTTGAACTGCCGCCGGCGCGCTCCTTCGAAGAACGCTTCCAGCAGGTGTACGGTGACCGGCCCGACCTGGTGAGCGTCGACAAGACGGCGGCCCGCGTGACGGTTCGCGGCTTCGTCGCCGCCTTGGCCGATGAGGGCCCGGCGCGCGGCCCGCAGCACGTGTTTGTGAACGGGCGGATCGTACGCGATCGCACGATCACGCACGCGATTCAGCAAGCCTATCGCGTCGCGACGATCAAGGAGCGAAGTCCAGAGGTGCACCTGTTCATCGATGTGCCGCTCGATCGCGTTGACGTCAATGTCCATCCGACGAAAGCCGAGGTGCGCTTCCTCGACCAGGGACTGGTGCACGAGATCATTCGACGGGCGGTGGTCGACGCCCTCGGAGTGACACCCGCGCCCGAGCTGGTGCTCCTGCCGGCTTCGCCGACCGATGACCAGGCACGGACGGGCGTATTGCCGTGGGTGTGGCCCGGTTCGCGCGCCGCGCCAGCTGCCGCGACCCTCGACCCGTCGGCCTCACCGCTGGCGCCAACGGGGGCCGCTGCTGCTGGGGTCCCGACTGTTCAACCGAACGACCGCGCCGTCGAGACCACCGCTGGCCACGCGACCGTGGCGGCGCTCGTGAGGCCGATGGTGCCGCTGGGGCAGTTCCGCAACACGTTCATCATTGCCGCCGACGAGGAGGGGCTGGCGATCGTCGACCAGCACGTCGCGCACGAGCGGATCCTCTTCGAGCGCATCTCTGATCGCCTGCTGTCGGGCTCCCTCGAATCGCAGCGGTTGCTCACGCCGCTCGTGATCGACCTCGGCGCCGGTTCCCACGCCGCGCTCGTCGCGCACGCCGCCGCGCTCGCGCGACTCGGATTCGATATCGAGCCGTTCGGGGGCGGCAGCGTGCGCGTGGCCGCGGTTCCGGCCCTGCTCGACTGGACCGGGAGCGAAGCGGCTCTTCGCGCGATGGCCGAGGATCTCGAAGGCATCGCGCCGGGAGAACGGGTCGAGGAGGCGCTGCGACGCACGGCCGCGACGATGGCCTGTCACGCCGCCGTCAAGGCCAACGATCCGCTGACGCGCGAGAAGATGCAGTACCTCCTGGACGAACTCCGCGAGACCGCCCACTCGTCCGTCTGTCCGCATGGCAGACCCGTCGTCTTGCGCCTGACCAGACGGGAGATCGAGAAGAGCTTCGAAAGAATCTGAACTGACGCGCCGGCCGTCAATTCCTTACGCCTTCGTCCGTAGCGCTCGTGCCCTGTCGAGCGCGTCCCGGATCCTGAGCTCCAGACCCCGATCGCCTGGTTCGTAGTACCGCCGGTCTTCGAGATGGGCGGGCAGGCACGACATCGACGCAACACCCGCGACCTCGTCGTGCGCGTATCGGTATCCCTCGCCGTAGCCGAGATCCTTCATCAGTCGCGTCGGCGCGTTGCGCAGGTGAAGGGGCACTGGCGAGGCGATGTCCTCGAGCGCGTCCTTCGACGCACGACTGTAGGCGACATAGACGGCGTTGCTCTTGGGTGCCGCCGCCAGGTAGGTCACCAGTTGCGCGAGCGCCGTGTTGCACTCGGGCATGCCGAGAAAGTGCGCCGCCTCTTTCGCCGCGATGGCGATCTCGAGGGCACGCGGGTCCGCGTTCCCGACGTCCTCCGACGCGAAGCGAACGAGCCGCCGCGCGACGTAGAGCGGATCCTCGCCGGCTTCGAGCATCCGCGCGAGCCAGTACACGGCGGCATCGGCGTCGCTGTTCCGAAGCGATTTGTGGAGGGCCGAAATGATGTTGTAGTGCTCCTCGCCCGTCTTGTCGTACCGCAGCGACCGTCGCTCGAGGGCCGCCGCCAGCGTCTCGACGTCCAGCCGTCGTCGCCCGCCCGGCTCCTGGTCCAGGCTTCCGACGATCTGCTCGAGGAGATTCAGTGCGACCCGACCGTCACCGTTCGCGAAGACAGCCAGGGCTCTGAGCGCTTCCGGCGCGGCGTCGACGTCGAACGCGCCGAGGCCCCGCTCGCGGTCGTGGAGTGCCCGCGTCAGGATGACAACGACGTCTTCGGGCGTGAGAGGTTCGAGGACGTAGACCTTGGACCGCGAGAGGAGCGCGGCGTTGACCTCGAACGACGGGTTTTCGGTGGTGGCGCCCACGAGCACGATCGTCCCCGCCTCGACGTGGGGCAGGAAGGCGTCCTGCTGGGCCTTGTTGAATCGATGAATCTCATCGACGAAGAGCGTCGTGCGGCGGCCACGGTAGGCGCGAGTGTGCTGGGCCGCGGCGATGACGTCTTTGATTTCTTTGATGCCCGACGTCACGGCGCTGAACGCCACGAAGTCGGTGTCCGTGAGACGGGCCAGGATGCGCCCGAGCGTCGTCTTGCCCGTGCCCGGTGGGCCCCAGAAGATCAGGGAGTGGAGGGCGCCGTGCGTAAGGGCCTGCCGAAGGGGCCGGCCTTCGCCCACGAGGTGCGCCTGGCCGACGAACTCGTCGAGCGTCCGAGGGCGAAGGCGCTCCGCGAGCGGCGTGCCGGGCAGGCCGCCCGGATCCCCCGGCGGATCGGCAGGAAAGAGGTTGCCCGTCATCGCGAGGCCGTCGACGCGCGCTGCCGGCGGGCTTCGTTGACCACGAGGGCCGCCGCGACACTGACGTTGAGCGAGTCGACGCCCTCGCGCATGGGCAGCGTGACCCGCGTGTCGGCCCGGTGAAGCACGTTGTCTGGGAGACCGGCGCCCTCGTGGCCGAAGAGCAGGAGCGTCGGGCGGGAGAGCGGCGCCCGCGCCGGCTCCGTGCCTCCGCGCGCGACCGCCGCGGCCACGTGAGCGTTCGCGCGGCTCGCCTCGGCCAGAAGGGCGGCCAGATCCAGGCGCGCCACCGGCAGGCGGAAGGCGCTGCCCATCGACCCGCGCAGCGCCTTCCACCCGCCGGGATCCGCCGATCGTCCGGTTACCCCGACACCGGTCGCGCCGAGCGCGTCCGCCACGCGAATGACCGCGCCCACGTTCCCGGGATCCTGCACGTCGACGAGCCCGACGACGAGCGCCGGGAACGGCAGGAAGAGACGGGACGCGTCGGCCGGGACCCATCGCGCGATGGCGACGACGCCGCTCGGTGACCGGGCGGGACTGGCGGCCTCGAGCACGCCGGCGGAACCTTCGTACAGGGGCACGGCCGAGGCCCGGAGCGCCGACGACAATTCGACGTCTCGGTCGAGCGCGTCACGCGTCGCGAGGACAGCCTCGATCGTGGCGCCGGCCCGGAGGGCGTCGAACACGAGGTGCGCGCCGTCGAGCAGGACGCGGCCGTTGCGATCCGCGCGGGCAAGAGAGCGACAGTCGCGCACCAGCACGTGGTGGCGGCTGGACACCCGGGGCAGGATCGCAGGCACGGCGTGAGCCCGAAGATAGCATGTTAAGATTTTTCGAGACATGAAGGCTCGCTTGATCAAGCGTTTCGAGGACGAGATCGCGGTCCTCGAGCGTGAACTGACGCAGGAGCTCCCGAAAGAGATCAAGCGCGCGCGCGAGCTCGGGGACCTCCGCGAGAACGCCGAATACCACGCGGCGAAGGAACGCCAGCGGTTCGTCGAGAGCCGGATCTCGATGCTGCGCACGCGCGTGTCCCAGATCCAGTTGATGAACCTCGACAAGATTCCGACCGACCGGGCCGGCTTCGGCTCGCGCCTGACCCTGCGCGAGAACGGCAAGGAGATCGTCTTCGAGCTCGTCATGCCCGAGGACGCCAGTCCGGAGCGCGGGTTGATCTCGGTGGCCTCCCCGATTGGCCGGGCACTTGTGGGCAAAGAAGCCGGGGATCACGTCACCGCGCCGACGCCATCCGGGCAACGCCGCTTCGAGGTACTCAAGCTCGTCACCATTCACCACGAAGCCTGACCGTGGTGGAATCCACATACTCACCGAGGCTGCGCACGGCCATCGTGCTGTGTGGGGCCGGCACGGCCGGCGCCTATCAGGCGGGCGTGCTTCGCGCGCTCTCAGAAGCGGGCGTCAAAGTGGATCTCTTGGCCGCGCACGGCGCCGGTGTCGTGACGGCCCTCTGCGCGGCGATCGATGGCGGGGCCCGACTCTGGGACCCGGCCGGCCCGTGGGCGTCGCCACACCTCGTGCAGGCGTATCGTTGGCGCCCGGCATTCCGGGTCGCTGGAGCGGGGTTTGTCGTGGCCGGCCTCGTGCTCGTCGCGCCCATGGTCGTGTTGGGGTTGGCGGCCGCGATCTACGCCCTCAGCCTCCTCGCGGCCCTCCTCAGCCTGACCACCGCGGCCGCATGGCTGGTGGATCTGTACGCGCGCGCCATCGCCATGCTGTTCCACCCGCCCATCGTGCCGACCCTCGTGCCGCGGGCGCTGGTCCTGACCGTGCTGGCGGTCGTTATCGTGATCGTGGCCGCGGCGATGGGCGCGGCGCGCCACGATCCGGCTCGACGGCGGCTCCGGGGAGCGTTCTGGTGGCGATTGGTCGGCGCGCCGCTCACCGCCGAAGAACCGGCCGGCGTGCTCCTCGAGGTACTGTGGCGCCTAGTGCGTGGCGGCTCGAGCGAGCCACGACCGGTCGCCGCCGACCTCGGACGTCGCTACGTCGAGACACTCACCGAGAATCTCGGGCAGCCCGGCTTCCGCGAGCTGCTCCTGGCCGTTCACGACGTCGACAGCCGGCGCGACCTCGTCGGCGGACTGCTCGGCCGCGAAGCCCAAGCGGGATTTCAGGCGGGTCGCAGCGGGCTCGGTCCACGAGCGGCGGAGATCGTGGAATGGACAGGGCCTCAACGGGGGCTCCTGGTTGACTTCCTGACCGCGTCCCTCCGGTTGCCGTTTGCCTGCCCGGCGCACGTCGCTGAGTTCCCGGCCGACAGCTACTGGCGAGGCGAGCGCCATCGCCTGAGCGACCGGCCGGGACTGCCCGTCAGGCTGGTCGAGGAGGCCGCTGGTGCCGGGATCGAGCAAATCATCCTCGTGAGCGCGACACCACCGCCCGCCGTCGCCCACGGCCTTCGCTCGCGGCCTCTGGATCTGCGCGGTCGCATGGGCGAGGTGCTCCAAGGGATGGAGTCGGCGGCCATCCACGACGCCTACACCGCCGCCGCCGCTCGTTTCTCCGGTGTCTTCGTCGTGCGCCCGGACCACAACGCGATTGGGCCCTTCGACTTCCGAGGAGCGCACGATGAGGCGTCCGACCGGCGGATGGCCGTCCGCGACTTGATTGATCAGGGCTACGGCGACGCGTATCGGCAATTCATCGAGCCGATCGTGGCAGCCGGCGACCGCATCGAAGCCGTGTAATCGTTCCCCCGAGGCTGCCAATGGCGACTGCCAAACATTCGGATACGGAAATGCTGCACGCGGCCGAGGGCGCCCGCGCCGGCGCGAGGCCGCTCACGACGCCGATCTACGCCACGAGCACGTTCGTGTTCGAGAATGCCGCGGAGATCGAGGCCTACCAGCGGGGTGGGCGCGAGTCGTACCTGTACTCACGCTATAGCAACCCCAACGTCGACGCCGTCGAAACGAAGCTCGCGATCCTCGAGCACGGCGAGGCCGCGCTGCTGACGTCATCGGGCATGGCCGCGACGACAACGGCCCTGTTTGGCCTCCTGAAGGCTGGCGACGAGATCGTGTGCAGCGCGGCGATCTACGGCGGCACGCTGCAGCTCATCACGCACTTCCTTCGCGGCTTCGGCGTCGTCGCGCGGTTCGCCTCGTTGGAGGAGCTGGCCCGTCCGGCCACTGTCCTCGGGCCGAAGACCCGCGCGGTGTGGTTCGAGTCGCCGATCAACCCCACGCTCCGGTGCGTCGACATCGCGAGCGTCGCGGCGGCGTGCCGCCGGGCCGGCGTGCTGTCGATCGTCGACAACACGTTTGCGAGTCCGATCAACCAGCAGCCCCTGGTCCTGGGCGCGGATCTCGTCATGCACTCGGCGACGAAGTACCTGAACGGGCACAGTGACGTCACCGCGGGCGCGCTCGTGGGCTCGAGGGCGCTCCTTGAGCGCCTGCACGCGGCGCGCAAGCTCTTTGGCGGCGTGCTCGAGCCGTCGGCGGCCTATGCGCTGGGCCGCGGCTTGAAGACGCTGGGCGTGCGCGTCGCGCGGCAGAATGCCACGGCCGGGCAGGTGGCCGAGTGGCTGGCACGCCGCCGCGGCATTGCCCAGGTCTTCTATCCGGGCCTGCCGTCGCACCCGGACCATGTGATTGCGAAACGGCAGATGCGCGGGTTCGGGGGCATGGTCACGTTCGACGTCGCCGGCGGATATGAGCCCGCCTGCCGGGTGTTCGATCGGCTGAAGGTCGTTCAGCGCGCCGCAAGCCTGGGCGGCGTCGAGAGCATCTGCAGTCTGCCCGTGCTCACCTCCCAATACGGATTCACGAATGAAGAGCTGGCCGCGGCCGGGGTCTCGCGCGGGATGATTCGGCTGTCGGTGGGTCTGGAAGATCCGGCCGATCTCATCGCGGACCTCGATCAGGCGATCGGATCCTGACGGAGGGGCGAGAGCGTCAGTTTCTTCTCGGGCGTCGACTCGGCGAGGAATTCCTCCGCCAGCTCGCCGATTCGCGCGGCGATGCCGATGCCCGAGAGGTCGCCGAACTTGCCTCGGAACTTGTCCACTGGCATCACGGCCTTCGCCATGGCGCGATGGCCGCCCGCGCTGCCGATGTCGCCGAACGTGGCTTTCACGAACTCACCCGCGTTCCGCGAGTAGCCAAGGTTCCGGACACTCACGATCAATTGGCTGCCGACGATGCCCGAGACAATCGTCCACTTGACGTCTTCGACCTGCAGGAAGAAATCCGCCGTGTAGGGAATGAAGTCCTCCCGGGTGGTCTCGCCCAGGAAGGCCGAGAAGACACGCCGCCGGAGCCGGCTCGTCGCAAGCGCCCGCATGACGTGCTCCAGGCGCTCAATCGTGATCTCCGCGCCTTCCATCTTCCGAATCAGGGCCGGATCGGCAAGCGGGTAGAGGAACGTGAACGCCTCGAGATCCACGCGATTCGTCTGCCGCGCGAAGAAGAGGGTGTCGGACTTGATCGCGTAGAGCATCGCCGTTGCCGTCCGCTCGGAGATGCTGACGTCGACGGCGCGGAGATGCTCCGTGAGAATGGTGCAGGTCGACCCGAAGTCCGACCGGATGTCCTTGAAGACCGTGGTGTAGCCCGGCTGCTCGGGATGGTGGTCGACGACGAGGTCGACGCGGGGCAGGAGGCCGCCGAAATAATGGGGCTGGACGTCGACGGTCGCGATGCGATCGAACCCCGCCAGGTCCTCGGCCGTGATCGTCTCGAGCTGGATGTCGAGGAGGTCCACCATCCGCAGGTTCTCGGGCCGCGTGATGCCCTGCATGGCCCCGATGATGGCCGTCGTCCGGGTCCGGCGGAGCACGTTGCGAAGGGCAAGCCCGGCCGCCAGAGCGTCGGGATCCGGCTCGTTGTGAAGCAGGATCAGCACCCGATCGGCATCGGCGAAATAGCGCTGATACTGCTGGACGCGCGCGCGCGTCAGCGACCGTCCGAGCTCCGTTGTGAGGGAGGGCGCGAGGAGTTCGGCCAGATCGAGATGGCCGATCTCCGGCACCACGGCTCGAAGGTCATCCTGGCTCCTCCGGGACGGCTTGCCGGCCACGTTGAGGATGTAGAGCAGGCTGCCGCCGGCGTCTCGAATTGCCGCGACCACCTTCTTGAGCCCCTTCCGCCCGCCGTCCTCGACGATGACGCAGGTGTTGGGGGTCAGGTCGGCCCGGACGTAAGCGTCGACCCGTTTCGGGTCAGCCACCGTCACCGGAAGGCCGTCGTCAACGAGACGGCGAGCCAAGGGGCGGCTTTCGACGAAGAACTCGACGTCGAAGGCACCGGAAAGAACCCGGTGAAGGGTTCGGATGACCAGCTCGTCCTGGCAGACGGCCAGCGCGCGCACGACCACCCATTATAGGGGAGCCGCTCCGCGGCCAGACGTCGTGGACCCGCCGCGCCTGATGGTTCGGCCGAGGCAGGTCGTCGGGTCGCACCTCAAGGGCTGGGATAGCATGGGGGCGGTTCGTGCGATTTTCGCCATGGCGCCCATCTCCGACCCCTTCGACCTCGAGTCCGACTTCGAACTCCGCGGAGACCAGCCGCGGGCCATTGAACAGCTGACCGACGGCCTGAGGCGCGGCGACGCGGCCCAGGTGCTGCTGGGCGTCACCGGATCCGGCAAGACCTTCACCATGGCCCAGGTCATCGCCCGGGTGAATCGACCAGCCCTGGTCATGGTGCACAACAAGACCCTCGCGGCGCAGCTCTACCAGGAGTTCAAGCGATTCTTTCCGCGAAATGCCGTCGAGTTCTTCGTCAGCTACTACGACTACTACCAGCCGGAAGCCTACATGCCAGCCACCGACTCGTACATCGAGAAGGAGGCCATCATCAACGAGGAGATCGACCGGCTGCGTCTGTCGGCCACGCGATCGCTCTTCGAGCGGCGCGACGTCGTGATCGTCGCGAGCGTGTCGTGCATCTACGGCCTTGGATCGCCCGAGGCCTACTACAGCCTTGTCGTGGCCCTCGAGCGGGCCCAGACCGTCTCGCGCGACGCGATCCTCCGGAAGCTCGTCGAGATCCAGTACGAGCGCAACGACGTGGAAGCGACCCGCGGCACGTTCCGGGCGCGCGGCGACATCGTCGAGATCTTTCCGTCGTATGACGACGTCGGCATCCGCATCGGCTGGTTCGGTGACCAGATTGATGAGCTCCTGACGTTCGATCCGTTGACCGGTCGCGAAATCCGGCGCTTTGATCGGCTCACGGTGTACCCGAAGTCCCATTTCGTCACGCCGAGCAGCCGACGCGCCGTCGCAATCGAGTCGATCAAGCGCGAGCTGGCCGAGCGGCTCGCGGACCTCGAACACGGGGGCAAGAAGCTCGAGGCGCAGCGCTTGCACCAGCGCACGATGTTCGATCTCGAGATGATCAAGGAGATCGGCTACTGCCACGGCATCGAGAACTACTCCCGCCATCTGTCGGGGCGGAGTCCTGGCGACCCGCCCCCGACGCTCCTCGACTACTTGCCCGACGATGCGCTGATCATCGTCGATGAGAGTCATCAGACCGTGCCCCAGGTGCGCGGCATGTTTGCGGGCGACCGATCGCGCAAGACCGTCCTCGTCGAATACGGCTTCCGGCTGCCGTCGGCGCTCGATAACCGTCCTCTGAACTTCGCGGAGTGGGAAGAACGGGTGGGCCAGGTCGTGTATGTGTCGGCGACGCCGGGTCCCTACGAGTTGGGCCAGACCCGCGGTGTGATCGTCGAGCAGATCATCCGCCCGACGGGGCTGGTCGATCCGGCAATCGAAGTGCGCCCGGTGGTGGGGCAGGTGGATGACCTCCTCGGCGAAATACGGGGCGTCGTCGAGCGGCAGGAGCGGGTGCTCGTCACCACGCTGACCAAGCGGATGGCCGAGGACCTGACC
>Ga0070732_10000660_pt1 | contig 20560 bp, 15 predicted proteins | sample Coa_R1_5_FD_66449 | JGI IMG/M metagenome (GOLD analysis project Ga0070732, IMG submission 66449) | Surface soil microbial communities from Centralia Pennsylvania, which are recovering from an underground coalmine fire - Coalmine... | ecosystem: Environmental > Terrestrial > Soil > Unclassified ... | reverse complement strand
CTGCCAAAGCCGAGCGCGAAAACCGGGGCGAGGCTTGCCGGGCTCGTGGGCGGCGTGATGTCGGCGAACTGCGGTGCCGGTGCCGTAGGGCTGAACAAGGCATATTGCGGCAGCTTTCCGGCGGCGTAGAGCTGACTTCTCAGCAGCGTCGTCGGTAATAGTGAGTCGATGCCGGTGGCGTACTGTGGCTCGAACACCTCGCTGGCGCTCGCATAGACGTTGCCGAAGGCATGCTGGTATGCGGTCGCGAGCAACGTGGTTGAGACTGTCGCGCCGCCGTTGACCTCACCATAAAACACCGCATCGGCGAACGCCGCCACCGCGTAGGGACCTGACATGGGCACCGCCGCGTCGACGCGCACCCCGGCGACCTGCATGGCGTGCAGCGTGGCCATGGCGACGTAACCTCCCTGCGAATAGCCCGTGATGAAGAGATGGCCGTTGTCCTGCGTGAGGGTGAGCGACGCGAGCGGTAGCGCCGTGCGTGCCGCGGTGAGCGCATCGATCATGTCCTTGGACTGTTGATCCGCGATGAGGTACGGATGGTAGGGAAGGGACGAGGTGTCATAGCCGGCATAGTTGGGGGCGACCACGATGTAGCCCTGCGCTGCGAAGAGCGCAGCCATGAGCAGCGTCTCGGTATTATTCATGTCGGCCATGTTGAAAGTGCGATCGGTCGTGGTGCCGTGCGCGTATTCGACGATAGGACGCGCGCCGGTGCAGTTCGCACCGGTACCTGTCGGTACCATCAGTGCTGCCGACGCCGTGGTGGGCTCGTCGCTGCCTCCGACGGTCTCGTACTCGATGTGATACAGCAGCACGTCGCACACTGGCGGACCGCTCAGCGCCAGCACCTGCTGATTCGCCGCCCCCGCGTTGAGTTCCGCGAGCAGGGTGGAGGTCGTCACCGTGGACAGGAGCTGAGCCGGGCTCTGCAGCAGCGCTCCCCGCGGCGGCGGCCCGCTGCCTGCCCCCGACTCCATGCCACCGCCACCACCGCAACCTGCAACCAGCAGGGCCGGCACGATGGCCGAAGAGCAATTCCTGAGCATCTGCATCATCTTCGGATCCATCCTTGTCCTCGTGCCGGCGGCTCCTTCGGAAGCCGTATTTGGCGATACGCGTAGCTTAGGGTAAATCCGTCGGCTCGGGCATGGGCGCGGGCCTGCGGGCAAAAAAGGTCGCACGAATTAAGTGGACTGCTATTTTCAACGCTCGGAGCCGCGATTTTTAACGACAAGGTCAAGTCAGTGTCTGGACCTGCAGCCAGCGGCGCTCACTCGGAATGCTACATTTCGCGGCAGCCCGGCACCCTCGGAAACGTCCGGGTCGGGATCGGCTGCTCCTCTCGCTGTTGTCCTGTAATAGCAAGAGAGCTCAAACATTCAGGACTGAGGGAAGGACGGACTTCGAATGCCTGCGTTCGCACCGCAAGCTTGGCGTATGACGGCCTCCCTCGGCGTGCTTGCATTCTGGGGCGGAATGCTGATGGCGGAGCGAAGCTATCCTTCGGAGTACGACTGGCGGTACATGACCATATCGAGTTTGGTTTACGGTGACCGCAATCCCAACGGCTACTTGTGGGCACGGGCTGGCATCGTCCTGTGCGGACTGGTTGGACTGAGTTGGACGACGGTGCTCGCTGGGAAGGGGAGGCAACCAAGCACAGAACGGGTTGGAATCTGGGCCCTGGGACTGGGCTATCTATGCATGATGTGCTGTGCTCTGCTGCCCGAGCGGCTAGTTGGGCTTCCCAGGGGTCACGACGTCCTCGCGCTGGCGGCGTTTGTTGGTGTATGCATTGGCATGGCACACTCGACCTTCAAAGCCGTTCAGCGGAGTCCGCGGCTGGACAGGCTAGCCGGCAGTCCAAGGCTTCACGCCGGCATCCTCGCTGGCGTCCCGTTGTCTCCGATCGTGCTGGCGGCTATTGCGCAGGCACATGTCGCTCACGCGCTGCCGGGATTGCCGTGGGTGGGCCTTGCGTGGCGTGCGCGCGGCATCCCCGTCTACCTGAGTTTTGCCTTTTGGGAATGGGTCACGTGCGCGGTGTTCTCCTTATATATGCTGGTCCTGTCCAGGACGACTCTTGCAGCACGTCGCGCTGCTCATACCTAGAGTTCAGTTCAGCAATTAACCTGGTCTAGAGTTTGATGTAAATGCGTGTGCGGTCCATCGCGTAGGCCACAGCCCAAAGGCTGAGCATGTAAGCGACCGACAACAGCAAGGAGCCAAGCTTGTCGCCGGCCCAGGGCGCGAACGCAGTGACATACAGCCATCCGAAGAGAGGTTGCTGATCTATGTGGATCATGTGCAAGAGCTTTTCCCCGGTTTCGCTGAGCAAGTAAATGACCAGCGTATTGCGACCGAACGCTTCAAAAAAAGACATCCAGCCTCGCCCCGGTGCTTGGGGGACGATCTGAACAAGGATCGCGAGCGCGGCCAGGTCAATGCCGACGGTGCACAGAACGTAGGAACTGGTCCAAAGCTTCTTATTAATTGGGAAGACCGTGTTCCACAGTAGGGATACGGCGATACAGACAACTGCCGCCACCAACAGTCGGGCGATCGCCGTCCCGTTCGTGCCACGATCCCGGAGGAAACGCCCCGCCAGGTATCCGGCGAGCACATTCACGATGGCCGGCAGGGTGCTCAGGATGCCTTCCGGATCGAAGGCCACTCCCTCGCCGTGATACATGTGTGCCTCGCCTAGCACGAGCTTGTCGAGCTTGATCTCGGCATTCCCGAGGAGTGAGTAGTCACCAAAGGCGTGCATCACCCACCAGTAGGCAGCGAGTGCGCCGACCCCGAAGATCACTGCGCCGGCGCGCCCTCCGTAATGCACGATCAGTGCTGCGGCGCCGTACCCGAGGGCAATGCGCTGCAGTACGCCGAAGATCCGGGTGTCTGCAATGGGCGCAGCGCCGAAGTGCCCGGTCTCATCCAACCTGAAGAATGGAAACCAGTAGAGCAGGTAACCACACAGGAAAATGAGCGCAGTTCGCGTCGCGACCTTGCGTAGCACGGCCGCATCGCCCTGAACTTCGTACCTCTCGAGTGTGAAACTGAGCGCCGTTCCGACTACGAACATGAACGTCGGAAACACCACGTCGGTGAGGGTCAGACCATCCCACGCCGCGTGCAGCAGCTGCGCGTAGGATTTGCCCTCACCCATCTGGTTGTTGACGACGATCATCAGCGCGAGCGTGAGACCGCGCATGACGTCGATGGCCCGGAAGCGGTTCCTTAGCTCGCTCGCCGTGCCGCCCGTTGCCGCTGCGTGTGCTGCCGTCGAACTCATTAGCGCTACCTCAGTGCTCCCGGGGCACCTCTGTCACGAATGACCTCGGCCGTCGGTCAGTTTGACGGAACTGAGCGCAGGCCGCGTCGGCCGCGACTCTCCGACGCGCCCGGCGGCACCTGGATGCCTTTCGCAGCGGCCACTGTACGCAACACATCCGGCTGGTCCGAGATGATGCCATCCACGCCCATGTCGATGAGGCGGCCCATGTCACGCGCATCGTTCACGGTCCAGGCAATGACCGCGACTCCGAGTTCGTGCGCCTCAGCGATCGCGCGAGCGTCGATGTCGCGATAATCCGGCGACCAGAGCTTTCCACCTGCGGCTCTAACAGCGCGTGCTACCGAGCCGCCGTAGTTTGAGGGGTCGTAGCCGGCCGTCCACGCCGAAGCCTTAGCAGCATAAACGGTGGCATCGGGCCCCGTCTGCTGCGTGAGATAGACCGTGGCGATCTTTGGCGCGAGCCGCTGTACGAGCAGCAGCGTGTGCCAATCAAAAGACTCGATCATGACGCGGTTGCTGAAGTGTTCGCGGCGCAGCAGGTCGAGCACGACCGCGACAAAATGTTCTGCATCGAGGGATTCTTGCGGATGAGTCGGGTTAATCTTGGTCTCGATATTGAGTCGTACGTGCTTGTCGCCCGATCGGCGTACCAGTGCAAACACCTCGGACAGGGTCGGAATGCGCGTCCCCGGCACCGCAAGTTGCTCGGGAAACTGTGCCGCGTAGGCACTGCCGGGGCGGATTTGTCCGACGTCGTAGGCCTTGATTTGAGACAACGTGAGTTGGATGTACGGGATGCCGGTGTCGATGTAGCGCCCGTCGGGAGCGCGAGCCAGATTGGGATTCAGTGCACGCTCGTGCGATACGATAACCACACCGTCCTTGGTGATTCCCATATCAAGCTCGAGGGTGTCCACGCCCATCGACAATGCATTCGCGAACGCGGGCAGCGTGTTCTCCGGACGCAGTGCCCGCCCGCCCCGGTGCGCCTCGATGTCGAATGGCACGAGGCGCGTCGCCTCAGCACCGGGCGCCGGGTGCACTGACGCGGCGAGAAACATGAGTAGGACCCCGAGCGCCAGAGGCGAGGAAGGCAGGTGCGCTGTTTTCAAAGCGGGAGTGCTCAAGCTAAGGAACTTCCAGCCGGTGTATCGGGCTCCAAACGCTGTGGCATGCCCCAAAAGAGCACAGTAGCGGGTAGCAGATCGACGCGCCAGCACCGACACGTACACGCATTCGTCGACCCCGTTGCGAGGCTCGCTCCATAGAACGTCGTCGGCGATTTGACTGCTGTTGCAGCCGCCTGGGTTGGTGGCTATAGCAGCAGTTGCGTTCATGGGCCGTATCCGGAAGGGGACCAGTACAGTCCACACGGGACCATCACGCTGCCGAAAGGAAAGGGTTGCGAAAGGGATGGATCTTGATTGCCGAATGCCCCGACCCATTCCACGCGATCGAGGCGGTTGGCCGCCGCCAGGTCGCAAGTCTGGCGGCAATGGGTTTGTTCTGGGCCAACCACGAGGTCACTCGGTCCCGTTAGCTCCGCTCGTAGCGAGATAGACTGTTACTCAGGACGGCCCGTTGAGCTCCGGAGTTGGCAAGGCTGGGTAGAAGTAGGCATCCGCCTACTTCTTTACATACGCCGGCGTACATACGCGTTCCTGCGGCAGGCGTAGCCTGCAGTTCACCTAACTTGACATCGACAGGTGGTTTATGGGGCGCGGAATTCTCCTTTGGCTCTTGGGGGTACCGATTCCAATCATCCTCCTCCTCGCTATGTGCTCGCACTGAGCGCGGGGAAGCACACATGGATACGTCATACACCGAGGCGCGTGCGCCGGTGGTCAATCAGGTGAACGAGGCCTCGAAATCTGCGGTCTCGTGGGCCGCTATCTTCGCCGGCACAGCCGTCGCGATATCAATCAGCGTCGTCTTGGTTGTGCTCGGTTCCGGGCTGGGGTTGGCCTCGCTGACGCCTTCCGCGCGCAGTGTTGCATCGCCCGGAAGCCTGGCCGCTCTCGCCACTGTCTGGATCGTCATAGTGCAGTGGCTGTCCGCGGCCTGCGGCGGCTATGTGACAGGCCGGCTGCGTACCCGGTGGGTGGGCACGCACACGCATGAGATCTTCTTTCGCGATACCGCCCACGGATTGGTCACTTGGGCGGTTGCTACGGCGATTGTCGCTATGGTTGTCGGGTCCGCCGCCTCAGGCGGAATTCGTGCCGCGACGACCATGGGATCGGCGGCCGCACAAGGGGCGGCCGGCAATGCCCAGGTGGGCAGCGTCGCTCCCTACGAAGTCGACACACTATTCCGCACCACCAGCTCCCGCGATGCCGAGTCTCCCGCTAGGGACGGCCGCGGCGAGGCGACGCGGATTCTCACCAAGGGCCTGAGCGCGGGCGACGTGCCGGATACCGACCGGTCCTATCTCGCAGCCCTGATCGCTGCGCAAACGGGCATTTCACAGGCGGATGCCCAAAAGCGCGTTGATGACACTTTCGCCCGCGTGCGACAGGAGGCCGAGGCGGCCCGCAAGGCGGCGGCGACAACTTCCTTGCTGACCGCGTTGGCCATGATGATCGGCGCCTTCGTGGCATGCGTGGCGGCGGCACTGGGCGGCCATGAAAGAGATCGACACCCCTAGGTCCCACGCCGGCACCGAACGGCATCGGCATTCCGGAGGGTGGCCTGCAAATGGACGCCGGGCGCGGTAGGCGGTTGCCGAAGCAACCTGGCCGCGGTGCTGGCTGGCGACCGTTGACGATCAATGCAACAGTCCGGCAATGACCATGGCGATTCGGCCGCCGGCAGTTTGGCTGCTCGCGCTTGCGGGCGCGTGCGTCTCGGTCTGGCTGGCTGCGCTGATTGCCGAGCACCACATGCAAGGCTTGCTGGTGCATCTGTTCGAGCAACGCACGCAGCGCTCGATTCGGATAGCGGGGGGCCTTGAAGGGCACCTGCTGTCAGCGCAGCCGACCATCGTTGCCCGGGACGTAGACATCAGCAATCCGCCCTGGAGCGGACCGGGTTCACTGGGTCACGTGGGCCGCGTCGGAATCCTGCTCGAATGGCACTTCGCATGGCTGCCGCTCGAGATTCGCCGCCTCGAGCTCGACAAGTCCGAGTGGCACCTTCGACGCGATGCGCACAACCGCGCCAACTGGACCGCGACTGAGGGGGGTGCGGACCGCGGGCCCCCGCTCATCCGCAGCCTGTCGATGGAGGGGGCCCGGCTGGACCTCGACGACGAGAGGCTACATCTCAAATTCAAAGGGACCGTGAGCGCCCGAGATGGAAGTACCGGCGCCGCACCACCGCTGCGGGTGGAGGCGGCAGGCGACCTGAATGGGCGGCCCGCAACGCTCCGCATAGTCGGGGAACCGCTGGCGACCGCGCAACGCGACCACGCGTGGCACTTCACTCTTCAGGAGCGATCCGGTGACAGCCAACTCGCCGGGCAAGGGTATTTTCCGCATCCGTTCGACTTCCACGAGATCGAGGGAACCTTCCAGGCTGCCGGGCCCAGCCTGCATGACGCTTACTATCTCATCGGACTAAAGTTGCCCGAGACCCGAGCGTTTAACGCATCCGGGCACCTCTCGCGCCGCGACCTCCGTTTCACCTACCGGGAGCTGCGCGTTCGCTCGGGTGAGAGCGACCTGACCGGGACCCTCACCGTGGAGGCCGGCGGGGATGCGCCACGTATGACGGGTGAGTTGAGCTCCAGCGTCTTACGGCTGGCGGATCTGGGCACTCAGGGCCGGGAATCATGGCAAGCGCTGGCCGACTCGCCGCTGCATACAGCGGGCTTGCAGCATAGCGAGGCACGCGTGCGCTTTAGCGCGCGACAACTCGAAATCGGGTCGCAGAAGCTCGAGGACGTCTCGGTACTGCTGGTCACCCACCCGGGCAAGCTGCGGGTCGAGCGGGTTCAGGCGAAGCTCGCAGGGGGAGAGCTGACTGGGCAGGCACACTTCGAAGCGGCAGGTGACGCGGTGCCGACCGGTGGCCTGGATCTGCGTGTAAAACAGGTCCAGCTCGAGCAGCTGCACGCCAGCGGCCGCCCGGCGGTCGCCTCCGGATCGCTGGACGGGCGCGTAGACCTGGCGAGCGAAGGCAGCACTTGGCACGCAATGGCGGACGCGGTGCACGGTGAGGCAACCTTTGTGGTCCCGGAGGGATCCTTGCGCGCGTCGGTAGCCGACCTGGCAAGTGCTGACGTTGTCGGTGCATTGGATTTGATGAAGCGCAACGTCAAGGAGACGCCGATCCGCTGCGCCGTGATGAGCCTGGAGGCCGAACGAGGTGTCGTCCGCAGCCGGACACTGGTACTCGACACCGAAGCTGCGTTAGTCGCCGGGTCAGGGGAGCTGCGCCTGGACACACAGACCCTTGAACTCCAAATTCGGGGACGGCCCAAGCGCCCGACTCTCGCGCTGCATGCGCCGATCACGGTATCGGGTCCGCTGAAGAAGCTGCGAGTTGCGGTCCAAAAGCGCGGTGCCTTGCTGCAAGGGGGCGCCGCAGTTGCGCTTGGCACTGTGCTCACGCCACTAGCCGCCGTACTTGCGTTCGTCGATCCTGGTCTCGCGCGCGACGCTGACTGCAAGACGTTGCTCGCCGCGGTGAACAACGAGCCTCCGGGGTGAGAAGCAGCAATTTGTCGTCACACCCGACCTCGATATTTCATCTTGCGACGAGCTGCTACCCTCAGATGCGACGGAGGAACGTCTGAAGACCAGACCCGCGAAGCACCGCGCCAGTGAGGTGGTCGGACCGAGTAAGCCGCGCCTCGGGAAGGTCCTGGGCCCGGGATTGATCACGGGAGCTTCCGATGACGATCCCAGCGGGATTGCGACGTACGCGCAAGCGGGCGCTCAATTTGGATTTGAACTCTCGTGGACGTTGGTACTGACCTACCCGCTGATGGTTGTCGTCCAGGTGATTAGTGCCCGAATTGGCCGCACCACGGGCCGAGGGATTGCCGGAAATCTACGCAAATATTATCCAAACTGGCTTCTGCAAATTCTGGTCGGTCTTCTGTTTGTCGCGAACACGCTGAATATTGGTGCCGACCTGGGAGCCATGGCGGAGGCGACACGCCTGCTGGTTCCGCTGCCTCCGGCATGGTTGTACATCGTCGCTTACAGCATCGTATGCACGGCGGGACAGGTTTTTTTCAAACATACCCGGTATGTAGCCATCCTGAAATGGTTGACGCTGGCTCTGTTCGCCTACTTTGCGGTTCTGTTCTTCGTGAAGGTGCGCTGGATCGCGGTTTTACACGGGCTGGTCGTTCCCAAGTTCAGGTTCGATCGCGACTTTTGGCTGGTGGTGGTCGCCATTCTTGGGACGACGATTAGTCCGTATCTGTTCTTTTGGCAGGCCGCGCAGGAAGTGGAGGACACCAAGGAGCATCCGCAACGCGAACCCCTCCGTGACGAACCCAGCCAAGCTGCCAGTGCTTTAGCCCGCATCCAGTTGGATACCGTAGTTGGCATGGGACTTTCCAATCTGGTGGCGCTGGCGATCTTAGTGACTACAGCGGCAACTCTGTGGGCGGCAGGAATACACGAAGTGACGACCGCCGCGCAGGCGGCCTCAGCGCTCAAGCCCATGGCGGGGTCCTTGGCCTTTGCGATATTCGCCCTGGGGATTGTCGGAACAGGCTTATTGGCCGTGCCGGTCTTGGCCGGATCGGCTGCGTATGCCATTGGTGAAGCACGCGGATGGTCGGTGGGGCTCAGCCGACCCCCCCTGCAGGCGAAAGCGTTTTATGGTGCGATCACGGTGGCAACCATACTCGGCGCTCTGGGAAATCTCTTGTCCATCAGCCCTCTCAAGGCGTTGGTGTGGGCAGCCGTGATCAACGGAATTGTGGCGGTTCCGGTCATGACACTGCTGATGCTGATGTCTGGCGATGCCCGAGTCATGGGGCGCTTTTGCATCTCCAAGTCCTGGAAAGTCGTCGGTTGGACGGCTACCGCTGTTATGGGCGCCGCCACCGTGGCGTTCATTATCGCGACGGTCGGCAGCTCATCCTGACGGCACGAGCGTTTACTGTCGCCGGGTGAGGGAGGGAGCTTTGACTCACTGGCGCAGCGTTTCCGTCGACCGCGCGGCTGAAGGGCTAGGGCGGCCTGCCGACGAATCAAGGGCATCGAGCTCCCGGTTGCCAAGCCCGCGGCGCAGTGGCGCACTGCTTGCCGCCTCGGCGGCGGCTCTGGCTTAAGCGGTGGTGGCACGTATCAGCGCATGTCGGCGGGACGGCAAAAGACATCGTCGTCGGCGCGTTGTCCTACGACGTCTCGAGAACTTCCTTCCTAGACCGGTAGCCTAGATTCGCTAGCCTTTGTGCCCGCATTGTCGGCGGCCATCGCTGGCGGTGTGCTTTTAATCCGCAGTTCGAACTCAGGAGACACACATGGCAGTTACCAAGAGCCATGCGCCGGCAGGCGCGGCTAGCAAGGATGCTATTGCCACTTTGATTGCTGATCATAGGAAGGTAAAGGAGCTCTTCAAGCAGTTTGCGAAGCTCAAGGACAAAGACGACGCTGAGGACGAGAAGAGCTCCTTGGTGGCGCAGATCTGCACTGAACTGACGATCCATACGACGATCGAGGAGGAAATTTTCTATCCGGCGGTGCGAGAGCAGATAGAAGACGAAGACCTGATGGATGAAGCCCTGGTCGAGCATGCCGGGGCGAAGGATTTGATCGCACAGCTTGAAGAGATGACTCCGGATGATGACCTCTACGACGCAAAGGTGACTGTGCTCGGCGAGCAGATCGACCATCACGTTAAGGAGGAAGAGGGCGAGATGTTTCCGAAGGCCAAGAAAGCGAAGGTCGATACCGACGAGCTTGGGGCGCAGGTGGCCCAACGGCGTACGGAACTGAAGGCTCAGTTTGCCGAGGACGAGGACGAAGATGAAGCGACGCCCACGAAGCCTGCTGGTTCGCGGCGAGAAAACGAAAAGCCACCACGGTCGGTCTAGGCACGTAGGGGGCAGTGAAGGGGCGCGCAGCGCCCCTTCTCCTTTTCTGGCGCCGAGTCCATGACCCACATCGCCAGCCGCAGGATTGGCGTTTTTCGCGCCACGCTGCACGCCCAGGCTACTGACATTCAAGGAGAGTTTATCGACGCGCACGGGCTCCCTACCGCAGCGCAAAGAGGACTATCTATCTTTTCTTAGTGTCGTGGCACAGGGCAGGAGTACAGTCCGCTCAATCTGGCAAACGAATCGCTGATAGGAACGGGGGGGCTATGAACATCCGAATGCTGCAGCGCGGCCTCAAATATTGCGGCCGGGTGAAGGCGGTCCGTCAGACCTACCATGTGTTCGAGGCCCAGCGCCATTTCTTCGTGCTTTCTTTTGCGCTCTCGAAGGCGCGGCGCGGTTCCGGCTATTTCAATGTCATCGCCACGGACGCCGTTGACTACGTACAGCGGCGCGTGGGCGGAACGCGAGGGGTGACGGCGAAAGATCTCGTGGCCATGGCGCGACGCACGCGACACATTCCCACGACGCTCGCGGCTCTCAATATCCTGTACATATTGGTCGCCGTTCGAGCGGCGAGTATCGTGCGGGCAGGCAAAAACCGGCAGCTGTTCTTCTCAGTTAGGAAAAGTCCCGCAGTACGAACGTCTGGGACGTGAGACATCCCCGCGAGATGCACGGGCTACTCTAGAGTCGCTGCAGCGAACCGGGTTCCGGCGAAATGCGTGGGTGATGCTCGACCTTTGCTGCCTGCCACCCTTGTTTCGAAGATCTGGATCGAACAGCCAAAACGGGAGAGAAAAATGAACACGCGAGCGTTCCTGACCTCAGGCGTTGCCGCCACGATTGTCGTCGGATGCGCCTTGGTAATGCACGGCGGGCAAACCCGGGCTCAACCGCTTCCTCTCGATGAGTGCATTAGCGTCGGGGACTCTTCGCCGCGCACCCGACTCTGCATGCACCAGTTCTCGGACCACTCGAAATGCGTGGTGGCCGTGACTCCAGGAAAGGAGTTCTCAACGACTGAACTATCTTGCAAGGTCCTCTAGTCCCATCGGACGCGTAGTCCGGTGGTCGTCGGAGTCGATCGACTTGTCTGTAACGCTGCTTGCTGCTGCACTCTAGTTTGTACCGCTTACAGGTTCCTTCGCGCGGGCGAGCAGCCTGGTAACGGAAATTTCAGCTTGGTGGTCCGCCGCACCACGGTCTGCGTGAAGAACAGTCGATCGCGTGAGCGCCAGTGCTTTGGAGCGTCGCTCACGTGCGCGGCTCAAGAGCAGATCTGCAACTGCCTCGCGGGCTTCCAGTTTGGCGGTTCCATGCGGAAACTCGAACACCTCCGTCGGATCGAAGGAGTTTGTTATTCGCACCGGCTCACCCTGCGGTTCGGCAGGTTTGGTCGGGGTGGCCTCGACAACCAGAGGCGCAGGGCGGGTGATCGCCGGCGCGGGCGGATGCCGCTCCGACGCGGGCCACAGGAACGCCACGGCAACAACCAGCATCGCCGCAGCGAATGTCACATTACAAATGAAGTCGATTCGTGCCGTGCGCCTGAAGGTAGAGTTCTCGTACGCAGGCACGGCTAGCGCCGGGCCCGTTTCATCGCGACGCTCCGTTTGCTGGGCCGCTTCAGCCGCCCGCGCAAGCGCTACCCCCTGGTCGCCCGTCAGCTCGAGTTCAATCGTGTCGTCGCTCGACTCGGGAGCGGTGGTCGTCGGTCCTTCAGATCCCGGGATCATCCTGACCCTCTTAATCCATGCGCGCCGCTTCTCTACGAAGCCGGCTGCGGGTGTTGCTCGGGCGCTTGGGCGAACGGACACTGATCTTGCGTTCGGTGAAGCCATTATCGCACCGCCAGGCACGAGTCCTCTACGGTACGAGCTGCCGTGTGCGTTGTCGGCGGATGCCTACGGTGCGTGGCGGCGCGATCGTCCGCCAAGCGAGCGAGCAGCGCATACGCGCGGGCCAGCAGGAGGGGTGGAGGCAGCCTCAGCTTCCGCGCCGGCGCGGGGTATCCACACGCGGCCAGGTGTCAAGGGTCTGGCAGAGGAGTTCGCAGGCCCCGCGCCCACTATATGTAAAGCGCACGCGGGCGAAGACACTCAGAGGTAGGCAATCTGCTGAGTCAGTTGTGGGCAGAAGATGATGCTCTCGCGACGAAACTCGAGGTAAGGTCACTGCAGTGTCGAAGCCATCAAAGGTCCAGTTCGACGCGATCCGGTCGGGGTATGACGCAGATCCATCGCGCTCGTTCTCACTATGCGCGGAGGCTTATACGGACCCGGTCTGGCTTGGCATCGATCAGCTGGAGATTTTGGCGAAATCTTGGCAGTGGGTATGCCATGCGGAGAAGCTGCGCGCAGCGAGGGCCTATATCACGACCCAGATCGCCGGCAATCCGGTTGCAATCGTCCGCGACGAGCACCACGTGTTGCGCGCGTTTACAACGTATGTAAGCACCGTGCACATCCGGTATTGGTAGGCGAGGGTAGTGTTCGCAGAATCGTATGTCCTTATCATGCATGGAGCTATCGCCTAGACGGTCAGTTGGCGAACGCGCCGCACACGGCAGACCTTAAGGACTTCTCGACAGCCGAGATTCGGCTGACTGAGGTGCGGGTTGAGGAGTTCTGTGGTTTCGTCTTCGCAAGCCTCGATCCCGCCGCCGCGGCGTTGCGGACGCTCTCGGGGTCATTGGAATCTGAGATCCGCCGCTGGTGGCTCTGGCCGGATACGTGCTTGATGCGCCACCCAGGGCGAAGTTCGATGATTGTCCTCCACATCATTCCGCTCGGCGTAGACCGGACGCTGGAGACCTAAGACTGCTTTCTGGAGACCCCGGGACCCGACGAGCTGGAACGCAACGCGATTCACTACCTCGATGCGGTACTGCAGGCCGAGGATATCGCGCTGGTGGCGAACGTTCAGCGGCGTTGCATCACTTTCACGGTCTGGTGCTTGGAGCCTACGAGCGAGCCAGTCGAGCCTGACGGCAGCGGACGTCCTGCTGCATGGCATTGCCGCAGAAGGTTTGTCGCGCCTATCGTCTGTGTGGTGCAATTGGCTTGAGCGGCGGGTTGGAGACACATCCGTCTCCATAAACACGAGGCGTCAAGGCTTGACGCATGAGAATAAGGGATGGTCGAGTCGCAGCGGTCAGCGATGACGGGACTGGGCAGACCGCGGCGTCCGATTCAACGGGGGCATCAGAATGATTGAGAAGGCCGGCACGGCTCGCACCGATAGCGGCATGGAGCACTTCGGCTACAAGGAGTCGCTCGATCGGGGCATCGGGAAGTTCGGAAGCTTTGCCGCCGGGGTCAGCTATATCTCGATCCTCACCGGTACCTTCCAGCTGTTTTACTTTGGCTTCGGTACCGCCGGACCGGCCTACCTGTGGTCCTGGCCGATGGTGCTGATCGGTCAGCTCGCAGTCGCACTGTGCTTCATGGAGCTGGCGGCAAAATATCCCGTCGCAGGATCCGTTTATAACTGGTCCAAGCAGCTGGGCAGCCGGATCGTGGGCTGGTCTGCGGGTTGGCTGATGCTCACCGCATCGATCGTTACCCTGTCTGCGGTGGTGCTGGCGCTGCAACTCAACCTGCCACGGTTGTGGAGTGGCTTCCAGATCGTCGGCGACGGCCAGGGTCCCTACGATTCCGCCAGCAACGCGGTGGTCCTGGGTACGGTGCTGATCGTCTTCACCACTGTGGTGAACGCGCTCGGCGTGCGGTTGATGGCGATGATCAACAGCGCGGGCGTGTTCATTGAGCTGATTGCCGCCTGCCTGATCGCATTCATCCTGGCACTCCACACCACGCGCGGACCCGCGGTCTTTTTCTCGACCAACGGATACGGCGCCGGCGCCAGCGGCGGCTTTCTGGGCGCGTTTCTGGTGGCGTCGCTGGCCTCGGGGTACGTGATGTATGGATTCGACACCGCGAGCTCGCTGGGCGAGGAGACGGTCGAGCCGCGCCGCACCGCTCCCAAGGCGATTCTGCGCGCCATCCTGGCCTCTTTCGTCATTGGCGGTGCGATCCTGGTGTTCGCGGTCATGTCGGCGCCCAATCTGCAGGATCCGCAGATCGCCAGCAACAGCGGTGGCCTGCAGTACATCGTCGAGCAAGTCATGTGGGGCCCGTTGGGCAAGCTCTTCCTGATCTGCATTGTGGTGGCGGTGACCGTGTGCTCGCTCGCCGTACACACCGCCGCCATTCGCTTGACGTTCGCGATGGCACGCGACAATGCGCTGCCGTGGGGCGAGCGGCTCGCTCGGGTGAATCCCGACACTCAGACGCCAATCACGCCCGCCGTCGTGATCGGCGTGATTGCAGCGCTGATCCTGGTCGTCAACATCGGCCAGCCCAAGATCTTCACCGTGCTGACATCGATCGCGGTGATCATGATCTACCTTGCGTACCTGATGGTGACTGGCCCGTTGCTGATGAAGCGGCTGCGCGGGGACTGGCCTCCCGCGGATCTTGCGGCCGGTGGCTACTTCAACATGGGCAGGTGGGGACTGTTGGTCAATGTCGTCGCGGTACTGTGGGGCGCCGGGATGGCGCTCAATCTGGCTTGGCCGCGCGAAGCTGTCTATGGCACGCCTTGGTACAACACTTGGGGTGCATTCGTGTACACGGGGCTGATTTTGGGGAGCGGCCTGTTGTGGTATGGCTTCAAGGGCCGCCATCACATCGGTACGCTTGCCTCGCACGCCGTGGTGAGCATGGACGACGCAGCCCCGGCGAAGATCTAAGGCACTTGGTGTGCGCGTTCGGAATCCGCGGCGCCGGGGTCGTGGCCGCCGGAGACTAGCGGCGGATCTTGCGCACCACGCCGCCGGCAGATGCGGCTTCACCGGCAAGGGCAGCGCGGGCATCGCGCGCGAACTCCTGGGCGACCGCCGCAGCGCCGTCGCGCTCCAGCACGGACAGCGTCACGTGGCGCACGTACTCCTCGATCCCGCGCGGCCCGTTGTGTGTCGCCTTGAGCTCGATGCGGGTGCCGTGCTTGCCGTCCAGCAGGCGCGCGGTCATTGAATACGTGCGCGGCGCCGCCAGTAGTGCCAGGCGGCGCACGAGGTCGTTGAGGTGACTATCAGATTTGAGCGGCAACGCGGTCCCTCGGGTCACAACTGAGACAACCAGTCGGGCCGTCGCCATGTCGCGAGCCCGTTATTACTTTCTGTAACGCCGGCGCGCCGGCTCTCACCTGGACGTCCCCGCGCTCCTGCGGTGCGTGAGCATGAGTTGGAACGTGCATCGAAGGCATGAGCCTAGCGAAAATCTGTAATCGTTATCCGACTGTGTTGACAAACCGCCGAGCCCAAGTCACTGTCCCAAGATTCCCGTGTCAGATCCGGCACACTGAGTTGGGACCGGGGGAAGGACTGGCGCTGATGCAACGGCCGAACGGGCAGGGCGTACGCGACCACAAGCGACCGAATAACGATAGCAGAAGTGTCGCCAAATGGAAACACGACGCGGCCGCGGTGCGCCCGCTTGAGCGCGTCCGGTGCCAGCGGCACGGCCGGTACGCGCAGCCTTTTCTGACTCCTTCATGACGACGGCGCACGACGAGACCGCGCTCTGGGTCCAGGGATTCCTGCATAACGCGCACGGCATAGCCGTCGCCGACGCCCAAACCGCCACCCTGCTGGCCGTCAACGACGCCTATGCACAGCTGTTCGGCAGTACGGCCGAAGAGCTGCGCGGGCAGCCGTTCCTGCGGGTCTACCCGGCCACCGAGCACGAGCACCTGCTCGCCGCGGCCGACGCCGCCGATCTCACCGGCAGTGCGAGCGTGCAGACCTGCCGCCTGCACCGCGATGGCTCCCTCATCCCGGTCGGGATCCGCGTCGTGTCGCTGCGCGATGCAGATGGGCGTGTCACGCATCGCATTGCCACGATCACCGACGTGCGCCCGCAGCTGCGCGCCGAAGGCCAGATGCTGCACGCCGAAATCCGGCGCACCAGTCATGAGCGCTTCCGCCAGATGGCGGAAGCGGCACCCATCGGCATCCTGCTCATGGACACCGACGGCGCCTGCGAGTATGCCAACCCGCACTGGCTGCAGATCACGCAGCTGTCGAGTGAGCAGGCGCGCGGCGACGGCTGGTGGAGCGCGGTGCATCCGGACGACCGCGAACGGGTGAGCGAGGCCTGGGAACGGCTCGAACGCGGTGCCCCCCTCAGCGTCGAGTTCCGCTATCAGCGCCCCGGGGGCGAGATGCGCTGGGTGCAGTCGCGTGCCGCGGCGCTCCGCGCTGATGGCTCCGAGACCCTGGGTTACATCGCCGTAGACGTCGACGTCACCCAGCAGCTGCAGCAGCGCGCCGCGATCGACGGTTTCCATGGGCGCGTGCGCGCCCTGGCGCACCGCCTCGAGCATCTGCGCGAGCAGGAGCGTGCCGACCTGGCGCGCAAGCTGCACGGCTCGCTGCGCCAGGAGATGACCAGCCTCAAGGCCGAGATCGGCGTCCTGCGCCAACACGCGCCGGATTCCGAGCCCGGCAGCCAGTCGATGGTCCGCCTGAGCGAGCTCGCCGACCGCTGCCTTCAGCAGCTGCGCCACATTGCCTTCGAGTTGCAGCCGCCGGGGGTAGACGATCTGGGACTGGTGGCCGCCATGAAGCGGCTCGGCGAGGAGTGTGCCGCGCAGTCAAGCCTGCAAGTCGAGGTCGACACCAGCCGTACGCCCGTCGACCTCGGGCGGCGGCGCGCGCTGACACTGTACCGTACGCTCCAGGAAGCGCTGACCAACGTCATGCGCCATGCGCGCGCCCGCAAGGTTGACGTGCAGGTGTGGGTGCAGGACGGCGCCGTGCGCTTGCGCGTCAGCGACGACGGCGTGGGGATGGGAGACAAGGACCGCAGCAAGCCGGGCTGCTTCGGGCTGCTGGCCATGTCTGAGCGCCTGGCGGAGTTCGGCGGTACGCTGCGGGTGCTGAGCGTGCCTGGCAGTGGCACGACGCTCGACGTCAGCCTGCCGTCCGTAAGCGGCAAGCGCCAGCGCGATCTCGCCCGGCGCTGAGGGCCTAGCCTAGCCGCGAACCTGCGGTCCGATCGCGATCCAGGCGCTGCGGATCTCTCCGAGCAGGCTCAGGGCCTCGTTCAGGTACTTGACGTCGTCACGCACGTTGCCGAGCAGCAAGCGCTTGGTGATGTATTCGTACAGATCGCAGAGGTTCTGCGCGAGTGCGCCGCCCTGGATGAGATTGAGGCTGCCGCGCAGTTCGGCGATGAGCGTGACGCAGCTATGCAGGAGCTTGGTCTTGCGCACCGTCTCACCCTGCTCGATGCAGGAGCGTGCGGCAGCGATGCGCTCCACGGTCGCATCGAGCAGCATCTGCACCAGGCCGTGCGGATCGGCGGTCGATACTCCGCCCTGCACCGCGACGCGCTGATAGGCCGCCAGATTTGCATTGCGCGCTAAGCCGTTCACGACTGCACTCCTCGTTCCTAACTCCTGTAACGGCCGCGGCAGGCCGAACTTGAGTGGCGGGAATGGGCGGCGCCTGCGCGTGGCGCCGCTGGTGCAGCTTAGTGGCCGACCTGCGTCTGGATCCTGGGCAGCGTGGCGAAAGCCTGGGTCAGGTAGGCGGACGTGCTCTGCAGCTGCGACAACAATGTATTGAGCGCCGAATACTGCTGCGTCAGGCTGGTAGTGAGGGCAGCCATCTGAGCGTCGAGGTCGTTGCTCTGCTTGGTGAGAGCGTTTTCCTGCGCGGTGAGCGTCTGCCCCGCGCTGGTGATCGAGCCACCGGCGCCGAGCGCGTTCGTAATCTGCGTATTGAGGGTGGTGGCGACGCCACCGGCTGCCGTGAACAGCTGGCTGACGGCGCTGAAGTTTGTGCCGAGCGCAGCGTTGAGACGCGCGGAGTTGACACTCAGCGTCCCGTCGCTCTGAGTGGTGATGCCGATGCTCGCGAGCGTATTGTAGGTGCCGGAGCCGGTGTTGACGATGCTATAGAGTGCGTGCTGGACCTGGTTCTGGATGCCGGTCAGCGCCGCGTTGCCCATCATGGGGCCGGCGGTATTACTCGCGGCGTCGAAGCCGCCCAGCGAGCTCAGCGTGCTCTGCAGCGTGTTGTACGCCGAGACAAAGGCCGAAATGTTCGTTGCCACCGTGCCGGTGTCGGTGCCGACGCTGAGTGTCGTCGGCGCGGTAGTCGTGCTCAAAAGATTGAGCGTCACCCCACCCACCGCGTCGGTCACGGTGTTCGTGGCGCTGGTGAAGTTCACCCCTGAGATGCTGAACGCCGCATCCTGCGCCGCCGCCTCCTGGGTGTAGTTGGCGGTGTTGCCCGTGCCGTAGGTGAGCGAGGCGAGGCTAGTGCCGCCGTCGCTCTCGGTGACCTGGATCGTACTTGCCGCGCCGGTCTGCGCGGAGGACAGGAGCAGATGGGCGCCGTCACTGCCCTGCAGCACTGTCGCGCTGATGCCCGGGTTGCCGGCAGCCGCATTGATGTGTGCGGCGACGTCGGCGAGCGTATCGGTCGCGGCGACCGTTACATTGAAAGTCGTAGCGCCGAGCGCCAGGGTCAGAGTGCCGTTGCCGACAGTGTTGGTCGCTACCAGTGGACCGGACAGCAGCTGCTGCGCGCTCGCAAGCTGGGAGATGGCAACGTTGTAGGTGCCCTGGGGGGCGCCCGCCCCCGCGGAGACCGTGAAGGCGGCTTCATCGCTGCTGCTGGCGGTTTCGACCTGAAAAGCACCGGGGGTGTCCAGGGAGGACAGCGAGCCTTGGAAGGTTGCGAGCGCGCTCTTCAGCTGCCCGAGCGCCGAGATCTGGGCCGACACCTGCTGGGTCTGGCTGGAGATCAGCGCCTCCTGCGGGGCCTGGGTGGCGGCGACTAGCTGCTGCACCAGCGAGCTGACGTTGATGACCGAACCGCCCGCCGCGTCCGCGCTGCTGCTGCCGGCGACTGATACGACCGGGGCGGGACTGCCCGTGGTGCTGCTTACGCTGGTGGCCATTTCGGACTCAACCTCGCTGCTCAGACCGCATCAAAAAAATGTGGAGGGGCGGGTGCCAGCGTTAAAGCACCCGCCCCTCCGATCATGAGTTGCCAGGCATGCGGGACCTGGAACTCATTTCCTTTACGGCAGCTTCTGCAGGAGCGTCAGAATGTTCTGCGGGATGGTATTGGCCTGCGCCACCATCGCCGTGCTTGCCTGCTGCAGAATCTGCGCCTTCGACAGGTTCGACGTGGCCGCGGCGTAGTCCGTGTCCACGATGGCGCTCTTCGCGGCCGTCAGGTTAGTGGCGGTCGTATGGAGCCCCTGGATCAGGGCGTCGAAGCGGTTCTGGTAAGCGCCCAGCTGCGCGGTCGACGTCGCCAGCTGCTGCAGAGCGGCGTCGATCTGCGTCAGGGCCTGGTTCGAGTTGTCGACCGTGTTCACGTTGGCGCTGCCGACGAACGTGGCGCCGGTTGTCGCGATCGTGTCGCTGGAGTCAAGGCCAAGGTCCTTGAGGGCGGTCGTGTCAGCGGCGATCGAGCCGGTCGAGCTCCCCACAGTCACGGCTACCGTCGCGCCCGCGTTGGCCTGGTTGCCGCTCACCACGATGGTGCCGGCGGTGCTGTCGACCGTCGCGATGACGCCCTGCGAGGCCACCGCCTGGTTGATCGCCGCAGCGATCGTGGCGAGGTCTGAGGAGGCATTGCCGGTCAGGGTGACCGCATTGGTCGTGTAGTTGGTCGTGGTCGCACCGGTGCCCGCCGGAGTCACGGCAACCTGGAAGGTCGCGGTGTCGCCGTTGGCGATGTTGGTCACCGGGGGCGTGGCGGCGGTGGCCGCAAGGTAGGCGCCGGCGGTGCCACCCGTGGTCAGGGCACCCGCATAGAGGGCGCCGACCGCGCCAGCCTTGGCGCTGGCGACCGAGGCGACGGTGATCGTCTGACCGGCATTGGCGCCGATCTGGAACGTCGCACCCTGGAAGCTGCCGTCGAGCAGGTTCACACCGTTGAACTGGGTGTTCGAGGCGACGCTGTTGATGTCAGCGATCAGCTGCTGGAACTGCGCGTTGAGGTCCGCGCGGTCGGTGGCGCTGTTGCTGGCGTTGAGCGACTCGACGGCCAGGTCGCGCATGGTCTGCAGGTCGGTCACGACCTCGCCGAGGGCGCCCGTGGCGGTCTGCGTGAGCGATACGCCGTCGTTGGCGTTCTGGGCCGCCTGGTTCAGGCCGTTGATCTGCGAGGTCATGCCCTGCGCGATCGCGTAGCCGGCGGCGTCGTCGGCGGAGTTGTTGAT
>Ga0070732_10000659_pt1 | contig 20571 bp, 34 predicted proteins | sample Coa_R1_5_FD_66449 | JGI IMG/M metagenome (GOLD analysis project Ga0070732, IMG submission 66449) | Surface soil microbial communities from Centralia Pennsylvania, which are recovering from an underground coalmine fire - Coalmine... | ecosystem: Environmental > Terrestrial > Soil > Unclassified ... | reverse complement strand
AGCCGTCGCCGGAGCCGGAGCCGGAGCCGTAGCCGGAGCCGTAGCCGTAGCCGGAGCCGGAGCCGACCGCCTCCTTTGGAGGCTCGCCTCTAAGGATTATCACCTGCCCCACGGCGCTTCCTCCCAAGCCGCAACGGCCTTGGGCGTGCATTCGCCAACGCATGTGATGTCGCGCAGTTCAATATCAACCGCTGGGCCAATCTTGCACGATTTGTCGGGCCCATCGCTGGCGAGACCAAGGAACCCATGGGTCGCGGCCGACCAATAGACGCAGTTGCGTGCCGCGCGCAGCTTGATCGTGGCGCCGCTTGTTTCCTCGGCATAGCCGAAGAACACGCCGCGGTGCGCCGTCGTGACGAGCACAGCCCGTTCTTTTCTGTTTCTGTTCGGATGATTGACCATATTAAACTCCAAGCCCCTGAAAACCCCGAGGCGCGGGCTTCAAAAACTAAGATGGGGTCCGACTCTCACTCATGGGCGCGGGCTTTCCGGTCATAGCGCGCTCTTGTCCACCGCCTCACGGAGCCGGCCGAAGGCGGCGAGAGTCACCTCGTCCTCAGCCTCGCCCCGCGACACGATATCGATGTAACCCTGGTCGAAGCTTTCGATGATCTGGCGGGCGGCATGGTGGAGCTCGACCTCCTCGAGCGAGCGCTTGCGCTTTAGGAGATAGGGCGAGACCGGCAGATTGAAGACGGGCCAGCGGCTCATGATGAAAGCGCTCCAAGGTTTGCGCCGATGAAGTACAGGAATTGCTTGCGGGCTTCAGGGCCAGCGGCTTCCCAGGCTCGCAGAAGAGCGTCGTATCCGGCCGATATGTTCGGTATTACTCTCCGCGGTCCTGCTGGGGTCGTAATAAGTTTTACGACTTTTATCGCGGCCGTGGCTTCTCGTTGGCTTTCGGCATGTCTCTTGGCTTCGATCTTGCGAAACTTGGCGATTGCTTTTGCCGGGTTCCGTGCTTGTCCCAATCGGACCCACTTGTTGATCGCATGAATGGAATAGGGTTTGTTGTCGCGCTTCGTTATGTGCTTAAAACACCACGCGGACCACGACGCCCCCTGCGCCGTAACGATCTTATGGGCGACTGCCAGTCTCAGCGCGAGCGCCAACTTGACATCGCTGTTGAGACCGATCAAGGCACGGCACTCGGCCGCGAGGCGTCCCAAGGCTTCTTCGGTAGGTTCGACCGGATCAAGCCGCAAACTAAGATTGAAAACTTTCGTGGCCTCGATTACGTCAGACATTGGCATAGCGCCCTGGCGCTGTGCGCTTCACGATTTGCCTTTTGATGAGGTGCGCAAGCGCATGGTGGCACGTCGTCTTCGATAGATCGGCCGATTTTGCAATATCGCCGATCGCCGATTTTCCGCCAACCAGTGCGGCTGAGACTTTGCTAAGAACGGTCTCGGTTGGCGAGTAGCCACTATGCTTTTTGGCTTTTTTGGCTGTTAGCAGAGTCGGCGAAGCGACTGCGACGGTTAGGTCTGCGCGGCTGGCCAATAGCGACACCAACTCTTGCGCTTCGATCTCAAAAACGAATCTAACCTTAGCCATGTTATGCGGCCTCCTGTAGCTCTTCTTCCTCGCGGCGGGCGATTTTGCATCGTTCGTCGTAACGCTTTCCGTTGTTGATTTCGGTCAAGACTAGTTCGTGGGATGCTGTGGTCATGGTGATTCCCCTTTTGGTTTGGCCTTTCGACCCCTCAAGCCCCGCACGCGTCCTAGCGATACGGGGCTTTCAGGGAGCATGATCTTTATGCTGCGGTTGGTTCCTCCTTTCGTTTAGGTGAGTGTCACAAACTGCGCGAGGTCTGATGAAATGAGGCGGTCGCGAGCGAGCATGTCAATAAAGTCGAGGAACTCTATCCGCACATCAGTCGGGTAATCGCCATTTGCAAGTTTGCGCGGGCGCGGGCGATTTTCCCAGCCTTGCCAAAATGCTGCTCTTACTTGCGCTTGGCTCGTCAATGAATAGCCCATAATCTATCCCCTTGGTTGGTGTTTGGCCGTCCCATGAATATGCGCTCTTGCCGGAAGGGATGCAAGAGGAAAAGTATGCTTTAGTGGATTTATTTTGAGGGGTAAGGAAATTCCTTACCAAAAGGGTATTGCGTTTTAGGATTGTGACGATATCGTAAAAGAAGGGGCTGAAAAGCGAGCTACCGCTGATCAGCCCCCGATCTCTAACCGTATGCACCAGCTAGGATCGTTGCATGTCAAATATCCCTCCGAACCCGAAACGTCAAGTGCCGCGCGGCGAGCTCGCGGAAATGGCGGATCGTTTATTGGCGACAAAAACGCGCGAGCGCAAGCTGATGAAAGCGGGGGTGTCGATCACGCCTACCATGTGGCGCGTCATCCGCGCCAAGCGAAAGAATAGGACCCTGCCCCCGGCTTAGCGGCGAGCCGGGATCAAGACCGGCAACCCGCACTGGCAAGCTTGTGCCTAACCCCGCGCCGGGCAGAAATCCGCCGCTGGGCAAGTGTCTACCGGCATGACCTACCGCCGGCGTGCAAAGGGGGGTAGGGGGGTTAATGCTCTACCTGCGAGCAGGGAGCGAAGCGACCGAACGGCGAGCAGGTGGACTTGCATAACATTCGCAACGCGTACATATGCCAGCAGGTGCATAGACGGCTGTTGATTCATCAGCACTTTTCCCTTGCCCACTCTCGCTGTTGCCCACTGCTCGTCAGTGGGCGTGGCTGCCCACTATGGTTTGAACTTGGGGAGAACGGGGCGAAGAGAGAGGAGCGGTGGAAAATGTACCGCCCCCGCCAGAATTTTTCGCAGTTTTGGTCTTTCCCGTGTTAAGTGCATCAGTGGTTCCTGGTCCTCGAGCGATACCATGCTTGGCGTGAGCACGGCTGCCGAGAGAATCATGTGAGGAGCGGGGCGCTGCCGCGCGAGGGAGAAATTTTAGAGAATTGAACACATATTTCTCCGCGGCGGCAAAAAGTATGGTATAGGAGACTCGTTCTCGGATGGAGGGGAAAGTGGCGAAAGAGGCGTTTATCGAGGCGGCGAAGGCGAGCGTTCATCGTGCGATCACGGGGATGCCGGTGGGGACAAGGGCGTTGCAGGCGGGGCAGGAGACCTCGCTGATGGCGGTAGCGGAGGCGATCCTCCGGCATGTCTCGGACGAGCTGCACGGGATGCCCGCAGCGCCCGAGGCTGCGACACCTCATCCGCCCTCGGCCTATAGCGGTGACTTCCGCGACCCGAATATTCCTGCCGATACGGCAGCGGGCGAGCCGCAAGCGCCATGAGCCCTCCGGTCCCTGATGCGGGCAAGACTGATTACTCGAAACTCATCGCCGGGAGCTCGGCGGGAGGTGGTGCTGGGCTTCTCTCGATCGTCGCGATCTGGTTCATCAACGCGCACATGAATCCGCCGATGCCGCCCGAGATCGCGGCTGCCGCCTCGGGCGGGTTCACCTGGCTCATCGGCAATCTCGCCGTGTTCTTGAAGGCCGAGACGGCCAAGGAGTTGAAATGAAGTTCCGCTCGCTCGCCATTGCCGCACTGCTGTCGGCTTGTTCCTCGCCGGCGCCGATCTCGAGCAACCCGGCGCAGGATGTAAACGCGACCGTTGCCGCGGTCGCGCCGCAGCTATCGGCGACGCTCAGCCAGGGCTTGCAGGATGCGGCTTTCAATCTCGACAGCGCCATCCAGATCGGCGTCCTCGACAAGACCGACCCCGCCGATAGCTGCGTCCATGGCGTGTTACAGCAAGCCGGGATCGAGACCGTCGCTGGCGCCCCGCCAACACAGAGTTTCACGCCGAAGATCAGCGATGCTATCTCCCTGGGCTCGGTGCTTTATATCCGCGCGCATCAGGCGAAGGGTCTGGCCGGCCAAAGCCTCAGCAGGCTCGTTCCCGCCGGCTGCCAGAAGATCGTTGGCGCCATCATCATCGACGGCTTGCAGAACTTGAACAAGGCGGGGATCGCGGGCGCCGGCGCCATCATCGGCCTACCGCTTCTGCTGTGATGTTCTTGCTCGGTCTCGCCGCCGGAATCTTGCTTGGCTGGCTTTCCTTCATCGGTCTGCTGATGATCTTCGGCGCGACGACGCATGAGAACGGCTATGCCCAGAAACCACAGAAGCGGGCGTGGTTCGAATAACCCAAAGTAGTGGGTGATCCTCTATGTGGCTGCCTTCGAAGGATGATCTCCTTCCTTACGCCTTGGCTTGCGCCGGCACCTATGAAGGTGCCCCGCAGCAATGGACCAATGACGCCGGTGACGTCCACGTTTTTCTGTCTCTTCTCAATGGGATACACACCCTCGCCTGGGAGGGAACGACCGATTTCCGCGAGTGGCTCGTCGATTTCACCGCCTTGCAGGTACCGGCGCACGACCACCCCGAGCTCGGACCCGTGCATCTGGGGTTCCTCTCGAACGTGACCTCGGTCTTGATGCCGATCGTCAAGTACCTCGACAGCATCGGCTGGCCGCCTTTCGACAACACCGGGCATAGCAAGGGCGGCGAGTGCCTCATCTTTCACGGCCTTTTGAAAGGCATCGGCCACGCGCCGCGCCGCACCGTCGTCTTTGAATCGCCGCGCGTCGGCGGCCCGAAGATGCGCGATTATCTCGCCCAAGACGACATCGCCCAGACCCGGACCTACAACTCGAGCGGCCCCGATCTCGTGACCGAGGTGCCGTTCGACCATGACGAATGGGTCGATATGCGCGAGCCGATGATCCTCGACGTTCCCGACAGCTACGGCATCCCGCAAAAGCACAAAATCCCGGCCGTGATCGAGGCACTCTCCAAATGACCCCGCTGATCGCTTTCTCCGGCGCCTTCGCGGGCGCGACCTTGGGGGCTTTCCTTGGGCGCCTTGCCTGCAAATGGCTCCTCGATTGGGCGCGGAGCGATACGCCCGACGAGCGCTGGAAGCGGGGGGTGCCGCGATGAGTTGGTGGCCGTGGTGGGTGTGGTATGGCCTCGGCGCGCTCTCCGTGCCGGCGGGCTTCATGCTCGGCGTTATTGGCATTGTCTGGTTCGCCAATTACGGCGGCGAGGACGGACGCATCACCAAGCAGATGAACAGAGATGCAAAGCGAGCCCGCGATGATCTCGATCTTTGGAAGAAGCAACATATACTATGATCCCTGACCAATATGCCGATCTCGTCGCGCAAGCGTCCGCCGCGACCGGCGTTCGTCCCGAGCTGATCGATGCAGTCATCACCCATGAGAGCAACTGGAACCCCGACGCCGTGGGCGATGGCGGCCTGGCGCGGGGCTTGGGGCAGATGCACCCGGCGGCGTGCGCCACGGTTGGTGCCAGCTACGACGGCATGTTCGATCCGGTGCAGGCGATACCGGGTCTCGTCGCCTATCTCGCCTTCTGTATCAAGCACATGGGCGGCGAGCGCTTGGGCGTCATGGCCTACAATCAAGGCCCGACCGTCATTGGACGTGCGATCGCCTACGCCGCCGCCGTCTTCGCGCTCATCCCGAGCGACGATCCGCAAGCCCCTTAGGACGGATGACCCTTCTCTCGAAGACCTTCCACGGCCAGGGCGTCGGCACCGGCCTCGATCAAATCCCGATCCTCGAAGAGATGTGGGACGGCCCGATCGAGATCGTCGGCGTCGAGCTCGCGCTGACCGAAGGCGCCAAATACGTCCAGTACGCCTTTGCCGGCAACGGCTACTCGCCGGACGTGATGTTGATGCTCGGCGCGGGCGAGGTCTCGGGCCGGGTGTTCTACCCGACGGGCTTGTCCTTCCCCTTCGCCGGCAGCCATGTCGATTGCCACATCTGCGTGAAGCCGAAGAAGCAGTTTCAGGTGTTCCTGACGATCTATTATGTACGGGAGCGCACAAATTAATGTTTATTTGGCGCCAGCGAGGCGTATGGTGGGCTTGACGCCCGTGAATCCTCCTCCCTGCACGGGCGATCCCAGCCTTGGCGGCCCTGCCGCAGCACGACAAACGACAGGGCCGCTCCTTTCGATAAATAAAGCCGAAACGGAGGAAAAGTGTCAATATCCGAAGCACCCGAGACCTATACCTGCTGGCGCTGCACCGTGAGCTTCATCGTGGGTAGACCACAAGCCCGCGGTGGTGAAAGGCTGGGGTGCCCGGACTGCGGATTGAGGTTCTATAGTTTTCAGCCCGATCCGCGAAATGGCAAGTGCGCTCGCGTGCGCGTCTGGATTGAGAAGGCGCCGGCGTGACCACCGAGACCATCGACACGCCCGGTTCCTCGCACATCATCCAAGTGGCTTACGACGATGAGTCGCGGGAGATGGAGGTAGCCTTCGCCGACGGGCAACTCTATGTCTATTTCGGGGTGCCGAAAGAGGTGTTTCAGGGCTTCAAGAGCGCGGGCTCGGCGGGTTCCTATTTCCACCGCCAGGTGCGCAACCGCTATCGCTACCGCCCGAAATGAATGACGACGGCGCGGCGCACGAGGTTCTCTGGGTGATGATCTCGACGCTCATCGGGGCGGTTGCGATCATCGTGGTGTTTCTCCTTATCTATTGGCGATGAAAAAGCTGAAACTTCCTGCGTCCGTTAAGATCGGTCCATTCGTTTACCGAATCGAGGAAATGGAACGCCGCGCGCCAATACGGGAACGCTGCTCTGGCGTAACCGAACATGGGCCGCTGCTCATCCGGGTGCAGCTTGACGATTTTCCCGCGCAGGGCATCGCTGAAACCTTGGTGCATGAGATTTTTCACGCAATCTATTGGGTTGCCGGCGTTCTTGACGAAGATCGGGAAGAGCGCATTGTTCGGCAGATGGCGACAATGTGGGCTGCTGTGATGCGCGACAATCCGGCTTTGGTGAAATGGCTCGCCGATGCCCTTAAATGACCGGGCCGAGCTTCTCCATCGCTTCTACGCCGATCGGCGCTTAGCGCATCGCGAGCTCTTCGGCCACCGCCACAAGAACGAGACGCCCGAGTTCCACGCGCGCATCATCGATGGCTTCCACAGCCATGACCCGATGCGCTGCACGATCGCCTTCCGCGGCTCGGCGAAATCCACCATCGCTGAGGAGGGGATGCTTCTCATGGTGGGCTTCCGCGAGTTCCACACCGGGCTTATACTCGGTGCCTCGCTGCCCTTGGCGATCCAGCGACTCCATGCTATCCGCCGCGAGATCGAGAAGAACACGAAATTGAAAGCCCTGTTCGGCGATCTCCGCGGCCAACCTTGGACTGACGATAAACTGGAGTTCTCCAATGGCGTCTCGATCATCGCGATGGGGAAAGGTCAGGCGCTTCGAGGCTCGAAGGACGAGATTTTTCGGCCCGATTTTGTACTCGCGGATGACATTGAGGATCGTGAGAGCGTTCGGACCCCAGAAGGCCGTGAAAAGATACAGACGTGGTTCTTGGGTGAGGTTTTGCCAGCGATGGACCCTGAGGGACGTTGCCGTGTCCTTGCCAATATCCTCGATCCGGAGTGCCTTGCGGAGAAACTGAAGAACCCCGATTCGGGCTTCATCGTTGAGACCTATCCGTGGGAGTACAAAGACCCCGAGACCGGCGGACGGCGGGCGACTTGGCCCAACCGCTTCCCCTTGGATGCGATCGACGCCAAGCAAAAAAGCCTCTTCGCTCTGGGCCGCGCGCGCGAATACATGATGGAATACATGTGCGTTGCGGTCTCGGAGCGCGAGAAGCCCTTTCGCAACGACATGCGCCGCGTCGAGCCGCGGGTGAAGCTCTGGGAGGCGACTTACGTCATGTACGACCCCGCTCGCACCGTCGGCTCGCAGTCGGCGACGACGGGTCGCGCAGTTTGGTCGTGGATCGGCCCCAGGCTCATCGTGTGGGATTTGTGGGCAAAGAAATTGCTGCCCAACGAGATCATCGAGGACATGCTGAGGGTTAACGACCAATACAACCCCGTGAAATTGGGCTTCGAGGCGGATGGTTTGAACGAGTGGGCATTGCAGCCCATCCGGGTCGAGCAGGTGCGCCGCGGCATCCTCCTGCCGCTGGTGCCGGTCAAGGCTCCGGCGGGCAAGATCGACTTCATCAAGGCGCTGCAAATCTACTTCACCGCGCGTGAGGTCTGGTTCTGCCAGGACTTCAACGAGGCGTGGGCGCAATTCTTGAGCTTCCCCGCTGGCAACATCGATGCGCCGAACGCCTTGGCCTACGCGCTCCATCCGAAGATGAAGCCGGGCATCCCGATCTACGAGGACTGGAACGTCGTCAACGTCGCCGAGATGGTCGAGGTCAATCACAGCCGTCCGGCGTGGCTCGCGGTCAATGCGACCGGGACGCTGACGACGGGCGTCCTAGCGCAGACCTATGAGGGAAATTTCCGGGTGATCGCCGACTGGGTGCGGGAGGGCGATCCCGGCGCCGTCCTCGCCGACATCGTGAGGGAAGCCGATGCAGAAGCCGGAAGAGTCGTCCGCGTTGTGGCCGGGCCGCTACATTTTGATCGATATAACAACGTCGGGCTTGCCGCTGCCGCAAGGCGAGTTCCAGTCGACGTTAGGCGAGGTTCTGCCGAGGACCAGGGGCGGGCTGAAATCCGTCAAATGCTCCGTCGTCAGGTTAGGGGAGTGCCCGCGTTGCTCGTCTCTAGCGAAGCCCGCTGGACCCTCAATTCGTTCTCGGGAGGCTACTGCCGCGCGGTGGCCAAGTCCGGCCAGCTCTCCGACTTCGCCGAAGAAGGCAACCACCGCGTCCTGATGGAAGGGCTCGAAAGTTTCGCCGGGCTTTTGCGGACAGGGGCGACAGACGATGACGATGATGCTAGACTGAACGCCGAGACCGCCTCGGGCGTGCGCTACCACTCCGCGAGGCCCGTGAGGTGACGAATGAAGGTGAAGATCAAGGTCTATCATGCCGACGGGAAAGACGTAGATGTGGCTGAGGTTGGCGTGAGGGACGGGCAGAAGGATTATTCCTATAAGAGCGATGGCTCGACCTCGGGCAATGCGGCAGTCGAGCAAGCGGTAGAGAAGGCGCTCGACGATCTGATCTATCGTGATGGGGCGCTCGGGAGAGTCCGATGAAGCCAATGCTGCGTGTGTTTCTCGAATTATCGGATAAGTTTGCTTCGCTCTCGCTGGAGCCGCCGGTCATTGAGTTGCAGTCGGGAGAGGATGGCGACAGATTTCTCCATGAGGTTGCCCAAGAAAATTCTCTTTGTATGAGCAAGCCCCACGAGCATGAGCGCGATGAGTTAGGAAAGTTGTGGTGCTGGTGCTTGTTGTGCGGCATTAAGGTTCGTTGGCCGCTGGTCGTTAAGTTGAAGGTTGATCGAGCGGTTGCCTGATGGCCGTCGATGTCGAGCAGCCCGACCAAGAACAAAGCGGCACTACCGAGTCGCCGCCGGTAAAGAAGCGTCGCAGCCGCAAGCGCACCGACCGCAAGACCGAATTGTCGGGCCGGCCCGAGATCGCGGAGAAGCTGACAAAGCTCTTTCAGTCGGTCGAGAAGGGATTCGCCGATCAGCGCGACCGCGCCGACCGCATCATGGATTACTGGGACGCCTATAACTGCGAGCTGTCGCGCTACCAGAACTACACCGGCGGCATGTCGAACCTCTTCGTGCCGATCATCCGCAACGCCGTCAACGCGCTGGTCACCCGCTACGTCAACCAGGCGTTCCCGACCTCGGGGCGCCATGTCGAGGCGATCACCGGCGAGGAGGAGCAGCCCTTCGCCCTCCTCTCGCTGATCGAGCATTATATAGATAAGGACAAGCTCCGCACCCAAGCGGCGCCCGCCTTGCTCGTCAACGGCCAGATCGAGGGCCAGTACAACGCCTATGTCGATTGGGACAAGCTCGACCGCTTCGTTGTTTCACGTGAAACAGAGCCGATGTCGCACATGGGCCTCCTCATGCCTGAGCTCGGCGAGATCGAGACCGTCGCCGAGGAGAAGGTCAGCGAGGACGGGCCGGGTCTCGACGTGCTCCACGACAGCGATGTGCTGGTTCTGCCGCAGACCGCGAAGTCGATCGACCGGGCGTTGGAGATCGGCGGCTCGGTGTCGGTCGTCCGGCGCTGGAGCAAGGAACTGATCCAGCAGAAGATCGACGACGAGGAGATCACGAAGGACCGGGGCGAGTTGCTTTTGGAGCACATGGGGACGGTCGAGAATAATCCCGATACGGCGAAGAAATTGGCGCATGACGCTGGCATCCACATTAGCGGCAAGAGTGCCGGCGCGGTCGTCTACGAGACCTGGACCAAGACTTTGAAGATCGATGGCAAGCGCCGCCTCTTCCGCGCCTATTGGGCGGGCGAGGATGGCGTCTTGGGGTGCAAGCTCAACCCTTATTGGAACGACCGCTGCCCGGTGCTGTCGGGGCCGGTCAAAAAGGTGCCGGGCGTGTTCAAGGGCGAGAGCCCGGTCAAGTCCTCGATGGATATGCAGTACTGGGCGAATGACATGGCCAATGAGGCGGCCCACGAGATGTTCTTCGCGCTGGCGCCGATCGTGACGGTCGATCCCGAGAAGGTGACGAAGTGGAAGGAGCTCGTGTCCGATGTCGCGGCGGTGTGGCCAGTGCCGGGAGAATCGGTGAAGCTTCTCGAATGGCCGAACAAGGCGCGCGAGGCGATGGAGATCATTCAGTTCTGCAAGGCCGGGATTTTCGAGAATTTGGAGGTGAGCCCCGGCATGTTGCCGCAGCAGACCGGGCGGCCGGGGAGCAAGCGCAACCAAGCCGAGATCGCGCTGGAGCAGCAGGTCGAGATTTTGCAGACGGCCGGGGCGGTCGTCAATTTCGAGGGCGAGATCCTGACGCCCGCGGTGCAGCGCTTTGCCGAGTACGATCATCAGTTCCGCGAGAAGGACATTCTCGTCCGGCAATTCGGCGAGCTGGGGCTCGAGGCCGAGATGCAGGTGGTTGAGCCGACGCAATTCGGGCGTCGCTGGCGACTCCAATGGGCGGGAGTGGAGAGCGCGCGCAACGCCGCCAACGTGCAGCAGCAGAACGCGCTTCTAGCCAATGTGATGAAGATACCGCCGCAGATGTACATGGGCTTTCGCCTTAATCTGACGCCCGCGATCGAGAACGCGATGGCGCAGGTGTTCCCGGCGCGGCTCGCGCGGCAGGTGTTCAAGTCGATGAAGGACGAGCTGTCGGTCGATCCGCAGGTCGAGAACCAAATGCTCGATCAGGGGATGGAGGTCCACACTCACGCCGCCGACCCGGACCCGCAGCATTTGCAGATTCACATGCAAGGGCTTCAGAAGGCGGTGGCGGGCGGGCGGATGGACGTGCTGGCCCAGTACAAGACGCATATCCAGCGCCATCAGGCGGCGATGCAGATGAAGCAGGCGGCGATGGCGGCGCAGGGCCAGCCCGGCAGGCAGCCGGGCGGCGGCTCGGGCGGTCGAGCGGGACCGCGTGCCGGGGCAACGCCCGCCCCGCAGAAGCAGCCGCAGCGTCCGGCCGGAACGATCCCTGCCGATCAGATGGCCAGAGCGGGCGCGCCGCAGCAGCCGCGCAAGACCTGACCTACCACCTATTGACAAATTCGTCGGGCACAGCGCAATGTTGTTGCGTTTTCGCCTTGCCGACGTAATCGGCTGACCCGAATCGCCTACGTTACCGGCTGGAGTGAGAGATGGCAGACGACGATCCGAACCCGAAACCGGGCGACGAAGAGCTTGACGACAGCGTAGAGGCGGAAGAGGACGAGGCCCCCGAAGGCGAGGACGCCGAGGAGGAGCCTGCCGAAGCCGCCGAAGGCGAAGATGAGGGCGAAGGCGACGAACCCGAAGGCGAAGACGAAGAGGCTGGCGACGAAGAGCCGCCTGCCGAACCGCCGCGTCGCCGCGCCAATGAGACAATCCGCGAACTCCGTGCCCGCGCCCGCCGCGCCGAGGAAGAGCGTGATCGCTATGTCCGTGAGCGCGCCGGCACCGGCGCCGATCCCGACAAAGCGCGCCGCGACTACGAGGCCGCCGAGGCGCAGCGCCTCGAGCAAGCTCGGCTCGAAGGCCCCGAGAAAGTCGCCGAGTATTACTACCAGCGCAGCCAGCGCGAGAACGCGGCGCGCATCAACGGCCAAGCCAATATGCAATTCGAGCGCGAGGACAGCCGCGAGTTCCGGTCCCTGCAGCGCGAGATACCGGCTTATGCCCGCGTCAAGGATTGGGTCGAGGATTACATCGCCAAGCAGCGTGCAATGGGCAATTACGCCATCAGCCGCGAGGCGGTGGCCAAGTATCGGCTGGGCGAGCTTGCGATCGAGCGTGCCGCCAATGGCGGCGGCAAGCGCCAGCGCGACAGTGCCGAGCGCCGCATTGAGCGCCAGCGCGTCCGGGCTCCGTCCGGCGGAAGCGACGTGCAGCGTCCTGCGCGCACTAGCCGTAATCCCGATGCCTGGTCGGTCGAGGATTGGGAAAAGAACGCCGGTAATATTCCCTTGGGCACGATTCGCTGACGGAGCGGCATCCGCCCTCCGTCTCATGGAGGGCTGAATGTTTGACTTCAATCGCCTTGGTGGCCTCTCGCGCATTGACGAGTTCGGCGAGTACCACAGCCCGAACGTCGCTTATGCCGGCGGCGTCAACGTCACCGCCCAGTTCGCGGGCGACTACACGCCCTACCTCGACAAGAAGATTCTGCCCCTCGCCCTGCGCGAGCTCGTCGTCTATCAGTTCGCCGAGAAGAAGACGCTCCCCAAAGGCCACGGCAATACCTGGATCGCGACCCGCTACGCCCGTCTGCAAATCCCGCAGGCGCCCTTGTCCGAGGCGGTGCCGCCGGTCGGCGAGACCCTTTCGATCCAGCAGGTGCAGTGCGTCGCCCAGCAATGGGGCGATACCGTCACCGTCTCCGACGTGGCGCAGTTGACCATCATGAGTGATCCCTTCCAGCAGGCGATCAAGCTGATGGCGGTGCAGGAGAAGGAAACCCACGAGCGCAATACCTTCAATGGCCTGATGGCGATCGCCCAGGTCAACTATGTCAACAGCCGCGGCTCGCGCGCCTCTCTGGTCGCGGGCGACGTGCTCGATACCACGACCGTGCTGCGCACCTATGGCGCGATGGCGACCTTGGGCGCACCGATGTTCAACGGCCCGACCGAGCCCAACCCGCAGAAAAGCGCCAAGGGCAATGCCGCCGGCACGACCTCGCCGCATCTCTGCGCCGTCTGCCATACCTTGATCGTCGCCGACTGGTCGCAGAACTCAACCGTCGTCCTGGCGCGCTCCTATTCCCAGGTGACGCGGCTTTTCAACTACGAGATCGGCGAGTGGGGCGGCATCCGCTTCACGGCCTCGAACATGGTGCCGACCTTCACCGGCTACGCGCTGGTGCAGGGCGCGGCCGTTGTCGGCGGCGGCACCTTCGCCGCTGCCAACTACCAGACCATCATCACCGGGTCGGACCTCAACAACCAGTACGAGAGCTATATCAGCCAGGTCTCGGCGGCCGTTACGGTTGCGCTGAACGGCTCGATCAGCATCACGACCCCCGCGACCACGGGCTTCACCTACAACATCTATGTCGGCACCACGGCCTCGCCGACCAACTTGGCGACCTGTGCCGCCGGTCCGACCGTCGGGCCCTTGGCGGGGCAAGCCGTGCAGCTTCCGCCCGGCACGATCGTCACTCTGACCGGCGTCGGCGTGATGCAGGTGCCCCCGGCGGCGCCCGCGACCGGTGTCACCGTCTATCCGACCTTCGTCTTCGGCAAGGACGCCTACGCCATCGTGACGCTCGATAACGTCGAGCACTTCATGCTGACCAAGGCCGACAAGAGCGACGTGCTCAACCAGCGCTCGGTGATCGGCTGGAAGGCGTACTATGGTTTCCTGATTCTCAACCAAAACTTCCTCTGTCGCATTGAAAGCGTCTCGGCCTTCAGCTCGACCTTCGGATAAGGAGTAGTCTCATGCCCTTCGTGATCGACTGGGAAGTCCGGGTGTCGTGGGTTGGCGACGGGGTATCGCAAATGGGTGCGGTACCTTCGTCCCAGACGAAGACCATCAACAACAAGTTCGGCGCCAATTCGGGCTTGGTGGTGGTGCCTGGGGCGGATTCGCCGACCGGCGCCAACTTCACCACCGCCGCGACCACGGTCGGAACCAACATCGGCACCGCCTTGAACGTCGCCGCGACCTTGGCGCAGTTGCAGGCTTTCTCGACCGGCGGCCCCTAATAGGAGATCGCCGTGGCGCTCAAAATTCTCGGCACGCTCGCGACGACGACGTTGCAGGGTGCCCAGTACAGTTCCGATCCGAATGTGCTGTCGGCGACCGATTTCGCCACGATCGCCAATGCGATCTTCCGCGACGCGGGACAGATGACCGGATCGCCCTTCGGCGGATCGTGGCAAGGCGATGCGGGTGGCAACAAGCCCGGCACGATCGCGCCCGGCGCTTTCGTGCGCGCGGGTCTCCTCTACATCCAACTGCGCGGCGACAACGGCCCCTTGCAGGTCTTCCCCGGCGATTGGGTCGCGCACGACCAGGCCGGCAACGTGTTCCTCATTCCGGCGCGCGCCTGTCCGAAGACGCTGACCTTGGCGAATTGCACGACGGTCTCGGGCTCGCCCGTCATCACCTTCCCGTCGAGCGTCATCGCTCTAGGCTGGCAGAACGGCACCCATGTCACCGGCACCAACATCCCGGCGAACTCGGTGCTGGGCGATCTCGCCGCGAACGGCCTCTCCGCGAACCTCTATTCGAACGCCGCGCCGGGGGTTAAGGTCAACGCCACCGGCTCGGCGTCGAATACGACGGTGACCGCGGGAACCTGGACTCACAGCTAGAGGCTCTTATGGCAGAGAAGATCGAGAAAGCGCCCGACAACGGCTCGCACGAGAAGTACAAGCATCCGGTCCTGACCGACATGGAAGTCGAGGCCGCGCGCGCCAGCGCCAAGACGAAAGCCTTGGCGGCGCAGAAGAAGAAGGCGAAGGAGCGGCTCGAGGAAGAGGAGATGCAGCGCCTCGTCGTCGAGGAAGGCTTGACCGAAGGCGGGCCGCTCGACGAGATGGTCGAGATCACGCTGAACCTTGCCGTCAACCAGCCCTATCTTTCGACCAACGGCTTCAAGTTCATGCATGGCGGCACCTACAAAGTGCGGCGCAGCGTCGCGAACGATCTGCTCTATCGCCAGGACCAGGGCCACAAGGCCGAGGCCGCACGTCTTGGCGTCGATAGCTTTGCGTTCTATCAGCAGAAGAAGGCGCCGGTCATCCGGCACATCAACGGCAAGGTCACTTGATGTCGGATAATGTGACGAAGCTTAAAACCCAGCCCGATCGCAAGGAGATCGAGCAACCGGGGTGCGACGTATCTTTCGAGCAGACCATTGGCGAGGGGCGTGTGATGCGCTTTTCGACGACGTTCTTCCAGGGAACGCCGGTCGGGAATCAGAAGGAGATCGTCGAGCACCTCTTGTCGATCGCCGATCATGTGAAGGCACGTTACGAGCTCCATGACTTGCGTGCGCAGCTTGCCATCCGCGAGACCGCGACCGCGCGTTCCGAAGAGGACGTGAAGCGCATCGACGAGCGCCACGGTAAGAGGAAGGCCGAGATCAAGGTCGAGATCGATGCCTTGAATCTGGCACAGGCTGAGCGTGCCCAAGCTTTCGAGCGCACTTATCGCGAGGCCAATCGCGGCGGGTCATTCACCATGTCGGTCGCGCAGAAGCGCGAGATCGAGGGCATCCGGCAGGACATCGCGAAGCTCAATGCCGAGAGCTTGAAGATCGACGAGACGCAAAGCAACGAGCGGCGCGATTGCATGACTGCGCTGACGCGGACGAAGCAGGACATCGCCACATTGAAGGAAGAGATCGCGAAGCGCCTTTTGATCCTCGGTGTCAGCGAGTAAGGAGCATGGTCGGCTGTGGCTCTAACCATTGCGCAGATCATCGCCTTGGCGGTCCAAGACGCTTCCTGTCCCAACTTCACAACGCAAGCGGGGCAGAAGCTCAACCTCATCCTTCAGGAACTCGCGCAGGACTATAATTTCTCCTCTAATCAGGGCTGGCTCACCGGCAATTTCGGCACCGGCATCGGCGGCGCGGTTCACGCCGGGAACGTCGTCAACAACAGCGGCCCGTTCCAGTTGCCGGCCGATTTCCTGCGCTTCGAGTTCCACGACTTCTTCTGGCAGAACGGCGGCATCAACTACTTCCCGACACCCTACGACATGGACGAGTTCGATGCGTTCGTGCAGCAGCCGGGGTTCACGAGCTACCCGGTCGCCTACGCCGTCGATATGTCCACCACGCCGCCGGGGCTTTACATCTGGCCCGCGGCCTCGGGCGCCTACCCCTATTTCGGGCGCTATTCGCGGCAGATGGCGGACATCACGGCGCCCGAGACGAGCAGCGTCGTGCCGTGGTTCCCGAGCCAGCAATACATCCTCCATCGCTTGACCGCCGAGATGATGCTGACGACCGGCGATACCCGCGCCGGCGCGATGCTGGCTATGGCTGAGAACGACCTGAAGAAGTTCATCGCCAAAGAGGGGAACAGAGACACCAGAAGCGTTAAGGTAAAGCTTGATCCAAGGTCGTTTGGAACCTCGTGGTCCAGACTTCGTTCCACGAAAATTATCCCTTGGTAGCCCGTGAGCCGAAATTTACCTGGCCGAGCGACCAAATGGCGCCCCCGAGGTCTTAGCGACAGCCTCGACGGCACGAATTCGTTTCCGGGGGCGATGGCGCTCCTCTCGGACCTCGTGCCCTCGCCGACGCAAAAGGGCGCGTGGGTGCCGCGCCCCGCCTCGGCGCTGCTCACCGCTTTCGCGGGCTTCGCGGGTCCGGCGCAGGTCACGGCGCTATTCCAATCGGGAGACATCGCCTATGGCATGATTTCCGAGACGAGCGGCCCGTTCGCCGGGAAGGACGTGCCTTTCGCCTACAACGTCGTCACCAGCACATTCGAGACGATCAACATTCCGGGTGGCGCCGCAGCATTGCCGACGAGCCCGGCCGCGGTCGGCGACTGGACCCCGCCGACGATCGACATCGTTGCCTCCTATGTGATCTTCACCCACCCCGGCTATCCCGGCGGCATCGGCCCGTTCTTTGGCTGGCTCGACATATCGGGCTTTTCCGACAACACGCACACCGGCAATACGCATTCCTCGACCTTGATCGACAGCTTGTCGGCCAATGTCCTGCTTGCCGGTTGGCTGCCGGGGATGACGATCACGGGCGCGGGCATTTCGGCCAACACGACGATCAAGTCGATTGCCTCGGGCGGCTTGTCGCTGACGCTTTCGCAGACGGCGACGGCTTCGGCGAATGGTGTGACGCTGACGGTCGCGGGCGGCGGCAAGTCGGCGCCGCTCTATGGCGCGGGCAACACCAATCTCAATCCGCTCTTGGCCGTGCCGACGGCGGTCGCCAACTTCAACGGTCGCGCCTATTTCGCGGTGCCGGGGAACGGCATCCAGTTATCGGATAGCCTCGTGCCGCTCTCGATCACCAATGCGAGCCAAGGGATCAATCCCGGCAACGGCCTCGACTTCACGGCGCTTGGCGGCCTGCCGATGTCGCAGACCTTGGGCGGCATCCTGCAGGCACTCATCTGCTTCCAAGGCGATACCGGCGCCTATCAGATCACCGGCGATCCTGCGGCGGTCGGCGGCAGCACCTTGCTGATGAACCAGATGGGCGTCGGCGCGGGCACCTTGGCGCCGAACACGCTCTGCACGACACCGCTGGGCCTTGCCTTCATCGCGCCCGATGGGCTCCGCTTCATCGAGTTCAGCGGCCAGATTTCCAATCCCGTCGGCGACAATGGCGATGGCGTCAACCTGCCCTTCCTCAACGCGATCTTCCCGTCGCGCATGGCGGCGGCGTTCAACCAGAACACGCTCCGCATCTCGGTGCAGAACGGCGCCGCGATCGGTCAGCCAACACAGGAATACTGGTACGATTTCAGCCTCAAATCGTGGAGTGGGCCGCACAGCTTCCCAGCGGCGCTGATCGTGCCGTTCCAGGGCTCGCCCAATCACGGCTTCACCATCGTCGGCACCGGCATCAACGCAAAGCTCTGGACGAGCCAATCGACCCCGACATCGAGCGACAACTACGTCGAGAACGGCGTGGCGCTCTCCTGGGTCTTCCGCACGGTGCTATTGCCCGACGAGGACGACATGGCCGAGCACAAGATGGTGCAGGCGATGTTCACGGCGGCGATCGCGCATCAGCAGACGATCACGATCCAGTGCCTCGACGAGGGCGGCAACATCCTCGATACGGTCTCGATCATGGGGCCGAGCGCCGCCGATACGATCTGGGGCGCGTTCATCTGGGGCCAAGCGAATTGGGGCGGCCCGCACACCTTCCTCTTCCAGCATCCGATCTTCTGGCACTTGCCGATCATCGCGAAGCAGATGGCGATTTTGATCAACGGCAATTCGGCGCAGGGGACGATCCTCTCGAATATCGACATGCAGATCGAGACGCTCGGCTATTTGAGTCAGGCGACGCTTGGGGCCTTGGGGCCGGGGCCGCCGCCGCCACCGACAGGAAACTTCCTCATCGACAATTTGGGGAATATCATCACCGACAACCTCGGCAACGGGATACTCGTCCAATGAAGAAGATCGCGCTGGCTCTCGCCATGCTGCTGCTGTCCGCCGCCGCCGCCGCCGCGGGCGTGTGCAGCTCCTACCCGTTCGTGTTGCAGAACGGCCAGACCGCCGATGCCAACCAGGTGATGGCGGACTTCAACTTGATTCGCAACTGCGCCACCAACAACCTCGCATCGAGCGGGGTCAACAGCGACATCACGGCGCTCCTTGGCATGACGACGCCCTTGGCGCCGGCGGGTGGCGGCACGACGGTCTTTTCGGGCGGAACCTCGACCGGCGCCGCCAACGCGCAAGTGATCGCGACCACCGTGCCGTCGAGCTTCACGCTGACGGCGGGCTATTCCGTCATCTTCACGGCAGGCTTGACCAACACGGCGCCCGCCACTCTCTCGGTCAACGGCAGCGGTGCGGTCAACATCTTCAAGGGCACGCCCGCGGGCATCATCCCGCTCGTCGCCAACGATATTGTCGGCGGCAATATCTACATCGCGACTTTTGACGGCACCGAGTTCCAGCTCGTCGGGGCGGCGGCGAGCGTTCCGAGCGGTGCGGTTTTCTACACCGCGGCGACGACCATCCCCTCGGGCTACATCGCGGGCGACGGCTCCTCGCAGTTGCGCGCCTCCTTCCCGACGCTCTTTGCTGCGATCGGCACCACTTACGGCTCGGCCGACGGCTCGCACTTCAACCTGCCGGATTGTCGCGCGCGTATGATCGCGGGCCTCGATTCGGGCAATTCGACCGGCCGCATGACCGCCTCGACGGCGCAAGGCGTCTCGGCGGCGACGATCGGCAACGCCGGCGGCGAGCAGGCGCACACGCTGGCGCAGGCCGAAATTCCGAATTATCAGCTTCCCGTCACCGATCCTGGCCATACCCATGCGTTCTTCATCGGCAATGCCGGCGCCGGGTCGAGCGCGGTGACGGGTGCTGCCAATGCCTCAGACACGGTGAATAACACGCCGCCGACCGGCTTGGCGCATACCGGCATCACGGTCGCAAGCGGCGGCTCGGGCAATCCGCTCAATGAAATCCCGCCGGCCATCGTGATGCAGTGCATGCTGAAGACGTGAGCGGCGCCGTCGATTGGGACACTCTCGTCATCCTTGTGATCTCGCATGTGACGGCGTGGGGGTTCGGCTTTTGGTTTGCCTACGAATTGCGCCGCCAGACGACCGATCAGGTCACGCCGCTGAAGGAAAGGATCGTGGCGCTTGAGGCCGAGATTCGAGCAAAGGAGGTAAGGTGAAAAAAGGCCAGCGTGACGCTGGCCAGTTCAGGGAGGAACGCCCCGTGGGCGTCATCGGCATCTAGTGGTCGTTGGCATTAGAATGTCAAGGTGATAGTATGCCAGCGGCTCTGACGCCCGGAAGGGGAATCAAATGAAAAAGTACCTGTTTAGCTTTGCGTGCGGGCTCCTCTTCGCGCTTGGCGCGGCGCTTGGACTTTCGACCGTGGCCGGGGTCGAGGCGGCGCTCCTGACCGTGCCCACCGGGCCGGCGGGCACGGCGCCGGTCAACCAGCCGCAAATCCTGCCCGATCTGGTGGCGCTCTATAACGCGGTCAACAGCAACGCGGCCTTCGCCGACACCAACACGCCTTCCAACGGCATCGGCATCAATTCCCTGAACACCTCGACGGCGGGCAATGCGGCGGGCACCTTCACCGGCATTCCGGTGCTCCAGCTTATGAGCAGCACGGTGTTCACGACCACCACCGGATCATCGAATCAGTGCAGCATCACCGGTGCCAAGGGCTGCATCTTCATCCTCGGGCCGGACGGGCATAGCTGGTACATCCCCTATACGAGTCTCTAAGCGCGCGGCAGCGCAGGCGAGGACCGCAACGAGCGGCAGATAGCTCGTCAGCGTATCGAAGAGGAAGAAGTCGGTCACGACATAGGCGGCGAGGAAGCCCGACAAAGCGGCTCTCTCGCCGTTGTCGTATGCGCGCCGGATCGTTCGCCATCCGGTCAGGATGAGGGCCGTCCACGCGCAAAGTCCGAGGATGCCGCCGGTCGCCAGCCATTCGATCGCGAGGTTGTGG
>Ga0070732_10000658_pt1 | contig 20573 bp, 17 predicted proteins | sample Coa_R1_5_FD_66449 | JGI IMG/M metagenome (GOLD analysis project Ga0070732, IMG submission 66449) | Surface soil microbial communities from Centralia Pennsylvania, which are recovering from an underground coalmine fire - Coalmine... | ecosystem: Environmental > Terrestrial > Soil > Unclassified ... | reverse complement strand
CTTTGATGAGCGCGAACCAGAACTCGAGCTCGCCGAACACCCGCACCGCCAGCAGGTTGGTGCCGTACAGCAACAGCAGGGCGATCAGCGAGGGCAGCCACTGCGGCACATCCGGTATCCAGAAGCGCAGATAGATGCCGATGGCGGTGATCTCCGCCATCACCGTCACCACCCACGCGAACCAGTAGGACCAGCCGGTGATGAAGCCAGCCAGCGGCCCGCAGAATTCCTCGGCGTAAGTAGCGAACGAGCCGGCCACTGGGCGATAGGTGAGCAGCTCACCGAGCGCCCGCATGATGAAGAAGATCGCGACGCCGCCGAGTGCGTAGGCGAGCAGCAGCCCCGGGCCGGCGTTGTGGATCGCCTTGGCCGAGCCCAGGAACAGCCCGACGCCGATCGTGCCGCCGAAGGCGATGAGCTGGATGTGGCGATTGCGCAGGTTGCGGGCCAGGTGGGCTTCGGGTTGCGACATGAGTTGTTACCTTGGGCTTGAGTTCTAGGGCGGACCGAGGAGAGCGTAGCGACGCCCCTGCGGCAGCTCGTAACGCTGCACCAGCGTGGCGGCACCTGCACCGATCAGGTGTGCCGCGACCCCGTCATCGGCGGGCGCGTCACCGGCGCCGAGACCGTGGCGCGCCAGCAGCGTGCTGAGGTTGCCGCCCGCGTGTCCCGGCAGCAGCACCAGTACGCGTGCCTCGGGGCCGTGGGCGGCGAGCCAGGCGTGTACCGCGCTGCGCGGATCGGCCGGGGCCGCACGCAGCGTGGTGAGCGGCGCGCCGCGCCCGCGGTCGAGAATGGCGATGGTGGTCTCGTCCGGGTCGAGCAGTGCGAGCGGCTGCCGTGCGGTGTCGGCGTAAATGCGCTGTGCCAGCTGCGGCAGGTCCTGCCAGCGATCGATCACCGGGAAGGCGACCAGCGCGCTCAGGCACACCGCGGCGGCGTAGCCGGCGTAGGTCCACCCCAGGGCGGCGGCCAGGGCGCCGCGGCGGCGGGCGCGTATCGCAGCCGCGAGTGCTGCGGCGACCGCCGCCAGCGCCGCGGCCGCCGCCGTCGCGCTCGCACCCCAGGCGCTGAGACCGGCGGCGGCCAGCAGCAGCAGCCCCGCCGCCAGTGCGCACGCCAGTGCGCCCACCAGCACCCAGGTGAGGAGCACGGCGAGACGGTCGAGGCGCGACGGCGATACCTGTGCGTCCTGCACCCACAGTCCCGCGAGCAGCCCGAAGCCGAGCAGCGCCGGCGCGGCGTAGATGTCGCGCGCGGTGGCCGCCAGCGACAGCAGCAGCAGGAACGGTACGCTGGCGGCGAGCGCGAAGCGCCACGGCGTGCCCACAGGCCCCGGCGCGCGCGCTCGGGTCGCGGCGCGCACCAGTGCCGCCGCCATCACCAGCGTCCACGGCAGCAGATACAGCGGCAGCTCGATGAGGTACTTGCCGGGCGAGTTGCGATGGCCGCTCGTGTAGTCGAGCGCCGCGGGCGCTGCAACCTGGGTGAAGCGGCCGATGACGTTGTGCCAGAAGAGCGCGCTCAGGGCCGCCGCGCCGTGAGCCCCGCGCGCCACCGCCCACAGCCACGGGCCGATGACGAGTGCCTGGAGCGCGAGGCCCGCGTACAGCTCCCAGCGGCCGAGCTCCTTCCAGCGCCGCTCCCAGGCGATGAGCGCGAACAGCGCCAGCGCCGGCACCAGCCAGCCCGGCGCGCTCTTGGCCATGAAGCCGAGCGCGGCGCCGGCGTGCATCAGCGCGTAGCCGAGGGCCTTGGGCCCACCGGGGGGCGAGCGGTAGCCGCGCCAGGCGCCGAGCAGGGCAAGCGCGCAGCCGGCGACCAGGCACGCGTCGGGTGCGAGCCAGATGCTGACGCGGTAGGCGATGAGTGCGCTCGAACCGAGCAGCGCGGCGACCAGCGCCGCGTCGACCTGCGCCTGCATGGCGAAGGCGAGTGCACCGATGGCGAGCGCGGCGATGAGCGCATACAGAAGATTGGGGGCGCGTGCCGCGGCCGCTGAGTCACCGAGCAGCGCGACCGCCGCCCCTGACATCCAGTATGTGAGCGGGGGCTTTTCCAGGAACGGCGTGCCGGCGAGCTCGGGCAGGGCGTGCTGGCTCTGCACGCTCATGCGCCAGGCAATGTCGGCTTCGCGTGGCTCGTCCGGCGTCCACAGCGCGCGGTCGAACATGCCCAGCAGCCACAGCGGCGCGAGTGCCAGCGCGATGAACAGCGCGGGCGCGCGCGGCGAAGCAGACGAACGCGGCGGTGACGTCAACGACCCCCCGAAAGGCTCGAGCCTCCCGGGGCGCCATTATGCGTAGCTTGGCCTACAGAGAGTAGCGCACGGTGATGCGCACCGTGCGGGCGTGATCGGCGGACCAGTTGGAGAACGCCTGACACACCTGGCGCGTGCCGGCCTCGGGCGCACCTTCGGCGTACTTCTCGGCGAAGCGCGCCTGCCCGGACTCCTGTCCCGGCAGAAAGCGGCTCGCGCTCCAGGGCGTATCGGCGTCGGCGAGGCGCGCGAACAGCGCGACCTCGGTCACCGTGGCGCTGGCCGGAATGCCGGCGCACACGGTCACCGGGCTCACTTCGCTCTCGGCGCAGCTGCGCGGCGGGGCGCTGGCGGCCTCCGCGGTCGCGCTCGGCGGGGGGCTGCCGGCGCTGGCCGCCGCGAGCTCCGCCCGACAGGCGGGCACGGTCGCCACCACGGTCACGCCGTCGGTGCCGATACGGCGCAGCACGCCGGTCTCGATTTCTGCGCGGGCACCCTCGCGCGTGAGCTCGAGCTCGCTGGTCGTACGGCTGATCTCGGCCACCCGCGCCTGCAGCTCGCGCTGCAGGGCACTCTGGGCGGCGCGCTCGCCTTCGTTCAGCCACTGCGACAGCGCGAACCCCGAGGCACCCGCGGCGCCGATGATCACCAGCAGTACGATGCGTTGCACGCGATTCTTGCGGCGTGCGGTGGCGGTGCGCCCCTGTGCCGCTTCGCGCAGTGCGGCTGAGCGCAGCTGCAGAAACGACGCCGACAGGGTCGCGGTTCCTGCGATCAGGGCGGCAAGGATGGAATCGGTGACCATGGGCGCGCGACCAGTGAGGCTCCCGGCGCCACGCTAGCGTGCAGGGCGCCCCTGCGCGCGGGAGATGGCGGAAAACGCGACGCTGGTCACAGGCCGGCTGTCGTAACCCCGCGACTTGCGGCGTAGGCCTCGAGCCAGCGCTGCAGCGGGCCGGAATCGACCCCGAGCAGATGCAGGCCGAGCTTCGAGCGCCGCCACAGGATGTCCTCGGCGCTGCGCGCAAATTCCTCGCGGCACAGGTACTCGAGCTCGCGTTCGTAGAGCTGCGGCAGGATCTCGCGGCCCAGATCGCCGAGTGCCGCGGCGCCGCCGAGCACCTGCTCGAGACGCGTGCCGTAGGCGTGCGCACAGCGCAGCCGCAGCCGCGCCGGCAGCCACGGGTAGCGACGCTCGAGGGTGCGCAGGAACACCGCGAAGCTGCCCTCCGGCAGATCGCCGCCCGGCAGCTTGGCACCCGCGGTCCAGGGCGCGGCGTGCCGGCCGAGGTGCGCGGCCAGCATGGAGACGACATCCTCGGCGAGGCGGCGGTAGGTGGTGATCTTGCCGCCGAACACGGACAGGAGCGGCGCGGGGTCGGAATCGAGCTCGAGCGCGTAGTCGCGCGTCACGCTCATCGGGTCGGAGGCCTCGTCCGCCAGCAGCGGCCGCACTCCCGACCAGCTCCATACCACGTCAGCGGCGCCGAGCTGCTGGCGGAAGTAGCGGTTGGCCAGCGCGCACAGGTAGTCGGTCTCGGCCGCGTCGATGTGCACCCGTGCCGGATCGTCGTGATAGTCGACATCGGTGGTGCCGATGAGGGTGAAGTCGTGCTCGTACGGGATCGCAAATACGATGCGGCGGTCCTCGTTCTGGAAGATGTAGGCGAAACGGTGCGCGAACAGGCGTCGCACCACGATGTGGCTGCCCTTCACCAGGCGCACCTGGCGCCCCGCCCGCACCGGCGTCGCCTCGGTGACGAACCGGCTCACCCAGGGGCCGGCGGCATTGACTACCGCGCGCGCCCGCACGACCCGGCTGACGCTGCCGGCGCGCAGCGTGGCGAGCCACGCCCCGTCCTGCGCGGTGAGGCGCTCACAGCGCGTGCGTGTCAGCACGCGTGCGCCGCGCGCGGCGGCATCGACCGCGTTCAGCACCACCAGGCGCGAGTCGTCCACCTGGCCGTCGGAATACACGAACGCGCGCCGGTAGCCGGCCTTGAGCGGCTCGCCGGCGATGTGGGTGCGCAGGTCGATGGCGGACGAGGCGGCCAGGTGCGCGCGCCGCGCCAGGTGATCGTAGAGAAACAGGCCGGCGCGGATCATCCAGGCCGGGCGCAGGTGGGCGGCGTGCGGCATGACGAAGTGCAGCGGCCGCATGATGTGCGGCGCGGCCGCGAGCAGCACCTCGCGTTCCTTGAGCGCCTTGCGCACCAGCGCGAAGTGGAAGTCCTCCAGGTAGCGCAGACCGCCGTGGATCAGCTTGGTGCTGGCCGAGGAAGTGTGCGCCGCCAGGTCGTCCTGCTCGCACAGCACCACACGCAGGCCGCGCCCGGCGCCATCGCGGGCGATGCCGGTGCCGTTGACGCCCCCACCGACGACCAGCAGGTCGCAGCTGTCAGCCTCGGGTGCCGTCACGCGCGGCGCGGCGCCTGCCGTCCGTAGTAGTCCGGGTAGTCCTGAGTCAGTCCCTTGAAGCGACGGTGGATCCACAAATACTGCTCGGGGGCCAGACGCACCTGGGCCTCAATCATACGATTGAAGCGCAGCGTGTCGGCCACGGCGCTGTCACTCGGGAAGCCGTCGAAGGCCGGATGGATGGTGGCGACATAGCCCTGCGTGCCGGGCAGGCGCCTGAGGAAATACGGCACTACCGCCGCGCCGGTTATGCCGGCGATGCGCGAGGTCAGGGTGTTGGTGGCAGCCGGGATGCCGAACATCGGCACCATCTCCGCACCCTTCTTGCGGTAGCTCTGATCCGGGGCGTACCACACGCACTCGTTGCTCTTCAGCGCCGAGATGAAGGCGCGGATGTCATCCCGGGCGATGCCGCGGCCGCCGTAGCCACAGCGGAAGCGCTCGAGCGCGTACGCCAGCACCTCGTTCTTGGTCGGGCGGTAGAGGAAGCCGACCTTGGTCACCTCCGCCAGCGTGCGTCCCGCCAGCTCCATGGTGGTGAAGTGCGCGGTGAGCAGGATGACGCCGCGGCCCCGCGCCAGCGCCGCCTCCAGATGCTCCCGGCCCTCGATGCGGGTGATGCGCGTGAGCCGCGCGGGGCTGCTCCACCACGCAAACGGGATCTCGAGCAGCGCGATGCCGAGGCTCGCGAAGTGCTCGCGCAGCAGCCGCTCGCGCCCGGCGGCGTCGAGCTCAGGCAGGCACAGCTCGATGTTGCGGCGCGCGGTGTTGATGAAGCTGAGCGGCAGGTGACGCAGGAATGCACCCAGCGCGCGCCCGAGCGGCACGATGCATACGAACGGCAGAAACGCCAGCAGGCGCAACAGCCCGAGCCCGGCCCAAGTGGGCCAGTAGCGGGGTGCCAGCAGCCGCAGTTGCAAGGGGACCCCCTAAGGTCTGCATGCAGGGGTTTATGTGGTCCACAGAATAATCCGATCGGAAATTATGATCCAATGCGCCGGGTGAAACGATCGGGCACGCGGTATCTCGAGGTGCGCCTGGCGGGCGCGACGGTGCGGCGCGCCGGCCGCGCCGTGCTGCGCGGGATCACCTGGACCATCCGTCCGGGACAGCGCTGGGTGCTCGTTGGCGCAAACGGGGCCGGCAAGACGCAGCTGCTGAAGCTCGTGGCCGGCATCGTGTGGCCGGCACCGGCTGCCAGGCCAGTGCGCTGCTACCGGCTCGGCCGTGAATCGGCCGCAAGTCCGGCAGGCTTCAGGGAGGAGATCGCTTACCTCGGCGCGGAGCGCCAGGACAAGTACCAGCGTCGCGGCTGGGATGCGAGCGCGCAGCGCGTGGTCGGAACGGGCTTGTACCGCACCGACATTCCGCTCGATGACCTGAGCGCTGCGGACCGGCGCCGGGTGTTGCGCATCCTGGGCTCCCTGGGCAGCGCGGCGCTCGCGCAGCGGCCATTCCTGTCGCTGTCGTACGGGCAGCGACGCGTGATCTTGCTCGCGCGGGCGCTGGCCGCGCGCCCGCGGCTGCTGTTGCTCGATGAGGTCCTGAACGGGCTCGACGCCGCCAATCGCCGCCGCGTGCTCGCCTGGCTGGCCCGTGTGCGCCGGCTGCCGTGGGTGCTCGCCACGCACCGCCGCGAGGACGTGCCGGTCAGCGCCAGCCATGCGTTGTTGCTGGAGCGCGGACGCATCGCCTACGCCGGACCGATGCGCAGCGCGCCGCTGGCAGCGTGGCTCGACGGGCGGCGGCGCAGGCCACGGCCGGCGGCGCATCGGCGCGCCGCGCGCCCGGGGCGCAGCCTGGTGCGTCTCGCCAACGCGCACGTGTTCCTCGCCGAGCGTGCGGTGCTCAGCGGGCTGACGCTGACGGTGCGCACCGGCGACTGGTGGGTGGTGCACGGCGCCAACGGCGCGGGCAAGACCACGCTGCTGCGCACGCTGTACGGCGACCACGGCGTCGCCACCGGCGGGATCGTCGAGCGCTCCGGCATCGAGCCCGGCGTGCCGCTCGAGGACTTCCGCAAGCGCGTCGGTCTCATCGCCCCACACCTGCACGCCGATCACCCGCGCCGGCTCACGGTGGCCGAGGTCGTGCAGTCAGGGCGCCACGCCAGCATCGGTCTCAACGAGCCACCGAGCACCGCGGACCGGGCGGCCGCGCGCCGCGCGCTGGCGGCGTTCGGTCTGTCGCACCTGGCGCGGCGGCCGCTGGGGGAGCTGTCGTACGGCCAGTTGCGCCGCGTGCTGTTCGCGCGTGCCTGGGTGCGCGAGCCGGAGCTGCTGCTGCTCGATGAGCCGTTTGCCGGGCTCGATGCCCCGACCCGCCGCAGGCTGCTCGCGCGCGTGCGCGCGCACGCGGCCCGCGCCGCCGCCGTAGTGGTCACGACGCACCGCCGCGGCGAGTTCAGGGACTGCGCGACGCACGAGCTGGAGCTGGTGGCGGGCCGGGCGCGCTACTGCGGCCCGGCCCGCCCGCCCGCGGCCGCCGGGGTGCGCCGATGAGGGCCTCGCCGCAGCGCGGCCGCCGCATGCTCGTCGCGGTACTCGCGGTTGCGCTGGTGCTGGTCGCGGGCCTGTTCACGTGGCGCGCCTGGCGCGCGGGTGCGCGCTACGAGCCGAGCGAATTGCTCGCCGGCGGCAACGAGCCACCGGCGCCGCGTGTCAGCCCGGACAGCGAGGCGCTTGAGCGCAGCGCCCTCGAGGCGGCCTCGTCCTACGCCGGCGAGCACGGCTCGCAGGCCCTGATCGTCAGCCGCCACGATCACATCGTGTTCGAGCACTACTGGCGCGGCACGAACTTCGACACCGTGGCGGATGCGCAGGCCTTCACCCGCCTGCTGCCCGCGCTCGCCACCGGCGTGGCGGCCTCGCACCGGCTCATCGGCTGGCCGGACGAGCCGGTCGGCACCTTCATCTCCGAGTGGCAGGGCGATGCGCGCGGCGCCATCACGGTGCGCAATCTGCTGCAGTCCGCCAGCGGGCTCGCCGGGCCAGCCGCGCTGCCGTCCGATACGCCGCTCGTCCCCGCGCTGCTCGGGCTGCGCCTGAGCGCACCGCCCGGCACCCGGCGCTCGGATCAGCCCGCGGACCCGCAGCTGCTCGCGCTGCTGCTCGAGCGCGCCTCGAAGGAGCGCTTCGCCGCGTACGCCTCGCGGGTGCTCTGGCGTCGCATCGGCGCCGCCGATGCCTGGCTGTGGCTCGACCAGCCCGGAGGCAGCGCCCGCGCCGACTGCTGCCTGCGGGCGCACCAGGGGGACTGGATCCGCGTCGCGGAGCTGCTGCTCCGCGACGGCAACTACCGCGGCTCGGAGCTCATGCGGCCGGGCTGGGTGACGCTGATGCGCTCGCCGAGCAAGGCTGACCCGGACTTCGGCGCGTTCCTGCGCGTCGCTACCAGCTCCGCGGGCAGAGCGGCGGCCTACGCGCTGCCCGACGTGTTCCTGGTCGCGGGCGCGGGGGGCAACCGCATGTGGCTCGTGCCTTCGCTGCAGATCGCGATCCTGTGCACCGGCGATCCGCGTGGCCGCGATGCGCAGTGGGACGACACCCGCGTCCCGAATCTCATCATCCGCGGCGCGCGCGATTTCCTGCCGCCGGCGGCGCGTCCCGGCGGCGACGTGTCGGCGATCGTTCCCGGGCACTGACGAGCTACCGTTGCGGCGCCAGCTCGCAGCGCTGTTCCTGTTCTGCGTCATCGACACGCTCGGGTTCGGCCTGCTGATCCCGCTGGTGCCGTACATGGCCGACCGCTTCGGTACACCGCCGCAGCTCATCACCCCACTGCTCGGCAGTTATTCGCTGTGCCAGCTGCTCGCGGCCCCGGCGTGGGGACGGCTGAGCGACCGCTACGGCCGCAGGCCCGTTCTCATCAGCAGCCTGGGCGGGGCGTGCCTGTCGTATCTGCTGCTCGGCGCCGCGCACAGCGTCTGGTGGCTGCTCGCCTCGCGCATGCTGGCCGGCGCCATGGCCGGCAACATCGCCGCCGCCTTCGCCTACGCCTCTGACGTCAGCGCGCCGGACAAGCGCGCCGCCACGCTCGGCCTGATCGGGGCGGCCATCGGCATCGGCTTCACCCTCGGACCACCGCTCGGCGGGTTGCTGGCGGGGGCGGACCTGCACGGCGCCAACTTCGTGCGCCCGGCGCTGGTGTCGGCGGCGCTGAGTCTGCTGGGCATCCTGATCGTGGTCATGGTGCTGCCGGAGAGTCACGATGCGGCGCACCGCGCCGGGAATCCGGATCGGTCGCGGCGCGGTGCCTGGCGACTGCTGCGCGAACGTCCGGTCCTCGCCCACCTCGCCGCCGCAACGCTCCTGGTGACCTACTCGCAGTCCATCCTGGAGTCGATCTTCGCCATCTTCGCGCTGCACCGCTTCGGCTTCGGGCCCCGGCCGGTGGGTTTCCTGCTGTTCGCGGTCGCGCTGCCGGCGCTGGTGATGCAGGGGGGTGTGGTGCGCGTGCTGGTGCCGCGGCTCGGTGAAGCACGCGTGGCCAGCGCCGGGGCGCTCGTGTACGTGGGCGGCTTGGTGATGCTCGGGCTCGCGCCGGATCTCGCGCTCACGACCAGCGGACTGCTGCTGTGCGGGCTGGGCCTCGGCGCCTATAACCCGAGCGCCTTTGCGCTTGCCTCGAAGCAGTCGCGCGGCCACGACCGCGGCGCGGTCATGGGCGCTTACGTTGCCAGCGCCAGCCTGGCACGCGTGCTGGGGCCATTCAGCTCCGGATCCGTGTACGCCGCGCTCGGCCCGGCGGCGCCGTTTCTGATCGGTGCCTGTGTCACGCTGCCGGCCGCCTGGCTGATCCGGCGCGCGGCCGCGCTCAGGCCGGCCTGACGTCGAGCGCCACCTCGACCGTCCCATCGACGATGCGCACCGCGTGCGTTGGCATCGGCACGACGGCTGGCGGCCCGAGGACGCGTCCGTCGCGGATGTCGAACGAGGCGCCGTGCAACGGGCACACCAGACGCGTGGCACGCAGCCGCCCCTCGCACAGGCGTGCGTGTGCGTGCGTGCAGATGTTGTCGAGCGCGAACACTCCCTCGCGGGTGTGACACACCACGATCTCGCGCCCGTCGATGACGCAGCTGCGCATGCTTCCCGGCGGAAGCTCGGCGAGCTTCAGCGCCGCCTGGAATTCCGCCATGGAGCTCCTAGCAGGTAATTTCGGTCTGGAAGATCGACACCGCCTGGCCGCAGATCCATACCCCGGCCAGTTCGCCGTCCTTGAACTCGAGTTCGACCTCGACCCGGCCGGGACGGTGCAGCGAGTGCCCCTGTACCCCGGTGAAGCCCGCCCGATCGCCGCTGCGCGCCAGCAGCCCGAGCTGCGCGAGGTAGGCACCGAGCAGTCCGTGGGCGTTGCCGCTGACCGGATCCTCGGCGATGCCGAGCGCCGGACAGAACATGCGTGATTCGGTCAGGTGGTCGGCGGCATTGCTCTTCACCGTGAACACGAAGTAGCCGGCGGCACCGATCTGCGCCGACAGGGTAGTGAGCCGCGCCAGGTCCGGCTTCAAATGCTTCAGCGGCTCCGGGCCGCGCACGCCGATCAGCAGCCGCGCGCCAGCCGAGCCGACGATGCGCAGCGGCAGGCGCGGATCGAGGCTCTCCGAGGCGAGCGCCAACGCATCGAGCACCGCCAGTCGCTCGCGATCGTTGATCTCCCGGCCGATGGCCGGCGGGCTGCGGCGGATGGCGATGCGGCGGTCCTCGTCGTTGCCGCGCACCTCGATGTCGACGATGCCCGCCTTGGATTTCTGGCGTTGCCAGCGCGGCGCCTCGTGCCGCCGCGACAGCACGTACTGTGCCGCCACCGTCGCGTGGCCGACGAAGCCCGCCTCGCTGCGCGGGGTGAAGAAGCGGGCGCGGATGGTGTGGTCGTCGGCGTCGGGTGCCAGGATGAAGGCGGTCTCGGCGTTGTTGAGCTCACGCGCGATGGCCAGCATCTGTGCCTCGGACAGCGCGTCGGCGTTCAGTACCACGCCCGTCGGGTTGCCGGTGAAGGGCTCGCGGGTAAATGCGTCAACCTGATGAACCTGGATCTTCCGCGTCATCGTGTCATCCGCCGTTGGGGCCCGGGGCGGCCAATTCTAGTCCTGGGAGCGATCATAGCCTCAGCCGCTTGCGGTGCGCGTGCAATACTGACGCACACTGGTCCGGAGGCGACACACATGGACATCGGGGTCGAGATCAGCCTGTATCCGCTGCAACGCGAGTTCGCACCCCTGATTCGCGAGTTCCTGGCGCGCCTGAACGCCGATACCGGCCTGCGGGTGGTCACGAACAGCATGAGCACGCAGGTGTTCGGAACCTACGAGGCGGTGATGGAGGCGCTGCGCCGGGAACTGCGTCCGACCCTGGCCGCGCTCGCGGCGGCTGGCGACAAGGCCGTGTTCGTGATGAAGGTGCTCGGGCCGCTCACCGGCGCCTGAGAGCGAGCCAGCCGGGCTCTGGCGGCATGCCGGGCGACGCGGCAAACTAGCAAGTTCACGGCACTGTCGCCTACAACAAATCCCTATAAGGTCACGAGGAACCGGCATGGCGCTTTTGCGGGTCGTCGATCGCGACGGGGTCGAGCACGACGTCGACGCCAAGACGGGCTTGAAGATCATGGAGAACCTGCGTGAGCTCGACTACGGCGTCGCGGCCATCTGCGGCGGCATGTGCTCGTGCGCCACCTGCCACGTGTACGTCGACCCGGAATGGCAGGCGCGGCTGCCCGCCATGATGTCCGACGAGCGCGAGTTGCTGGCGGAGCTGTCGCACTACCAGGACAACTCGCGCCTGTCGTGCCAGCTCGAGTTCACGCCGGAGCTGGCCGGCCTGCGCGTGACAATCGCGCCCGACGAGTAGGCCGTGGCTGCTCCGAGCGTCCAAGTCGAGACCCGCGGCGCGGTCGCGCTAGTGACCCTGAACCGCCCCGACAGCGCCAACACCCTCAACCTGCAGATGGCGATGGACCTACTGGCCGCGGCCATGACCTGCGCACGCAGCTCCGCGGTGCGCGCCGCGGTGCTGACCGGCGCCGGGCGCCACTTCTCCTTCGGCGGCGACCTGCGCGCCATGGCGAACCGCGAGACCAGCGGCGGCGACTACGTGCGCGAACTCACCACCTACCTGCACGCCGCCATCTCGCAGTTCGCGCGCATGGACGCGCCGCTGATCGCAGCCGTCAACGGCACCGCCGCGGGCGCCGGGGTGGGACTTGCGGCGATGGCGGACCTGGCGCTGTGCGGACGCAGTTCCAAATTCAACCTCGCCTACACCAGGGCGGGCCTGACGCCCGACGCCGGCACCTCGTTCCTGCTGCCGCGCACCGTGGGCGTGAAACGCGCCATGGAGCTGCTGCTGCTCAACCGCACCCTCAGCGCCGCCGAGGCGCACGACTGGGGTCTGGTGAACGAGGTGGTGGCCGACGAGCAGCTGCTGCAGCGCGCGCTCGAGCTGGCCGAGCAGCTCGCCCAGGGGGCGAGCGGCGCCTTTGGCGCCACCAAGCGCCTGGTGGCGCAGTCGCTCGGGGCCTTCGAGTCGCAGATGGTGCTCGAGAGCGAGATGATCGCCGCGCAGGCGATGAGCGCGGAGGGCGCCGAGGGCATCGGTGCGTTCCTCGAGAAACGCACGCCGCAGTTCCCCGACAAGGGTCCGCGCTGAGGCGCGTGGCAGGGCAAGTTCGTGGCGTTGTACGTCGTGCTGCTGGTCGGGGCCCTGGGACTCGTGGTGCTGCGCATTTACCTCAAGCTGCGCGCCGCGGACAAGTCGCGCGGCGAGTCGTGGGACGAACAGATGATCGCGCGCCTGCGCTCGCAGGGCTACGCGCCCTTTAACGACTACACGGTGGATTTCTTCCTGGCCCTGCCAGACGAGGCCGCGGTGCAGGCGGTGCGGGCGCGCCTCGAACCCGAGTTTGCGGTCGACGCGCGCCTGCTCGCGTCTGACAGCGAGCTCGCCTTCAGCCTGCACGCCAGCAAGTCCATGCGCCTGGTCGTGCCCGATATGCAGGCGATCGGCCGCCGCCTGACCGAGCTTGCGACCGAGCAGCGCGGACGCTACGACGGCTGGGCCGCGGGCCGGGCGCCGGCGAGCGCCGCCGCACCGATCGCGGTCGTGCTCAAGCGCTTCGAGACCCCGGACGAGACGCGCGAGCTCGAGCACGGCAAGTTCGAGCTCGTGCAGCTCGGCGGCCTCACCATCGGTCGTGCCACCTACCAACCCGGGTGGAAGTGGTCGACGCACGTCGGGCCGGCTCTGGGGCTCAGCCGCTGCTCAGTGGAGCACGTCGGGCTGGTGCTCTCGGGCGCGGCCACCGCGGCCTTCGAGGATGGCACGGTGATCGAGCTGCGCGCCGGGCAGCTGTTCTATATCCCGCCGGTACCGCACGACAGCTGGGTAATAGGTGACGTGCCGTACGTGTCGCTGCACTTCGCCGGCGCTGAGCACTACGCCAAGGGTTGAGACGGCCGTGGAAGCGACGCAGACGCGGGAGCTCGAGCGCTATCTGCATGAGCACATTCCGCTGTCGCGCGCCATGGCGGTGACGGTGGTGGCGGCAACCGCGCAGGAAGTGTGCCTGGCCGCACCGCTCGGACCCAACATCAATCACCGCGACACGGTGTTCGGCGGCAGTGCCGCCGCACTCGCCATGCTGGCCGCCTGGTCGCTGCTGCATCTGCGCCTTAAGGCCGACGGGCGCACGGCGCGCCTGGTGATCCAGCGCAACACCATGGAGTACGAGCGGCCGATCCCGGGCGACTTCATCGCACGCGCGACGCTGGCGGAGCCGCAGCGCTGGGCGCAGTTCGCCACCCTGCTCGCGCGGCGCGGCAAGGCACGCATCGCCGTGGCGGCGGTGCTGGAACACGCAGGCCAGGTGGCCGGCCGGCTCCGCGGCGAGTTCGTGGCGCTCGCCGGCCCGGACGGCTGAGCGCTCAGCGCTTCTCGGTCTGGCGCCGCACCGCTTCAGCGGCGGCGGCGATGGCGGCCGGGTCGCCCAGGTAGCGGCTGGCGCGCGGCTTGAGCTCCGCATCCAGCTCGTACAGCAACGGCACGCCGGTGGGAATGTTGAGCTCGGTGATGTCACTCTCGCTGACGTTGTCGAGCATCTTCACCATGGCGCGCAGGCTGTTGCCGTGCGCCACCACCATCACGTTGCGCGCCGCGCGCAGCTCCGGCGCGATGCGCGCATGCCAGAACGGCAGCACCCGGGCCAGGGTGTCCTTGAGCGACTCGGTGGCCGGCAGCAGTTGCGCGTCCACGCCGGCGTAGCGCACATCGGCGCGCGGGTGACGCGGATCCGCGGCATCCAGAGGTGGCGGCGGCACGTCGTAGCTGCGCCGCCAGATCTTCACCTGGGCGTCGCCGTGCCGCGCCACCGTCTGCGCCTTGTTCAGGCCTTGCAGCGCACCGTAGTGACGCTCGTTCAGCCGCCAGCTGCGCTCGACCGGCAGCCACATGCGGTCCATTTCATCGAGCATGATCCACAGCGTGCGGATGGCGCGCTTCAGCACCGACGTGAAGGCGATGTCTGCGCCCAGCTGCTCCTTGAGCAGCTCGCGCCCCGCCTGGGCCGCTTCGGCGCGGCCCTGCTCCGACAGGTCGACGTCGGTCCAGCCTGTGAACAGGTTCTCGACGTTCCACGTGCTCTGGCCGTGGCGCACCAGGATCAGCTTGCCGACCATGTTCAGTTGGCCAGCTTGCGGACCGACTCGACGCCCACGGTGAGCGTGGCGAAGTCGCCGGCGCCTGCGGAGCGCATGTCCGCCAGCGTGCGCTGCCAGTGCGCCAGGTCCTTGCCGGCCGACTCCACCCAGGCGGTCACGCGCGCCTGGGCGCTGCCACGGTCCTTGCGTGCCAGCACCCGCTCGGTGAGGCGGCGTTGCACACGCAGCGCGGCGTCGCGCAGGCCGGTGCGCGCGATCGCCTGCCATGGCCCGTCTACGGTGAGCTTCTCGATACGCGCCCGCAGCCAGTCGAAGCCGACTCGCGTGCCGACCTCGAAGTACACGCGCGCGGTCTCGCTGACCCCCACCTTGTGGCCGCGCGCGATCTCCACGATGTCGAGCGCGGCATTGAGCGACTCGAGGCTGGCGATGCGCGCCGCCAGCGCCGGCGGCAGCCCGGCCTCCAGGTAGTGCTTGCGGCCCTCCTCGAAGCGCGTGAGCTCGGCGCCGGTGAGCAGCGTTGGCACGTCCGCCTCCAGGCGGCGCACGCCGTCGCGGAACTCCGTGACCGCGGCGTCCACCTGCAGCTTGGCGCGCGCGCTCAGCAGCCAGTAGGTCGCATGGCGCAGCAGGCGGCTGGTCTGGAAGGCCGCTTCGTACTGGAGCTTCGCGGGCACTTTGTTGTCCAGTGCCTCGACCTGCTCCCACACTTCGCGCATGGCGAAGATCTCGCGCGCCGCGGTGTAGGCGCGCGCGATCTGCGCCGGCTCGGCGCCGCTGTCTTCCTGGGCGCGGGGCACGAACGTGGGTCCCATACGGTTCACGAGACTGTTCGTGGTCGCCGTGGCGATGATCTCGCGGCGCAGCCGGTGCCGGGCGATGGCGCGCGCGAAGCGCTCCTGCACCGCCGTCGGGAAGTAGCGCACCAGTTCGGCCGACAGGTACGGGTCCTCCGGCACGTCAGAGGCGAGCAGGTGGTTGTTGAGCCAGATCTTGCTGTAGGCGAGCAGGATGGCGAGCTCCGGGCGCGTCAGCCCCATGCCGCTCTTGCGCCGCTCGGTGAGCTCGTCGTCGGTGGGCAGGAACTCGAGCGCGCGGTTCAGGTCGCCGGAACGCTCGAGCGCGCGGATCAGGTGCAGGAACTCCGGCAGGCGCGCCGCGGCCTGCAGCTCGAGCGTACTCAGCGCCTGACTCTGCAGGTAGTTGTTGCGCAGTACCAGGGCGGCCACTTCCGCGGTCTGGCGCGCCAGCAGGCGGTTGCGGTCCCCGCGCGTCAGGCGCCCTTCCGCCACCAGCGGGTTGAGCACGATCTTGATGTTCACCTCGAGGTCCGAGGTGTTGACGCCGGCCGAGTTGTCGATGAAGTCGGTGTTGAGGCGGCCGCGGGCGAGGGCGTATTCGATGCGCCCGCGCTGCGTCAGTCCCAGGTTGCCGCCTTCGCCGACCACCTTGGCCTTGAGTTCCCGGCCGTTGATGCGCAGTCCGTCGTTGGTGCGGTCACCGACTTCGGCGTTGCGCTCATCGCTCGCCTTGACGTAGGTGCCGATGCCGCCGTTCCACATCAGGTCCACCGGCATGCGCAGGATGGCGCGGATCACGTCGTTGGGGGCGGGGCTGCCCGACTCGATCCCGAGCAGCGTGCGCGCTTCCGCCGACAGGGCGATCGACTTGGCCGAGCGCGGGAACACGCCACCGCCGCGCGACAGCTTCTTGCGGTCGTAGTCGTCCCAGCTCGAGCGCGGCAGCGCGAACAAGCGGGCACGCTCGGCAAAGCTGACCGCCGGATCAGGGTCGGGGTCGAGGAAGATGTGCCGGTGGTCGAAGGCGGCCTGCAGCCGCGTATGGCGCGACAGCAGCATGCCGTTGCCGAACACGTCGCCGGACATGTCGCCGATGCCGGCGGCGGTAAAGTCGGTCTTCTGGATGTCGATGCCGATCTCGCGGAAGTGCCGCTTGACGCACTCCCAGCCGCCGCGCGCCGTGATGCCCATCTTCTTGTGGTCGTAACCGGCCGAGCCGCCGGAAGCAAAGGCGTCGCCGAGCCAGAAGCCGTACTCGGCCGAGATGGCGTTGGCGATGTCGGAGAAGGTGGCAGTGCCCTTGTCGGCCGCCACCACCAGGTAGGCGTCGTCGCCGTCGCGGCGCAGCACCTGCGTCGGCGGGGCGATGCGCCCGCCGACGATGTTGTCGGTGAGGTCAAGCAGGCCGCGGATGAAGGTCTGATAGCAGGCCACCACTTCGGCCTGCACCTCCTCGCGCGTGCCGCCGGCCGGCAGCCGCTTGGGCACGAAGCCGCCTTTGGCGCCCACCGGCACGATTACGGTGTTCTTGACGTTCTGCGCCTTCATCAGGCCCAGGACCTCGGTGCGGAAGTCCTCGCGACGGTCGGACCAGCGGATGCCACCGCGCGCCACGTAGCCCATGCGCAGGTGCACGGCCTCGACGCGCGGGCTGTAGACGAAGATCTCGAACTTCGGCTTGGGCAGCGGCAGATCCGGGATCTTCGCCGGGTCGAGCTTGAAGGACAGATAGCTCTTGGGGTGGCCGTCGGCGCCGTTCTGGAAGAAGTTGGTGCGCAGCGTGGCCTGCACCAGCGTGAGATAGGCGCGCAGGATGCGGTCGTCGTCGAGACTGGTGACTGCGTCGAAGGCGCTGCGGATCTGCGCCACGATCTTGTCGGCGTTGCGCGCCGCCTCGCGCGCGGCGCGGGCGCCGGACGGGTCGAAGCGCGCTTGGAACAGTGCTACCAGATTGCGGGCGATAGCGGGGTGCGCTGCCAGCGTGCGCTCCATGTACGCCTGGCTGAACGGCACGCCGGTCTGCAGCAGGTAGCGGCAGTAGGCACGCACTACCACGATCTGCCGCGCGCTCAGGCCGGCGCCGAACAGCAGGCGGTTGAAGCCGTCGTTCTCGAGCGCCCCGGTCCAGGCGGCGGCGAAGGCTTCGCGGAAGTCGCCCTCCGCGCGCGCGATGTCGACGCCGGCGCCGTCGCGGTATTCGAGCTCGAAGTCCTGGATCCAGGCGGCACCGCCGTCCGGCCAGGCGAGCTGGTAGGGGCGCTCGGAGATGACGCGCAGGCCGAAATTCTCCAGCATGGGCAGCACGTCCGAGATCGGTACCGGGTCGCCGAGCTTGACGATCTTCAGATGCACGCGCTCGCTGCGCTGGCCGGCGGGGCGGTGCAGGTGCAGCTGCAGCGCCTGCGGGTGCGCGCGCAGGCCTTCGAGATCGCCAAGATCGCCGAGCACTTCCTCAGGCGGGACGTCGTCCTGGTAGGCGAGCGGAAAGGCGCGCCGGTAACGGGCCGCGAGCGCCAGGCCCGCTGCCTCGCCGCGGCGCTCGATGAGCACGTCGCGCAGCCGGTCGGTCCAGGTCAGCGCGGCTTCGGCGATGCTCTGCTCGATGCGCGCGAAGTCGGGCTTGTGGCGCGCGGCGGGGTCGGTACGCACCACCACGTGCACACGCGCGTGGCTCGAGCCGGAGATCTGCGCGTGACTCTCCACGCTGGTGCCGGCGAAGCCCTCGAGCGCCAGCTGCTCGATGCGCTGGCGTACCTCGGTGTTGTAGCGGTCGCGCGGCACGTACACCAGGCACGAGTAGAAGCGGTGATACGGGTCGCGACGTACCAGCAGGCGCACCGTGCGCCGCTCGTAGAGGTTGACCACGCCGCGCACGATGCGGATCAGGTCCTGGGCGCCGGCCTGGAACAGCTCATCGCGCGGGTAGGTCTCGAGTACGTTGATCACCGCCTTGCCGTCGTGGCCGGCCGGATCCAGCCCGAAGTGCTCGATGACGCGCTCGACCTTGCGGCGCAGCACCGGGATGTCGCCCGGGCTGCTGTTGTATGCGGTCGAGGTCCAGAGTCCCAGGAAGCGGTGCTCGCCATCGACACGGCCGCGTGCATCGAAGGTCTTGACGCCGACGTAATCGAGCAGCTCGCCGCGGTGCACGGTGGAGGGGGAGTTGGCCTTGGTGATGACCAGCAGCTCCAGCTCGCGCGCGCGGCTGCGCACGTCGCCGCGCAGCACGGTGGCGCGCGCCTGGCGCGCGTGGCGGCGCGTGGTGCTCAGTACGCCCAGACCCGAGCGCGCATCCGCCACCAGGCGGTCCTCGGTGCGGCCGCGCTCCAGGCGGTAGTGGCGGTAGCCGAGGAATACGAAATGCCGGCCCTCCATCCAGTCGAGCAGGTGTCGCGCCTCGCTCACTTCGGCCGCCGGCAGGGGCGGCGGGTCGCTCTCCAGGCGCGTGATGATCTCGCGCACCCGCTCGCGCATCGCCCGCCAGTCATGCACCGCGAGGCGTACGTCGGCGAGGATGACCCCGAGATCGTGCTGCAGCTTGGCGAGCTGTGACTCGTCCGTGAGGCGGTCGATCTCGTACAGCTGCCACGATTCCGGGTGCGCCGCCTGCGCGCCGTTGCTGCCGATATCGAGCAGCTGGCCGCGGCGGTCGCGTCGCACCTGCAGCACCGGGTGCACGATGAGGTGCACCGCGAGCTCGGCGCGCGCGAACGCCATCCCCAGCGAGTCGACCAGAAACGGCATGTCGTCGGTGACGGTGAGAACCAGCGTGTGGGCACTGTGGAAGCCGTCCTCGCCCTCCGTGGGATTGAAGACCCGCACCAGCGTACGGCCCGGCGGGCGCCGCGTCCCGAAGTCGAGGTGCGCAAGCGCAGCCTTGGCGAGCTGCTGCGGCGCGCGCTCTGCCAGGTCCTCTTCGGCCACGCCGTGGAAGTAGCCGCGCAGGAAGCGCTGCCGCAGGTCATCGCGCGTCCCGGCGCCCGCCCGGGCGATTCGCTCGATCAGCGCGACGCGTGCGGCCGGGATACCTCGAAGCAGGTGGCTCTCATCAACTGACGCGTGCATGCGCAATCATCCTGCGGGGAAAACCAGCCGTGTCGGGGGCGCGTGGCGCATATTCTGCAGCAATCGGCGCGGCGCCGACTGCGGGACGCGATTATACATGCCGCCATCGGCGCACCGCCTGCGCTGGCGCCGCGGGCCGCTATAATGGCCACCCGCACCGTAGGCGCTGTCACGGACCTGAAAAGTGACCCCATGAGCGACCTGTACGACAACCCCATGGGCACGGATGGATTCGAGTTCGTCGAATACACCGCACCCGACCCGCAGCTGCTGCGCTCGCTGTTCGAGCGGCTCGGTTTCCCCGCGGTCGCGCAACACCGCTCCAAGAACGTCACGCTGCACCGTCAGGGCGAGATCAACTTCGTCATCAACGCCGAGCCCGCATCCTTCGCGCAGGGGTTCGCGCGCGCCCACGGCCCCTCGGCCTGCGCCATGGCGTTTCGCGTGCGCGACGCCTCGGCAGCCTACCGGCGCGCCCTGAGTCTCGGTGCCAAGCCCGGCCCGCTGAGCGCCGGCCCCATGGAACTCAACATCCCGAGCATCGAGGGCATCGGTGGCTCGCTCATCTACCTGGTGGATCTGTACGGCGAGCGCTCGATCTACGACGTCGACTTCCGTCCCACCGGCGCGAGACCCGCGGGCGCCGGGGCCGGGCTGACCCTGATCGACCATCTGACCCACAACGTCGGTCGCGGCCGCATGGACCTGTGGGCCGGCTTCTACGAGAAGCTGTTCAACTTCCGCGAGATCCGCTACTTCGATATCGAGGGCAAGCTCACCGGGCTGCTGTCGCGCGCCATGACCAGTCCGTGCGGCAAGATCCGCATCCCGATCAACGAATCGCAGGACGACAAGAGTCAGATCGAGGAGTACCTGCGCGAGTACCAGGGCGAGGGCATCCAGCACATCGCACTCGCCGCCGCCGACATCTACCAGACGGTGGACGTGCTGCGCGCCCAAGGCGTCGCCTTTCAGGACAGCCCCGACACCTACTACGACGGTGTGGCGGCGCGCGTGCCGGGGCATCGCGAGTCGCTCGAGGAGCTGCGCAAGCGCCGCATCCTCATCGACGGCAACCCGCAGAAGGGCGAGGGCGTGCTGCTGCAGATCTTCACGCAGAACGTCATCGGCCCGATCTTCTTCGAGATCATCCAGCGCAAGGGCAACGAGGGTTTCGGCGAGGGCAACTTCCGCGCGCTGTTCGAGTCCATCGAGCAGGACCAGATCCGCCGCGGCGTGATCTAGAAACCCAGCAGCCTGGCGCATCGCAGCGTCAGGACTGCAGATCGGGCAGGTCGCGGAAATACTCCAGCGCACCCGGGTTGGCGAGCGCATCGAGGTTCTTCACCGGCAGGCCGTGGATGACGTTGCGCACCGC
>Ga0070732_10000656_pt1 | contig 20599 bp, 18 predicted proteins | sample Coa_R1_5_FD_66449 | JGI IMG/M metagenome (GOLD analysis project Ga0070732, IMG submission 66449) | Surface soil microbial communities from Centralia Pennsylvania, which are recovering from an underground coalmine fire - Coalmine... | ecosystem: Environmental > Terrestrial > Soil > Unclassified ... | reverse complement strand
ATGTCGAAGATGGGCATCTCGACCGCCCAGAGTTATTGCGGAGCGCAAATTTTCGAGGCGGTCGGTTTGAATCAGGACGTAATCGACAAGTATTTCACCTGGACTGCCTCGCGTGTCTCCGGCGTTGGCATGGACGTGATCGCCGCCGAGGCGGTTGCTCGCCATCGCCGCGCGTATCCCGAGCGGCCGCTCAATGGCCACACACTCGATGTCGGCGGCCAATACCAGTACCGCCGTGAAGGCGAGTACCATCTGTTTAACCCAGAGACGATCCACAAGCTTCAGTACGCTTGCCGCTCGGGCAACTACAAGGTCTTCAAGGAATACAGCACTCTGGTCAATAATCAGGCCAAACGGCTCTGCACGCTGCGCGGCCTGTTTGAATTGAAATTCGCGGAGAAGCCGATCCCAGTTGAGGAAGTAGAATCGGTCGAATCGATCATGAAGCGCTTCAAATCCGGAGCCATGTCGTATGGCTCGATCAGCCAGGAAGCGCACGAGACGCTGGCCATCGCCATGAATCGCATCGGCGGCAAGAGCAACACCGGCGAGGGCGGCGAAGATCCGGAGCGCTACCTCTGGTCGAACGACCGCGGCGACTCGAAGAACAGCGCCATTAAGCAGGTGGCCTCCGGCCGCTTTGGAGTGACGAGCAACTATCTCGTCAACGCCAGGGAACTGCAGATTAAGATGGCCCAGGGCGCCAAGCCGGGTGAAGGCGGGCAATTGCCCGGCAGCAAGGTCTACCCCTGGATCGCCAAAGTGCGCCATTCGACGCCGGGAGTCGGCCTGATTTCGCCGCCGCCGCACCATGACATTTACAGCATTGAGGATCTGGCCGAACTCATCCACGATCTGAAGAATAGCAACCCGCAGGCGCGAATCAGCGTGAAGCTGGTGGCGGAAGTCGGTGTGGGCACGATTTCGGCCGGCGTGGCCAAGGCGCATGCCGACGTCGTGCTGATCAGCGGCCATGACGGCGGCACCGGCGCCTCGCCGCTTACCAGCATCAAGCATGCCGGCGCCCCGTGGGAGCTTGGTCTCGCGGAGACGCAGCAGACGCTGCTCCTCAACGACCTGCGCTCGCGCATCGTGGTCGAAGTCGATGGCCAACTCAAAACCGGCCGCGACGTCATCATTGGCGCGCTCCTGGGCGCCGAAGAATTCGGCTTCGCCACGGCGCCGTTGGTGGCGCTCGGCTGCGTGATGATGCGTGTCTGTCACCTCAATACTTGCCCGGTCGGCGTCGCCACGCAGGATCCGCAGCTGCGCAAGAAATTCGCCGGCGACCCGGACCATGTCGTCAACTTCATGCGCTTTATTGCCGAGGAAGTGCGCGAGTTGATGGCCCAGCTTGGCTATCGCAAGCTTGAAGATATGGTCGGCCACAGCGAGCGGCTGGAGACGACGAAGGCCATCGACCATTACAAGGTGCGCGGCCTCGATTTCTCGCCGATCTTTTATCAGCCGCTGGTCGGCCCGGAGGTCGGCTGGCACTGTGAAGAGCCTCAGGATCACGGGCTCGACGAGGCCCTGGACCGCACCACGCTTATTCCCATGTGCAAACAAGCCCTGGAGCATGCGACGCCGGTCTCGGCCACGCTGCCCATTCGCAATACCAACCGCGTGGTAGGCACCATGCTCGGTTGCGAGGTGACCCGCAAGTTTGGGCCGAAGGGTTTGCCCGACGACACCATCCGCCTGCACTTCAAGGGCTCGGCGGGGCAGAGCTTCGGCGCGTTTATTCCGCGCGGCATCACGCTCACGCTGGAAGGCGATGCAAACGACTATGTCGGCAAGGGCCTGTCGGGCGGCAAGATCATCGCGTTCCCGCCAGAAGGGTCCACCTTCCGGGCCATGGACAACGTGATCATCGGCAACGTCGCTTTTTACGGTGCCACCAGCGGCGAGGCCTACATCCGCGGCATGGCCGGCGAGCGCTTCTGCGTCCGCAACAGTGGCGCGAATGCGGTCGTGCTTGCCGTCGGCGACCACGGCTGCGAATACATGACCGGCGGCCGCGTGGTAGTGCTTGGCCCCACCGGCAAGAACTTCGCCGCCGGAATGTCGGGCGGCATCGCCTACGTCTACGACGAAGACGGCACCTTTCCGGTGCGTTGCAACCCGGAGATGGTGAAGCTGTTCCCGCTGGAAGAAGAGGAAGACATCGACGAGGTGAAGGCGCTCCTGGAGAAGTTCTGGAAATATACCGGCAGCGACCGGCCGCGGCGCTTTCTCGACAATTGGGACCAGCACCAAAGCAAATTCGTCAAGGTTTACCCAAACGATTATCGCCGCGTGCTGCAAACGCAGAAGCGCTTCAAGGCCCAGGGGCTGCCGGAAGAGCAGGCCATCATGGCCGCGTTCGAAGAAAATGCGCACGACCTGGCACGCGCGGGTGGCAAATAGATGAGGCACACCATGGGCAAGACAACCGGCTTTTTGGAGTTCCCGCGTGAATTGCCGCTGGCGCATGCGCCGAAGGAGCGCGTTCACGAGTGGGAAGAGTTTCACGGCCATTCCGACGCAGCGCTGCTGCAAAAACAAGGCGCGCGCTGCATGGATTGCGGCGTGCCATTCTGCCACACTGGCGCGCTCATTGAAGGCATGGCCGCGGGCTGTCCCATCAACAACCTCATTCCGGAGTGGAACGACCTCGTCTATCGCGGTCTGTGGAAAGAAGCGCTCGAGCGGCTGCACAAGACCAACAACTTCCCGGAGTTCACTGGCCGCGTTTGCCCGGCGCCGTGTGAAGGCTCGTGCGTGCTCGGCATCAGCGAACCGCCCGTCACCATCAAGAGCATTGAGTGCGCCATCATCGACCGCGGCTTCGAAGAAGGCTGGGTGCAGCCCGAGCCGCCGGCCGTGCGAACCGGCAAGAAAGTGGCCGTGGTGGGCTCGGGCCCCGCAGGCCTCGCCTGCGCCGATCAACTGAACAAGGCCGGCCACCTGGTAACGGTCTTCGAGCGAGCCGACCGCATCGGCGGATTGCTGATGTACGGCATCCCGAACATGAAGCTCGACAAGAGTTATGTCCAGCGCCGCGTCGATTTGATGGCAGCCGAAGGCGTGACGTTTGTCACCAACTGCGAAGTCGGCAAGAATCTCCCGGCCCAGAAACTGCGCGACGAATTTGACGCTGCCGTGTTGTGTGGCGGCGCCACCAGGCCCAACGACTTCTTCACCAAGACCGAAGGCCGGAACTTGAAGGGCATCCACTTTGCCATGGAGTTCCTCCATGCCAACACCAAGAGCCTCCTCGATAGTCATCACGCCGACGGCCGCTACATCTCCGCCAAAGACAAGGACGTGATCGTGATCGGCGGCGGCGACACGGGGACCGACTGTGTGGGCACCTCGCTGCGCCACGGCTGCCGTAGCATCTTGCAACTGGAGATCATCCCGCGGCCACCGCTGCTGCGCGCTGCCGACAACCCGTGGCCGCAGTGGCCGAAGGTATACAAGCTCGACTACGGCCAGGAAGAAGCGCAGGCCATCTTTGGCAATGACCCGCGCCAGTACGCCATCCAGACCACGAAATTCGTCGGTGACGAATCGGGCAATCTCAAGGAGATCCACACCGTCCGCGTGGAGTGGGTGAAAGACAATGGCCGTGCCGTGCCGCGAAACATCCCCAGCTCGGAGCAAGTCTTTCCCGCTCAACTCGTGTTGCTGGCCCTGGGCTTCAGCGGGCCGGAGAGCCAGCTTCTCGACCAGCTCGGCGTGGAAAAGGACGCCCGCACCAACGCCAAGGCAGAGTACGGCAAATTCAACACGAACGTGCCCGGCGTTTTCGCCGCCGGCGACATGCGCCGCGGCCAAAGCCTTGTGGTCTGGGCCATCAACGAAGGCCGCGGGGCCGCGCGCGAGTGCGACGCGTATTTGATGGAGAAGGCGGCGCGAGCGGAGCGAGCGCTGTAAGCCGATCTGCCGGCTCGAACTCTTATTCGCTTTGCTCCCCTTGCTTGGTGACCACGATAGTATCATTTTGTCACCTGGTGACAAGAGTTGATACAACGGAGCTCGCCGTAAATTCTGGCGCTGCAGGTGATTGCGGCGTGCGCATCGTGCCTTCGCAAACATTGATACAAATTGATACTTTGTTGGTGGTTTCATGGATTCATGGGTGGGTTCATGGGTGGGTTCATGGTTGGGTTCATGGTTGGGTTCATGGTTGGGTTGATTGGTGGATTCATTCATTGGTAGTTTGCTGGTGCTCATGACGGTTCTCGAACTGGTTGCCGAGCTGGCGCGCGTCCGCGAGCGTGGCGCGCGCTACATTCGCCGGCAACGAGATGAATGCCGGCCGTCGCAAAGGTACGATCCAGTTTGGGAAATGCAAATGCAAAGGCGAGCGCTGAGCCGTCAAGCCGGAGAAGGAGAGGAGTGCGCTCGCGGAGGCCACTCACACGTTGAGCTTTTGCTTAGACGCCGGCCAGTTTGGAGAATCTATCACGATGCGTGGCGCCGCTTGCCTGTGGCCCGGGGTGCCTGGCTGCAGATGGCCAGCCGAAGCGTGCGACCTCAGGCGCGTGGCGAAGCCTCGCGGCAGCGCGCTCCTGGAGGCTGAGCCCTGGAGTGAAGAAAAACTCGTCGACACGATGTAGCCCCTTGCATATCAGCCTCCGTTTTGCGACAATCTGAGGCTAGCTAAGGCATACCGTGAGCGCTTCTATTCCCCAAAAGGAGTGCAACATGGTCACTCGATTCACAACCGCCGTCTATTCTTTTCTCGCTCTCACCGCGACTTTGTCCGGGCAGCAACCGGCACCGCCGGTGCCGGTGCAGAGGGTCGAGATGACTCGAGTGCAAGGTACCGTGGTCGATGATCAAGACCGGCCAGTCGCTGGTGCCACGGTCTATTGCCTCGTGTGGACCAGCCAGGGCACAAGCGGCTTCTTATACGGGAAACCCGACCAGCTCACCGACGAAAAGGGAATTTTTTCGGTAGATGTACCCCAGCTCGGCAGCACGAAACTGATCTTGCGGGCACGACACGACAAGGCCGTTACGGAGAAAGCATTCGTCGTCACAGGTGATAAGCTCAAAGAATCCATAACGATTTCGATTAGCCCGAAGTCCGCGCGGCGATACAGCGTACGAGTCACCGACGCGGATGGTAAACCGGTTATGAAAAGCAAGGTTAAGGTGATGTATTCAACAGGAGGATTTGAACAATTCTCCGATGCCAACACACGACCGGTACCTTCTGCGGGCGGCATCACGGACAGCGAAGGCCGCCTGGAATCGGCACAGTGCCTGGCCCCCGATGGCAGCTATCGGCTTGAAGTTCAGGGCGAAGAATTCCTTTCCGAAAAGACGGCGCTCAAGGAAATGCCGAAGTCCGGGGCATTGGATTTCGGCACCGTCGTGCTTCGCCGCATGACTCCGCTGGCCGGGCAGGTGTTGGACAGCAACGGAAAGCCGGTCGGCGGTGCTCGCGTGACGCACTCGGACGCCAGACTGCGAGCGCAAGCTACGACCGACGATTCCGGCAAATTCGAGTTGAAGGCCGCCTTTGCAGCTCCCGGCTTCCTGTTCATCGAAAAAGCCGGCTATCGCTTCTACGGACAGGTTTGTGACAAGCCCGAGGCGCTGAAAATCACGCTGCGCCGGCGCAATGAGCCATCGGGGCAAAGAATCACGACGTTGCCGCAAGTCATGACATTCGCCGAGCGCAAGGCGCTGGCGGAGCAGCTGTATGCGCCGGTGCTGAAGGAAGCAGCAACGAAGAACGACGACGAACGAATGCGCGCATGGGAAACTTTGGCCAAACTCGACGCGGGGCGTCTCCTGGAAGAAATGGAGAAAAGGCCGCTCCAATCGGCCTGGTACGAGTCTTACCTCAAGCGCGCTGCCGCGAAGCGGATCATGGGTGAAAGTCTCGATGAGGCCCGCAGCATCATCGAATCGATGAAGGATCCTGGCTTCCGTTGTACTGGTTACCTCGATCTGTGCGATTCGCTTCCCGACAGGAAGAAAGCCGAAAAGATTGAATACCTGAACCAAGCGCTTCTACAGAGCAAAGCAGTAACGGAGAACGACCATCGCATTTTGAACTTGGCGCAAGTTGCGCGGCGACTGTGGGTTCTTGGCGAGAAAGATCGCGCGACTCAGTTGCTTCGCGAAGGTGAAGCAATTGCCAAGGAGTTGCCTACGGCGGCTTGGGCCGGATACGCGCGTGGTGCTTTTGCAGAAGATTTGGCGCCCATCGATTTGCCGGCTGCGCTGACGCTGATGAAGGATTTGAAGGATCCTTTTGAATTCGTCCGCCACCATGGCAATCTCGCAGTCAAACTGGCGAAAACTAATCCAGCAGATGCGGAACGGGTTTTTGACATGCAGCTTAAGCCAGGAGATCACCAACAAGTATTCCAACGCGATCAACGAGCCATTCGGGTCTGCTATGCTTTGGCCTCGGTTGATCTCCAGCGAGCCCGCAAGCTGGCCGAGTCCATCACCACGTCCGACTTCAAAGCCCGAGCTTATGGGGTAATGGCGGAGGCAGTGATGAAACAAAGTCCCCCGGACGCCTTATCGCTTTTGGACCGGTCGTTCGACATCCTTGCGGAACTGGTCGCGAAGGGAGAAGGGCGATTCAACAACCTTTGGAGTGCGGCGGGCACCGCTGGCATAGAAATCGGCATCGCCGAACAAATTGATCCCGCTTTAGCTGCCGAGTTTTTCTGGCGGAGCATTTTCTTGTTCACGCGCTCGACTGAATCAGACTCAGAGTTTGTACGGTTTAGAGATCGGGCTTCTCTGGGAGAGTTGGCGTTGGTCCTGTCCAGGTATGACCGTGATTTGGCTTTCAGACTGGTACGGGAATCTCGAGCGCTCTCCAAGGGCATGTCCAATTCTTATGGGCGTGACTACACACTGCTTGCCTTAGCGTTACTCGATCCCAAGTCTGCAATCGCTTCGGTGGCGGAAGAAACCCCTGGGCCACAAAGAGAACGAGCGCGCGGTGAAGTAATCCGAGTTCTTCTGGCCGATGGTGGTGAGGTAGGGCAGTTCATTCGGCGCGCTTTAAGCATGAATTACACGGAGATTGAAGATTGACCCTTGCTGCGGAGGCAGTTTATGAAAACGAGATTCTTGCTAGCGAGTTTGGGTAGCTTGTTACTCGTGCTCAGTGCCGCGGCAGCCGAAGACTGGCACTACGTCGTCCCTAAGGCCGGCGAGCCTTTCGCGAATCCGCCACCGCGCGTACTGCCCCTCTGCGATTCGAAGCCAGCCGACTTGAAAGAATTGGTCAAGTATCGCGGCAGGCGGCAGCGCTACGGCCAGTTGCAATATGGCGTCGGCCGAGCGGCTGCCGTCGCCCTCGTGGTCGATGAGGTTGCAGCGGATGAAGTGGATCTCTACGTCGATGCGCGCCGGGAGCGTGAGATCACCGCGGAGTGCCGCGTGACGGGCAAGGATCTCGCCTGGCGAGTTCCCCTGAGGGCGGCAGTTCAAACCGGCGAGAAGATTCACGAGTATCCGCGCATGGTTCTGTTTCGTTATGGCAGGATCGGCCGGACCCTTAGCGTGGCCACGTGCGGTTACTGGGAAGGTAAAGCTACATTGTTGGGGAAAAGCGTTTCGTTGCGGCGCGTGGATGGCGATGCGAATGGCCTGCTTTCCGACCCGCAAGACCGCATCTGGATCGACATCAATGGCGACGGCAAATGGGACGCGGCCAACGAGGAGTTTCTGTTCGCGCCGCTTCTGCACCTCCGCGGCCAGCGCATCGTGGTTCGGGCAGATTCGATCGGCGAGCGGTTGTCCTTCTCGGTACTGGAGGGCGCGGGACAGTTAAGGCTGCGCTTGCCAGCCTCGCTGAAACCGGAACAGATAGAAGAAATCCAAGTGACCGTGCAGAGCCGCGACGGTGTGGTCGCTTGTATGCGCAGCCTCAAGGCCGAAGTGACGGTTCCCATCGGTGAATATCGCATCAGCTCGGTGCTGCTGACACTCAAGGACTCTGCCGGCGGCTTGCCATGGGGCTTTGTCTTTAACGACAACGGCGGCAAGGACTATCGCTGGCAGTCGCTTGGTAAGGACGCGCTGCTGACGTTCGAGTCCGTGGGCAAGCTCGATTTCACATTGGATGCTGGCGATGGCAAGAGTTGTGAGCCGGGGTCAATGTTGCGGGTACAGCCGGCGCTTTATACCGGCGACGGGCTGCTGATCGAGCGCGCATCTCGCGGCGCTTTCCAGTCCAGTCCGTTCGATAGCGGTTGCCACGGCCGCATTATTCTGCTGGACACGCAAGATAAAGTTCTCGATTCCGCGCAAACCGGCTTCGCCTGAGGCACTTTTTGCGGGGCCTCCGTGCGAGTGCCCGAAAAACAGACCGGCTCGGTGATCGTTCGCGTCGAATTCGACAGCGGCCCGTTGGCGGGATTGATGCGGGCACAGCGAGTGATGCCTGTCGAGAGAAAATGACAGCCGGGCGCTGCATTGCATTTGGCTGCCCAAGCGCGGGGCCATAGACGATCTGGAGAGCCGCGCGACGGTGCGCAGAATCTGGGGTGTTCTCAAATAAAGAGAGCAACTTTGAGCGCAAGCCCGCGCTTGGGGCCTGCGAAGTCTTCCGGCGAAATGGGCCATCCCGAATTCCTTCGGTAATGCTGTTCGGCTTTTCCACTTATCCGCCGATCTTTTTGCATTACCGTCCGCCTTGGATACGGTTAGAATGACTCCATGAAAACCCTTGACGCGCCTATCCTCGACCGGCTCCTGGATCCTCTTGGCGAAATTCTCACTCCTGAAGTGGCACGAAAACTCGTTCACTACCGTTTTGACGCCAAAGTCCAGGCCCATATCGACAAACTGGCCCGCAAATCAAATGAAGGCGAACTTTCCGAACAGGAACGCCGTGAATACGAGACGTACGTCTACACGATCGACTTCATCGCGATCCTGCAGGCCAAGGCGCGAGCGCTTCTCAAACGATCGGCCAATGCTGGATGACACCCGCGCTACGTCAACTGGTTCGGGAGCGGGCCGGCCTTCGGTGCGAGTATTGCCATCTTCCCGAGTTCGCGGCCGCCGCCGCAATTTTTCACGTCGAGCACATCATTGCCAAAAAACACCGCGGCAGCGAGTTGTCACCGGTGCAATTTGCACAAGGGTTCGAATCTCAGCGGTCGTGATCCCGTGACGGAAAGGATTGTACGGCTATTCGATCCGCGCCGCCAATCGTGGACGCGGCACTTCGAATGGTACGGGGCCATTCTCGTGGGCCGCACGCAGATTGGTCGCGCGACGGTTGCGGTCCTGAATATTAACGACCCGCAGCGCGTCGAACTGCGCCGCGCAGTGATGGACCAGCGAGAATGGCCCGATGATTGACCTCGCGAAAACCTCTCGTGGTCATCGTCTTTTCCTACCCGGCTTCGTTCCGAGCAGTCGGCGGTTCCAGAAGAAAGGGACAGCGCTAGTTCTCCATCAAGACAGGCACCGTTGACGAAAATCGATGGGTGAGGTAGCGTGACCGTATGAAACCGCTTACCGTGGATCAGCGCCTGGCTGTCTTGGAGCATGAGCTTTCGGAATTAAAGGCCCTGCGCGGCCAGGGCCACGTCAAGGATTGGCGGCGGACCATCGGTATCTTCACCGACAATCCGGGGATGAAGGAACTTTTTGCCGAGGCCATGAAGTTACGTGAGGCCGACCGCCGGAAAGCGCGTCGCCGCCAATCAAGAAAGCGGCCGACCACGTCATGATCCTGCTTGATACGGATCATCTCTCTGTCCTGACGGACAGCCGGGTGGCTGGCAATGCCGCCCTGGTTCAGCGGCTGAAGCTGGCTGCCGAACCGTTGGCCATTCCAATCGTTGCCGTTGAAGAGCAGTGCAAAGGGTGGCTCGCCAAGATCGCGCACACCCGCGATATTCACCAGCAGATTTTGCCTTACCAGCACCTCGCCGTACTCTTCAATTTTCTCGCTGAATGGAACATTACTTCTTTGAGCGAAGCAGCCGCAGACCTTTTTTCCCAGTTGCGCCGGCAGAAAATCCGCATCGGTTCGCAGGATCTGAAAATTGCCGCGATCGCGCTGACCGAAAATGCATTGTTGTTATCTGCCAATCTGCGCGATTTCCACAAGGTGCCGGGATTGCGAGTGGAGAATTGGCTGCCGGGGTGAAGTCGGCCGCCTTTCGGCCCCCACGACGTCTCCCGCAGTCTCGGCGTCATCGTCGTCTTTTCCCGCGCGGCTTGATTTCGCGCAATCGGCCACACTCGGAGCGCACCAAAGCAGCGCTAAATGAATCCTACTGATGCCGCCCATCGCCTGAAGTCGTAAGACTTCGGCAATCCCGCGCAATCTCTTTCCTCGCTGACACATTGGAATCGGCCGCCATGATTGCTCTTGCTCCTCTGCTTGCGGCCGAATTTGATTCCTGGCCGAAACTTATTGCTGCCGGCGCGATTACCATCACCGCGGCGATTATTGGCCCCGTTGTTGCCTGGGCGCTGCGGCGCTATCGCCGGCTAGAACACGAGCGCGATAGCCTTCGCCGAGAACTCCATGAAATGGAATTGCAATTGCAACAAATGCGCAATCGCACCGATCCGGCGCGCGAACAATTGGAAGATGATCTCAAGGAATCGCAATACGAAAAAGAGCGCCTCGAAAAGCTGTTCCAAAGGGTGAATCAAAAACTACGGCTTGCCCAACAAATGAAGGGACTTACCTGGACGGCTCCGCCCACGGGCTCGCCGGCGAGGTTTGTTCCGCTGCGCGAGCGCCGGATGCCCGTCGTTGCCGTGCTGAACCTGAAAGGCGGCGTCGGCAAAACGACGCTCACGGCGAACCTGGGCGCGGCCTACGCCCGCGGCGGCTGGCGCGTGCTGCTGGTCGATCTTGACCTGCAAGCGTCACTCACCAGCCTGTACCTGCCGGGCGAGCAAATCCAGCAATTCTCGGACACAAAGCGTCTCGTGCAGGATTATTTCGAAAAGTGCACCGGAGGCGGTGAAGTGCGGTTTGCGGATTACGTGCATTCCTCTTCGGAAGAACGGGCCTCGATCATTGGGAGTGCCGACACGCTGGCCTACGTGGAATTGAACCTGACCGTCCACTGGCTGCTTCGGCCGGAAAAGAAAGACGTCCGCTTGCTGCTGCGCGAACTCTTGCATGAAGCGAAGTTAGCGAGCCGATTCGATCTCGTGCTGATCGATTGCCCGCCGTTGTTGAATGTTTCCTGCGTCAACGCCCTGGCTGCCGCGGATTATGTGTTGATCCCGGTCATGCCGAGCAAGCTCGTTACCGACCGCGTGCCGGCCATGATCGCCTGGCTGCAAATGCTGCGACAAAGTCTCAACGCCGACTTGAAAATCATCGGAGTGGTCGCGAATCGTACGCAGCGTTCCACAGGTCCCACGGCCGAAGAGCGGAACCTTTGGGCGGCGATTCTCGACCAAAGCCACAATGCGTGGGGCGAACGCGTCCGCTTATGCGCGACGATGATTCCTCAACGAGTCGAGGTACGCAATGCCGAAAATGACCGGCGGCCGCTGAATCCTGGCGACGAAGCCTTTACCTTCTTCCAGCAGTTGGCAGTCGAGCTTTCCGAGCAATTGCCGCAAGCTAGCCACCCGGCGAATCGCCGCACAACCTCAGGAGCCCCATCATGACTGTCGGCGACTTGAAGCAGCATCTTGCGGATTTGGCGAAACTTCTGGATGCCTCCGGCGGAAAGCAGGTTGCAAAGGATTTCGCCATCATGGCGGATGGACTGGCGCCATTCGCGGCGCAATCGCCAGCAGAATTCGCGCGCTTCCTGGCGGTGGCGCACGAGTATCACACAACCGGGAAGCTCACTGCGCCGGAAAAAGCGCCGCGAGCGGCCAAGCCGCGGCAACCCAAGGCCGATGCGGGCGAATTGGCCACCGCGATTCGCCAGCTGTACGACCAGGCCAGCGACCTGTCGCTGCCGATGGAGCGGGTCGATTCCGAACTGGCCAAGCTAGCGCCGTTGACCAAAGACGGCCTGCTCACGGTTTGCGAGGCCATGGAGTTATTTGGCATGAAGAGCAAGAAGAAAGACGAGATTGCCGCCGCGATTCGGCAGAAAGTCCTCGACCGCCGCAGCGCCGCGCAACGCGCGGCGATGATCCAGAACCCGCCGGGCGCGCAGGGGTGATTTGTTCTCCTCGGGGGAAATGCCTGTGACCATTCTTCGTATCGTTCGACTCTTGCCCCCAGCGCTTCTTCTCGCCCTGCTACCGTTGCCGGCGCGAGCGGCGGAGCCGATTCGATTGCATCCCGACAATCCGCATTATCTTCTCTTCCGGGGCAAGCCGACGATATTGCTGACCTCGGGCGAGCATTATGGGTCGGTGCTCAATCGCGATTTCGACTATGTTCGTTACCTCGATGCGCTTCAGGCATCCGGGTTCAATCTTACGCGCACCTTCGCGGGCAATTATCGGGAAGTGCCGGGTTCTTTCGGCATCATCGACAACACGCTTGCGCCCAAGTCGGAATCCTATGTTTGTCCGTGGCCGCGGACTGGCGGATCCAAGGCCGGCGATGGCCTGGCGAAGTTCGATTTGAGATCTTTTGACCCAGCGTACCTCGATCGGCTCAAAGACTTTGTCGCGCAAGCAGGGAAGCGCGGCATTGTGGTCGAATTAGTTCTGTTTTGCACCGTCTACGACGACAAGCTTTGGAACGTGAACCCAATGAAGGCAAGCAACAATGAGCAGGGAAACGGTAAGGTAGATCGGCTGGAGATCTACACGCTCAAAGACAAGGAATTGACGGCCGTGCAAGAGGCCCTCGTCCGCAAGATCGCGGCAGCCCTGAAGGATTGCGACAATGTTTACTACGAAGTGTGCAACGAGCCGTACTTTGGCGGCGTGACGCGCGAATGGACCGACCACATGGTCGCCGTTCTGGTGGATGCCGAAAAGGACTTCCCTTACCGGCACCTGATCGCCCAGAACATTGCCAACGGCTCAGCCAAAATCGAGCGGCCCAATGCCAACGTATCAATTTTCAATTTCCACTATGCCACGCCGCCGGATGCGGTGGGCGTGAACTACGGCTTGAACCGTGTGATTGCCGACGACGAGACCGGTTTTCGCGGCAAAGAGGATCGGCCTTATCGCACCGGGGCCTGGGACTTCTTCGTGGCCAGCGGCGGCATCTTCAGCAACCTCGACTACTCGTATTCATGCCAGCACCCCGATGGCACAGCGGTGGTCACGACTTCACCGGGCGGCGGCGGGCCGGAACTGCGCCGGCAATTGAAGATCCTCAAAGAGTTCATGGAGAGCTTCGATCTGGTCAAGATGCGGCCGGACAACGGCGTGATTCGAGGCGGCTCGGCCAGCGCGCCCATTGTCGGCAACCCGCCCGAAGCGCGCATGAGTGCCCGGGTGTTGGCCGAACCCGGCCGAGCGTATGCGATTTATCTTAAGGGCGGGACGCAGGCGGAATTGAGTTTGAATCTGCCGGCGGGCAATTACAAGGCGGAATGGATCAACACAAAGACCGGCAAGGTCGAAAAGCCGGAGGTTATCGACCATACCGGCGGCGAGCGGAAGATTTCTTCACCGCCATATAGCGAAGATATTGCCCTGCGCATCCGGTGGTCGCCGTGAGCAATTGGAACCGCGAACGCTGCGTCGCCAAAGCCGTGAAGGCTCCGGCGGATGGCCAGCGCGAGTGGGCTTAATCTAGGCACCGCTACGCTGCACTATCCTCGACTTTTTGCCAGCGTTCTCCAATTCTCCTATTCGCTGTTTGGTGCTGAACAGAAGCAAGTCGAGCTGACCATCGATGCCAATTAACCGGGAACGGAAGCTCCTGCCCGGTACCCGTGTTGACCTTTCCGCCTTTGTCGCCTGTAACGCGCGCGCCGAATTTGCGGATTGTAATGCGGGAAATCTTCAGAAACTGCCTAACTCTTGCCGATAACACTATTCGACAACGGCCCAAAGGGGGACAAACCGCCTATTGGCGGGCTTGCTTTGGCCGACGGTGCGGAGGGTCTGCCCATGAAACCAGGCAGTTGGCGGCATACTGCGCGAAACGTGGCTTTGCTGGCCGGGCTTTGCCTGGGTGGGTTGGGCTGCTATGCCGGGCCGCCGGTCGGGCCAAGAGCTCAGATGCCGATGCCCGCGGCCACGCTCGAAGTTCCGCGTGAATTAAGCAAGCAAGCGCTGCCGAGTTACCAGATCGAACCGCCCGACGTATTGCTCATTCAGGTGGTCCGGTGGTCGGTGGATGAAAAGACGGGCGAAATCCTGAAAATGAAGCCGGCGAACCAGCTGTTGCCGCAAGCGATTGATGGCCCGCACTTGGTTCGACCCGATGGCACAGTGAGCCTCGGCGTGTACGGCTCGGTGCAGATGGCCGGGCTGACGCTCGACCAGGCTCGCGACAATATCAAGGGCTTCCTCGGCCAATGGTTCGGCCAATCACCTGAAGCTTTTGCCGTCATCGTCGATGTGGCGGCCTACAACAGCAAGTCGTACTACGTTATCACCGACGGCGGCGGCTATGGCGAGCAAGTTTTCCGCTTCCCGGTCACCGGCAACGAGACGGTGCTCGATGCGATTAGCCAGATTCAAGGTCTGCCGGCCGTTGCCTCCAAGCGCGATATTTGGGTCGCTCGCCGCGGACCGAATTGCGGTCCGGAACAGGTAATGTGCGTAGACTGGATTTGCATCACGCAGTTTGGCGACACGCGAACAAACTACCAGATCATGCCCGGCGACCGAGTTTATGTGATGGCACAACGCATTATCCGGGCTGATTCGATCCTGGCAAAGGCTTTCGCCCCCATCGAACGGCTATTCGGCATAACCTTACTTGGCAGCCAGACAGTGAATTCGATCAGGGGAATTCCCTAATACGGCGGCATGAATCTGGAACGGTCGATGGGCTAGCAGAGTAGAATTTAGTAGGCCCGGCTGTTCCGCCCGACTTGGACACAAGAGCGAGACCACCATGCGAAAACTAACTCTGAGTTTATTTGTTTTGCTACTGGCGGCCGGCGTGGGTTCGGCCCAATATCCATACAGCCCATACGGCGGACCCGGATTCGGCGGAGGCAATGGATATGGAGGATACGGCGGCCTACTGAACGGCTATGGAGCGTACAACTACGGTGGCTACTCCGGCATGTCGCGTCCGCCGTTGAGTCCGTACCTGAATATGCTCAGCGGCACTGGCACCAATGCTGGTGTCAATTATTACAACTTCGTGCGGCCGTACACGGTGGGGGCCGGGCGAGGACCGGCGGGGATGGGTAACTTCGGCGGCTACAACGCGTTGCGGGGCCAGTACTTTCCAACGTTGAATCAGCTCGATGAAGACTTCCCGACGCAGGTACCGGAGTTATCGAAGAAGATTGAGACCGACAAGGAAACATTGATTCCCGTGCAAATGTCGCCGACCGGCCACCAGGCCGGCTTCGCCAATACGCTGGGCTACTTTGGGCCCATGATGGCGGCCCAGGGCGGCATGGGCAGCCGGGGACAGGGGACGATGCCGCAACAACAGCGGCGGTAAAAAGGCCAGAACCGCGGGGCTCGAAGACTCGCCCCGCGGCTTGGATTCCCCATGAGGACGGGGAAACGGTTCGACGGGGGACGGGTTTACCCTCCCAGAATGGACTCGAAGGGGGAGCCAAGACGTGGAGCGCAAACCTCGCTGTACGCTGCGTCGAGCAGGGATGCTGGCCGTTGCGGTTGCCGCAGCCGGTTTCGCGGTCCCTCTCTGGGCCCAGGAGCAACTTCCGCCCCCGGATGCGCCGCCGAATGCGCTGCGGTCGACGGGGACCACGTATCAACAGATCAACAACGCCACTCCAGACGGCAACAACCCGGGCTCGCCTCCGGTTTGGAACGTAAGTCCGGTATCTCGCGGCGGAGCCGGCCCAAGCCTGGGCGCCAATCAACAGTCCTACGGATTGCAGCCGAACAGCGCCAGCAATCAGCCGTTCTGGGGGAATCAATCGGGCACCGTCAATTCGACTCCGAAATATCAGTACACGCCGCCGGAACAACCGCGTTTTGGGATGCGCTTGCGAAAACTTTTCGGCGGTTCGCCCGCGCCAACTTCTCCGACAACGACACCGACACCAGCTTCCCTACCGCCTTCTACTGCCATGACGCCGTCTGGCAGCATGATCGCGCCAACCGCGTCGTCCAATAATATTGGCCTGCCTTCGGCAAAACCGATTAAGCCGGCAGTCTCCAACACCGGTGCTGTGATGACAGCCTCGGCGCCCGCCGCCGTGTTGACGGCCCCGCGCATTATGCAGGCCGGCGCCCGGCCCGATTGGGGCTGGCAGGGCTACGACAATTTCAACCAGTTAAGTCCGATTAGCCGCCAGCCGATCGTTCAAGCCGATAGCCGGTCGAGCAACGCAAATTCCAATCCGGACATGGGCCCGTACATGAAGTATGCCCATTTGTGGCGGCCCTCGAACGGCTCGGCCGCAATTACGAATCCGGCTCTGGCGCAACAACGGCCCAGCGCCACTCCCGCTGCGGACGAAGGATTCTCCGTGGCGAAGGAACCAGCGCCGAATGGCAGCAGCTCCGCGACTCACGGCCCCATTCATACTTTGCCACTGGCAGAACAAGATGGGCCGATTTTGAATCCGGAGTCGGAGCCGGCGCATTTGCAACCGGCCAACTATGGTTCGGCTGTAACTGAACCAGCCCATCACAGAGCGGAATCGACACAACCCATGGATTCGCTTACCGTCTGGCCGGTGGCGAACCACGCTCCCGAGGCGCAGCCCAATGCTCGTCCGGCGGCGTCCAGCTCGCCGCCGCATGTGCAACCGGCGCCGATCAACCCGCCGCCGCCTGCCCCAACGGGCTCTGGCTTGCCCTTGACGGTGCGCGAAAAAATCGGCGAAGTGTGCAAAGTCAAGGCCCGAAACCTGGTGGTGGAGCAGATTTCGCCGCTGCATTTGCGCGTAGGCTTCATGTGCAAGACGCAGGCCGATGCTGACGGTGTCACGAACCACCTGGCGGGCTTGCGGGAACTGGCCCCCTACAATCTCGATTACGAAATCCAGATCGGTCAGTAGTGGCGGCACGGTCGCTCCACTTGGAATCATGCAACGAGTCGTGTAAGCTACTGGGAGCGGCAATCCGAAATCACAAGTCCGAAATCCGAAGTCCAAGATGTCGTCGGAAAGCGACCGGCTGCTGATTCAGGACATTCGCAACGGCGACCCCGGCGCGTGGGAGCGGCTCATTGCCCGCTACGAGGGCCGGCTGCTCGCCTTTGCCCGCCAGCGGCTGCACGATAAAGACAGCGCCGACGACGTGGTGCAGGAAACATTCGTCGGCTTCATCACCAGCCTGCCGAATTTCGACGACCGCCGCGAGCTGCAAACATACCTCTTCACGATTTGCGCCCACAAGATTACCGACGTGCTGCGGCGCAGCAGTCGCCGGCCGCATCACACCGGCACCAGTGAATCCGACGACCTGCTCGCCAATCAGCTTGATGTGCATCAGCATACGGCCTCCAGCGCTGCCCGTAGCCAGGAGCAGCGCGACCTGGAAAGCACGGCCATCGCCCGCGGCCTGGGCCAAATCATCCGTCGCTGGCAAGCCGATGCGGAGTATGAGCGGCTAAAAGTGCTGGAGTTGCTGCTGGTTCGCGGCATGGCCAACCGTGACGTGGCCAAGTTCCTGCGCATCAGCGAGCAGCAGGTGGCGAACATCCGCTTCGCCGCGATGAAGAAACTCGCCGACCACGTCCGCGCTGCGGGCCTGCCGGCGGATGTATTTCCGGAATTGCAAGAGTTGGAAGAGAAGTAGCCGCCGCCTGCGGCGCCGGCGGGATCAACCTTGAGTTGCTCGCGCTTGCAACCGCGCCACAAAATCCGCGTGCTCAGGACTTTGCACTCCTCGTTGCGCCACTTCAAACACGCGCGGCATGTCTCGCCGAATCATTGCCGCCACATCGAGCCACAACCCCGGAAATACCTCACTGCGATAGATGCCATCGGCGACTAGCGGTAGGCGCTCCAACTTTTCGCCACGGAGAACGAACCAATCGATGGCTTCGTCCCGTACACGCCAAACGACGTATTCGCGCACGTGGTTTTGTTGATACGCGGTCAGTTTGTCATGCAAGTCGTAACTGACGCTGCTGGCCGCAATCTCGCCGATCCATTCGGGTGCAGCCAATACATAGCCTTTCGCATCGACGCGCGACTGTCCGCCGTGGGATTGATAAATCCGGAGAAATGCATCTGGCTGCGGTCGATTCGCACCGACCTCCAGTTTCAGAGAAGAATTGTCGCCCCCGTTGATGCCCGTTGTAAAAGCGCGATAGACCCCCAGCCAGGTTATTAAATCAAAATGGGGCGAGCCATGGTCTTCTAACGATACAGGCGAGGGCATGTACACGACTCCATTAATAAGTTCCGCCTTATTGATTTCGGGCATCGCTGCATATCTACGTTCGAATTCCTCTGCCGTCAGCCGGTCGCCCGTTTGCAGCGGTGGAACTCGTTCGTCTTCGTTTTTCTTCGTCGGCAGAACTCGTGTTGGAGCGGCCATGGATAGCTTCTCCTGCCTAAAGAGTGTATGATCTTGATTATACCCCATTTGCCGCTTGCGGCTTCGCCGGAGTTCAGACGATGCTCTTTCTCGGCCGCCAACGCCAGCGAACTTGCTCGGGCCTTAGCCGGCGTTCGTTCCTACAAATTGGCGGCAGTACCATCCTGGGCCTGACGCTGGCGGATTTGCTTCGGTTGCGTGCAAGCGGCGCGACGCCGGCGAGCGGCTCGGCCAAGTCGGTCATCCTTCTCTGGCTCTGGGGTGGACCTTCGCAGCTTGATACCTTCGACCCGAAGCCGAATGCGCCCATCGAGTACCGCGGCCCATTCTCGACGATCCCGACCAAAACAACCGGCGTTCGGGTTACCGAATTCTTCCCGAAAATTGCGGCGCTGAGTGACCAGTTCACCTTGATCCGCTCGATGAATACGCAATCGAACGATCACGGCGTGGCTGGCACCATCGGCCTGACGGGCAGCATGACCGGCGCCGTCAATCTGGGCGGAACGATGTCGGGCGGCGCTGTGCGCCCTGCTACCGGCGCAATCGTGGCCAAAGCCCGCCTGGCGAGCGGGGGCAGCAATGCCCCCGGTGACAACAAGCTGCCTCCTTTCATGGTCATTGGAGGCAAACTCCACCAGGGCAAGAAAGCCATCACCGGTGAAGGCGGTGGCACGCTTGGCCCGCTCTACGACCCATTCCGCCTGGAATACGATCCCCTCAAAGGCACGAAGATTCCCGGTCTGCAACTAACCAGCGACCTTACCCCGGATCGACTCCAAGACCGCAAACAATTGATGAGTGAGTTCGAGAAGCTGGGCCAGTTGCCGGATCATTTGCGCTCGGTGCAAGCCATCGACGAATATCGCTGGCAAGCGTTCTCCATGCTCACTGCCCCGGAAGCGCGGAAGATGTTTGATCTTTCGCAGGAATCTCAAACGACCATCGATCGCTATGGCCGCACGCGCTTCGGCCAATCATGCCTGCTTGCCCGGCGGCTGGTCGAAAACCGTGTCCCGTTCGTGCAGGTGAACTGGAGCGACCACGTGGAAGCGGAAGAGGATTCCGGCGACGGCGGTTGGGATCATCATTACCGCAATTTCCAGATCATGCAGGATCGCCATGCGCCGTGGCTCGATCAAGCGCTTTCCGCGTTGCTGATTGACCTGAAAGAGCGTGGCCTGCTTTCCTCCACGCTCGTGGTGGCCGTCGGCGAGTTTGGCCGCAGCCCGAAGATCAACGACAAGGCCGGCCGCGAACACTGGGAAAAGTGCTACTGCTCCCTGCTGGCCGGCGGCGGCGTGGCCGGCGGCCGCGTCGTCGGCTCCAGCAACGCCAAGGCCGAATTTCCGCACGACCGCCCCGTCACGCCGGCGGATTTGGCCGCAACCATCCACCACTGCGCCGGCATTACCACAGAGCAAGCGGTAATCCTCGGCATCGCGCCAGGCGGGAAAGTGGTGGAGGAGCTGTTTTGACCCCGCGCGGCTTGAAGACTCGCCTCGCGGCTTGCATCGTTTCCAAGCCCACAGGCGCGTCTTCGAGCCTGCGGGGGCTCAGTGACCATGAACATTCAACGCCTTACCACCGATGGCTCCTTCAAGCAGCATCTGCGCTGGTCGCCGGATGGTAAGATATTTCTCTTCACCCGCATTTACGAAGGCAAGATGGCGCTGTGGACCGTGAATGCCGATGGCAGCGACATGAAGCGGCTCATGCCGAATCTCGATACGCCGCATTTCGATGGCGATTGGTCGCCTGATAGCAAGACAATTCTATATGTGCACGACATCTTGCAGGGCACCGATGGCAAGCTGCACATTCATCGCGTGAATGCCGACGGCAGCGAGTCCAAGGTCGTGATTCCGAATAAAGCGTTCGAAGAGACGCCGCGCTGGGCGCCGGACGGCAAGTCCTTCCTCTTCGTGAGCACCCGTGACGGCAACCAGGAGATTTACCGGGCCGATGCCGACGGCTCCAATATCAAACGGCTCACCAACGAAATTGCGGCCGACAATAACCCGTGCTGGTCGCCCGACGGCAAACGCATCGCCTT
>Ga0070732_10000655_pt1 | contig 20600 bp, 15 predicted proteins | sample Coa_R1_5_FD_66449 | JGI IMG/M metagenome (GOLD analysis project Ga0070732, IMG submission 66449) | Surface soil microbial communities from Centralia Pennsylvania, which are recovering from an underground coalmine fire - Coalmine... | ecosystem: Environmental > Terrestrial > Soil > Unclassified ... | reverse complement strand
TCAGTTGGCGAGCCGCCATCATTTTTCGGTCGAATCGGGCGATATCCTCTTATTGGACGGTCGCTGGTACGTCACTCATTCTGGCCTCGTTCGCTTGGCTAGGCGAAATCACTGTGCCGGTATCCATGTCGAGCCAGTTGCTCAGTTCTCGGACCCGGCAATTCCACGATGGGCTTTCAAAGCCACGGTCTACAAGTCGCGAAGCTGCCGGGGATTTGTCGGCTACGGTGACGCGAATCCCTCCAACGTCTCGTACCTAGTCCAGGGGGCCGAGATGCGCGTAGCCGAGACGCGGGCAGTGAATCGTGCTCTGCGCAAGGCGTATGGGATCGGGATCTGCTCGGTCGAGGAAATCGGGTCCAGGGCTGAGCCCCAGGAGCCATCCAAGCTTCCACCTCAGCCGACGAACGGTAACGGCAGCGGTCGATCTGTGCGTGACCGTCTATGCCAGATCATCCGTCAATACCAGCTTGACGCGAGTCTGGTGAAGGCTTATGCGACAGACTCGTGCGGCGTGGAGACCTTGCGCGAGGCCACACGAGAACAGGTGGAGAGCTTCGTTACTCGGCTGGCTGACTGGGCCGAGAAGGACCTGGATGCTCTCCGCTGCCAGCTCAACAGCTACCTACCCCAGAAGGAGGTGGTCGCATGAAGCGCCAGATCTCTGGTCTACGCGCTGCAGATCGCAGCGTCGCCGATCAAACTCCGGATGGGCTTTTCCTGGTTCGAGTGCAGCGCGTGCAATTTCGGAGATACGCACCGAAGCCATATTACATCGTGGCTCTGGTCGTCGTTGAGCCACACCAATTTAAGAACAATGTGCTGTCCAGCCGCATTTATTGCAATCCCAAGGCTCTGTGGAAGCTGAATTGGTTCTTGCGTGACTTTGGCTATGACGCCGAGTTGTTGGAGCGTGATGAGGTCGATGAAGGCCGGCTGGTCGGACTGCGCGGGGTGGTCAAAGTCAGTCATGTGGTCTATGACGGTATTCCGTTGGTGCGTTTCGACGGGTTCGCTCCAGCTGGCCGGTGGGAAGAGCTTTCCCCAGCCAATCTTGACGCGCAGGCATCATGATGACCTACAGCTACACCCAGATCAGCCAATATCTGGCGTGTCCTCGGCGGTACCGGCATCGTTATCTCGATGGCTGGAAAGAAAAGGATACCCGTGCAGGAATGCTCTTTGGCCGCGCGTTCGAATTGGCTCTGGGGGCATACTTCCGGCGGGAAGATCCGGGAGAGGCTTTCTTCCAGGAGTGGTCTGCCTGCAAGCATCCAGATTTGCAATTCTCGAAGCGTGACACCTGGGACCGCATGCTGGAACAGGGAATCATGCTCCTCACACGTTTCTGCCAGGACAACTGCGTCGAGGTTTCACAACCGCAGAAAAACCTGCAGATCAAATTCACGCGCCAGATCGCGCGCAATGAATTTGTAGCTTATATAGACGCGATTGGAACGCTGAACGGGAGGCCGTGCCTGTTGGAATGGAAGACATCCTCTTGCCGCTATGCCGAGGAACCGGACGGTGTGTTGGCTCTTGACCCCCAGATGGTCTGCTATTCCTGGATCACCGGAATTGCGGAAGTCGCTCAAGTCGTCTTCGTGCGTAAGCGACTGATCGAAATCCAGTATTTACGGACAACTATTAGCCAAGAGCGGCGTCAGGAATTCGGTCGACTGGTCGAACAGACCATAGCTCGTATTGAATCAGCCCAATTCCTGCCGCACAGCGGCATCCGTTTCCCACAGAATCCCTGCAGCAGTTGTGCATACATCTGTCTGTGTCTGGGGCGGAAAGACATCGCGGATTCCGCTCTCATTCGGCGTCCAGGAGCAGAAGACTTTGGTTGGCTTGACGAGCTTAATTACTAAGGACCCGCCCATGCCGCCGAAACTTAATCGCGAGCGCGCCCTGTTCGTGCTAGGCAAGATCGACGAGATTCTGGCGTGGGAACAACGAAAGGAGAGCGAGCGGGATACCAAGTTCGTGGAACTCGGTCGCTATCTATGCGAGGTTCGGGCGGGGCAGTACTGGCGGCTGGAGAAACTCAAGTCATTCGACGAGTTTCTGGAGAAAAGATTTCCCGAATCGCGGAGAAAAGCATACTACTTGATGTCCATCCACGAGCATCTACCACCGCAAGCGCGCCGTCAGTTGAAGGAAATCGGCTGGACGAAGGGATTGGAGTTGGCGAAAGTGGCGCGGAAGGATGGCCAGAAGTTCAATTGTGCAACCTGGTTGCACAAGGCCAAAACGATGCCAAAGGAAGTGTTTCGGCGGGAGGTGGAGCGGGAATTAACGGGAGACGACAAGGAACCGTGGGAAATTGTCTATTTCAAACTCTACAAAAGCCAGATCCCGGTGATCGATCGGGCACTCGAGACGGCGGCCCTAATGTTGGGATCGGACAAATCTCGGAGCTATTGCCTGGAGATGATCTGTGCGGACTTTCTGGCAGGAGCCAATCTGGACAATGCAGATCCTCAAACGCTCCTATTTTCGATGAGGAGATTCTTTCAGCTCCTGCCAGAGGAGCAACAGCAGGTCTTTATCGAGGACATCACTGAGAAAGCGTCATGACGGATATTGCGCCGAAACGGTCGCGGCTTCGGCTAGATAGGGATGCTTATGAACAACTCTGCCAGCAGACCCTGCAGCGAGACGGATGGAGATGTCAGTATTGTGGAGCCATGGAGCACCTTCACGTCCATCACAAACTATATCGGAGCCATTCAGGCGATGACTCGGAGGAGAATCTCATCACGCTTTGTAGTGGTTGCCACGAGCAGGTCCATTCAAAGAAGGGCGGTGACGGATAATTAGCACCGAAAACCGGCCTGACTTGTTGTCTGCGAAGCCACGCTTTTCATACTTCATCTGTCTCATAACTGGACCAGTGGTCAGAAACGAGACACATTCAAATATGCGTCGAATAGCTACTTGCCCTCACTACGCCCAAGGCTCATTTTGGGAACGAGTTAGAGACTTCCAATTTGGCGAAAGAGGAAAGTAGGATTGGCTCGCCGTGTGCAAGTAAGAATGGGGATCGCGTACGCAATTTGGAGAGGGGTAGATTGGAAACTGCCGTCAAAACTGCCGTTGTCCCCATCGCCGCCGATCCAAAGCCGATACCAACCTCGTCGCTATTGCTAACCATGTTGAAGGTGTCCAGCAAGGTTAGCGACCTCGTCATGTCGCCGGGCAGCTTCCCGGTGGTGGAAGTTTCGGGCAAACTCATTCCGGTAAGGGTCTCCGGCATGGCGCCGCTAACCCCCGAGGACACGCGCCGCATTGCTTACGAACTGATAGGCTCCAACAAACAGGCGACCGATGCGTTGCAAAACACGGGATCTTGTGACGTCTCTTATCGCGTCCCCGGGCATTGCCGTTTTCGCGTTAATGTATTTCTACAACGCGGCAGCCATGCAATCGTTATGCGCGTCATTCCTCAGACGATTCCGAGCTTCGACGACTTGCATCTGCCGGCACAGCTTAGCGAAATTGCGGAACTGCGTAATGGACTCGTCCTGGTGACAGGGCCTACTGGCTCTGGCAAGTCCTCCACCCTGGCAGCGATTATCGACCGCATCAACGGCTCACACGCCTATCACATCCTTACCATCGAGGACCCTATCGAGTTCATGCATCGGCATAAGAAATCGATCATTCACCAGCGGGAACTGCACAGTGACACGCCCAGTTTCGCTCTGGCCTTACGAGCAGCATTGCGACAAGCTCCTAAGGTTATTCTGGTCGGTGAAATGCGTGACAAGGAAACGATCGAGATCGCATTAGAAGCGGCAGAAACCGGACACTTGGTCCTCTCCACACTGCACACGATTGACGCTTCAAAAACCATCGAAAGGATTGTCGGCGTGTTCCCGATGACAGAACAACACACCATCCGCAACCGGCTGGCTAAGAGTTTCCGCTTCATCGTTTCGCAACGCCTCATCCCTCGCAAGGATGGCCAGGGCCGTATTGCCATCGTCGAAGTTTTGAAATCCACTTTGCGGACTCGTGAGTACTTGGAAAGAGGCGAGCAGGAAGGCAAGACGCTTCTTCAAGCGATGCAGGACGGAGACACAGAAGGCATGCAGCATTTCGATGGTGAAATCGAAAAACTAGTCCGCTCTGGTCAGGTCGACCTTGATACGGGACTCGCCTATGCCACAAATCCCGGGAACTTACGGCTCATCTTGGCCGATCTTGACGACACGTCCAGATAGGAATAAAGACGGCAGCTGACAAGAGATCCCGTCGCGCCGTAACACGGCTCGGCTTGGGAGCTCAAATCGGCGCCCAAATGCAGGGGGAGCGCGGCACCAAACAAACGGATCGCGATTCGGCTACGATCAGGCGCCTCCCGAAACTTACTCCCGCTACGTGGGTCGCGCAGGATCACCGGGCGATGGATTTTTTAGCAAGCGCCCGCGGATCGCGGGCTGGGTATCACTAGCGGGTGGGTTTTCGGCAAGCCGACGTCTTTTACGTGCGCCGCTGGACCGGGTAGTGCCCGCCCCGCAATGACTAATCTTCGGCTTCGAATGTCCAGATTTGCGCAGGCTCGCTTCCTTTTGCCGGGACACCAACATAGAAGCGGTCGCGTTTTGCAAAGAAATAACCAGTGCGGATGCCAATTCCGGACGGAACATTCGAAATCAACTCGTAATGATCCGGATCATTTTGCTGGAACACGCTGATGATTCCTTCCCCACCAATGACGTAGATCCGCTTCCGTGATGCGTCAAAGAAGACGTCATCGCACTCTCCGGCGGCTCGCAGCCGAGTGACTTCGCTGCCGGTTTCGGTATTCAGGACGACCATCATCGGGGTCTTCCGGGTGATCGTAAAAAGCCGGTGGTCGGCTTCGTTCAAGGCCATTGCATAATTGCCACGCAAACCCTTGAGCGGCCACTTGGTTACGACGCCGGACTTCCGGTCAATCGATTCCACCACGTTGCCCGCGTCGGGCACGTTCACGTAGATGCGTCCTCCCTCTGCTTCTAGTTGAAAAGATTCCGGGTGTCCTTCTGTCTTGTAAACTCGGCCTATCCGTGCATCCGTTCTTGGATCGACCATCGCGATACCACCATCCTCCTCACCGAATCCCACAAAGACCGTCTTCGAGTCTTCGTCGTACCGCAGATTGTCGGGATCTTTGCCAAACTCAATCGTTTTGCGAAGGTTGTACGTCGCCCCATCGTAAACTCGCACCTTACCATCTTCTGCGTTTGCCACATAAAGCTTGTCAAAACCGGAAACATACAGCGGGCCCTGTGGCTGCGCGAAGCCCTTGATACTGTGAATCACCCTTCCGGCGAAAACGTCAATCACTTCCACTGTATTGTTGCCGAGTGCGGAGACGAACAACCGCTTCCGTTTGGCGTCAGCCGTAAAATGATCGAGCCGGCCAGCCACCCCAGGCACGGGAATCTGCTCTTCCAGTTGCAACGGGAGTAGGTCGCGCGCCTGCATTTGCGCGAGAGCATTCTTTGAACCCCAGATCGTGAGCACCCCCAGTGTGGCCACCGCTACCAGACTGACGGCCAACGACTTCTTCATATCTCCTCCTGAATGATTTCTTCTTCCTCGTTTCACCCCAAGAACGTTTAGATGGGTCCAACAACTGTTCAAGACTCTGGTTCGAAGACGAGAATAGCGGCATCTTCTTGGTCATGAGCAGGCGCGGCGACATAGTAGCGATTCAGCTCAGGGGACCAAAGGGAGGTTCCTGCACCCGGTCGTGTCGGAATCTTCCCGATCCTGACGTAGTGGTCTGCATCCAGTTGCTGATACACGAAAATATCTCCTACATCAAAGCCACGGCCGCCCGAAACATAAACGCGTTTGCGCGCAGCATCAAAATAGACTCCATCCATGCCTTCCACCGTTGGAAGATGGGCGACTTCCTTGCCTGATTGGGAATCCATGGCCACCATTTGGGGAGGTGTGCGTGTGCCGATGAGCAATCGGCGCGTTCCTTCATCAAAGGCTGCGTCACCGGGGCGTTGGCTGCTAACGGTCCATGCGGACACAACTTGCCGTTTCTGGGTATCGACGATTTGCACCTTGCTCGTCGCGGGAAGAAACACGAATAGGGTCTTTCCGGACTTATCCAGCAGAAGCTCCGCAGGGTGCGCCTCCACTTTGACGTCGCCAAGATGCTTATCCGTCTTAGCGTCAATGATCCCAATCTCGCCATAATCCTTGCCCGCATCCAGGCCCCCGTAGCCGACATAAAACACCTTCGTACGTGGATCGTAAGCCACGCGGTTCGGACCACGATCCAGATTGATGGAATCAAGCAATTCGAGAGTGTCACCGCGGAAGACGCGGAGCATTGCATCGTCACCGCTGGCCACGAACAACTTGTTGAGAGACTTCACATACGCGATGCCCTGAGGCTTTTCAAACCCGTGGAGGCTCTTTACGCACTTCCCCGCTTGCAGATTAATGATTTCTACAGAGCCATTCTCGAGTCCGGCAACGAATAGCCGCTTGCCTTCGACGTCCACATCCATGTGGTCAATGCGGCCTTTCACGTTTGGCATCGGAATTGCCTGGATGAGCCGCAAAGATTCTTTGCCTTGTGCCCCCAATCTTGTGAGAGGCGCAAGGGAAAGGGTAAACAGTGCGACGATAACCCTAAGCAGTCTCCTCACCACCACCTCGCATCAAAGAGATTCCTGTCCCCGTTCGAATTTCACGTCGACCACCGCTAGGTATTCCCTTTCTCCCCGATACTGTGATTTGCGTCTACCATGGTAAAAAGCAATCCTGACCCAATCGTGACCCACACGGCAAGGTCCAACGCCGGCGCCCAGCCTCGATGAACCGCAATCGAGGCGGTCACACTAGATGAGACCGCTCCGCCGATACTCCCCACGGTGTTCATCAGCGCAGATAACGATGCGGAGTATCCGGGCGCTAGATCGATACAGGATGCCCAAAAATTCGCCGCGGCAAACATGGTAAAACCGGCTGCCAGCGCGATCATGGGCAGTGCTACCACTGTGACGCTGAGATGGTTGCCGGTGTACAACAACAAAGCTGCGACGCCCATGCCAACCCACACTGCTAACAGGCGTCCCCGGCGGCGATCTGAGACGCGGGCAACGCGGTCAGAAAACCATCCGCCGGCTGGGGATAATACCGCCATAGCCAGGAAAGGCGCGGAAGTCCACACCGCCGCGTGCATGAGGTCCAGTCCACGCATTTTCACGGAATAAAAATAGAACCAGTTGTAATAAACGTAAAAAGCATAGCCTTGAAAGCCGTAGCCCAGAATCAAAGCCCAGACGGATACGCTAGAGAACATTTTCATCCACGGTACCTTCGGTGCAACACGTTGCGGCCGGCCGTTGGCTGTCTCCCATCCTGGATGAATAGTCCGCAGCTCTTGCTGATTCACACGCGGATTTTCTTCGGGCCAGTCGGTCGCGTACCAGTGCCACAGCGCAACCACTACGAAGGCGAGTGCGGCTGAAATTGCGAACGAGACTCGCCAGCCCCAGTGAACCATGGTCCACGCTATGGCGATGGGAGTTAGCGTTCCGCCCAGCCCCAAACCGCACACCTGCAAACCGCTTGCGAATCCGCGCTCGCGCAGCGCCGTCCACGATGCTATGACGCGAGTTACGTTGGACGAGACCGCCGCTTCGCCCACCCCGGTTAGAAAGCGCACGATTCGAAAGATCGCGAGAGCACCGATCCCCGTTGCTCCCGCAAATCTGGGAGCAAACACCATCGCTCCGGATCCGACCGCGAAGCAGAAGATGGATACTGTCAAGGTTCTACGTGGGCCGATGCGATCGCAAACATATCCCCAGGGAATCTGAAACAGCCCATATCCCCATAGAAAGGCACTGAACACACGTCCCATGGAAATCGTGCTGAAGGAAAATTCCTCTTCAATGTATTTCCCTGCAATGCTCAGGTTAAGGCGATTGAGCGCAGTGACGGCCATGATGGCCATGACAATGCTCATTACTACCCAGCGGACGTGCGTGCCCACGACGGCTTCGTTTAAGCCCTCGGATTCGGCAGTTGGCTCGTGCAAGCGGCTTTTCATGGTGAATGATGACTTGCGCACTTCCGGGCGATTCATTGTTGTTTAGACCGCCATCGCAACGGCGACGCTTGGCCGTAGCTCTCTATGTAATTAACGTCTTGACTGCAGACGGGAGTTAGAGCGGGAGACCGAAACCTTGTTAGGCCTCGCGTTATTTGGCCTGCTAGAAAATTACTTTCAACCCCAGCTGAATCTGTCGCGAGGTTGTGGAAGTCTGGTTCAAAGCTGTCGGTAGCGAGCTACCGTTGAAGTCGTAAAGTGAGTTGTTCTGGCCGAATGTGTTCAAGAAACCCGGTGACAGGAAATTGGTGTGATTCAGAATGTTAAAAAATTCTGCTCTGAACTGGATGTTGAACGCTTCTGAAATACTTGGAATGCGCGTGTTCTTGAAAATCGAGAAGTCCACCGTGGTAAGCCGAGGCCCATAGAATTGATTGCGACGAGTATTGCCCAGAACGTTAGAACAGAACTGAGTGCCCGTAGGTGCCGATACCGGCGAGGACGGGTAGGAATTCGGCGCACAACCATACGGGTTTGCTGCGGTTGCCACGGCCAACGAGGCAGCCGCCGTCGGTGGCGTAAAGCAATTTGTATTCAAGTAATTGATGCCGCCGTGAATCGGGTTACAACCGGGTGTCAGGCTGGCAAAATCCATGGAGAAATCACCGTTGAAACCCGTGCCTAAAGGATCGTTGCCGTCGCCGACTGTGGTGGTGAACGGTGCTCCGCTGTACGCGGAAACGATGGTTCCCAATTCCCAACCGCCGGTTACGGTCGATAGCAAGCGGGAGCCACCCTTCATCGACGGAAGGTCCCACATCAGAGTACCGGAAAGCACGTCCCGAATATCAAAGTCGCACGGTCCTAGTCTCGCGGACTTGAGTAGCAACAAAGGAACCGCAATCGAATTGAGGAACGTATCTCCGGTCACTGGAGCAGAGCTTAAGTCCTGGCATTTCCCCAATGTGTAAGAAATTTGACCCTGAACCCCTTGGCTGAGGCTTTTCTTCAGTTGCGTCTGCAAAGCGTTATACGAAGCCGCACCGTCGTAGAGCACGGGGCGAATGCCGGCTCCGCCCCCCCAATTTGGATCTATGCGAGTACCGGTCTGCTGATTGCCACAGGTGTTGCCCACACTCAACAGAGACGGATTGCAGGGAAAGACTAATCCAACTCCGCTCACTGCCGTTGGCTGAACTAGGTTGATGTCGTCGGCCGCGGCTGAAGTGTGCAGGGACCGCGATCCTACATAGCCGACCAAGAGCAGGTAACCAGGCGCAAGTTGGCGCTGAACGTTCGCGTTCCAGTTCATGACATATGGTCGTTTCGGATAAGCATCAATGAACCGGTTCCGAATCTTCTGTTCATTGAAGTTGACGGTGTTGTTGATGCCAGCGCCCAGTGTGGCGCCCGGAGCTGCACCAATAATCTGGAAAGGTGCGGTGGCGGCCGTGTTCAGCCCGAACTCATAGGGAAGGGGCAGCACGTCGAACATTCCGAAGCCGGCGCGCACCGAGGTTTTCCCGTCCCTGAATGGATCCCACTCCAGCCCAAGACGAGGTTCAAAATCCTTGGTGGTTGGGTTCTGCAGAAGCGGACTGTTTACGCCGATGGGTCCGCAAGCCGTGGGGCTTGAGAGGCAATTCGACAAACTGGTTATTTCCTGGAAGCCGGCCGAGGCTACGGTGTAGCCATTCACGGTGTAGCCCGGGATGGTGTTTGCGTCCGTCGGTTTGGTCGTCGCCTCATACCGCAGTCCCATGTTGAACGTAAGATTCGACTTGGCACGCCAATCGTCTTGTATGTATCCGGCGAAGAGTTTCTCGCGCAATCCCACTTCGTGGGATCCACCAGGCGCGAGCGCATTGAGCTGATCGCCCTGGTTGGTAAGAAAGTCGGCAAGGCTGCCGTATGTGCTCATTCTCCCATTCGGGCTCAACTGTTCTAGAACGTTGTACTGCATGTATTCAAAAGCGAAGCCGAACTTAATGGAATGTGTTCCTTTTGTGAGGAAAGCGTCATCAGCAGCCTGCAACGAGTTCCAAGCGTGCGTGAAGCGGTTAAATCCACCTAAACCATACGCAGTTGTGAGTCCGGGAACGGGAATCTCTGGAGGAGCGGCGGCTCCGGGAGCGATGGCGAGCGCGGTATCTTTGGATACGGCGTCGCCCGACACCGGGTTGTTGATCTTTCCCAAGGCTCGGTTAATGCCGAGGCGGACGGTGTTCACTAACGATGGATTGAAGATATGTGTCTCTTCGAAACTGCCCATCTGCCGACGCGAGAACACCTGGTGTACTGTGTTGGCCAACGGATCGGCTTGCGATTGCGGGCCGGAGTCGAAGAAGTAGCTGCCGGTCAGGCTGTCGGAATTTGAGATGCGATGATCGAACCGGGTAATGAAGTTGTTCTCGTTGGCAATGGTGGCCACGTTCACATTGAAAGTCTGGATCCCAAGGCCGTTAACCGTGTCGACGATTTTGTCGGGTGCACTGGCGGGCGCCAAGGGCCACAAAGCCAGATACGGCTGAATCGCGGGAACGGCAAAGGCGCGTGAGGCTGCGTCTGGCACATTGATGGTTCCAGAAGCCTCCTGGCTCTGGCGGAATCCCTCATAGGAAGCGAAGATGAAAGTGCGATCTTTCACAATTGGGGCGCCAGCGGAACCTCCAAACTGGATGCGGCGAAAGGGGGCAATCGTAGGTCCGTCGAAATAGTTTCGGGCGTCGAAAACGCTGTCGCGGTCAAAGAAGAATGCGGTTCCGTGTACCTCGTTGGTGCCCGATTTGGTAATCGCATTGATAATCGCACCCGATGTTCGCCCGTATTCCGCAGTGTAGCCCGTGGTAATGACGGAGAATTCCTGGACTGCATCTACTCCCAGATTCAGTCCCGTGGAGCCGCCGGGGGCCGCGTTGGTGTAGTCGTTAATGCTGACGCCGTTGAGACGGTAGCTGTTTTCGTTGGGACGGTGACCCGAGTCGCTCAACTGGTTTCCAAAGCCACGATTTCCCTTGTTGGCATTGAACGACGTCGTAGCCTGGTTTGGGATATTGACGACGCCCGGCTCCAGGGTTGCCAAACTCGTCCAGTCGCGACCGTTCAGCGGCAGTTCGCGGACGGTTCTGGAATCTACGGTCGAACTGACCGACGACGATGAGGTCTGAACGTCGGGCGGAGTGCTCATCACTTGGATCGTTTGAGTTACCTCTCCCGGCTTCAGGGCGATGTTGAGGGATTGTTGTGCGCCGACTGTGAGAATGATTCCCTTCTGCACCGCTGTCGAGAATCCCCTACCGGACGCAGACACTTCGTAGGATCCAGGCAAGAGATTGGGGGCTGAGTAGAAGCCGTCACCATTCGAGGTCGACTCGCGAACCTCTCCGGTGCCGACGTTCTTGATCGAGACCTTGGCAGTTGCGATCGCCGCGCCTGACGGGTCGGTGACCGTCCCAGAAAGAGTGGCACCCGCTACCTGCGCTTTGGATTGCACTGACCAGAACAGGCCGACAAAAAGAACGAGCACCCAGCACGTCTTGCAACCTACCACTGCTCCCAATCTGTTTTGGATTGTCATAGTATCCTCGCTTCGCGGCTAGGAATGAATCTGTGGCGCCCTCTGCAAGGCGCTGCTAGAGTTCGTGTAACCACCATGCTCGGCCCCCCACAAGGTACTGAGCATTCAGAAGAGGGCACTCAAGCGAACCCCGTCACTTTGCGCACTGCGAGGCTTCGGGCGCAATCCTTGAATAGTCCGATGCTGGACCTTTCCACATCACCGTGCTTCTATCTGAAAATAAAGAAGATGCGGTTTTCTCTCTCCGATTTTGACGTTGAGAGTTGTAAGGGGATATACTCGCCCACGGCACTTTCGGTCTCATGGGTACTCCTGCCCCCGTCGTTAGGATTCTCCATTTCGGTGTTTTTGAGATAGACCTCAAGGCCTGCGAAATCCGGAAGCACGGCGTCCGGCTCAAGCTCTCCGAACAGCCTTTTCAAGTCCTCGCCGTACTTCTCGAGAGCCCGGGCGAGATTGTCACCCGAAACGACTTGCGCAGCCGGCTATGGCCCAGTGACACATTCGTCGATTTTGATCACGGACTGAACAACGCTGTGCTGCGGCTTAGGGAAGTCCTGGGCGATTCTTCCGAAAACCCCCGATTCGTGGAAACAATCCCGCGGCGCGGTTATCGGTTCATTGCGCCGGTTGCGGGTCCCTTTCTCCCGGGAAAGTTCCAGAGTCAGATAAGGGATGGGGTCGTTCCCGTCCCAGTGGAGGAGCCGCACAGCCCTGAACCGCTGCCGGAGGATGTTCGCTCGGAACCAGCAGGTCTCCCATGGGAGCCCACCGCGCGTTTTCTGGTTGTCAGCGCTGCGGTCTTATTGGCCTGCATTGTAGGTGCGACCGTCCTCTACCACTACCGGAGGGCTGGCGCCAGCGCGATACTTCCGACGCACAACAAGTCGCTCGTCGTGTTGCCGCTGGAGAATCTTTCCGAAGATAAGGATCAGGAATACTTCGCCGATGGCATGACTGACGACCTGATTGCCAATCTGGCGAAGATTCATTCTTTGCGAGTGATTTCGCGCTCGACGGCGATGACCTACAAGGGCACGCACAAGCCCCTGTCGCAGATCGCGAGTGAACTGAACGTTGACGCGGTCGTCGAAGGCACGGTTCTTCGAGTCGGGGATCGCATCCGAATCACGGCAGAACTAGTGCAAGTGTCGACCGATCGTCATCTCTGGGCCGACACTTACGAAAGCCAGATGGGCGACATCCTCTCGCTACAGAACCGTGTTTCTTCCGCCATTGTTAACGAAATTCGAATCAATCTGACTCCGGAGGACCAGAAACGGCTGGCCAAGAACCCAGCGGTAGCGCCAGAGGCCTACGAGAACTATCTCAAGGGTCGCTATTATTGGAACAAAAGATCGGATGAAAACCTTACCAAAGCCATCGGATACTTCGAAGATGCGACCCACCAGGCCCCGAATTATTCGCTCGCGTATGCTGGCCTTGCCGATTGCTATGCCATTATCAGTGCCGAAATTTTCGGAACTATGTCAGGGGAGCAAGCGGCTCCGAAAGCCAAAGCGGCTGCCCTGCGGGCTCTTGAACTCGATCCTACTCTGGCGGAAGCAGAAACTTCGCTCGCTACGGTGAGTTTTAACTACGATTGGGATTGGAGTGCTGCCGCCGCTGGCTTTGTCAAGGCGATTAAAGATAATCCCAGTTATGCCACCGCTTACCAGCGATATTCACTTTACTTGATGGCAATGGGTCGGCCTGACGATAGCGTCGAGCAGATCAACAAAGCGCGAGAACTCGATCCGCTCTCCATCAGCATCAACTTCAGCCTGGGATGGCGATTCTACATGGCACGACAGTACGACCGGGCCATCCAGCAGCTTCGCGACACTCTTGAAATGGACCCGTCCTATGAACTGCCCCATCTAGTTCTCGGTTTGTCGTATGCAAAGAAGGGTGATTTTCGGCTCGCCATTCCAGAATTGCGCAAAGCAGTCGAGCTATCTCACGGAACGCCGCTCATGAGCTCGGCCTTGGCAAACGCTTACGCCCGCGCCGGAAACGTGGCGGAGGCCCAGAGACTCCTTGCAGAGCTTTCTTCTGAGTCCAAACAACAGTACGTCTCTCCGTACTACTTCGCGGTTGTATATGTGGGTTTGGGGAAACCTGAAGAAGCCATCGATTGGCTAGAGAAGGCTTTCCCTGACCGATCCAATGGTCTGGTGTTTCTAAAGGTGGAACCCGGACTCGACGACCTGCGCTCGAACCCGCGTTTTGTTGCCCTACAACAGAAGCTTAACTTCCCAAAGTAATGCTTCCGCAAGAGATCGCCAAGTGATCCACTTCACCCGTTTCCGTCCGTTGATAGTGCCGTGGGTGCAACCCCCACCACAATAGAGGCCATCGACACGGTTGTTAAGCCCTGTTGGAATTGTTCTTTGAGTCCGGAGAAAGCGGGAACCGGGCAGGGGGATGTACCGACCGCAAACGACAAGCTGTGCTGCGGCGAAAACGGTCACGAGCTAGCGCCTGCAGCAGGAGGTGCAGGTGCGCGACAGAGAGGTGGTCCACCCGAAACTGTAATTACCCGCAGAAAATGCCTCGCGAGAGATGATCGGCCTTCGGAGCAAGAATTATTGTAAAAACGAGAGATGCGATCTGCGAACTATAGTATGGGTACAGGTAGGCGAAAGATGAGGATAGCCGCATGCAACCGCTCAAGCTGCTTATCGTAGAGGACAACATCGCGAGCTTGGAACTAATGACTGAGGTCTTCACCTCTCTAAAGGCCGAAGTCCGCCCCATCAGCGATAGCGAAAAAGCGGTCGGAGTGGTCAATCAGGAGAAATTTGATGGAATTTTCCTGGACTTGGAAATGCCAAAACTGAATGGTTTCGAGCTGGCGCGCCTTATCCGCAAATCGTCATGGAACAAATCTACTCCCATCGTTATCGTAACAGGACGAGACGAGAGGCAGACTATGCGAGATGCGTTTGCGCTCGGAGCAACCTTTTTCCTTCAAAAACCGGTGGATAGACAGAAGCTTAGCGTTCTCTTTCGCACTGTGAGCGGCGGAATGCTGGAAAATCGGCGCAAATATGTCCGCGTTCCAATCCAGGCCGGGGTGGCGTGCACAGTGGGTTCTCGAACGCTCCGCGGGGTATGTTGGAACCTGAGTCAAGGAGGGATGCAGGTGGAAGTGGCTGGGTTGAGACCCAAGGATGCTGTACGATTGTCATTCCAATTACCAATCTCCGCGATGACCATTGACGTGGGCGGTATCGTCGTGTGGGGCAACGAGCAGCGGCAAGGGGTCCAATTCACAAATGCAAGTGAGCAGTGTCAGCAGTCGATTCGTCAATTTATAACAGACGTGGAAAAAGTCGAACCCTAGGATCCAACTCCAGCAAACTGATCAGATGCCGCTGCCGGTTGTGCCCAAACCCCCTGTTTTTTTTGCAGGTTGACCCTCTGGAGTCTGATCTTGGTTGGCGGACTGGACGCCCCTATCCAATAGACGATCGAGCTCCTGAATGAGGGAGGACGGGTTGATCGGTTTCGACAAATAGCCATCAAACCCGGAATTGAGGATCCGTTCCTGATCACCTCGCATGGCATACGCGGTAACTGCCACTACCGGCAGCTTCGCCAACCGAGGATTCTCGCGGATTCTCCGTATGACTGCAAATCCGTCCATTACCGGCATGCCGATATCGAGAAGCAGTAGTTCTGGCTGACTCTGTTCAATGATTCGAAGCGCTTCTTGACCGTCACATGCTTCGAGAACTGTATATCCAAGCAATTCCAGCAGCTCGCGAAGCAGTTCTCGGTTGACCGGGTTGTCTTCGGCAATAAGCGCTTTGATCATGGTTGTCCCGCAGATTTTGCCAGACCGCGGCCGCGAACTACTCGGCCAACTTCGGCAATGAGTTGCTCCTTCCAGGAGCCTCCCTTTTGCATTAGGCCCTGTGTCTCGCGGTTTAGAAGAGCAATCTCATCGTGGCTCAAGTTCTTGGCCGTCATTACGAGAATCGGTAGTTCCCTGAAAGCTGGTTCCTGTCGAACATGGTGAATGACTTGAAACCCGTCCATGCCCGGCATCAGTAGATCGAGCAGGATTGCGCCCACAACTTTGTTCGCGAGAACCTCCAAGGCTCGCGCACCGCTGCGGACGGCCTGAGTCTCGTATCCGGCAGAGCGCAAGGACTCCTCCAGCAGTTCCAAAGCCTTGGGGTCATCGTCCACCAGCAGAATGGACGAATCGTCGTCAGCCGGCGACGGGACATGCCTGCGAATCGTATCCAGCAGGGCAGGCTTGAGAACCGGCTTGATGAGATAGTCCGTCGCACCCAACGCGAAACCCACCTGCTTCTGATCCACGATGGAGAGGATGATGACCGGGATGTTAACCGTTACGGGGTTCTTGCGCAGCGCTGCCAAGGTTTCAAAGCCATTGCTGCCGGGCATCATCACATCTAGGGTGATGACGTCGGGACGCAGGCATTGAGCTTCTTTAAGAGCTCTGGCTCCGGACTCGGCCATTGCAACGCGGTATTGTGGCGCGAGGTAGCTGGCCAGGAGCTCACGGGACGGCGCCTCATCATCAACAATCAGAACCAGTGGGGTGAGACGACCTGAAGCCATAGTAACAGAGGCTCTTGCTAGCTCTTCAACCGCAGGGACTGCGGATCCCGCCTCGACGGCAAGGAGAGAGAAGGTAAACCGGCTGCCTTTTCCAAACTCGCTTTCCAATGAAATGCGGCCTCCCTGTTGCTCGACCAATCGCTTGGTGATGGCCAGCCCCAATCCTGTGCCCTGCTGAGTGTCGCCAGCATTCCCCTCGACTTGCCGGAACTCTTCGAAGACGAGCTTTTGATCTTCGGGCCGGATGCCGATCCCGGTATCGATAACCGATACCCGGACGAAGTCCCAATCGTCGACGCACTCGATGCTGATCCGCCCGCCCTTGGGCGTGAATTTGACCGCGTTGCTGAGCAGGTTGTAGAGGATCTGCTTAAACCGTACCCGATCTGCTTTAACCAGGCACTTGTTCTGCACTTTCTGCTCAACCCGGATGTTCTTGGCCATCGCCAGCGGATGAATCGTGGAGAGCACCTCTGGTAAGGCGTCGTTCACTCGAAATAGTTCGGTGTGCAACTCCAGTTGCCCCGCCTCGATCTTGGAAAGATCCAGAATATCGTTGATTAACTGCAGCAGGTGCGTCGAGCCCTGCTTGATGTGATCAACGAATCGCTTCTGCTTGACGTTCAGCGCACCTGGAGTCCCTCCGGCCAGCAAATCTGAGAAGCCCACGATCGCATTCAGCGGGGTGCGCAGTTCATGGCTCATGCTGGCGAGAAACTTGCTCTTCATCTGAGTAGCGCGCTCCACCTCGCGGTTGCGAAGCCCGAGCTCTTGATTGGTAGCAGCCAAGCTATCCATGATTTTCCGCTTTTCTGCTTCGTCCCGCTTCCTTTGCGTAACGTCAACCGCAACCACAACACGCGCGGGTCGACCCAAGAAGGTTAAAGCGTAAGAGGTGTTCTCTGTGTCGATGACGGTTCCGTCCTTGAGTCGGTGCCGCCAGGCACCACTGCTCTCATTTCCGTCTCCCAGAGCTCGCACCGTCTCTAGCAGGGCGGGAACATCCTCGGGCGGGCGAATGTCTTTGAGGGTCATGGCCAGGAATTCGTCCCTGGAATAGCCGTACTTGCGCACTGCGGCGGCGTTCACCGCAAGAAAACGCAGTGTCTCCCGGTCAAAGACCCAGGTCGGATGTGGATTGTTGTCAAACAGCTTGCGGTGCCTTTCTTCGCTCTCACGGAGCAACGCTTCGGCCTGCTTGCGCTCGGTGATGTCACGAGCCACGGCATAGATCGCTTCTTTTTCGGACACGGAAACAGCATTCCACAATAGCCACTTGTAAGAACCGTCTTTGCACAAATAACGGTTTTCAAATGCGAAAGTGACTTTTCCTTCTTGCAACCCGGCCTTCTCTACGACAGTCGCCGGGCGATCGTCCGGATGTATGAATTCCAGGTAGGGCTTTGCCATAAGATCTCTCGTGGTGAAGCCCAATGTCTTCTCGAAGGAGGGGTTCAAGTTTTTGAAGAATCCGTCGAACCCGGCGACACAGAACAAGTCGACCGACAATTCCATGAAACGATTGCCGGTTTCCAGCTTGGAATAGAGCGAGCCCATGAAACCGTTTATTACCAGGCCGACCATAAAGGCGGCCAGCAGGGAGATAAAGAGCACAGCGACGATGATTAGACCGTAGCTTTTCAGCCGGTCATTCATCGCTCCCAAATCGGAGCAGATGTACACGGTTCCGCTTGATTTGCCCTGGAAGATGATCGAGCGCGCCAGCCCCAGTTGCCCGTCCTTGAACCAGTGAGTCTGTGTCTGACCGGAGGGAATAATGGGCACGGGCCGAGCCTCGCCCGCACGATCGCGCCAGTATCCCGCGAAAGGCTGACCATCACGCGTATAAATCTGAGCGTATGTAAGATTGTGGTTCGCATTCAACGCTGACAGCGTCATCTCCGCGGAATGGGGATCGTTAAACAACAGCGCAGAGACGGTATTGTCTCCGATGATCTGCGCCTGCACTGAGACATTGCTTATGAGTGCGGCACGAAAGCTGTACAGGTCATAGGCACAAAAGCCACCACTAGCAAGAAGCAAGGCCACAGCACTCACCAGCACGTTCATCAAGGTGAGTTTCTTGGAGATCGAGTATTGTTGGTTTCTGGGCATGGTGTGTCAATATCCAGGCTGTGGATTCCTTCTGACGACGGTCGCCACCTTGAGCAGTTCGGAACTGAGCGTCAGGCCCGCGTGCTGGGTTGCGGTCAGGTTGACCTCGAAGCGAACTTTCTTCCCTTCCAGGACAAATTGGATCATGCCGCCACACTTGACGAACTGCGGCATATCGCTAACGGTCAGAACAGCTTTCTTGTCGAGGTCGGCGATGATCTTGTTAAGACGGCTGGCTTCGGTAAGGCTCAGAAAAAGAATCTGGCAATCGCCCGACTCCTGCGCACTGGAAATTCGTTTGGCGATTATGGTCTTGCCGCCGATCGTCTCGCCAGCAAGAGTGGCGTCGAGGCTGGGGCCGAAGGGATCCTGCCCGAAAACGCAGACAGTAAAAGGGCCGCCTTGGTTTGCCGCAGCCTTCTCAGGCCATTCGACGAATCGGCCAAAGTTGTATAGGTAAGCGGCTTTTACTTCGTAGTCAGTGGGCCTCGGATTCTGCGCGTGGAGGGCCGGAATGGCAAGGAAAGTGCACGCTGCGGCGACAGCTATGAGTAGTGGACGGAGGCTAAGAACGGGCCTCGTCGCTCGATCACTCGGAATGCGGCGCACGCCGTCTGTACCATGAAGATGTTTCATTGATATCAATCCGCAGCTCGTCTCCAGGTGATCTGCGCGTACGCGCCCCTCTCGACGAGCACGGGACCGAACTCGGCATGACGTGGCTGGAACAAATTTTGTCCCGCCACGGACAGCTCAAATTCCTTTGCAAAGTGCCAACCCAGCCGGGCATCTACTGTGTGATAAGCATTCACGCCCAGGGCTGGCAGCGCACCCACATAACGATAAGTAGGATCGAAGTCAAGTCCTTTGTGCAGATGGAACAGAAGCTGTGCGGTTGCCTCATTGTGCGGACTGGATCCCTCGTAGGAAGACACCTGACTGGTTTTCGTGTGGGTCGGTTTATCCAGAAAATTCAGGCTCACATAGGAATATGTGGCCTTGAAATCCATCCAATGGGTCACTTTCCAGTCTGGCGAGATTTCGCCCCCGTTGGTGGATCCCATAATGCCGTTGAGAGCCCGGAGCGAAATGAGAGTGTAGGGGGGAGGCGGCGATGCCACGGTCGAAATCGATTCATTCCCATAACTAACGAGGTCGCTGTACTTGTTATGAAAGGCGGCAATGTCCACGTAAAAGTTGGACGTCACCAGCTTGCGATATCCCGCTTCATAGCCGAGCAGCGTTTCCGAAACGACTTGGCGATTGTCGCAAATACAAGCAAACACTGGCGGGGTTGCCTGTACCAGCCCGGTCAGTTGCAGGTCCTCATCGATACGAGAAGGCGTGCGTACCGCGCGTGTCACGGCCGCCCATAACGTCTGATGGGAAGTCGGCGTCCACAACAAACGCGCGCTCGGCTCGGTTTCCCACCCCGTAAAGATGTTGTGTTCAAACTTCGACCCGACAGTCAGCCAGAGTCTGTTTTCGAAGATCGCGATCTGGTCCTGGACGAACGCACTGTAAATCTTGTCATCTTGGTGATGCGGCAGAAAGTTGAGGGTAGAGACAGTTTGGATGAAATCGCTGGGACTCCATCGAGCTCCCAGCCCCCAGATAACTTCATTTCGCTCCTTGAGGACGAAATGGTGAATCAAGTCAATATCAAACGTGTTGCGAGCTTCTCCTAATAGTGGTCCGATACGATAGGTCCGGTCATAATAAGCCTGGACTTGGACGTCAGAAGTATTGCTCAGTTCACGGCGCCAGCGTCCCAGCAGATTGCCGCCCGATACGTCTTGCGTTGCGTTTACGGTGAGTTGAGAAGGTGGCGAATAATAGGCTACGCCCACTTGCTGTCCGACGCTCCCCTTATAAAGATCGCCCTGAACTGTGAGCGTATCGCGGTCCGTCAGCTGAGAGTCCGTTCGGAAACCGGCTTGTCCTAGTTGCCAGGCGTCATAGTTGCCGCCTCCGGGGTGGAATTCGGGATTTTGGCCAAATCCCACGGCGTAGGCTCGATAGTTAAGATTGCTTCCGTGCGTGCCGCCGTAGCGAATTCCGCCTTGGTTTTGATCGACGTTTCCGGCCCTAGTAGATGCGTAGGTTCCGCGAGTATCCTTAGAATTCTGAGTAATAATGTTGATCACGCCATTGACCGCGTTCGAGCCCCAGATCGTTCCCCCGGGACCCCGAATCACTTCGATACGCTCGACATCCTCAAGCAACACATTC
>Ga0070732_10000654_pt1 | contig 20613 bp, 17 predicted proteins | sample Coa_R1_5_FD_66449 | JGI IMG/M metagenome (GOLD analysis project Ga0070732, IMG submission 66449) | Surface soil microbial communities from Centralia Pennsylvania, which are recovering from an underground coalmine fire - Coalmine... | ecosystem: Environmental > Terrestrial > Soil > Unclassified ... | reverse complement strand
AATTCCATTAAGTGAAGCGGGTGAAAATGAACCCGTTATCAGCAAACCCAAGCACATGACTAAGAAGCAGTCGGTTGGCAATAGACTGTACGGGCAATTCGCAGCAACCTTTTGTGTCGACGAAGGTTGTGCTTATGACTTCAATTGTGTGCGGCTCAACGAAACATCGAACGTAACAAAACAGCGCCGCTTGACTGGCCGTGCCAAAACCGATGCTGTCTTGCGCAACCGGCCTCGGCGCAGGATCGCCATATCGTCCTCCCACGCAACGCTCCGCCCGCGCTGACTGAGGCCAGGCCTGCGGTAAGGTCGGCTCGTTAAGTCACCGATTCCGCGAGCAGACTTTAGGTTTTGGCGACGCACAACTCGGTGATTGCGCCGCCTGGCTACAAGGTCGCTCGCATCAGGCGCTTCAGTTCTTGGGAGCCGGCGTGGCGGGGTTCGCTTCCTGCGCGGCCTCTTTGCGCTCGAGGTCGTTCATTTGTTGCTTCACCAGCTCGTTGTACTTGCGCGTCTCTTCCTGGGCTTTCTGCGTTCGGCCCAGGTGTTGATACGCGCTGGCGAGCAACGCGTGGATCGTATGATCCGAAGGCTGCGCTTGAGCTACCACCGAGAACTCACGCACGGCCTCGGTGTACTCGCGTTCGGCAAGATCCGCCCTGCCCAGGGAGCGATGAGCTTCGACCAAAGTGGCATCCAGAGCTAAGGCCTTCTTGAGCCGGGCGACGCCACGCTCGATCTCACCGCGCTTCACTTCGATGTCGCCCAGCTCGTAATTCGCCTGGGCGTTTTCAGGATTCAGTTTCAGTTCTGCTTCGAGTTCCGGCGTCGCCTGGTCGAGCTTGGCCATCCGCCAGTAGACGTTTCCCACGTCGAAGTGCAGGCCCGGAGCGTTCGGAGCGGCTTCGAGCGCCTTCTCGTAAGACTTGAGCGCGTCGTCATACTTCTGCCGCTGGAGGAACTGGTCGCCTTGAATCTCGAGCACAAGGTAGGAATCGGGGTGCGACTTCGCCAGGCCTTGGTAGGTTTGCTCCGCGAGCTGATCATAGAAGGCGCCGATCCAGTAAAGCACGTTGGGGTCATCTCGGCGTCCGGCACGAAGACCTTCGAGAGTGCGGATCCCCTCCTCCGGCCGGCCGAGAGACGCGTAGGTCCGCGCCAGAAGGAGGGCCCCCGGCTTGTCGTTCGGAGCCGCCTGGGCCGCGCGTTTCAGATGGGTCAGCGCCGCCGGGAAATCGCTCTTGTAGAAATAACAGCTCCCGATCACCGTTTCTCGGTTGCTCGCCGCTTGCCCGCTAGCCGGCGCGGCGGCGTAGAGTGAACCGGCTTCCTCGCACTTCCCGTTTCTCGCCAGATCTTTCGCCAGCCTCTGCCGAATCTCCGCCGCGTGTGGAAACTGTTTCAGCAATTCGCGGCCGCGCGCCACGGCCTGGTCATATTGGCCCTGATGCTCGAGCGCTCTCACTTCCGCCAAACCCGCTTCCGGAGCCTGTGTTCCCGCGCCGGCTGCGGAGAGCCGGAGCGCCACCGTCAGAACCAGTCCGGTGGCGAGAAAGGCGAGGCGCGCCCGGCGCGGATGGCTCCATCGTGTTTCCGGAGCTGCGGTCTGACGCCGCCGGTGGTTCACTTCAGCTCTTTCCCGGAGTGTGAGTAGCCTAGTTTACCAGCTCTATCCATTTCAGCCTCCGCCGCCTTCTGATCTCCCTGGCGCAGCAGCAGGATTCCGAGATTGTGGTGCGCCTCGGACAAGTCGTCCTGGAGCGCGATGGCCTTCTCGAGCTCGTCGACCGCGCCCGAGATGTTTCCCTGCTCGGCCAGCAGGCTCGCGACGTTGTTGCGCGCCGGGGCGCTCTCGGGCTCGAGCCGGATGGCCTCGCGAAACTCGGTCATCGCCGCGTCGATCTTGCCGAGCTTCGCCAGAGCGATGCCCAGGTGATTGTGCGCTTCAGACGAACCAGGATCCGCGGCAGTCGCCTTGCCGAATTCCTGCGCCGCCCGCGCAAAATCCCCGGCGGACATCGCTTCGAGCCCGCGGCTCATTTCGAGCACGGCCTCCGAGCCGCGCACGTCCTTCTCCTGCTCGGCCTTGCGGATGCTGGCCACCTCGGCGAATTCGCGTGCCGCCGCCTGCTCGTCTCCTTGACGCGCCAGGAGCCGCGCCAGGCTGTAGTGAGCCGCGGCGTCGTTGGGCCTGAGCCGCAGCGCGGTCTCGATCTCGCGAACCGCCTTTTCCGTGTCGCCCGTCTGAACCAGCGCCGAGCCCAGCCGGTAGTGATACTCCGCGTTGCCGGGCTGAAGCGCGGCAGCCTTCTCGAACTCCGGGACGGCCGCGTCGGGCTTCGATCCGACGAGTTCGAGCAGTCCAAGGTTGTAGTAAGGGTCGGCGTAGGCGGGTTTCAATTGCGCGGCTTTCTCGAAATCGGCGCGGGCTTCGTCAAAGCGGTCGCTGTCGGCGAGGGACACTCCGAGGTTGTTGTAAGCCTCGGCGAAGCCCGGCTCGAGCTCGATGGCCTTCTGGAACTCGGCCATGGCGTCCGGGCGGTGATGCTGGGCGAGTTCGCACCGCCCGAGGTTGTAGTGGGCCTCCGGGAGATCCGGCCGCGCCGCGAGGACGGCCGTGAACTGCTCCGCGGCCTCGCGCGCGTTCCCGAGCTCGAACAGCGCTTCACCCAGATGCAGCCTCGCCTCGATGTGGTCAGGGCGCAGACGCAGGGCCGCCTGGAACTCCGTGGCCGCCGACGTCAAGTCCTTCTGGTCGAAATACGCCAAACCGAGATTGTAGTGGGCCTCGGGGTATTCGGCGCGGAGCAAGAGCGCCTGGCGAAAATGAGCGATCGCCTGGTCCGCGGCGCCCTGGGAGACCAGCGCGACGCCCAGATCGTTTTCAGCTTCCGGGAGACGCGGATTCAGCTTCAGCGCCGCCTGGAATTCCTGGGTCGCCGCGGCCGGTTGATGATCCGAGGCCAGCGCGAGCCCCAGCCGGTAGTGTACTTGGGCTGACGCCGGCGCAAGTCCCTTCGCGGACTCGAGGGCCGCGAGGGCTTCCTGAGGCTTGCCGACGCGCAACAGAGCCAGACCGAGATTCGACCAGGCTTCCACGTCATGGGGGTTAAGCTTGACGGACTGGTGGAACTCGTCGATGGCTTGGGCCGCGTCGCCCTTGCCGATGTAGGCGACCCCCAGGCTGTTGTGAACGCTCTCGGCCGAAGGATCGATGACGAGGGCGGAGCGGAACGCGGCGATGGCCTCGTCAAATCGCCGCGCGGCCAGCAGCCGCTTGCCGTTTTCTTCAAGCTGGGCAACTCGCGGGTCGACGAAACGTTGTGGCACGGCGCGCGCCATCATCGGCGCAACCATCGGGACGATGGCGAGAAGCGCCGTGCTGGCCGGGAGCACGCTGCGGAATTTCTTGGTCACTGCGCGCTTCTTCTTCATGGGTCCGGTTGTGACTCGCTCCATGTTACTCCGATTCTGTGGTGCGCGTCACTCTTGCAGCCTGTGTTCCGTAGGTTGGCACCTACGGCTACTCATCGTCTTGCTTCCGGGCAAGTTGGCGTTCAGCGCGGGAGCTTGGAGTTTTAGAACGCCGACCTGCGCTATGCTAGACTTCTGAACAATGGAATCTCAATCCGGGGACGATAGGCTAGGTCTCGCGACAATGGGGCGCGGCGCGACCGTGCCGCTGTTCCTCCTGCTTCTGAGCGCGCCGATCGTTGTTGCACGCGATGGCCAAGCGGCGAGGGATTCCACCCGCAGCGCGACGCAAGTGATCGCCCAAGCGCACGAAGCCGAGCAGAAGCGCGATTTTGAGGCCGCAACGCAACTCTATCAGGATTACCTGAAGGCTCATCCGGACGATGCGGAAATCCTGCAACGCCTGGGGCTGGTCCGCTGCCTTCAGAACCAGTATGGCGCGGCGATTCCGCCGCTTGAGCGCGCGCTGAAGCTCGACGCTTCGCGCTGGGGCTCGGCGCTCTACCTCGGGATCAGCGACTACCACACCGGACGCTTTGCGGACGCCGTCCCGGTGCTCCAGCGCGCCCTGGCGCTGAAGCCCGACCTCGCGGAGGCGGACTTCTGGCTGGGCGCGAGCCTTCTTTTTGTCGATCAGCCTGAAGCGGCGATTCCTCACTTGCAGCGCGCGTCGCGGGATTCGCAGCTCAACGTCCAGGCGCAGTATTTCCTGGTGAAGGCCTATCGCAAGGCGGCGGAAGATCACTACAAGCGGATTTCCGCGGTGGCGCCGGATTCCGCGCTGGTCCATCTGGTGAAGGCCCAGCTACTGGCGTGGAAAGGGAACAACAACGGAGCCGTGTGGGAGGCGCGCGAGGCGTTGAAGCGAGACCCCGCGGTGGAAGACGCTCATCGCCTGATCGCCGAAGCCTTCTGGCGCGAGAAGGCGTTCGACGCGGCGGACAAGGAGTTTCAAGCCGAGCTGCGGATCAATCCGCTGGACGGGGAATCGAACTTGCGGCTGGGAGAAATCTCGCTCGCCCAAGGCGGCGCTGAGAAAGCCATCGGGTTCCTGAATCGCGCCCTGCCTTCCGGCGCCGGTCAACCGGGCGAGGCTTATCACTTTCTCGGCGAAGCGGAGCTCGCGCTTCACAACAACGAGCAAGCAACGGACTACCTGCGGCGCGCCGTGCAAGCGAATCCGAGCGATCCGTCCAACCACCGGCTGCTCAGCGAGATCTATCGCGCTGCGGGGAAGTTGGATCTGGCCGCGAAAGAAGACGCGCTGGCCCGTTCCGCGCCACCGGATTCGCCTCATTAAGGTTCTGCCGGACTTATGTTAGTAGCCTAGGTCTAGCCTATGGACGTGCTCGGCGGATCCCGTAGCGCCGCTCGGCCTGCCCTGGAAGCGAGCGGCGAAATCGTTGAAAAGGCAAGGCCGCCGGTCACAGACGGGCGCTACAGCGACCTTTTCCTGCTTCAGGGTGTCTCGTGTTGGCCCGGGCGGGTCGGGGTGTTGAAAGCGCGTCCGCCGCGCCCTCCCTCCAGGGTGATTTTGGCTAATCTATTGACCTTGAATGACTTCGTTCGCTCCGCGGGAGTGGCAGATTTTGTCACTTTCAGGGTTGGGGAGTGTAGTGTCGAGCAAAACCGCGATCCTGTATTTTCATTAACTTACAGACAGCGGAAAGTCGCGGCGGGTCAAAATGAGACAAATGAGACGCATGCGACAGGGCCCGATGAGCTGCCGGCTCGCTTAGTGGCTGAGGTCCTTGCGGAGTTGCTTGCTCAGCTTCTCGAGCTCCTTTAACTTTGACTCCAGGTCCGCTGGAGCATCATCCTTCGTCACCTTCCTGCTCTCGCTCACAATGTCGTTGGCCAAGCCTTGCAGCTTGCTGGCCTCGTCCTGAATCTGAGTGATCTGTTTGGGTGATCGCTCCTGGCGATGCGAGGGCCACTGCCGCACTTTCTCAGGCAGTGCCTGGCTCAGATCCACTCCCGAGCCGCTTTGTTGCGCGAACGCCGTCCGTTGGTGGGCGGAGGAGAGAACGTATATCGCCAGCGCGGCGATGCCGAGCATGATAAGAGGTCCAATGCGCTGAGTTCTCATGAGACGGTTCCTCTCGACCTGGATTTCTATGGTCCGAAACACGAACTGGCGCCCGCGTCTCCGCAAGCGCCAGTGTCGTAGGTAAGCTGGTTAGAGTTAGAAGTACAACTTCAGCGCAAACTGAATGATTCGCGCGCTCTGCTGGGTACTTGTGGTGTCCCCGAAGGCCGAGTTGTTCGCCTCGCAACAGGTGCCACTCGGACCGCCGAAGTCGTGAATATTCAAGCCGTTAAAGAACTCGGCTCGGAATTGCACCGAGTTCTTGCCCTCCCGGAAGGGGAAGTTCTTATACAGCCCGAAGTCGAGGTTAGAGAAGTGAGGTCCGATGGTGCTGAAACGTCCTAAGTTTCCATAGGTATACGACGCCGGGAGTGAGTAGGCGTTGACGTTCAGAATGCGGATGCCGTTGGACGGATTCGCGGCGTCAGTAACGAAATTCGACAGGGTTTGAACGCCGCCGACATAGTTAGGACGCTGGTTATTCGAACGCTGGCCGACGTTGGCGATGTCGCTCGGCACACCGATGTTGATCGGGAACCCGCTGTTATAGTGATAGATCCCCGTCAACTCCCAGCCGCCCAGTACCCCTTCCTCCAGCCGGTTACCGTTGCTCATGAAGTGCCGGCCTTTTCCTAGGGGCAAGTCGTACAGATACTCGGCGGTGAAAATGTGCGCGAAGTTATTGGCGCTATTGCCGTAATCGCACTTACGGCAGAGGTCATTCTCGGCTGAAGTACCTCCGTAGTTGTCGCCGCTGGGCGTGTCGAGGAGGTGAGACCAAGTGTAAGTGATCAGGGATTGCAGGCCGTTCGAGAACCGCTTATCCAGCTTGACTTGGAGCCCGTTGTAGTGCGAGGCGGCGACGTTGGCGTTCTCGCTCATGGAGCCGAGAGTCGGAGCAAAGGTCGACTCCGGACGCGGCTTCGGGGTGGCGAGCGAAGAGCACGGGGTCGGCGGGCAGATAGTGCCGGGTCCCGGCAGCGGGTCGTTGACGTTGAAGAACCCGCTTAGATTCTTGCCGTTATTGCCGACGTAGTTGACCTCGAGCAGCACGTCGCGAGCCAGTTCATGCTGGACGCCCAGGTTCCACTGCTCGGTGTAGGGCGTCCGGTTGTTGCGCGCCACGATGTGCTGTTCGCTGGGCGGCGTGCCGGGCGCGGGGAAGAGCGCCGGCGGAAAGTACGTCGCCAGAGGCAGATCGGGCGTAGTGGCGTTGGTTCCGTTGATGGCTGACGAGATGGCGTACGGCCACTGGCCGCGAGGACCTTGCCCCGCCCACGCATAGTCGCCGTTGTAGTACACGCCCGCGCCGGCGCGGATCACGGTGTGCGGACGCAACTGATAAGCGACACCGAGACGCGGCGCGAAGTTCGTGTAAACCGAGTTCATCAGGGAGCGAGGAGCGTTGGCCGGCTGGCCGGTCACCGGGTTCTTCCCGGCCCAACCAAACGTGTGGCTCTCAACATAGTAGGTCCCCAGATGGTCGTACTTGTCAAACGGCCACTGGTTGTACTCCCAGCGCAACCCCATGTTCAAGGTGAGCTTGGACGTGGGCTTGTAGTTGTCCTGGAAGTACATGCCCGGCGTGTTCTGGTGGAAGTAGGCCGTCGTGTCGCCGATATTCTGCAGTCCGTCGCTCGGCAGCCCGAGGAGCAAGGAGGCAACCTCGTTTTGCGGCCCCGCCGCGCCGGGGTTCTGAGGATTCTGCGTGGGCACCTGGTCAAAGGTGAAGATGTTGGTGAACAGGCCGTCGTAGTCGGAATTCATGTGTTCGAATTCCGCGCCCACCTTGATCTCATGCCTCCCGCGGATCATGGTCAGGTTACCAAGTTCCTGCCAGACGTTGGTAATAAACGGGTTACCAGTCTGGCCGGGACTCGTGTAGAACGAACCCCAGTTGAACGCCGGATACAGCGGGTAACTGGTGTTCTTGACCGGAGTCCCCGAGATGGGGTGCTGCGAGAGGAACTGGGCGGCGCCGGGCGCCGGGTCGTTGTTGAAGACCACGATACCAGCGCGGTTGAAGCCCGATTTGAAGTCGAGAATCGTCGTGGGGCTCACGGAGTAGGTGATGCTCGCCACTCCGTTGACGAAGTCGTTGTACAAGTTGGTGAAATCGATCGGCAGGCCGGAGGGGAACTTGAAGTAGTCGTGCTGGTCGGCCAACCGATAGTAGGAGTTCAACTTCGTCCCGAAAGAGTGGTCAACGCGCGCGCTCCACTGGTACTGGTTGAGCGTCTGGGGGTTGGTGTTGGAGATGTTGTTCGCGCCCCCTACCGTGGTGGCGGGATACCAGATGCCAGCGTAGGCCGCGGTAATCGGGCTAATCCGGTCGGCGCAAATCTTGTTGAGCACTCCATTGCAGGAAATCTGCTGGCGTGAGTAGATGGGGTTACCGTGCGCGTCGACGCCGGCTTGCGTTGTCGTAGCGGGATCATAGATGATCGGTTCGCCGGGCGCCGTAAAGTCGCCGCTCAGCTCCTGGGACGTGGGGACCGTGCCGGTATTGAAAGTATTCTGGGGGTTCTTGATCCCTTCGTAGCTGAAGAACCAGAAGGTCTTGTCCCTGCCGTTGTAATGCGGGAGAACGACCGGGCCTCCGATGGTGCCGCCGTACTGGTTCCAGCGGTATACCGTCTTCTTGACGTTGAAGTAGTTGTTAAACCACTGATTCGAGTCCAGAGCGTTGTTGCGGAGGAACTCGAAGACGTCGCCGTGAAGCTGATTCGTACCCGACTTGGTCGCCACGGCAATCGCGGCGCCTGCCGCGCGTCCGTATTCCGCCGAGGTGATGTTCGTCTGAACCTGGAACTCCTGGATCGAGTCGATACTCGGCTGCATGGCGTACTGGCCGAAGAATTCCTCGTTGTTGTAGACTCCATCCAACTGGAACATGTTGGAGCCCGAGCGGTTACCGCTGATCTGGAAGTTCGACCCGGTAGCCAGGAAGGCGTTGCCGGTCGCAACCGCGCCGGGAACCAGCTCCAGCAAGCCGGTAAAGCTTCTGCCGTTAAGCGGCATCTCGGTAACTGCCTGGTTGCCGACCACGGTTCCCACCGTCGCGTTGGTGGTTTCAAGTACGGGCGCGGAGGCCGTCACCTCAACTTGCTGAGTGACCTGCCCGACTTGCATCGATATGTTCACGGTAGAATCGGCGCCCACGTCAACCTTCACGTGCTCGACGATTCCCGTCTGGAATCCGGAGATTTCCGACTTGACGGAGTAGCTACCTGGAACCAATTGGCCGACGTGGTAGGTACCGACCTGACTGGTCGTGGTATGAAATGCTGTGGTGGTACCTTCGTTCGTGACCGTGACTTGAGCGTTCGGAATGGCGGCTCCCGAAGGGTCGCTGACGACGCCCGCGATTCCGCCGTAGTACACCTGGGCTTGAACGAGCTCGGGCGCTAAGCCGAGTACAACCGCCAACAGGAGGCCGCTGAGTACAGCTCCGCGACACCGATCCATAAAGCCCTCCATGTTTTCGCGAAATTCCCGACGCATCCCAGTATGTACTCCACTCTGTTCTAGTCTGTCAAGAGTTGATTCTCTATGGACTTTATTAGGAGATAGCTAGTAGGCTCATTGAAGCGAAAACTATGGATTTCGGCTTAGTTTTTGTCCGGCCTGGCGAATCTCTTCAGACGAGCACAGCACGGACGGCTTCGCTTCAAGGTCGCTTGGCGGAGGAGGTCGCCCTCGGCGCAAAAGGCTTGTAATGGGATGGGATCTGGCCTTGCCCTTCGCGAACAACCAGAATCTGGTTAGCGCTGACGTTCGTCAGCTTGTCCACGACGCCGCTCGGCCACTGGATTTCCACGAAGTCGGCCGTCTGGTGGTCGGCCAGCCCGAAATGAACCCGCATATCGCTTGAGGACATGAAGCTGGTGCCGGTTCGAACCCGGTCATACTGAACGAGTTTCCCGGCGCCAACCTTCACCAAGGCCCCGACGCCATCGCGATTGCTCTTGGTTCCTATGGTCTTCACTTGCAACCAGTGGCCGGCCTGGTTGCCGCCCTCGTTGCGCAGCAACACGGGATGATCGTCGATGCAGATGATGGCGACGTCAAGGTCGCCGTCATTGTCGTAGTCGCAAACCGCGCCGCCACGCCCTGGAATGGACAAGTCAGCCAAGCCGATTTCGGCTCCGACCTCGCGGAATCGCAGATTGCGCAGATTCTGAAAGAGTTGGGGACGCTGCCGATAAGGGGCTTTCATGCCGCCGCGCTTGGCCTCGAAGTAGATGTGTCCTTCGACGCAGAAGAGGTCCTTCCAGCCATCGTTATCGTAGTCGATGAAGAACGTGGCCCAGCCGAGGTAAGGAATCGTAGGCACTCCGACGCCGGAGGGGTACGAGATGTCAGAAAAGACGCCGTGGCCGTCGTTGTGGAACAACGCGAAGTTGTCGTCGGCGAAAGTCGTTGAAAACAGATCCATCCAGCCGTCGTTATCGATGTCGCCGATGGCCAGTCCCATGTACGACTGCTCGAGGCCGTCGCCGTTGTAGGCGATTCCGGCGGTCGCGCCGATCTCCTCAAACGTTCCGTTTCCCTTGTTGCGATAGAAGTAGTTCGGCGTAGAGTCGTTCATCACCACAATATCGGGCCAGCCATCGCCGTCCAGGTCTTCAAACCCCACGCTGAAGCCGTAATAGAGCTTCCTGTCGGTCACGCCGGCCTTGGCGGTGACGTCGGTGAAAGTCCCGTCGCCATTGTTGTGATACAAGGCATCGGGCGCTCCCTTGAGTCCGCGCGGCCCGCAAGCGGTGACCGGTACACCCTCAAACGAGCACTGAAGATTCGGAGGATGGTGGAGGTCGTAGTCGATGTATCCGGAGACGTAGAGGTCGAGGTACCCGTCTTTGTCGTAATCCCCGAACGCCGCTCCGCCGCTCCAGACGTTATGGCCCGCCAGACCCGCCGTTGCGGTGACGTCGGTAAAAGTGCCGTTGCCATTGTTACGGTAGAGGATGTTGGGGCCGTAGTTGTACACGAACAGGTCGGCGTTGCCGTCGTTGTTATAGTCCGCAGCGACGGCGCCGCATCCCCAGCCTTTGCCCCCGACGCCCGCCTGGCGGGTCACGTCAGTAAAGGTTCCATCCCCATTGTTTCGAAAGAGATAGTTATGGGTTCGGCCCGAAGCGCGGGAGGGATCCAGCAGGTCTTCGAGCCGGGCGCCGTTGACGATGTAAAGGTCGACGTAGCCGTCGTTGTTGTAGTCGAACCAGACGCATCCCGTTCCGTTTACTTCAAGAATCGAGGTCTTGTTCTGCGCGCCGCAGATGATGAGAGGCGTGATCCCCGCCTGGGCGGCAACGTTTTGAAAAGTAACCTTCGCCGGGTTCGGTGAATTGGCGTGAGACGAAGCACTCTGAGTCTGGGAGTCCGCGAACCCGGTGTTCGCCCAACCGAGCCGGGGCCACCTTCGTGCGCCTCCCAGAGCGAGCATGCTGTACAGGAAGTCTCTTCGCCGAGAGTCCAACTTTCGGCCTCCAGGACTGAGCGCAGCAGCCTAATCAGGTCCAGTCACTCCACCGGAAGGGAACCTGCGCGGATTCTGTGCCTGACGCTGAGCGTCCTCCAAGGCATGGAGCTTCTGGTAGTTGGCGGCCGCTTCCTCGGCTTCCGCATGCTCCCCCAGCCGCGTGTAGACCTGCATCAGGCTGTAGTAAAGGCCCGCGCTCTGCGGCTGGACCGCCACAGCCTGTTGGAGCTCAGTCAAAGCCTCAGGAAGTCGCTTGAGCCGGATCAAGCTGTCTCCGATACCCCGTAACGCGGTGGCATTTTTCGCGTCCAGCTCCCGGGCTTTCTGATAACGGTTCAAAGCCGATTGATAGTCGCCTCGGCGCGAATCGATATCGGCCAACAAGTTGTAGGCCTCGACCAAAGTCGCATCCTTTTGCAAGGCCCTTTCGGCATAGGGTCGAGCCTCCTCGTAGCGAGCGAGATTCGCAAGCTGCATTCCGACCTCAAAATCGGCTCGCGCCGCATCCGGAAACTGCTGAGCGGTTTCCTGGGCCAGCTTCAAAGCGCGGTCGTAGTCATGCTGATCCTCGTAGGCTTCGATCAGGAGATAGCGCAGCTTGGGATCGTCGGGTCTGAGCCGGATCGCTTCCTTGAAACAACGCGCCGCATCCTCGACGTAATGGCCCTCCAAGTATTGCTGGCCGAGCAGCGCCAGGATCTTGGCGTCGCCCGGCCACGCCTGGTCGGCGACGCGAAGCCGTTCGATGGCATCAAGATTGCGATCCTGGCTGACGTCGAGCACCGCCAGCGCGCTGTTCGCCTCGAACGAGGCGGGTTCGATGTTCAAGGCTTGCCGCAATTCTCTTTCGGCTTCCTGATAACGGTTGAGCCTGAGCAGGGTCAGTCCAAGATTGTAATGGGACTCGTAGGAATCGGGAGCCAGCTTGACGGAACGCTCGAGAGGCTCGAGAGCGTCGTCGTAGAATCCGCCCCTTCCGAGCAGGACTCCGACGGCATCCAGGACTTCGGGGTCCTGGGAAGACTGGCGGAGGAATTCATCCCTGAGCTGATGCGCCGCATCGGCTTTGTTGTTGCTGACTGCGTCCGAAAGTTCAACCAGGCGCTGAATCGTCGCCTGATCCTTGCGCTTCAGGCGTTCGGCGGCGCTGAACTCCGCCTTCGCTTGCGCGGAGCGGCCGGTTTTCTGGTCGACTTTGCCGAGCTGGTAATAAAGTGAACCATCCCACGGCGTCTGTTGCAGTGCCGATTCAATTCTGATCCGCGCCTTATTGAAACTTCCTTTGTCGAAGTACTCCTGGCCCAGCCGCTGGTTGGTGTCGTAAATGGCGGGCCCCAGTTGCAACACCTTTTCGTAAAACAAAATGGAATGGTCCATGTCTCCGGAGGACTGCGCAATACGCGCCAGGAAATAACAGGTGTAGGCGTCGGTGGGATCGAGCTGGTGAGCCTTCTGAAACTCGCGTTCGGCCTCGTGTGTCTGGTCAAGTTTCCACAAGGCGTAGCCTAAATAATGATGCAAGCTTGCAACTTGCGGGGCCAGGGCAACCGCCTGGCGCAGGAGCGGTACCGCTGAAGAATACTGCCCGTTGCGAATCCGGGCCGCCGCTGCCTCGAAGAGATCGCGGGCATTGGCATTTGAAGCGGCTTGAGGATTACTTCCGGACGGCGGGCTGCCAGGCGAGTCCGTCGGTGCTTGAGGAGCCTGGGCCAGACACCCGATCGCGACCAGTAAAATTGTGGCGCTCAACCATGTCTCGATGCGATGCGACTTGCCCGACATAGTGAACAGTCTAGAGCACGTCCCAGAGAGCTGACAATAGGCAGCATTGTGTGATTGATCCGAGCACCGAAGAATTCTGGAACGTAAAGAAAATGAGTTCGGCTCTCCCGGTCTTGACGGTCGAACCGCTTCTCCGGCGTGGCATCTTTTGGTCGCGGCGCGCAGTCGCTATGGCAGTTTCGCCGCGAGGATACGTAAGGTCAGGATTTGGTGAGGCGTCAACTGCACTTCCACCGAATGACCGTTAACCTTGAGTTTCTCCTGGTTTTCCTCGGCGGCATTGGCCAGCCACGCGCCCTCGACCCTGAAGAGGGGGAACGTCAGGCGCGCGGTTGTCGCCATACCCCCGGTTTCGAGCAGGCGTACGACGGTTCCGTTTCCGTCCTCGGCCACCTTCCAATCTTCGACGGCCACGTTTGCGGTGTCGACTTGAAGGAAACTCGTGGGCGCCGTGGCGAGCGGAACCCTTATCACCGACTGGTGAGGCCCTCGGTCGTGCTGCTCGACAACCTGGGAGGGTTCGAGCTGGCGGCCCGACCGGTTCGGAGCAATTCGATTAGTTTTCTGCTTTGCTCAGGATTTAGCCCCATTTTAGAGTCCTTTCCTGATCTTATCCGCTACGGCCTTATCTTGTTCAGCTTTTTGCTTTTCTTCCCAAGCCAGTCTTAGGGCGTGAATCTTATCTTTAGCTTGTCGTAATTTAGCTAGAGTCTCTCGGATGGTAGCGCCGTTGACATCTTGAAAGCGTGCATCATAGACTTCTCCATACTCGCGGCAATGCGCTTTCCACCATTCCTCATCGGTTTTATACAGGCGCTTGGGCGGCTTATACTCGCCTCGCGGGTTGGCTAATTGCTGTTCGTGACACAGTTTACAAAGGGTGAGCAAGTGCAAATCCGGCTCTTCCCAGGGTTCTTCGGTTGTTCGATGTAAATGATGAACATGCAATTCCAGATCGGTTCGAGAGCAAAGCTGGCAAGTCCAATTGTCGCGCTCGAAGATATATAAGCGCCTTCTCTGCCATCTGGGGTCTTTCAGTTTTTCGTTGTACTCGGCTGAAAAAGACATTGGGTTTCCAAAGGAGGAAATTCGGGCAGAGCCTACGAATTCGCCCGCCTGCGCTTGACCTCCTGTTGGGCGCGGCTCTCCGGCACGCCGGGAGCGAAATCGACCCTTTTCAGAATCCGGCGCTCGTCATACGTGCCGTCGTATTTCCCGAACCTTTCGCTGTCGTCTATCAGTTGTGCCGACCAGAAAGCAGTCCTGCATTGCATACCGCCGCAAGACGGGCATCCGACGTAGCCCTGTACTTTCCAAATCATTGCTCCACTTGCTCCACGGTTTTGGTCTTGACCCCAACAGTCCGGCTTTCGGTTGTCGGCGGTTTATCTTCCCTTGGTAGCTTTCCTGTTGAGGGGTACTGCTTTCTTGGAAAGGGTGACGCCTTTGTCGTCACGCGCAAGTTCCAACTGAACTGCACCGCCGTTTGCTTTGACGACAAACGTTTTCTTAAGCTGTTTCGCAAGCCACTGCTCATATTCGGCGCCGGGCATGGATTCTCTCCCTTAGCGTCTTGCCACGTCGAACAAAGGTTGCAGGCAGCAATCTACCCGCAAGCCTTTCCTTTCACTGGGGGCTGCTGCTTTCTGCTGCGTATACTCTGTTTCAATCTGCTCGCCCTGTTGGTTTTCCCGTACTGAATGCCTCACGCTCGATGCTCCTCCTCGTCTCCATACCCAAGCAGCAAACAGTCCCGCATCCTCACCGGCCACCGATTTCCCTCGCTGTCACGAAACCTGTAGGCATCGGGGAGGCAGCACAGCGAACCGGGATGGTAGTTCACGCTGACGGCCTTTCCCGCGTACTCTTGGGCCACACCGGGCGGGATGCCCTGCGCGACAAGCAATTCGTAGCTTGGCAGCTTAATTCTTCTTCTTCGCCAGTCGTGAGGGATTCGCCAGACGGCACCTGAACTGTCCCTCCAAAACACCTTAACACGCTCGCCAGGGTTTGCGTGAACCTCCACGGTTGTGGGCCTTCCCGCCGTCAACAGAATCTCGGACACCGGAATGTTGAGATTGAGTTCCCACATATCCCATTTCGAGGGCATGTGTATTTTCTCCGTCCAGATGGCCTCTTGCGTAACGGAATACGAAGCGTCAAGCGGTGGCGCACTGACCGCTGGTTTCAGCCATCTCCGGGGGAGTCGCCAGGCTTGTCCGTGATAGGAAAAGTACACTTGCATCGGCCATGCTCCCTTTTTGCGCGTAAAGTTAAACCGCACAGTTTTTCCGGCGAGGGCCTTTACCATGTTCTTCGGCAGGTTGATCTCTTCGAGCAGTCCGGCGCTTGGCAAGTCTAAGAGGTTCTCCATTCGTGAATTCCTTCGTCCTGGATTATCGTTGGCCCTGAAGCACGACGCGCTACGGCATCAGGGGCCACAAAAACAAAAAACCGCCCAAACATCAGGCGGTCGTTTTTCGGAACGTTGTTCCGCACATCGAGCGGTTCTCCCCGCTCAGGGCACCGTAGCTTTCGCTCGGTTGCCGGGGCCAACTAACTTCGGCCCACTCCTGATGCCATCGGTAATTCTAGCACAAGACGGGCTGGTTTTGTCAAGGGAAAGACTCACAGGCTGTGGGATGTTTCCGATCTTGTGGCCCTGCTTGAAGTGCAAGAGCGGAGGGCCAAGAAGCTGACGATCCGCTCAAGGCCAAATCTTACTTGAGAGCTTAGGCAAGAGAACAATAGTAATGACCCCGGATGGGATCGTGACAGAAACCGTTTTCATCCACCAACGCCAGCGAGTCAGCTTTTGTTTGCCCTTCCAGACCCCAATCACAACGGTGGGACAGAACGATAACATTCCAAGCATCACTGTTCCCGCAACGAAGATAATCCAATACGTTCGCCCGAACTTCCAAATATGACGTTCGGGGGAGTATGCAGACGTAATAGCCAACAAAAGTTCGATTGCCTTTCGCTGGTTGTTTTCATTGATGCCCTGCTGGAGAAGCATATGGGCTTCTCGCCGGTAATCGGGGCTGGTCGAAGATGGAATGCCCCCCGCGGCATCCCAGAATACGGCGGTAAAAACCCAGAACACCATCAACAAGAAGGGACACAAGAATTTTAGCCTCGACCACGTCCATGCCCAAGTGGAGGGAAAAAACTCAGCAGCCCAGTTTTCCAGCGCGCCGAACAACTCCTGCCCGAACTGATTATCACTGGGTTCGACGGTGAACCTAAGTTGTGGGGCCTCGCCCACTACTTGAAATTCCGTCGCCGAAACGGGTTGAACCAGAAGATGACGCGACAGTTTGCTCAAGCTAACCGAAGCTTCAATCCGACCGATTGCAATATCCGCCCTGAAGCCAATCGGCTCTTCCCCACTTACATGCGGCTGAGTCATCGCTTCGGCGAAACGCTGAGCCCTCACTGTTCTCCCTCCCGAAAGATAAAAGACGACCGACCGGCGCGGACGAGTGCGAGTCTTGGAGCGTGGTTCGCCAATTTCAGAAACTTCTTCCTCCTGCTCATCCTTCCCCTGCTTATCTTTGACGAAGTCATCGAAAACTTCGTCTAATGCAAGCAAATGCTTGTCTTCGATCAGCAGGGGAACTGGAACTGCTCCATTTGTCGGATTCACTATTTTCGCCACAATTCACCTCTGGTGCTGATCATAGCAAATCCCCGGATGCAAGACTCCGCCGCAGTTGAGCTACGCCCAGACGCTCAAGATGTTTTCCTTTCTGGACGGCCTAAGGCGCATGAATACTAGCGTTCTTCCCTGTCGGGCGATGCCCTGCGTTTCCGTTCGCGTCCGTGCAAGACGCCTTCGTGGGCGATCCCTCGACGCGGTCGGGAACTGGCACCTTTGCGTATCGGGCACCGCGTGCTTGGCTAGAACTTCGCCTACCCAGGCTGTGCCTAGTTTTGTGCCTACCGGCAAACCCGACGAGTTGCGACGTGTTGCGACGGCAGTCGAATTAAATGCGTTTCTCATCAGTGTTTATCGCACTTCGCGGCAGGTCATCGCAGTTGCCGCAAGTTGTTGATTCTTCGTCCATTTAGAACTCTTAATCAGTAGGTTGGGGGTTCGATTCCCTCACGGCTCACCATCCAACCCTTTATTGCACAACCACTTCCGTCAGCTGCCCTTTTGGGGCATTCTCGAACTGTGGGGACTCCGACCGCTTTTCGTGCATCGCGAACACTTGTTCGACGTTGAACGCTCCAATTTTCGAAGCGCCTCTTGCTTGTGCTCCGGTGTGGGGTGAACGTACCGCATCGTGATCGAGATGTTGGAGTGCCCCATGAGCTCCTTCAACGTTGCGAGGTCAACTCCTGCCATAGCCGACCCCGAACCGAACCTTGCCGAAGATCGTAGAGCCTGAATCGGGACTTGAGCTTTGCATTTTTCAGCGCTTCCTCCATCGCGAGTGCTCTTATGCCGGCTTGCCCAGCCGTCTCGCACCCAGCCTTGCAAGCTCATGTTCGTCTCCAATCAGCAAGAGCCTTTCGCCACCAATGACTGCGGTCAGGAAGTGATGACCGGACTTAAGCTTCGATCTAGACTCGACGGGTGAGTAGACGGTTGGGTTGATTTCCCGCGAGAGGGTCTCTTGAGCACCTCCCAGCGCTGCGACGACTTCGCCGAAAGCCGGTTCGCCGACGACCATGACGTCCACGTCACTGCCGTTTTCAGCAAGCCACTGAATAGGCGGCAGAGGGCAGTGCTGGCCCGCATCGGGAAACGCCAAGCCGCCGGCGATGATTCCGGCATCAACTATTCGGATATCCCGCCTCTGACCGACGAGCAATTGGCGCAATTCCGCCGGACGCCCAAGGTGTTGGTCGCTACCCGCCTGGATCGCGACGTTTACAATTGGCTCAGGAAATATGGTGAGGGGTATTCCACGCGCATCAACCATATCCTGCGGGCCGTCATGTCCAGGGCGCGCTAGCGGCTTCACCGTCACCGGATCGGCGTGAACAATTTGCCCGGCTCTGTCCTGCTTGGCTTTGGCGGAAGGACTTCCTCGACCTTTAGGAATGTGAGATTCCGACCCTGATTGGGAGCAGCCAAAGAACAGTACGAGACAGTTGGTTGGACTTGTGGGGAACCCCTTGTGCCGAATAGGGTGGCCAAAGAGGGAACCAAGTTGGTTTGTCTGTGACGACTTTCCAATCATCAAAACGCCTGGAAACCAACTAAGACAGTTGGTTTAACTGTGGGGAAATTTGTGGGGACTCCGAATACAATTGCACCAATTCTGGTGCAACTCGACACTCTGGGTCGGTTCTTTCGCAATATGGCATTCAGCAGAGCTTTTACGCCCGTCTTGGCGAGACACTCGAAGTCCTTCTCGCTCGTCGACGCGATTCGTCGGTTGGGGTCGATCACATGCCGCGAAACGTCGGGCCCGTACGAAAGCAGCTGGAGGCCTGGGGGCAGTCCGAGCTCATCGACGTCACCACCAAGATCATCATCACCTACCATTGGTGATGTGGCCTGTCCAGCGCCGCTTGCCCGAAGCGTAGAGCGAGGGCGCAAGGCCCACGTAAGAGAGGTGTTTGGGGCTGGAGAACTGCGCCAGATCTCCGATCTCCGCCACCAGCGACACCGCGATAAACGGCTCGATACCCGGAATCCCGTCCAAAGCCTGGGATACGACGTCTTTCTCGAAGCGCTCCCGGATCTTGTGGTCCAGCTTGCCGACCTGCTGCTGCAGCAGGTCGAACCGCTCCAGCTGGTCGTCCACTTCCCAGCGGTCCAGCTCTCTCAACTTCACTTCCTCGAGGAACGCTCTCCCCTGAGCGCCAATCAACGACTCCGTCGGCACCACCACCCCTCCCGGTTCAGCACGCCGTGCACGCCGTTCTTCGCCCGCGTGGCGCAACGTACCGTCCGCGTCCGGTGCCGCAACGACTGCTGCTGCTCCCGCACCCGCTGCAGCGCGATCCAAGGCTTCGCGATGAACCCGCAACTGCGCCAGAGTCCGCGAGTCCGGCTTGTCGTGCTTCATCCCTGCACTGGCGTTCGCCTTCGTCTCCAGCGGTTGCACCACGTGCAGCTCGAACCCCAGCGGCTCGACCACGTTCAGAAAATGGTGCCAGTTGAAGGTCGCTTCCACCGCCAGTTTGGCCGGCTCTGCGACCTTCCAGAAGTATTCCAGCAACGCGCTTCGGTCCACGCTGAGCTTGCGTTGTTCAAGCTCGTTAGCGTCCTCGTCCGGGACGGTCACCAAACAATTCTTGCTGAAATGAGCACTTTTGAACAGGCCGGTGTGCAGGACTGACCGGCCACGGAACGACCGCTGACGTATAAAGGGTCTCTGCCCTTGGTTTTTCACTGCCCTTGGTTTTTCACTAAAGCGCGGCGAGCCTGGCACAGCAAGGCGTCGCGTAGGATGTTCTTGTTAGAGTCGTCGAGTAGGAGACGGAGTAATGGAAACCGTACCCAAGATTCGAACAATTGCATTTCTGGGTGACTACTCGCCGCGCAAGTGCGGCATCGCCACGTTCACAACCGACCTGCTGGCGGCTGTGGCGGCGGAGTACCCGGCGAGCCAGTGCTTCGCGGTCCCGGTCAACGACATCGAGGGCGGTTACGAGTATCCGGACGTGGTTCGGTTCGAGATCGAGGAACAGGACCTGGCCTCCTACCAGCGCGCGGCCGACTTCCTGAACATCGGCAACGTCGACATAGTGTGCTTGCAGCATGAGTTTGGGATTTTCGGCGGGCTGGCAGGCAGCCACGTGCTGGCGTTGCTGCGCGAACTGAAAATGCCGGTCGTCACCACACTTCACACCGTGCTGCGCGAGCCAAACTCCGACCAGCGGCGCGTGATGCAGGAATTGATCGCGCGGTCGACGCGGCTGGTAGTGATGACCAAGCGGGGGAAGGCAATGCTGCTGGAGGTTTACCATGCGCCGCCAGCCAAGATTGATCTCATCCCGCATGGCATTCCGGATATCCCGTTTGTCGATCCGAATTACTACAAGGACCAGTTCGGCGTCGGAGGGAGAGTTGTGTTGCTGACGTTCGGCCTGCTCTCTCCGAACAAGGGCATTGAAAACGTGCTCAACGCCCTGCCGGAGATTCTGGCGGAATTTCCCGAGGTTGTGTATATCGTGCTGGGAGCCACGCATCCGAACGAACTGCGCGAGCGAGGCGAAGCCTACCGCCTCAGCCTCGAGATCCTCGCCAAGAAGAACAAGGTGGAGAAAAACGTCATCTTCTACAATCGCTTCGTCGAGCTGGAGGAACTTAAGGAGTTCATCGGCGCGGCGAACCTTTACATCACGCCCTACCTGAACGAAGCCCAGGTCACATCAGGCGCCCTGGCTTATGCGTTTGGCGCCGGCAAAGCTGTTGTATCCACCCCATACTGGCACGCTGCCGAACTCCTGGCGGAAGAGCGCGGCGTGTTGGTGCCCTTCGGCGATGCCAAGGCGATCGCCCGCGAGGTGGTAAACCTGCTCAGGGATGCAACGCGCCGTCACGCCATGCGCAAGAATGCCTATATGCTGGGCCGGGAGATGGTTTGGTGCAACGTGGCGCGGCTTTATGTCGGATCCTTCGAGCTGGCACGGGCTGAAGGAGGGGTCCTTTCTGAAAAAGCCTTTGCCACCAAGACGCTCGACCAGCAACCGCCAAACTTGCCGGAGTTGAGGCTCGATCATCTTTCGCGGATGACCGATTCCACCGGCCTGTTCCAGCACGCCATCTTCACCGTGCCCAATTTTTCCGAAGGTTACTGTACGGACGACAATGCCC